>Ga0181517_10000195_pt1 | contig 86897 bp, 63 predicted proteins | sample PEATcosm2014_Bin_31_FD_119748 | JGI IMG/M metagenome (GOLD analysis project Ga0181517, IMG submission 119748) | Peatland microbial communities from MTU Mesocosm Facility, Houghton, MI, USA - PEATcosm2014_Bin01_30_metaG | ecosystem: Environmental > Terrestrial > Soil > Wetlands > Peat | place... | reverse complement strand
GGCATCCATTGCAGGATCTGCCAGCCCGCCCATCACCTCTTCATGTTCCGACGATGAAATCATCAGGATGGCGGGAACGCGCGCATGCGTCAGGTGAGCTTTGAGTCGTCGCGAGTTCTCAATACCCTCAATTCCCGGCAGGCGCGAGTCCATAACCACCAGATCGAATGGCTTCGCCGCCAAAGATGCTGTGGCCAGAGCGGATAATGCCTCCCAGCCAGAAGTAGCCGATCGGGCCACAAACCCGTTCTTGTAAAGCATGTTGATCAATTCAATGCGGGCTTCCTCATCGTGATCGACCACCAGGACTGACTTTCTCAAATCCCCAACCTGCGCGCGAGACGAACGAGGAGGATCCATCGTGGCAATGTTAAAGGATACGGTAAACAGAAATGTGCTTCCCTTGCCGAGTTCGCTCTCCACCTCTAGAGTCCCGCCCATCAACTCGCAGAGTTGTTTACTGATGGCAAGCCCCAGCCCCGTCCCGCCGTATTTGCGGGTAAATGAAGTGTCAGCCTGGTTGAAAGACTGGAACAGGTTCGAGACTTGTTCGGGGGACATGCCGATTCCGGTATCGGAGATGGTGAACTTAAACAGCCCTCCGTCTCGAGTAACGTCAGCCGCCACCACCTTCACAACAATCTCGCCGGCCTCGGTAAACTTGATGGCGTTGTTGAGCAAGTTAATAAGTATCTGCCCCAGCCGCAGCGGGTCGCCCAACAGGTAGCGGGGGGCCCCTCGCGCAACTGAGAATACAATCCCGATCCCTTTTTGTTCAGCCCGCTGGCTGACGACGTCATTCAGGTTGTTCAGCACATCGTCCAGCAAAAAGGGAATGTGCTCAAGCTCCAGCTTGCCTGCTTCGATCTTTGAGAAGTCCAGAATGTCGTTGGTAATGCCCAGGAGCGATTCCGCGGCGCTGCCGATCTTGGTAAGATAGCCTTCTTGCTTTGGACTCGGGCCGGCTCGCAGGGCCAGATAAGTCATGCCGATGATCGCATTCAGCGGCGTGCGGATTTCGTGGCTCATGTTGGCCAGGAAATCCGACTTGATCCGGCTGGAATCTTCGGCTCTTTGTGTTGCTTCTTTCAGAGATTCTTCGTGGCGCTTCCGTTCGGTAATGTCCATCACCACGCCACGCAATTGAAGTGGTTGCCCGCCGGCATCGAAGGAGAACTCGGCTCGAATCATAAGCCAGTGCAAGCTGGCATTTGGCCATATCACGCGAAACTCGCTTAGGAACGGCTCGCGGGCGGCGATGCACCGGTTCAACTCGGACCGGATCGCCCGCCGATCCTGGGGATGAACGCGCTCGAGAAACGCATCGTTCTCGTCTTTGAAGTCTCCCGGCATGAAGCCCCATAACTCTTCATACCACCGCGACGAAATCAATCGATTGGACGCAACGTCCCAGTCGAAGGTGCCGATGTGCGCCGCTTCCAGCGCCAGCCTCAGCCTCTCTTCGGTGGCGCGAAGCGTCTCCTCGGTTTTCTTACGGTCGGTGATGTCCCAATCTGCGCCCACTATTCCATTATCCTCGCCGCTCTCACCGCCAGCCGCTTTTTATGCATCTTTAGATATCTGTGCTGCAATATCCCCTTCAAAGTAATCGCATCGCACATCCCTGACAATTCTCTGCGAGCATTCTATTTCCCGTTGTGGATTCCGTCCCTCGCGCGCGGATCTAGTTTCTTAGGCGATCTCTCGCCGTTCTTTGAAACGCTTGACGATATCTTGAATCAACTCCTCAATCAGATTCTCAAGCTCCTTTCGCGTTCCCTCGTTCACCTCAACGAATTGGAAGCCAATCCGGGTATCCGATCGAATGGCCTTCACTTGGCCCTGCATCTTGAATGGCAATTGGTTCACTTTGAATGTCAACTCCACCTTCGTGTCCGGCGCAAGGCGTTGCGGTGTTTTCAGAATCATCATGCATCCCCCTGCACTCAAATTCGCAATCGCGCCGGGCAGCACCTCCTCGCCTACGACCACGCAAGCTGAGCCCGAGCATTGCACGCGTGGGAAACGCCGCTTGCCCCGGGCGCCCCCCATCAGGGCCTTGGTCAGAAAGTCTTCGATTAACTGCTCAATCAGCGCCGCGAGCCGGTCCCGCACTCTGTTGCTTAGAAGCGGAAACTGAAATCCTATCGCAGTGTCCGATCGAATAGCTTTTACCTGTCCCCAAACTCGAAACGGCATGTCGTCAATGGTGAAGATAAGTTCCACCATGGTGTCCTGCGTCAGCGGTTTTGGCTCCTTGAACAGAATCAGACATCCATCCACGCTGAGATTCGCAATTCTCCCTGCATGGGACGACCCTCTACCCAGATCCTGCACGCTGGCGGTTCCCTTGCACTCAAAGCGAGGGTTTCGCCGCTTTTCCTTAGGCATCGTCAGCCCCAATCCAACGCGAGATAAGTTTCTCTTTGCGCGAGCGAAATCAAGTCCAGTCATGACGAAGTGCGGCCTCGCCTTTCGCAGAAGGCCAATTCCGCTAAACTCCGGATGAGCCGGACCGATCTGCGGCTCGCAGCAATGACATGGGTACTATCGGCAATAGGGCGTATTGCGTTCGCTCCCGGATCGGGGTGCTACAAGTCCAACTTGCCCTGGATCTTACTCGCTCCCGGAGGACCAGTCTCCAGGCAACAAGACGCGTTAGCGCGCGTTCGACGCTGCGCGTTGTGCACTCCGTCGAAGGCCTGGCGTGCGCTCCGGGTAGCAGCGAGGGCCTTGTCGCGGATTGCCTGGTCTAGGCTACCGCAGTGCGATCTCCGGGTGGACTATTTCTTCGATGGTACGAAAGGCGAAAAAATGGCAAACCGCCCTCCCTGGTAACCTTCGATTGTGACCACGAAGTAGCTGCGATGAAAGGGCTCTTTGAATACTTTTTCTGCAGCGCCTGTCAGGTAAAGGGGATCTGTAACCATCTTGGAGAACACGGCCCGGCCTTCGGTTGAAACCGCGGCGGCGGCCACATTCAGCACCTCGCAGATCGAGTCGCGCATCAACTCTTCCATCGGCGTGGTTCGCAGATGCTCCGCTACGGCCTGATCCGGCAATCCCACCAGCGCTCCCGCAAGAGAGCCCATCAGCGGAAGGTCGGCCTTCACCACGATGGCGCTCTCCAAGGGAAGCAGGGAATAGATCCCGAATATCTGTCCAACTTTCCTATCCATCGCTTGCGTCGATTGGACAAAGCTCACTTTACGGCCGGTCAGCTTTGAAAACCTCTGCGAAAGAATGAATGAACTTGGTTCTGCCATGACCTAGCACTCGCCGAGTACGGGAATCAGTGCTGCCTGGATATCTTCTGGCGTAAATGGCTTTGAAATCAGGAAAGTTGCGCCCGCACTCATCGCCAGTTCCTTGATTCCCGCCGACGTCTCCGATGTGATAAAGCCAAACGGCACCTGGTTTTGTTCCGCTCTGATCCGCGTCAGCAGATCGATTCCTGTCATCTCAGGCATGTTCCAATCGCAAAGAATCAGCTGGGGCTGGGTTCCGCTCAGCTTTTCCAGCGCTTGCGCCCCATTGTCTGCCTCCTCCACCGTCAGGCCGCGGTAACCTGCCTGTCTGATTGCCCGTTGAACAATCATGCGCATCGTCTTGCTGTCGTCCACCAGAAGAATATCCACGTTGCCTCACAAACTATTTTGACCTATCAAGCCAGGTTCTGGCTCAAAGGTCCAATGCTTTCTGTACCACTATCGGCATTTTCCTCAGAATTGGTCAAAGGGCCGCGCCAACTACCAAATCGAAAAGTCCGGCCTGCCTTTTGGCCGCGTCGCGGCTCCTCAGAACCGCTTATCCAAACCGATTCCGAATGCCTTTAAATGGCCTCCGGCCCAGCAGTGAGGATTGGAGTACTGGTTGCCAGCCGCATCGGACGCGTCATGGCAATCGGTCGTCACCCCCCGCCCGCCGGCTCCTAGATCGAAATGCGCAAACGGGTCGTTGAACGTCCCCGCCCAGTCTGTGTAAATCTCCAGGCCCTCGCCAATCCGATGCCGGTAGGCCACCGTGAACATATTGGCGGCGTTATCCACGCCGCGTCCACCAAACATGTTTCCATCTGCAGGCAGCGAATAGGGAGCTGAGACCAGCGACGTATTATGCTGCCCTGGATCGCCCGGTGTTCGGTAGGCGCGCGCCCATCCCACCGAAAGGCTGTCAAGCGATCCGATTGCTTGCGTGCCCGCCAGCCAACTTCCCAGCCGCTGGCGTTCGTTCTGAAACTCAAGATTGCCCGGCACATAACGGTGGAGGCTTTCAAAGAGCGTACTCACCACCGTCTTCTTCTTGAAAAATCCGTACTGGAATCCAATTTTGCCTGCGTCCTCGTCGGCAACATCGCTGTCGAAGAGGGCGGTCGGCACCCAGTATGCGTAGCCTACGCCGGTGGTGTTGGTGGTAAGCGGCCCAGTATAGTTCGATGGCGGCGCACTCGAATAGATGCCGGTGATGTCGCTTTGCCGGTTGACCTTCATGTGCCGCTCATAAGCAGCCGTAATGTAAAGCGGCTCGTTGGTATAGGACACGTTGCCGCTCACCACGTCGCTGAAGCTGCCGTCATTGCAAGCGATAGGAGCCAGACCGCCATTGCCGGGATCGTCGCCCCCCGTGCAATCCGGCTCGCCCGCGGCCATGTTATCGCTGTCGCCGGCGCGATTCTGACCCGGCGAGAAGAATGCGTTGAACTGGAAGCCCTTCAGCTTCGGCGAGCTATACCACATCGCATGATCCAGCCTGTAGCCGAACTCTACACGGTTATCGCCGCCGGTGTTGCCCATGATCACCGAGTAATCCCCCTCCATGCCATTGAAAGGATTCATGCGCGCAGTGGACTGCTTATAAGGCGGGTCGGTCTTCCCGAACAGCAATGCGCCCCGCTTCACTTGACCAAGTCCGATGTAGCTGTTGCGGGTGAACAAGGTTCCGTCCACTGTGTCTTGTTCCTGGCTGTTACTCTGGTGAATTCCCGGCGCGGCGGTGATATTGACTCCAGTTTCAAGCTGATAGATGAAGTTTGTGTCTTTGATGCCGATGGCCTGAGTTCCCCGCACGCCGACAAATGCCAGGTTGGTCGACATATCCACTAACCATCCCATGTTGCCCACCGGACCCACTCCGCCAACTTGCATTCCCCGTGTACCCTTCGTCGCCGCCTCTACCGACACATCCAGATTGCCATAGAATGTGATCTCACCGGACTTGGTGTAGAAGGTCAGATCCTTTCCCGGCTTTCTTTCAAGGAACCTATGCTTGCTCTGCTCGGCGGTGGTTGGCTGCAAAGCTCCAACCGTCAGGTTGTAAACAAGGTCGGGACTGACTGCGCTCGTACAGGGCGAGGTTGAGCCCGGTCTTGTGCCTGGTGCTGCGCACTTTAGCGCCTGTGCGCTGGCAACAGGCTGAGCCGCGGCTTGCGCGCCGATGGGACTTGCAGTCGCCGCGTTAGCCGCCCCTTGTGCCGGGACAGCGCTGACAGGCGCGCCCGCTGGCTCGTTCATCAGCTGCGCTTTCACTTCGGCAAGCTCACGCTCGAGCTTTTCGATTCGCTCCAATAGAGCGCGTTTGTCGGTGGCGTCCTGCGCGGCAGCGACGGCCGGCGCGCCGGAGAACAGAGCGATGAAAGCGAAGCAGATCATGAGACGCGTGAAACGGCTTGCGGACAAAACGGTGGCCCGCCGCCAGGAGAATTCTGAATGTGCTTTCATCGTTTGCGCTCCAGTGGGTGGAATTTGCCGCTATGCCGTTCAGGCATCGCATGCCTCGGTTCGCCTGAAGCGCAACACCCTGGTTCGAGGGGTTCGGCCCCGCAACTATCGGCACCCTGCGCAAACCGCATCAACCGATAGGTTGCGGGGGATCGCCGAAAATCGAGATTCCACTACGCTTGCAAGCACTAAACTGCTGAGAATGAAGGCTCACATTTCAACACTGAAACCGACGCTGCTTGACGCCGATAATCCGTTTGCACGAACCGTTCTTGCACGCGCTTGCCCGGAGATGGCTAGAAACGGAAAGAGGAGTAGGTAATATGAGCCAACTATACGAGTTGAAGTTGCGAATCGAAGAGAAGATCAAGGCCGACGGTCTGGACGCTACGGAAATGAAAGGAAGGATCGGGCTAAAATCCGGCCGCTTGCTCGCTTTTATCTCTGCCACCACTCCCGACGACCCCGAAGCTATCGTCAAACTCACGCAAGCTGCAAAAGAAGTGCTGAACCTGGACGTGTAAGGAGTTCTATATGAAGATCAGATCGATTCAAACAAAAGTTCTGGTTGCACTTGTTTTCTGTCTCGTACTCGGCGTTGGGTGTGTTATCGCTCTCATGCAGTACTTTACCGTCGAGAACTCAAAGGGCCTGGCCTCGGAAGCGGTTGCTGGTTCGCGCAAGTTATTCGCCATATTGGAAACCAGAGAGATTAGCAAAATGACTGCGGTCGGCGACGCTTTGCTTGTGAACCAACAAGTCCGTGACGCGTTTGCCGCCAAGGATCGCAACCGGTTGCTTCAGGTCACGGCTCCGCTTTATCCGCAACTCAAGGAAGAAGGCATTACTAACTGGATGTTCCACACTCCCGAGCCGGACATGTCGGTCTTCCTTCGCCTTCACAATCCATCGAAATTCGGCGATCATCTCAATCGATTCATGGACAAGGAAGTCGTGCGCACCCATTCCATCGCGAGCGGAAATGAGCTAGCCAAGGCCGGATTTGCAATTAGAGTCCTGCGGCCGGTCTATGATGCAAAAGGCAAATTGGTCGGCTACGTCGAATTCGGCGAGGAGCTAGGTCAGTTCATTCATACCTTGAAAAACCAGACTGGAAACGACTTTGGCCTTCTGCTCAACAAGAAGTATATAAATAAGCAATACTGGGCCGATTCGAGCGCGGTGTGGAACCGCCGAGATAACTGGAACGACAATCCGCAATTCGTCATCGCCGACAAGACCACGGCCGATGACAACATCATTAAATTCCAGGGAGATCTTGCCGCAGTTCCTGACGAGGGCAAGGTGCTGGAGACCTATAGCGATGGCCAGTCTCACTTCATTCGAGGTATTTTCCCTATCCGTGACGCTTCAGGCCAAGCCGTCGGTGCGATGTTTGTTCTCCGCGACATTTCCGATGTCTATCACACCATGCGAAAGACGCAGGAGATTCTCCTGGTCGTCACCGTACTCTCTCTGGTGCTCGGAATCGTTCTCTTGCTGGCCCTGTTGAATCGCTTTGTGTTCAAGCGTCTGAACCAGATCATCGTGGCTGCGACGCGCCTGGTCGGTGGCGACTTTGAAACGGAAATCAAGATTGCTTCCGAGGACGAGGTAGGAAAGCTGGAACAGTTGTTCGAACAGTTCCGGCACATCTTCATCGACGTCATGAAACAAATGACTGCGATGCAGGATAAATAGATAACTTAGGTTGGGAGAATAAAGTCGAGGCCTGGCTGCTTGCAGTTGTAGCTGCGGCAACCAGGCCGCTTCGGGTTGCAATCAAATCCCAGCGCGTGCTGCCGCAGCACCTTTAAGGAAAGCTACTGTTATCGATGTGCCGCTTGCCGCATTCTTGGAGCAGCAGCATTCAATCAGATAGACCGAACTCCACGATCATATTGTAGTTTGCTTGAATTCAAGTGTTCTTCCTGCCGATAGAGCAGAGTCGGATGCGTGCCTGGAATCGGTTTCCTAGAAGAATGCGGCAGTCGGTCGTTTGGCGCCAAGGGGTGAGAAACAAATCATGGAAAACGTCAGCAATGAAGACATGGAGACCATTCGTGAGTTTCTAGTTGAAAGCCATGAGAATCTCTCGCGCCTCGATCAGGACCTTGTCGAGCTAGAGAAGCGTCCCAAAGATGCGGCATTGCTGGGAAGCATTTTCCGCACCATTCACACCATTAAGGGCGCGTGCGGCTTTTTGGCATTCACCACCTTGGAGCGAATCACTCACCAGGCTGAAAGCATCCTGAGTCAACTGCGCGACGGCAAGCGGGAGCCTACCCCAGACCTCGTTTCCTTGATTCTCGAAACTGTGGATGCAACGCGGAAGGTGCTGGCCGCAATCGAGGCGAATGGGAATGAAGGCGGGATGAGCTTTGAGGACCTGACAGAACGGTTGCGAGCTGCTGCTGAGCTGAAGCCGCTCGTTAACCTCCAACCCGCAAAGCCTGATCGGGAGCTACCCGCCGTGCTCGCGCAAGCGCCAACCTCTCAAAATCCATTGATCGCGCAAATAGACGTAAAACTCAACAGCAAGCCGGCAGAAGACGGGCGCCAGGGCGAAGATCGAAGGCAGGGAGAAGGTAGGCGCGAGGAAGATGTCGAACGGCACTCCGCCGCGGCCGACGCAAACATTCGGGTCGGAGTAGGACTCCTTGATAAGCTCATGGATCTGGTCGGCGAGTTAGTGCTAACTCGCAACCAGATTCTGCAATTTAACACCGAGCGGGAAGATGCGGCCCTCAATGCAACTTCACAAAGGCTGAATTTGATCACCACCGAACTGCAAGAGGGCGTAATGAAAACCCGCATGCAGCCCATCGGAGTGGTATGGAACAAACTGCCGCGCGTGGTGCGTGATATGGCTGTCTCGCTGGGCAAACAGATTGAGATGGAGATGGACGGGGCCGAGACGGAGCTCGATCGGACTATCATCGAAGCCATTAAGGACCCACTTATGCACCTGGTTCGTAACTCGTGCGACCATGGCATCGAGACTCCGGAAGTTAGAGCCAGCTGCGACAAATCTCCGCAGGGAAAACTTACGCTCAGAGCTTTTCACGAGGGCGGCCAGGTAAATATAGAAATCGCGGACGATGGGGCGGGCATAAATATTGCGCGAGTTAAGCAAAAGGCAATCGAGAGAGGTCTTCTTCGTGCCGAACAGGCGGATAAGTTGAGCGAGCGCGAGGCGCTCAACCTGATCTTTTTGCCTGGATTTTCCACCGCACAGTCGGTGACGAATATCTCCGGTCGCGGGGTGGGCATGGATGTGGTGAAATCCCACATTGAAAAAATCGGCGGCGTTGTCGATCTATTCAGCCGGCCCGGAGAGGGCGCCACCGTAAAAATCAGGATTCCACTTACGCTGGCAATCATTCCCGGTCTGGTCATCTCAAGCGGCGGCGAACGCTTCGTCATTCCCCAGGTGAGCCTTATCGAACTGATCCGCATCGAGGGAGACACTGCCGATAAGCATATCGAATATGTTCATGGGACTCCTGTATATCGCCGCCGCGGAACTCTTCTGCCAATTACTTACCTGAACCAGGTGTTGGGGTTGCGACCGGCCTCCGGTTCAGATGCGGTCAGCGTGGTCGTCCTTCAAGCCGAGGACCGTCAATTCGGTTTGGTGGTTGACGGCATCAACGATACTCAGGAAATTGTGGTCAAGCCGCTCGGCAAACAATTAAAGGGACTTGCTCTGTACGCGGGCGCAACCATCATGGGCGATGGGCGCGTGGCCCTCATTCTCGACGTGCTCGGCATCGGCCAGCGCTCTGGCGTGTTCGGCGAAGCGCGTGAGCATGCGCGCTCACTCGACCAGCAAAAAGCCCAGTCGAAGGTCGAGGAGCAGCAGTGCCTCCTTCTTTTCCAGGCCGGCTCGTTCGATCGCTTGGCCGTCCCACTCTCTTTGGTCGCAAGGCTTGAGGAGTTTCCTCAGTCAATCATCGAGCATGCCGGCGGAGGCCCCGTCATTCAATATCGTGGCCGCATTCTTCCCTTGGTCTCGTTGCGGGCTCTGCTGGACCCCGGTGGTCCCGCTCAGGATCTATTGTCCGATCCGTTGCAGGTGGTGGTTTTCAAGGATGGCGATCGAAGCGTGGGAATGGTCGTGGACAAGATTTTGGATGTCGTTGAAGAGGTTGTCGCCGTGCGCCAGCAGTCGAGCCGCAAGGGCTTGGTTGGCTCGGCTGTAGTCGGCAAGCGAGTTACCGATTTCATCGATCTTCAAGAGGTGATTCGTGCCTCCCAAGGAGTTGGAGTCCAGGTCCCAGATCCACACGCCGGCGACAAACGAGTTCTTATCGTCGATGCCTCTCCATTTTCGCGGGGAATGATCCGGTGCGGATTGGATATGGCTGGATACGATGTCGCCGAAGCCGAGAGCCTGGAACAGGCGATGGAGAAGTTGGAGCTGGAACCCTTTGATCTCGTCGCCGTGGGACTTGATCTTCCGCCCGGCGGTGGACCCGCGTTGCTTGCCTCCATCCGGCACCGATCCGAGTGGAACTGGATCCCGGTGATTGCGCTCGCCGACTCGGTAGAACAGATTCAGGCGTCCGGGGCTCTTGAGGCCGGCTTCGATGACTGCCAAACAAAGTTCGATGGCTCACTCATTCTTGAATCGGTGGCTCGCCTCGTTTTGCCCCAGGTTGCGGACGAGCCAGAACTGGCATGCGTTGGGGAGAAGGGATAGGCGATGCCGACCTGCACACCAAACTCGACGGCTAAACCGGCCCAGAACGGCGGCCAGCTCTCAACATTCTTTGTGGCGGACCTTTTCTTTGGGGTGGATGTGCTCCATGTGCAAGAGGTTTTGCGGGCCCAGCAAATGACCCCGGTGCCCCAAGCACCAGGAGCCATTGAAGGCTTAATCAACCTGCGTGGCCAGATTGTTACCGCCATTGATATGCGCAGGCGGCTCAACTTGCCCAAGCAAAGTGGCGACCAACCGCCTATGAATGTGGTTGTCCGAACCTCGGATGGAGCGGTCAGCCTGCTGGTCGACGAGATAGGGGATGTGCTGGATATGGATGCTGCCACCTACGAGCGGCCTCCCGAAAATCTCGATCCCGCAGCGCGAGATCTTATTCGCGGTGTCTATAAGTTGAAGGATCGATTATTACTCGTTCTCGATGAGGAGCGGACAGTGGACCTTGCCATCGGGAGGCCAGAATGAAGCAGCTGAAAGAGCATAGCTCGCCTTGACCTGGGCCACCGCATTGGACACCTGGTGAAAACGATTTGGCTTTCATTAGATATTGACACAAGAATTGACGCCGGTAGCGTCACAGAGAGCAATAGCGATATTGCGGAGAGTAAGGAAATGACCAGACAATCAAGCAGTGCTCGGTTGGGACAGTCCGGCCGGAATTCGTCCAGCGGCGCTGCCGTCCTGGACCGTCCAAAACAAGTTCGTTCGAAATCCTTGCCCCACAATCGCCTTCAGGAGGAAATACTCCGCCTGGCCCAGGCTTCCAGCGATGGCCGCCTCACCGAGCGCGGGAAGGCTGAGCAGTTCGTGGGAAAGGACCGCAAAGTGGTCGAGGGCGTAAATTCAATCATTGACGCTCTGGTTGACAAGGTGAGCTGGTACCAAGCGGTTATCGACGCTGTGCAGTTCCCGATCCATGTGATCGATAAAGACATGAACTGGGTGTTCCTGAACAAGGCGTTCGAAAAGCTGATGGCCGAGAACGGCATTATCAAGAGCCGCGCCGATGCGCCGGGTATGCCTTGCTCTTCGGCAAACGCCAATATCTGTAAGACCGATGGATGTGGTCTCGTGCAATTGGCGAAGGGAAACGGAGAAACGTTCTTCGATTGGAACGGACAAAACTGCAAGCAGGAATCATCAAAGCTGATGAATCGCAAGGGCGAGCACATCGGATTTGTAGAGGTCGTGCAGGATCTCACTTCCATCGTGCGGGCGAAGAACTACGCCAATACCGAAGTAATCCGTCTCGCCTCCAACCTGGTTCAGATTGCGAAGGGCGACCTGAATGTGAACCTCGAGCAAGCGGATGCCGACGCATTTACCACCGAAGTAAAGGGCCAGTTTGGACAGATTAATGACAGTCTCGTCGAAGTGGTTAACGCCGTAAGTGCTCTGGCTGCCGACGCTGGGATGCTGTCGGCTGCCGCAGTCGAGGGCAAACTTTCTACTCGCGCCGATGCCACCAGGCACCGCGGCGAATTTCGCAAGATCGTGGAGGGCGTGAACGATACTCTGGATGCGGTCATCGAGCCGCTGAATCTAGCTGCGGAGGTCATCGCCGATGTCACACATGGAGTAATGCCGAAGGAAGTTACAAAGGAATACCACGGCGACTACAAGATCATCAAAGACAACATAAATACGCTCGTCCCTATGCTGATGGGTGTCCTAGCCGAGGTCGGGCGGCTGATCCAGGCTGGCGTAAATGGAGAACTGCAGGTGCGTGCGGATGTCGCCAAATATCCTGGTGGGTGGGGTGTCATCGTCCAGGGGTTCAATAGCGTGCTCGACGCGGTGGTTGGCCCTTTGCATGTAGCGGCCGATTACGTGGAGCAGATCAGCAAGGGAATCGTTCCATCGAAGATCGAAGAAGACTACAAAGGCGAATTCAACATCATCAAGGAAAATCTGAACGCCTGCATCCAAGGTCTTGGCGGCCTTGTGGAAGCCAATACTGTCCTGCAGAAGATGGCGAGCAACGACTATAGCAGCATGGTTGAGGGGAATTACGAGGGAATCTTCGCCAGCGTCGCGGAGGCCGTCAATGGTGTTAAGGAGAGAATCAATCATTTTGTTTCTTCAATGAAAGACATCTCCCGAGGAGACCTTGGCGAGCTACCCGATTACAAGAGAATCGGGCGTAGATCGGAGGGCGACGAACTCATGCCATCCATGATTTTAATGATGGAGAGCCTTAAGGCACTGGTCGATGACATGAGCATGCTGGGAAATGCGGGCGTCGAGGGCAAGTTGTCAACACGCGCCGATGCCTCAAAGCACCATGGCGAGTTCCGTAACGTTGTTGAAGGCGTTAACGGCACCCTGGATGCCATCCTGTTGCCCATCGCCGAAACCAACCGAATTCTGGCTCAGATCTCAGCCGGCAAGATCGACGAGCAGATCGAGCAGTCGTATCAAGGCGATCTGGAAACGATGAAGGTGTCGGTCAACAACGTAGCCATCGTGCTTCAGGGACTCCAGGAAGAGATGGGGCGTCTCACGGTGGCTTCTCGTGAAGGAGTATTGTCGGAGCGCGGCAGGCCAGAGTTCTTCCAAGGCGCCTACGCAGGAATCCTCAAAGGCGTGAACGGAATGCTCGATGGGATTCTGATTCCCATCTCTGAAGAGATTCGCGTGCTGGGATTGGTTCGCGACGGCAATCTGCGCGAAAAGGTCGAAATTGCCTGCAAGGGCGATCACGAGAACATGAAGAATGCAATCAATGGCTTACATGCCTGGCTGACTGAACTGATTGCCTACGTCACCAGGATTGCGAATGGCGACATGACTGCAACCATGCAGAAAGCTTCAGCTCAGGATCAGATCCATGACCCTCTGGTCATGCTAAGGAGCAACATCAGCGCACTTGTCACCGACACAGCGATGCTAGCCAAAGCGGCAGCCGAAGGTCGGGTGGGCACACGAGCCGATGCCAGCAAACACCAGGGAGGTTATAGGCAGATCATCGAAGGTGTAAACGAGACGCTCAATACGGTAGCAGAGCCGCTGAAAGCTACGGCAGAGAGTGCAAGTACATTGGCATCCTCCTCCGAAGAACTCACGGCGGTCAGCCAGGTAATGGCTAGCACTGCGGAAGAAACCGCCGTGCAAGCCAGCGTGGTGTCGGCAGCCACCGAGGAGGTTTCGCGGAATGTCGCCTCGGTCGCCACCGCCTCCGAAGAGATGCAAGCTTCCATCCGCGAGATTGCCAAGAACGCCAACGATTCGGCGCGGGTAGCCAAGAATGCGGTGGTAGTGGCTCAGACAACCAACGAAACCATGAGGAAACTCGGCGTCTCCAGTCAGGAGATTGGCAATGTGATTAAGGTAATTACCTCGATCGCGCAGCAGACCAACCTCCTAGCGCTAAACGCGACCATCGAGGCCGCGCGCGCAGGAGAGGCAGGCAAGGGCTTTGCGGTGGTGGCCAATGAAGTAAAGGAACTGGCCAAACAGACAGCCAAGGCCACCGAGGAGATAAGTCAGAAGATCGAAGCTATCCAGGGAGTTACCAAGGGCGCCGTTTCGGCCATTGAGGAGATTGGCTCCATCATTAACCAGATCAATGACATCTCCAACAGCATCGCTTCTGCAGTGGAAGAACAGACGGTGACCACCAACGAGATCGGTCGCAGCGTGACCGAGGCAGCCCAGGGTGTCAACGACATAGCCAAGAACATTGCAGGAGTGGCTACCGCGGCCAAAAACACCACCCAGGGAGCAAACGACACCAAAACGGCGTCCGCGGAACTAAGCAAGATGGCGGCCATTCTTCAGGCTTCCGTCGCCAAGTTTACGTTCTAATCGGAAGATATTTTGAATGAACGCCCGGCGGCAAAGTCACTCGCCGCCGGGAAACACCTCGACAAAGCGAAAGTGGATGAATGATGAGCAAGGCTCTGGTTGTTGACGACTCCAAGACAATTCGCATGATCATTCGCAGAATCCTGGTTGAACTTGGATACGAGGTCTGCGAGGCGGGTAACGGCGTTGAAGCCCTCAAAGTGATGGAAACCGAAAAGTCATCGGTAGAACTGGTCCTGGCGGATTGGAACATGCCGGAGATGAATGGCCTGGAGTTACTCAAGAGCCTTCGCCAGCTCCCAGAGCTAGCTTCTCTCAAAGTGATCATGGTGACCACCGAAACAGAGATGGGCCAGATGGCGCTGGCTTTGGCCGAGGGGGCCAACGAGTATGTGATGAAGCCCTTCACCAAGGAAATCTTGAAGGAAAAGCTCGAACTCGTCGGGATTCCTTCATTGGCGAGGGCCTGACAATGACCGCAGTGAACCAGCGCATTCTACAGCCGGGCGAGCGCATTCGTGTACTCATCGTCGATGACTCGGTTGTCATTCGGCGGCTGGTCACTCAGGCTCTCGAACAGGATCCAATCATCGAAGTGGTGGGCGTTGCCTCCAATGGCGCCATCGGCTTGCAGCGTATCCCGCAATTGAGTCCCGACGTTATTTCGTTGGATATCGAAATGCCCGGCATGGATGGCCTGGAAATGTTGCGTTGCATCCGGCGCGATTTTCCCAAGCTGCGCGTCATCATGTTCAGTACGCTTACTGAGCGCGGCGCAGCCAAGACGTTTGAAGCTCTGAGCCTGGGCGCTGACGACTACGTGGCCAAGGTTTCCAACGAAGGTTCCCTTGATCGCTCTTTGAATCGCCTGCGCGATGAAATGCTCCCCAAGATCAAGCAGTTCTTTCGTCTCCCGTCGCAAGACTGGAACGCCGTTCGGCAGGAGCTTAAGCAGGCCACAGCCGCACTGCCGGCAAGGCCGCAAGCGCCTGTCGCGCGGAGCAACTCCAGCCCGCGGCCAAAAATCCTGGTCATAGGTGTCTCCACCGGCGGGCCCACCGCGCTGGGCGCAATCTTGCCCGGACTGCCTTCCGGTTTCCCATTGCCCGTCCTGGTTGTACAACACATGCCGCCGCTCTTTACGCGTCTACTTGCCGAACGCCTTGACGCGACTTGTGCGCTGCCGGTTGCTGAAGCCATTCAAGGCGTTCTGGTTGAACCGGGCAAGATACTGATTGCGCCCGGGGACTTTCATATGAAAGTGGAATCCAACGGCGGCGGAGTACATATACTTCTCGATCAGTCGCCGCGGCAGAATTCGTGCCGGCCTGCGGTCGATGCATTATTCGCTTCTATCGGAGAGGTGTACGGCGGCGCCGCGGTGGCCGTCATTCTCACTGGGATGGGCCAGGATGGCCTGCACGGCGTGGAGATTCTAAAAGCGCAAGGAGCCAGAGTGCTCGCGCAGGATGAAGCATCCAGTGTTGTGTGGGGCATGCCGGGCGCCGTAGTCAGCGCCGGACTTGCCGACTCCGTGCTGCCCCTCAATGAAGTTGTGCCTGAGATTCTCCGCCTTACAGGCTGCAGTTTGGAGGTGCCTGCATGGCGACCCAGACTCTAGTTATGGACATTATGCCGGAGAACTATCGGCTTCTCCAGAGCTACGTGTATGCGCTTACGGGCATAGTGCTTGACGACACCAAACACTATCTGTTTCAGAGCCGCCTCGCCCCCATTGTCAAGCAGTACAGCCTGGGTTCCATCAACGACCTATGCGCGTTGCTTCATGGCAAGACCAACCAGGACATTGGCCGCCAGGTCGTCGAGGCGATGACAACCAATGAAACCTATTTTTTCCGTGATCCAACCCAGTATGAGGCCATACGAACTAGTCTGCTTCCGGGTTTGCGGCAGCTAAGACAAAGTAATAGAAAACTCTCCTTCTGGTCGGCGGCTTCATCCACCGGGCAAGAAGCGTACAGCTTGGCCATGCTGCTGTTGGAAGAAGGAATCAGAGACTGGAATGTTCAAATCCTCGGAACAGATTTCTGCTCCAAGGTGGTGGAACGCGCTTGCTCCGCCACCTACCAGCAGATCGAGATCAACCGGGGATTGCCGGCGGCTCTTCTGCTCAAGCATTTTCAACGTCACGGCCTTGACTGGCAATTGAATGAGACGGTGCGAAACATGGCACGCTTTCAGACCATCGATCTGCGCCAAAGCATGCGCACTCTCGGACCGTTCGACTTGGTGTTCTGTCGCAATGTCATGATCTATTTCGATAACGAAACAAAACAGAAAATTATGAAAGAAATTCACGGCACATTGTTTCGAGGCGGATGGCTTCTCCTTGGCGGCGCGGAAACTGCCTTTGGCCTCGATGAGTGGTTTGACCGGCAAACGATCGGTGGCACGACCGTTTATGTCGCTCGATGAAAGGGAATCTATGCAGACTGAAGTAAGTGTCGATATGCTGGGGCAGATTGTGAGCTCCGTATTCATAACCATGATGAGCCTGGAAGTGTCGCCTTGCGACTCGCCATGGAATCCGTCCGGGGACCGGCTCACCGCCTTCGTGCACCTCACTGGCGACTGGAATGGCGCTGTCCTACTGGAGTGTAACCGCCGCCAGGCATGCGTCTTTGCCGGCCGGATTCTCAGCATGGACCCGCCCGACGCCGTTGATGACGACGTGCGGGATGTCCTCGGCGAACTGTCCAACATGATCGGCGGGAATATGAAGAGTGGAATGGCCACCGGGGTCCGCCTTTCCATGCCGACTGTGATGGAAGGCAACGACTACGAATTGCATATCTGTGGGTCCCAGATCCTTGAGCGGCTTGCCTTTCAGTGCTCAGAGGGCCCCTTCTGGGTCACCGTTCTTACCACCATTGCTTGAGAAATAGATTGCTGTGCGTTCTTGCGCATGTCACTGGAAGCGCATGCAGCCTGCGCGGCAGGCTGCAGATGGGCATTTCGAATCCGCCCTGGTGTGCTAAGTTCCCGACTTGTTGGGTTGCGCGTGTCATGCTGGGCCAAATCGGAGGAGGACTATATTTCCGAAGCTGTATCTGGGACCCTTAACTGACGAATGTTTCGCCGGATTTTCGACTGTCCCCTCGAGCGGCCATCGACGCCGCCTACGAAAAATGCTTTAAAAGCACTGAACAAAATGAACCCCAGTGCCGATAGGCGATTCGACATAGATTCATTTGTGAATCGGATCGGAGAATCATGCAGATTGGTAGCATCGCCAGCGTTGCTACGGCTCCAAACGAAAGGCCCGCAGTAACTCGTCCAGCGAATTCATCAGTCCCATCAACTTCCAGAGCCGCAACTCAAGCGGCACTGCCCACTGCAACTGTCACAACCGGCGCCACATCCAGTTCGCTCGCTCCGGAACAAGACCCTCCAAACAACCTTCAGGCTCCGCCGCTCACTTCGGCCTATTCCACAACAGTTAGTGGTAAGAGTTATCCATTGAGTGTTGAGCTGTCGGCAGGAATCTTTGTGGCTTCTGTCCCTAACCCGCCGGGGGCTAGCGCCACGGGGGCAACCGCGCAATCTGCGGAGATGAATCTCGATATGAAACTTGACACACTCGCCTGACGGTCCATCGAGGCCGGCGGTGAGGTGCGCAAGAGAACGAATCGGCTCAGCGCACAGGGGACTCTCAGGCTGCTCTCCTGCTCGCAGGACATAACCGTGGCGCGCTTAAAGATAGAGTGAAATCCGGCCGTTGCACTGCTGGAGAATTCTCGCGGTAATGGAACTGTGGAAGCAATCCACATGGAGTGCCATTCAGCCAGAGCTCTTCTTCTGGCTCACTCAGGCCCGAATTCTAAATTAGTCCTGGAAGGCCGATTTTCATGCCTCCATTACTTTGGTTTCCCTCAATGCGAACTCGCAGGGTTCCCGGTTGAACAGATTAGTTGCACGTGTCGATACGCTCGACGGTGGAGCAAGGTCTTGCTCCCGGGAAGGGCACGATGGCATCGATTGGCGCTCTCTCTACCGGCAGCCTCACGCAATACGTTCAGGCATCGAGCAACCTCTCGCAGTCTCAACAAGCGTGGCAGGCTCTGCAGCGTAATTTGGCCCTGGGCAACATGACCGGCGCACAAACTGCGTTCAAATCCTACCAGCAAGCGACCCAGAATCTGGCCGTGATCGGCGGCAATACTTCGTCCTCCAACTCGCAACTTTCAACCGATTTGACAGCGCTGGGTTCCGCTCTGAGCTCCGGCAATGTCTCCAACGCTCAGCAGGCGTTCACCACCGCCCAGACCGACATGGCAAAAACGCAGTCGCAGGGCATGGCAAACGCCATCGCCGCCACCTCGGCGGCCGTGCAATGGATCGACGATCTGCTTGATCTTCCCAACTCGAGCACATCTTCCTCGATCCCCGTCAATACCTCCAATCTTCTCGACAACGCCATTCTTCCCAACTCCGCGGCAGCCAGTGCAGACCCGGCGACTGCGGCCCTGAATAGTGCGCGCAGCGCAAGCACCAGCGCTGTCAGCAATTCCGGGCTCAACGTTTACGCTTGAAGGATTTGGCAGGTTTCTCCCAGACTGCATGACAGTGTCGGCTCCCTCCGGCCACGGTAGGCTCGTTGCTGCTGGATGACCAGTGAGCGCGAGAGTAATCATCGAGTCCGCCCCGGCAGATGCACCGCGAATGCGGCATTTCCGCACCCGGCCCGTCTTTCCACACCACTTGCCCTGCCCCCCAATGTGAATGCCGTGCGACAATTAAGGCAATCGTGATGACCACAGCCTCTTCTGCAGTCGTTCCCGAACCGGTTTCCGTTACGCCCGAGTTGCTGGCCCAGCACAGCATCACTCAGGATGAGTACAACCGCATCCTGTCGGCGCTCGGAAGGGTTCCATCCCTAACAGAACTGGGCATTTACAGCGTCATGTGGAGCGAGCACTGCTCCTACAAGTCGAGCCGAGTCCACCTCAAGCGGCTGCCCACCAAGAGCGACCTCGTCGTTCAGGGGCCGGGTGAGAACGCCGGCATCATTGACGTGGGCGACGGTTGGGCCTGCGCTTTCAAGATCGAAAGCCACAACCACCCCAGCTACATCGAGCCCTACCAGGGCGCGGCCACGGGTGTAGGCGGCATTCTGCGCGACATTTTTACCATGGGCGCGCGGCCGCTGGCGGTCATGGATTCGCTGCGCTTTGGATCGATCACAGAGGAGCCCGGCCAAAGCCCGGAAGAGCGGAAGCTCGCGGCCAAGAACCACACCATTGTCGAGGGCGTGGTCAGCGGTATCGCCGGCTATGGCAACTGCTTTGGTGTGCCCTGCCTGGGCGGCGAAACCAAGTTCGAAGCCTGCTATAGCGGCAACCCGCTGGTGAACGCCTTTGCCCTGGGCATGGTCAAAATCGACGAAATCTTCTACGGCAAGGCCTCCGGCGCAGGCAACCCCGTCATCTATGTGGGCGCCAAAACCGGCCGCGACGGCATTCACGGCGCAACCATGGCCAGCGAGGAGTTCCACGAGGGCACTGAGGCCAAGCGGCCCAATGTCCAGGTGGGCGACCCCTTCATGGAAAAGCTGCTGATGGAAGCCTGCCTTGAAGCCATGAAGACTGGCGCCATTGTCGGCATTCAGGATATGGGCGCTGCCGGACTCACTTGCTCAACCTGCGAGATGGGCGCCCGCGGCGGCGTCGGCCTCGACGTCGAGCTGGACCTGGTTCCGCAGCGCGAAACCGGCATGACATCCTACGAAATCATGCTCTCCGAGAGCCAGGAGCGCATGCTGCTGGTGGCCATCAAGGGCCGCGAGGGCGAAGTGCTCCGCGTTTTCGAAAAGTGGGGCCTGGACGGCGTCATCGTGGGCACGGTCGAGAACGAATCTCGCCTCAAGATCCGTCACCACGGCGTGCTGGTGGCCGACATTCCCAACCAGTCACTCACCGACGATGCTCCGCTCTACCACCGGCCGGTCGGCGTCTGGAAGGTGCCGTTGGCGCTCGAACCAAGCGAAGAAATTCAGGCCGAACTTGCAGAAGACCGCGACTTTACCGCCGACCTGATCAAGCTGCTCTCCAGTGCCAATGTCTGCAGCAAGCGCTGGGTTCACGAGCAGTACGACACCATGGTTCAGACCAACACGGTGATCGGCCCGGGCGGCGAAGGCGGCGTGATGCGCATCAAGGGAACCGGCACGCCCGGCCACGAGCGCGGGCTGGCCATGGCTCTGGACGGCAACGGCCGCTGGGCCTATATGGACCCCAAGCTGGGCGCGATTCATGCCGTGGCAGAGTGTACCCGCAAAGTGGCCATGACCGGCGCAACCCCTGTGGCTGCCACCAATTGCCTCAACTTCGGCAACCCGGAGAAGCCCGAGATCATGGCCCAGCTTTCAGCGGCCATTGACGGCATCGCCGAGGCCTGCACGGCGCTTGGCACGCCAATTACCGGCGGCAATGTTTCGCTCTATAACGAGACCAAGGGCGAGGGCATTTATCCCACCCCGGTGCTGGGCATCGTGGGCATTCTTGAAGACGTGACCAAGGCGGTTCCGGCGCACTTCCGCGAGGGCGGCGATGCGATTTTGCTGCTATGGCCGATTCCGGCAGGCGAAGAGCCCAATCCGGACCTCCACGTTCCGTTCCCGTCGGAACAGGTTGAAAGCAACGCCGACCCGCTCACCCCGCTTCTTAGTGATCCGACAGCAACCCATCCTGAAGCAGTGGAATCGGAAGCGACAGCCTCAGCCGAATTGGTTACCTTCGGCTCCTCGGAATACGCGCATGCCGTGCTGGGAGGCGTCTGGGGGCAGCCTCCGCCCATCGATCTTGACGCCGAGGCCGACCTGCATACGCTGCTGGCCGTTCTGGCCGATCACCAACTGATTCGCTCTGCCCGGGACCTTGGCGATGGCGGCATTGCGGTTGCCCTGGCCCAAGCAGCATTCCCGCTGGGAATCGGCGCAACCGTCGAGCAGGAGCAGTCGTTGATGGCGCATCCGCTCTTCGGCCTCTTCGCCGAACCGGCTTCCACTGTGATTGTCTCCACCAGTCCAAGCCAGGTAGAGGAGATTGAAAACCTGGCCGACGAGTACGGCTACTTTGTAGCTCGCATCGGCACCACGGGCGGCGACCGGCTCGAAATCAACGTCTACAAGCAACCTATGATTTCGGCCCCGCTTGAGAGTCTCCGCAAGCCCTGGGCCAATGCCCTTGAAGCTACCCTCCATGGCGAGGTCCTGGCATGATCGGGAGGCTCTACCAGGGGGTCAAGGATGTCGCCGATGAATCAACAACCCTTGGCGCCCTCCCAAAGATCTGTCATCCTGAGCGACCGAAGGGAGTCGAAGGACCTGCATTTGCATTTCCTTTAGTCCCTCAGTCCTCTCAATTCGTCAATGCCGACGAATTGCACGAAGAATGTGGCGTAGTTGCCATCCACGGCCATCCTGACGCCGCCCGCCAGGCCTATCTCGCCCTCTATGCCCTGCAGCATCGCGGGCAGGAGTCGGCCGGCATTGCTACCGCAGACGGCCAGCATCTGGCCAACATCAAGGGCATGGGCCTGGTGAGCGAAATCTTCACCGACGACGTGCTCGCCAAGCTCCCCGGCCAGATGGCCATCGGCCATACGCGCTACTCCACCACCGGCGACTCGGCCCTGCTCAACGCCCAACCCATTCGCGTGGATTCGACCAAGGGCCTCATCGCCATCGCCCACAACGGCAACCTGGTGAACCTGGGCAACGTGCGTGCGCGGCTTGAGCGCGACGGCGCTTACTTCCAGACCACGTCCGATTCTGAAATCATCGTCCAGCTCATCGCTCACTCCCACGCTGGAACGCTGGTGGACGCGATAGCCGACTCGCTCTCTCACATTGAGGGCGCCTTCTCTATCGTCATGATGACCCGCGACCGCGTCTTTGCCGCCCGTGATCCGCGCGGCTTTCGTCCGCTCTCGATAGGACGCATCAGGAATTCAGAAGGCCCCGACACCATCGTCTTCGCCAGCGAGTCTTGCGCCTTTGACCTGCTTCGCGCCGAGTTCATTCGCGACGTGCTGCCCGGCGAACTGGTCATGGTCACCGAGGACGGCGTTACCAGCCGCCAGTATGCCAGCGGCGTTCCCCAGTCTAGTTGCGTCTTTGAGCATGTCTACTTTGCCCGGCCCGATAGCCGCATCTTTGGCCGCTGGGTGCAGGAGAGCCGCGACCAGATGGGCCGCCAACTGGCTCGCGAGTCCGGCGTGCCGGCGGATCTTATTGTTCCCGTCCCCGACTCCGGCGTCACCGCGGCCATGGGCTATGCCGAGCAGGCCGGCATCCCTTTCCGCATGGGCCTCATCCGCAATCACTACGTTGGCCGCACCTTTATCGAACCCGAACAGCGCGTCCGCGACTTCGGCGTCCGCCTCAAGCTGAACCCCGTACGCAACCTGCTTGAAGGCAAGCGCGTCATCCTCATTGACGACTCCATCATTCGCGGAACCACAAGCCGCAAGATCGTTCGCATGGTGCGCGGCGCGGGGGCCAAAGAGGTGCATCTGCGCATAAGTTGCCCGCCCACCATCTCCCCGTGCTTTTACGGAGTAGATACCCCCAGCAAGAAGGAACTTATAGCCGCCAATAAGTCCATAGACGAGATATGCAGTTTCATTGAAGCCGACTCACTGGCCTACTTATCGCTGGAAGGCTTGCTGAAGTGCTGTGAAGGCGAAAAACATATCGGCTATTGCACGGCATGTTACACCGGCAACTACCCCACAGAGTGGGTGGATGCCGAAGACATTTTGCCGGCCACGGTAAGCCTGTAACCAGCCCCGCATTTCCTATCAACCGCGCAGACCTGTAGCGCCGACCTCCCGGTCGGCTGTAGCGTGGGCCTCCCGGCCCACGCTCTCTACTCGCAGCGGTTAGCCGCGCCGAATTCGCCCGCCGCCGTCCCGACCGTGCCGCTCGCGCTTACCTCACCGTGATTGCCCGCCATCCGGAGGCCGTGATCGAGGCTTTGGCAAGCTGAAGTTGTCCGCGTTTTCCACTTTTTGCTCACTTATCCTGCCTTTTTCTCGGCTCTCATCCGGCCTAGACTCTTCCTTATGGCCGCCATCCCCGAACTGACCCTTGACGCCGGAATGCCGGCAAATCTCGACGCCGAAAAAACCATTCTCGGTGCGATCCTGCTTGACAATGCGGCCCATGCCGAGGCCGCCGAGAAGCTCACGGCAGACGATTTCTCGCTCGACTCCCATCGCCGCATCTTCCAGCGCATGACCGAGTTGATGGACCTGCAGCGGGCCGTGGACATTGTCACCCTGGCCAACGAGCTGGATCGCAACAAGGAACTCGACGCCATCGGCGGCCGGGCCTATCTCTTTTCGCTCACCGAGGGTTTGCCGCGCCGGCCGGTGATTGAAGACTACATTCGTATCGTCAAAGACAAGAGCATGTTGCGGCGCCTCATGCTCATCTGCTCGTCGGCCATCGCGCGCGCCGCCGACGAAACCGAAGACGCCATGACGGTGCTGGACGGCACCGAGCAGAAACTGCTTGAAGTCAGCGAAAACGGCATGTCCCAGGGCTTCCAGTCCCTGGACCAGATCGTTCAGCACTCCTTTGGTTCAATCGACAACCTGTACAAGCAAAGCCGCGAGGTCACCGGCCTGGCTACCGGATTTACCGAGCTGGATCGCATGACCAGCGGCCTGCAGAAGGGCGAGCTGATCATCATCGCCGCCCGCCCCTCGATGGGCAAAACCGCACTGGCCATCAACATCGCCCAGTACGCGGCAGTCAGTCTCCAGGCCAAGGTGGCGATCTTCAGCCTTGAAATGAGCAAGGAGTCGTTGCTGCGCCGCATGCTGTCTTCGCAGGCCTGGGTAGACCAGCGCAAGCTGCAAACCGGCTTTCTGGGCAAGGAAGATCACGGCAAGCTGCAAACCGCGCTCGAGCAGTTGATTGAGACCAAGCTCTTCATCGACGACACCGCGGGCATCTCCCTGGGCGAGATGCGGGCCAAGGCGCGGCGACTCAAGCAGAATGAGAAGGGCCTGGACCTCATCGTGGTGGACTACCTGCAACTGATGTCGGCCACCGTGCCCTCGGGCGGCAAGCGCAACTACGAGAATCGCACCCAGGAAGTTTCGGCCATCTCGCGCGGGCTCAAGGCGCTGTCAAAAGAGCTGCATGTGCCGGTCGTGGCCCTGTCGCAGCTATCGCGTGCCAGCGAGCGCCGCGGCGACGATAAGCGTCCCCTGCTGAGCGATCTGCGTGAGTCCGGTTCCATTGAGCAGGACGCTGACGTGGTGGCCTTCATTCATCGCGAGTCCTATTACAACCGCGACGAGGAGCAGACCAAGGAAGACAAAGCCAAGTCCGAGATCATCCTCGCCAAGCAGCGCAACGGCCCCACCGGCACCGTGAACCTGAACTTCATCTCGCAATTCACCCGCTTTGACAACCCCGACGTGGTGCACGACGTCTAGAGTTCGTTGACGATCAGCGCAATCCGGCCGGCAATCAGGTCGTTAGGCGCTTCCCCAGGGCCAATCTCGACCAGGTCCACGGGGAAAGCGATGTTGTGCGGGCGTAGCACCAGCCGGTTCGCCACAAAATCAACATAACGTAGCGTCAGGTGCGCGCCGTGACGCACCGCGTAGAGGTTTGGCCGGCTGGGCCGGTAGGGCATCAGTGAGGTGTAATGGCGGTCCACCAGGACCGTTGCCTCCGGCAGCACCAGCGGTTCCATGGCCAGCGCGTCTGCGGCGGGGATGCGAACAGCCACAAACCGCTGCCAGGCGCGGCGAACAGGGGAGACTCGGGCCCGCGCGGACTGAAGAACTCCGGCCGGCATATAGAGCATGGCCTGCACCGCGGATGGGCGGATAAAAGGCTCAAACAGCGCCGCCGCGTGGGAGACCAGCGGAACCGTGGTGCTTTCGTCGTTGGGCGGCAGGTCGCGAGGCTGGTAGGTTGCCGGCAAAAGGTCGTCGGCGGCCAAGTGCTGCGCGGCCAGGATGCGGTCAATGGCCTCAAGAGAGAGCTGGCGGCGGCTGTGCAAAAAATTCGACAGATGACTTTGCCCAAAACCCGTCTGCCGGGCCAATAGGGAGACGCTGAGCGTTCCCCGCTGTATCCTGCGCAGCAGTTCCAGGCGGAGCCGTTCGTGCATCTGGGTAAAGTTCATCTGTGGAAAATTCGTCACCAGCAATGGCGGGGCATAGTCCTCGCTTTCTTACAGCAAAGCGCTAAGGGCATATTGGCCTTTATTTTCAGCGCTCTCAACGGGATTGGAAAGCACTGAAATGGAAAAGGTCCGGGGAAGATTGACGCAAAGGATACATGTTTCTAGATTAGGTTTACTTAATCTCGTGATGGCTTGTGGGAATCTGTTGGGAAACGTTTCATTGCCGGAAGGCTGAAACGGGGCGAATTTTCGCCCTCTTCGGCGTCGAATGAACAATCGCCGGGCTCTTTTGACGGGTCCGGCGATTCCTATCCCGGTCCCAAGGTGCTTTTTTTTGAGAAGTGTCTGGGGCAGGCCATATAAGAGAATTCCGGGATCTGCGCGCTATGTGCATGACAAAAAACGAGAGAAGAAGAACGGCTATCCCCCATCAGGACGCAAGAAACCTGAGCTGCCGTGAACGGTTCTCTTCACCCCGCGGAAATGAGACAACAAACAAAATCTGTCGGGAGCTGACTCGAACACGGAGACTCAGTCATGGAATTGCGCGTGCATTTGAAGGTTTGCGAAGGGTGCGGCAGTCTTTGGTACCGCGCCCAGACTCAAGGGAGTGTTTATTGCCTTGCCTGCGAAACAAAACTGATGGACTTTCCAACGCCGGAGAGCCGCAAACGCCGTGGGCGTCCGGGCCGAAAACCGCTGCTCAGGGCTTGGTCGGTGGCTGAAGCAACAGGAGGTGCGCAATGAGCGCAGCACTCCAGTTGCCGGTGATATGGGGAGCAAGCAGGCCGCAAACAGATTGGCAGGAAAACAGGAGGATATGGAAAGAAACGCCGGCGCCAGTTCCCGTTGCCAAACCAGCCGCAAAGACGGCCGAAGACGGGACCCTGGTCAGCCTGGGCTTTTACCGCAAGCATACTGAGAGCATGTTAAGACGCTATCTCTATGCTTCAATGCAGGTGGGCAGGGCGCCCTCGATTCTGGGCGATCCCATAGCACGTGGATGGGCCTCAAGCCGCACCGTCCGCACCTTCGAAGACGCAGTGATCTTCGTTCTCGATGTGGAGAAGTGCCTGGCCAAGCTTGGCTCGCTGGATTGCGAGTTACTGAGCAGGATCGTGATCCAGGAGTACACCCAGGCCGAGGCGGCCCCTCTGTTGGGGATGGGCGTGAGAACCATCTCTTACAAGTTCCCCCGGGCCCTTGACCGGCTCACAGAGAAGTTGCTCGAAGCCGGGTTGCTTGTTTTACCGCACTAAATGCCTGAATAACCAACCGGCGAAGGGGGTCGAGTCAGGGCCCCTTCGCCGGTATTACCCTGGTCCGACGCCTCCAAACGCCCTCCAGGGGAGGTCAATTCCCATCCCATGGACCTCCGCCAGTACTACCCCGTATCAACGGAGTAATCAATCCCCCAAGACAACGCCCGTTTCATCCGCGCTAATTTCGTTGAAAATCGCCCTGCGCGTGAATTGAACCTCCTCCGCAAGCACCTCCAGAATCTTGCGGGACAAGTGAGGATCGGACTGAATCAACGAAGCGAAATCGTCGCTGCTGATATAGCTGAGCCGCGCGCCGCTGTGCGCAATCGCCGTCATTTGGTGACGCTCCCTTCCAAGGACGGAAGGCAACCCAAGCAAGGACCCCGCGGTTGTCTGAAGTGAGATCGCGAACTCGCCTCCAAATGAATTGGTTGAGAGCGTAGCCGCGCCTTCGTGGAGAATGTACAGGCCGGTAGGAACCTCGCCCTCCCGGAAGAGAACGCGATCCGGTTCGCAGGGAAGAACATCGGCCAATTTCAGGAATGCCAGTACGAGTTGTGGGTAAGTGACGAATGCGGTTGAGTCGAGCGGCACGTTCTGACCTCTGGGCAGTAGGACGTTGATTGTGCAACCCAAGGTTGTCCAGCGATGGACGCAAAACTCAGAATATATTGGAGTTACGTGATATAAATCACAGCGCAGGCACGACGCCCCGGCAAGCCAGTGCCCCGGACTCTGTAATAATTGCCGTGCAAAATAGTGAGGCTTTGGAATCGCATGAAAACGATAACTTGTTTCGCCGCCCTGGCGCTGGCCGCCACATGCAGCGTGGGCGTCGTGGCGCAGAACCCTACTGCGGCCATCTCCAACGGCCAGGTCAAGGCCACGCTCTACCTGCCCGACGCCAAAACCGGCTTCTATCGCGGCACCCGCTTCGACTGGTCCGGCGTGATCGGCAATCTGGAGTACGCAGGCCACAGTTACTACAACCAGTGGTTCCAGCAGATGCGCCCCGAGGTTTCCGACTACATCTACGATGGCGCCGACATTGTTACCGGTCCCTGCACCAATATGATGGGCGTGCCCGAGGAGTTCACCAACAGCGATCACACGGCACTGGGCTGGGATGACGCCAAGGTGGGCGGCACTTTCATCAAAATAGGCATCGGCGCACTGCGCAAGCCGGACGACAAGCCCTACAGCAGTTTCCGTCTCTATGAAATCACCAACGGCGGCAAGTGGACGGTGCATAAAACGGCCAACTCGGTCGAGTTCACGCAAGAGCTTACCGATCCCGAATCCGGCTACGGCTACGTCTATCGCAAACTCGTCTCGCTGACTCCGGGCAAGCCGCAGCTGGTGCTGCAACACAGCCTGCGCAACACCGGCAAGCGAACCATCGCCACCAGCGTCTACGACCACAACTTTACAAGCATTGACAAGCTCTCGACGGGCCCTGGTCTGAGCGTCAAATTCGGCTTCAAAGCCGAGATGGTTCCAACCCCCGAGCCGCAGTTGTTAAACCTTCTGAGTTTCAGCGGCAACCAGGTCGCTCCCAAAAAGCTTTTCGTCGGTGAAGACAAGGCAATGGCGTTCTTCACCGGATTCGGCTCCGATGCAAAGGACTATGACATCCGCATCGAGGACCGTCGGGCAGGCGCCGGCCTGAGAGTCACCGGTGATCGACCTCTTTCAAAGGTCGCTCTCTGGGGCATCCGCTCTGTCATCTCCCCGGAGCCATTCATCGACATGACCATCGAACCCGGCTCCGAGTCCACCTGGAAGATCACCTACGACTTCTACACCTTCGCCAAGGATGCGAAGTAGAGTCTTGTCCAGTCAGCAGGATGCAACGGCAATCTTGTCAATCCGAGTTTAGGTCGCTGCGGTCCGCCGCGGCGACCTGCATTTAAGGTGGGCGCTTTACTCTATGCTTCTTTCCAAATGCAATCCAGAAAATTATTAAACTCCTGGTAATACACTTCCTTAACATCCGGTTGCATAAAATCGGACGAGAGTTTGGATCTCCGCTCTTCGATTTGGCTATGCGTCCTGCGGTCGTGTCTACCAATTTCGCTGCGCGCTTCGTGGCTGGCGGCAAAGGCAGACTCTGAGCAGATGGCATTCTTCTGCTTCAACCGGCCTTCTGAGCCGATGGCTATTCCGGGGGCCTTGGCCTGCGCTGACAAAAAAGATTGGAGGGCGCCATAGATGGCCGCAAGCGCAGTGAGCAGAATTGACATCGCCATCACTGCTATCTGCGCGCTTCGTGCAATCGCTTGATGCTTCTTTCTCATCGCATAGAACTTTAACTCGCGGTCCAAAGCCTGTCTGTGACAAGGAGGATGTTATGCGCAGCTCGAACCAGTGTTATAAACGGAATCAAATGTATAAACAGGTCGACTAAGGAACCTCTGAAGAAGGCGATGTCTTGAAAGGGCACGACTTTAGTCGTGCCGCAAGTGCCACAAAAGCGGTCAGGCTTTAGCCCCCGAGGGAATACAAAGTCGAGCCCAGGTACTTATTCAGAGGTTCCCTGACGAATCCCGACAGTTTGCCGTATTGAGTTTCAGCAAATGTCTTTCTGTCAATGAAACAGCAAGTGACATGCAGTTTTACTCGCTGTTTCTCTGGCTGGATCTATCACTCCAATAAATTGCAAGACATTGTCTGCAACGACTCGTGTCCTGCGCTGCAGCGTGATGAATCAACACATCTGTCCAAGCGTCGCAGCCTGTGGCCTCATGGCCATTTCTGGTAGCATCCTCTTTGGAGAAACTTCACAATGGACCCACTCACCAACGCAGGCCTTGGCGCCCGGCGTAATGAAGACATCGCCCTCGACCTTCTTAAATTCGTAGCCTCCACAACCGGCGTGGGCCGCCTCACCGCGCCATCCACCGGCTTCAGCGGCGCCGCCGCGCCCAAGCCCGAGGAGCACGTGACCCAGTTGCTCGAACTCTACAGCCGCTGCCTCAAGGCGGTTGAGGGCAAAGGGGCATCGGCATAGTGGGCCTGCCCATTTTGAAAGTTGCTGTAGCGGGCGCCGGTTCGTTTGGCCGCAATCACCTCCGCGTCTATCGCGAATTGGAAGCGGCTGGCCAGGGAGTTGCTCTGGTCGCGGCGGTCGAACCCGATGCCGCCCGTGCCGCCGATCATGCCGCCAAATACGGCATCCCCGTCTTCGCAACCGTGGATGAGTTGCTGGCAGCGGATCTCAAGATTGACGCAGCCACAGTCGCTGTCCCCACCATGCACCACCACGCGGTAGCCTCGGTGCTCCTCCAGGCAGGCATCGATCTGCTGGTCGAAAAACCCCTGGCCGCAAAACTCTGCGAGGCCGATGACTTGTTGGCCCTTGCCGCAAAACACTCCCGCATTCTGCAGCCCGGCCACCTGGAGCGCTTCAATCCCGCAGTACTCGCCGTTGAGCCCAAACTGCGCCGCCCCATGTTCTTTGAGTCGCACCGGCTCAGCATTTTTACTCCGCGGGCTCTGGACGTGGATGTCGTGCTCGACCTGATGATCCACGATCTCGACATCGTGCTCACCTTTGCCAATTCGCCGGTGCGCGAAGTGCGCGCCGTGGGTCTGCCCATTCTCTCGCCCAAGGTTGACATCGCCAACGTTCGCGTCGAATTTGAATCCGGCTGCGTAGCCAACTTCACCGCCTCGCGCGTATCCACGGAGCGGGTCCGCAAGCTGCGCTTCTTTGAGCCTCGCCAGTACGTCTCCATCGACTATGCCCGCCAGGATCTGCTGGTGATTCGGCTGGATGGCGAACCGGGCAGTGCACAGCCTTCCGGAGTGGCCTCGCTTTTGCAGAAAGCCATCGCCGCCGGATTGGACCCGGGCAAGCTTGCCGCCCTGGCCGCCGCTCTGCCGCCCGATGTGGTTGCGGCCGTCACCGCCGGAAAGATCGACGCCAATGTAACCGCCAAAATCGCCGCTACCGGCTTGATCGACCCCGCAATTCTGGCCAAGCTCGGCCTTGCCGCCGCCGGTCCCGCGCCTGGCCTCTCCTTCGTCAAGCCCGAAGTCACACCGGGCGAGCCCCTGCGGCTTGAAATTCAGTCTTTTCTGGATGCGGTGCGGACGCGGAAGCAGCCCAGAGTCACAGCCCGCCAGGGCCGCGATGCGCTGGCGTTGGCGCTGGAAATACAGTCGTCGATGGTCGCACATGCCCATCGCGCCGGCCTGGACGACTTCTTTCTGCCCGGCGCGTAAGCTGGCATCCTCGATCGACAGTTTATTGGGAATTTAGGGTTGGCTCAGAGCCCCAGTTTCTCTCCCAGCTTGAAAAGCGCGGGAACCGACGCCACCAAAACACCTGCGACACCCAATGAGTACGCAACGGACTTCCAGCCTGAAACGTAACCCTCCCGGAGCGCTAAAACCATCAGCAGCGTTAACGCCGGCAGGTTCAAAAGGACGGCCGTTGCGACTCCAGGCATATAACTCCGCAACGCTATGGTTGCTGCAAGGTGCGGAATCAGAACGTTGGCCAGCATGAACGCCATCGATCCAAATGCCAGGTAGGTCCACACGCTCTGTTTGCCCGTGACTGCGCTCAACCAGGTCAATGCGTAAACAAGCATGGTCACGACCGCCACCGCAAAACGGAAGGCCCCCGGAGTAACCCGCACAGGCCAGCGCTCAGTTCGTTTCGTCCAGTTTGGAAGCCATATGGCCTCTTCTGCGTTGTGCAGAGTAATGACCAGGGGGAAGAGCCACTCCAGGCTTTGAAAACTCATTTCTTGCTCCTTGTCCAATGGGCCCGCCAGCCATGCCACAGCGGTTCACGCAATCCCCAGCACGCGATTCACGAAGCCCACGATGTACTTCCACACCAGGTAATAGCCAATGAGCGCGGCGAGAAAGAACGGCACAATGAGAGCCCAGGGGATGATGACGACGTTGAACCAGCTCAAGCCCCACATAAGAAGCTTCAGTACGCCCATGTTCGTAGCGAAAATGGTTCCGCACGGCGCCAGTAGCAGCGGCAGAATCGCGCCATGCAAGCCAATAGGAAGATGGGTGCGCATGTGGGTGACGAGCCAAAGCATATTCCAGAGGCCCCAAAGGACCGGAACCAGCGCCATGGGGAAGACCAGGGCCTGCTCGATGGGGACGGGCGTATGCAGGCAGATGCGCAGCACGATGAACAAAGCCAGTAGCAGGGGCAGGACGAGCGTGGGAATCAAGATCCCGGCCAGGTAGGCACGGAGGTAAGGATGGGTGTTCATTTGTCTCTCCTTTTTTTGCGTGCAGCGGCGCCGTTTGCGGGCAACTGCGTCTCAGGGCCCTAAAGAAAGTAAAGAAATACGGGAATCGCCGCCGGGAAAAATGCCGTCAGCGCCACCAGTCCGCCGGCAAGCGCCAAGTCGTACCAAGGCGGCGAAGCGGGCTCTGCATCCAGCGTGCGCAACACATCCGGCCATAGATCGCGCGCGGGTTCAGCGTCAGCCACCGGCAGCAGCGCCTGCTGCAGAAGCCTCTTCATGCGGTTCTGTTCGTCTTCATTCATGGCGTGATCCCCTGTTGCTCCAAGTCTTTTCTCAGCATCCGAAGCGCGCGAAAGACGCGCAGTTTGACGGCTGCGACTGAGACGCCCAGCGCCTCGGCCACTTCCTTGTGCGGTAGTTCTTCCACTACGGCCAGCGTGGCCGCAATCCGCAATTTGGGCGGCAGCCTTCCAAAAGCCTGTGCCGTCTTGCGCCGTATCTCCGCGGTCACAGCCGCATCGGCAGCCGACGGCGCGGGAAGGTCTTCGATTATCTGGGGCGAGCGCTCGCGCTCAGGCCGTGCAGCCCGCAGCCAGTCCAGCGCCGCGTGACTGGCAATCTGCCGTGCCCATCCTTCGAATCCCCGTGCAGGATTGAAGCGTGCATGCGCGCGATAGATTCGCCAGAAAGTCTCCACGGTCACGTCTTCGGCAGCCGTCGGGTTGCGGACGATGCGCAGAATCCAGCCATGCAAGGCGCGCTGATGCAGGCGGAAGAGGGACTCAAAAGCTTCCAGGTCACCTTGCTGGAACCGGCTCAGGACACCGTTCGGCTCGTGCTCCATCCGCCCTTCCCCCTCTATCTGTGCTTACGTGTCCGGCAAGAGAAAGGTTACATCCTGCGCACCGCGAAGCGATTCTTCCATCCGTCTCCGCTTGTTGCGATACCCTGAAAAACATGCGCACTTCGTACATAGGAATGGGCGGCAACATGGCCAGTTGGGCTGGACCGCCCGAGGCTACGCTTTCCGCCGCAGCCCTGCGGCTCAGCTCTCTCGGCCACGTTGCCTGCAAGTCTTCGCTCTATTCCACCGAGCCGGTGGGCTTTGCCGGGCAGCCGCGGTTCGTCAACGCGGTGGTCGAGTTGGAGACCGATTTGACTCCGCGTGCGCTGCTCGACGGTTTGCTCAAGATTGAACAGGAGTTTGGCCGCGACCGCGCAGCGAGTTTTGTCAACGGCCCCAGGACACTTGATCTGGATATTCTCTTGATTGACGGGATTGTCGTCAGCGAGCCGGGCCTCGAGATTCCTCATCCGCGCCTGGCCGATCGCGCGTTTGTGTTGATCCCGCTCGCAGAAATTGCGCCCATGTTTTTGGTCCCTGGCAGTCAAAAGACCGTGGCACAATTGCTGCATAGTCTTTTCCCCGATTCTGAAAGCAAATCCGATGCGGTGGTTCCGATTGAAGGCGACGGTTGGCGCGCTGGCGCTTGCCGGGACGATGCTGTTCCCGGCGCGTCTTAGCGCCCAGGCGGTCACTTTCACGGTCACCGTGGAAGATGCGAGCGGCGCCGCAATCTCCGCGGCGGTGGTAGAGGATGCAGCCGGACGGTTGCTGGGCCGCACCGATGCGGACGGGAGACTCACCCTCTCCTGCGTCTCTCTCTGCAAATTACGCGTGCAGGCGCCAGGCTTTCAGGGCCGAAACGTGCAACTCAGTTCCGGCGCCGCGCTGCGCCTTGAGCCTGCAGCAACTGAGCAGGTGACCGTCACCGCCTACCGCTCCCCTCTGGGCATGCTTGAAAGCCCGGCGACAGCGCGGCTGCTTACGCAGGCTAACCTCAGTTCCACTGCGGCGATCACCTTGGATGGGCAACTGCGGCAGCTTCCCGGCGTGGAGTTGTTCCGCCGTTCCAGTTCGCTGGTGGCCAATCCCACTTCGCAGGGAATCAGCTTGCGCGGGTTGGGTTCCACTTCCGCCAGCCGGACCCTCGTGACCGAAGACGATGTCCCGCTCAACGATCCTCTCGGCGGCTGGATCCACTGGCAGGAGCCGCCGGAACTGGCCGTCGCCAGCATTGAACTGGTGCGTGGCGGCGCCAGCGACCTGTATGGATCGAGCGCCATCGGCGGCGTGGTCAACGTGGTTTCTGCGCGGCCCACGACCACCATGTCGGAACTCAAATCGAGCTACGGCATGGAAGGCACGTTCGACGACAGCCTGTTGCTTGAGACCAAGCGCGGCCCATGGGGAGCGCTCGCCGCCGGCGGCTTGCTCGGAACAGACGGGTATATCCAGGAAGCTCCGTCGCAGCGCGGGCCGGTTGATGTCAACTCCAACGTGCACAGCCAGAACGGCGTGATACTGGCGGAGCACGACCGCGGGCCGCTGCGGCTGCTGGTGCGCGGCAGCGCCTTCAACGAAGACCGCGGCAACGGGACGCCCTATCAGATCAACGAAACCAGGCTGTGGCGCTACGCCACCGGCGGCGACTGGCAAGGCCCACAGTCCGGCACACTCGGCGTGCGCTTCTACGGCGCCGATGAGCGTTTTCGCCAGACTTTTTCGAGCATTTCAAACCTTCCAACCACGGCCAATCCGGATTGCAGTTCTCGCTGCGGCGAAACTCCTACGCGATCCTCGGTTGTTCCGGACAATGAACTTGGCGCGGCGGCCCACTGGAACCAGCCGCTCGGCGCGGGGCTGCTGTTGGTGGCCGGAGCGGACGTTCACGACGTTCGCATCTGGGACCAGGAACAGACCTACGGCAGCACCGCGGCGCTTACCAATTTGCACGACCACCAACGCGACTCCGCTGCCTACGCCGAGGCACTGTGGCTGCGCAAGGCTTGGACCGTAACCGCCTCAGGCCGCTTGGACTGGTTCCAGAACTACGACGGCCAACTGCGCACCTTCAACGGCACGGACTGGAGCGAGGCTCCGGCGCAGCCCGTCGAATTTAGCCAACATGTCTTCGATCCACGGCTCGGCGTGTCGCGCAAAATATGGAATCATTGGGCGGTTTCAGCCTCGGGCTTTCGCGCCTTCCGCGCACCAACGCCCAACGAGCTTTACCGTTCCACGCAAGTGGGCAACAAGCTCACCTTGCCCAGCGGGACGCTTCTGAGCGAGCGCGCCACCGGCTGGGAGACCGGCGTGGCCACCGAATGGCGCTGGGGCGTCGTCCGGACCAGCTACTTTCTCACCCAGGTAAACCGTCCCATTGTCGCCGTCACCACCTGCTCCACGTGTTCGCCGATCCTGCTGCTGCGCGAAAACCTGGGGCAGATTGAGAGCCGCGGCCTAGCTGTGGATTTTCAGCTTTCGCCGCGGCGCTGGCTGACCGTCGATGGCGGCTACCAATATGCGCTGGCCACCGTGACGCGCGGCCCGCAGGATGTAGGCAACTGGATTCCCGAGGTGGCGCGCAATATGGCTGCGTTGAACCTGCGCGCCTACCGCCCCAAACTCGGGACTCTCAGCCTCCAGAGCCGGTTGAGCGGCATCCAATACGACGACGATGCCAACCTCTACATGCTGCACGGATACTTCCGCCTAGACGCTTATGCTTCGCACGACTTCGGCAAGCGCTTCGAAGTGTACACGGCCGGCGAGAATCTTTTGAACCGCCAGATTGAAGTGTCCAAGACGCCGACGACCACGCTGGCCATGCCGCGCATGGCGCGGGTTGGGTTCACCGTGCGAGTGGGCGCACTGGGAAAATAGGCGTGGCCAGAGATTCTGCACAAAAGCTGGGTACCCCACTCGTTTTTGGGTAGGATGCGTCCTAAGCCCCGAACCACCCGCCCGGCGCGATTCACTCAGCTGGCAATAGTGATGGTGGACCGAATCGATCCCTGGTCGTTCAAGTATTTCAAGATGAACCACGCCACATCCGCGCGGGAGATTTTGCCGACGGTGACGCCGCTGAGATCGGACCAGGCTCGCACCTGCTCAGTACGGGCGCCGTTGCTGAGCGCCCCCGGCCGTACGATGGTCCAATCAAGGCTGCTGGCGCGGATCAACCCCTCTTGGCGGTCCTTGTCCTTGTAGATTTCGTTCAGTAGCAGAGGCTGGAAGATGCGGTCGTAAAGGAACCCGCCATGGCCCCTGCTGTCTCCGGCTCCGATGCCCGTGATGCAAACCAGACGGCGGACGCCGGCTCCGTTCATTGCGTCAATCAGGTTGCGCGTGCCGTCGGAGAACAAGGTGGTCGGCTTGCGGCTAAGCTTTGATCCCAGCGAACTGATCACCGCATCCTGCCCGGCAACGGCGGCAGCCATGGAGGTGGCGTCCAGCACATCGCCACGGACGACGCGTACTCCGGCGGGCAGCATGGCCGTCTCAGGGTTGCGGACGGCGGCTGTTACCTGGTGGCCCAAGGCAGCGCCTTGCGCAACCAATTCGCGTCCGGTGGGCCCGGTAGCGCCAATCACCAGGATCTTCATCTCTGTTCCTCGCTGAGGTTGAAAGAAACTCCACGTGCTTAATCTGCCGCGTGGGCTTTTCTTTGGACGGCCTTGGCGGGCGCTTTGGTGGCAGCGGGCTTGGGAATCGCATCCAAATCCGTCTTGCCCTCAGCTAACTGCATAAGAAAATCCTGACTGGCGAAGGGCTCTGCGTCCTTGAGGATTTTGCTGGCCCGGATATAGCTGCCATCGGACTGCTGCAGGCGGGCTTTCACGGTATCGGCCAGGTAAGCGGGCAGGATCTCTTCGTGAATGCGAGCTTTGGCGGCCGCGTCGCGCACCGGAAAGACCACCTCGCAGCGCTCGAAGAGATTGCGCGGCATCCAGTCCGCCGAGCCCAGGTAAATTTCGTCGTCGCCGCCATTGGCGAAGTGGAAGATGCGGGAGTGCTCAAGGAAGCGTCCGACGATGGAGCGGACGCGAATCCTTTCAGACATACCCTTAACCCCGGGACGGAGAATCGAGAGGCCGCGGACGATCAAGTCAATCTCGACGCCGGCCTGCGACGCCTGGTAGAGCGCTTCAATCACGCTCGGCTCCAGCAGCGCATTCATCTTGGCCACAATGTGAGCGGGACGGCCAGCCTGGGCGTGCTCCTGTTCGCGGCGGATGAGGCCCAGAAAACTCTCCGCCATGGTGAGCGGCGCCACCAGCAGCGGGCGGTAGTCGTCAATCTCGGCGTGCGCTGTGAGGTAGTTGAAGACCATGTGCACGCGCTCGGTAATCTGCGGGTCGCTGGTCAACATGCTCAGGTCGGTATAGAACCGGGCGGTCACCGGATTGTAGTTGCCGGTGCCCATGTGGCAATAACGGCGGGTCACGCCGTCCTCGTCGCGGCGCACCAGCATGGCCAGCTTGCAATGCGTTTTGAGGCCCACCACGCCGTGGAAGACCTGCACACCCGCGTCCTCCATGCTGCGCGCCCAGCGGATATTCGACGCCTCATCGAAGCGGGCCATCAGCTCCACGACCAGCGTGGTCTCCTTGGTGGCCGCCGCCTCAATCAGGGCGGAGAAGACCGGCGAGTCGTGGCTGGTGCGGTAGAGAGTCTGTTTCATGCTCATCACCGCGGGGTCTTCGGCGCCCTGCTGAATGAAATCGACGACCTGGTCGTAGGAGTCGTAAGGGTGATGCAGCAGCACGTCGTGCTGGCGCAACTCTTCAAAGATGTTGGTGGACTTGCGGCTGAGGTTAAACACTTTCGGCGTGAAGGACGGGAACTTCAGGTCGGGCCGCTGTACGTCTCCATAAAAGAACATGAGCCGGGAGAGGTTTACGGGGCCATCGCCGCGAAAGACCTGGTCCTCGTCGAGTTCAAAGTTGACGCGGAGCCGCTCGACAATTTCGGGGTCGGCGCCGGTTTCAATTTCCAGGCGCACGGCGTCGCCCTTGCGCCGGTTGTGCAGTTCAACGCGGATGGTCTCGAGGAGAGAGCGCGCTTCTTCCTCTTCGAAATAGAGGTTGGAGTTGCGAGTGACGCGGAAGGCGGCGCGGCCCAGCACCTCGTAGCCGCGGTACATGCCGATCAGATTCTGCGCAATCAGGTCCTGCAGCAACAGGTAATCGAAGCATCCATCCGCCGAGGGCAGGCGGACGAAGCGCGGCAGCGCGCGCGGCACCGTGACCACGCCCATCACTTGCGGTCCTGAGCTGCGCCGCTTGCGCCTGAGCAGCAGCGCCAAACAAAGAGCCTTGTTCAGCACCCGCGGAAACGGATGCGCCGGGTCAATGGCGATGGGGGTCAGCAGCGGGTCAACTTCGCGTTGAAAGTAGTTTTGAGCGTAAACGCGGGCCTCTTCGTCCAGTTCTTCCCACTCCAGCAGCCGTATGCGCTGCTGGCGCAACTCGGGCAGCAGGTGCTGGTTCCAGCAGCGGTACTGGGCGCCCACAAAGTCGTGAATGTCGGCGGTCAGCGCGGCCAGCGACTCATCGGGGCGCAGGCCGTCGTAGCCCTGCTCGCGGTAGCCGTCCTCAATGCGCTGCATCAGGCCGGCCTGGCGGATTTCAACGTATTCATCCAGGTTGCTGCCGGTAATCGACAGGAATTTGACCCGCTCAAGCAGGGGGTTGCTCGCGTCCTCGGCCTCTTCAAGCACACGCCGGTTGAACTGCATCCAGGACTGGTCGCGGCCGTTAAAGAGCTTTGTTTTCTTGTTCGTTGCAGCCATCGTGTCGGTCTAGTACCGTGTTGGAAAGTCTACAAGGTTTTGGCGGGTTTCCGCACCTGGAGCATTAATTTTGGAGAAAAACAATCCGGTTCCGGGAATGCAACCTAATTGCACTTTATCGGGCCCAGAATTCGCACAGCTTGGTTTTCGCCCGCAACGCCCTCCACCACAAGCAGAATAAACACGCCCCATTGATCCGGGGCCTGGTATTTCCGGATGGAGCAGGGGCCTTTAGGCCCCTGAAAACCTCAGATCGAGCGGCCTTTAGGCCCGGACATCTGCGACTTCAAGCGACGACAACTGCAGCATGAACAGGCCCCGGAAAACTCGGTTTCGCCAAGCCGCAAGCATGTTTTAACAGTCGTCCACCGGCGTTGCCGACCGGCGGGGAATGAAACATGGCATACACTGAGCCGTCGCACCAGTCCAGCCCCAGAGGGGCCGTGGAAAATAGCCCAGGACAAGCGCAGCGCAGTCCTGGGAAAGCCCGCAAACAATGACCCAAGCCCCGTAGGGGCGACGGAATCATCACCGTGAGTTCCTTTTTAGGGCAAGACTTTACAGGCTGCGGAAAAACTCATTTGGGTGGTAGGTCCGGGATTTATCCCGGACATAAACCCAGTACAATGGGCGCGGCCTTTAGGCCCTGAGGTATGATTTTCGCGTATTCTGCAACAAGCTCGGTCCTTTTCCGCAACTTGCTTAATCATGCCGCAATATCATTGCGGGCTTTAGCCCCTGCTCGGCCCCATTCCCGTTTTCCGTTTGCACCACATCAGAAGCGGAACAGGTGATTCATTTTCACGTACAGAATGCGCTGATCGTTCAATTGCGGGGCGCCGCCGGTGGGCAGAATCGGGTAGCTCGGATTGCACAGCCCGCCCTGGGTGCGCGTGCACAAGTCAGGATTGATGTTGGTGTAGTCGGTGGTGAATCCGACATAAAACGCCGTACCCGGATGGGGCAGATAGGTCAGCAGCAGATTGGCGTATACATCCTTGTTGTTGGCCAGGCTGGTCAACGAAGTGTTCGGCAGCGTAGCCAGATATTCCCCGATAAAGTTCAACGACCATGCCTTGTCCATCTGGAAGTTCCACCGCTCCACCACCTGGTGGTTGTCGTAGGCCACGGCGCGGGTTGATGGATCGGAGAAGTGGTCGAACTCGTAGGAACTGACAAGATTCAGAGGCTTCGAGGGTTTCACTTCGAAGCTCAGCTCGTCGGATGCGACGCCTACGGGCGTGGGCCCTTGCCCGGCGGGCGGGGAGTAATTCACCGACTTTCCTGCATACCCTGTATATCCAATGGAAACTGAAGGCGTTGGCGAGGAGTAGAAATTTACCCCGGCTGCCCGGCTTTGATATTCCACGTTGTCGGGCAACGCGGAATAATCAACGGGGCGGAGCCGGTCCTGGCCGAGATCTACAAAGACAGATAGCCCGGTGTTATGTTTGAAACTCAAGTTATAGTACGGGTTGAAATAGGCATCGAGCGGCAGGCCGGTATGGTCCCAGATGCGCTCGGAATACACGCTGAGCCCATGCGAAAGCAGCGGCCCGTGCTGCGGCCGGAAGGTGTAACTGAATCTGCCATTGGGCTGGCGGACGTCGGGGCGGGTAAAGAAGCCGGTCTGAGTAAGATACCCGGATGCTATATCGGCATAAGTACACCAAAAGCTGGTGTGCAGGTCAGAGTAACTCACGCTCTGCCGCCAGCCCTGCCCGCTTAGCCATGAGCTATCGGTGTTCCGTGTTTCTGAAGTTACTCCTTGCCCGGTGAGAGTCCAGCGATGCTTGAGGCGGGTGCGATAATCCGCGCCACCGTTGCGATTAAAGGAACTCAGATACTCCTGGTCGGCATAGATGACGCCCACATTCGACTGGTCGCCGATGTCGCGGTTGACGCGGCCAACATAAGAGTGAGACCGCGTGCCGTACGCCGGGTCGTCTTCAGGAACCACCAACCCCGGATTCCGGTCGTCGGTGCTCAGGATGCCGATAGCGTAATCGCCCACCTTGCCGGTAAGGCGTTGGCCGAACTGCGGCATCACAATATTCGGCGTGTAGTAAAGATTGAGCGGCGTCTGGAAGAAGCTTGAATTCTCAATGAAGAAAGGGCGCAGTTCCGGGTAGTAAAACTGGAAGCGCTGATTGGGCGGCGCGGGATTATTGACTCCAATCTGGCTGAAGTCGGGATTGAAGGTCATGTCGAGCGCCAGGCTGTTGTGGAGCACAAACTTGGTGTCGAGCCCGGTGTAGCCCTGCAGATGCTTGTCGTTGAAGACGGGGTTCAGAGGGTCTACGGTATTCAACTGCCGGTAGCTGTGGCCGATGGCATAGGGTTCAAACTGCATGTTCTTGCCCCGTTCCACATCGTTGAAGCCTTCGGCCACCGCTTCCTGGGTGAGCTGCCCGGCCACATTGTGCTTCACCTGCGGCCAGTACACCGCTTCGTCCTTGCGGCTGATGCTGCGCTCCAGAATGATGCCCCAGGTGCGCGGTGCGCCGGCTGAAACGCTTTCAAAGCGCAGGCTGGCAAAGGGAATCCGCATTAGCACGGCATAACCGCCGGGGGTTCGCGTTCCCCAACTGTCCCATACGGTGTCGAAAGAGTAATCCGAACCTGTCTGTTCGGTGTAGAGCGCATCGGCCTGCACGCCCAGGGCGTTGGCTTTGAAGAGAAAGGCGCGGCGGCTGTCGTGAAAGGTGTCAAGCATCACCTGGACGGTATCGTCTTCGCTCAACGAGTCGCGCTGCAGCAGATGCGCGCGCAGGGAACCTGGGTCGTCGTCGGTGCAGACGAATGCGACGTAAAGAAACTCGTGCGTATACCCGAGGTAGGCAACGGTTGGCTCGCTTGACGGCGCGCCGTCATCCGGATAGCGCTCGGTAAATTTGGTAATGCGCAGCATCTGGCGCACCGGGCTCAAGTCCGCCGCGTTGGCGGTTTTAGATTGGGGCAGAAAATCGACGAGCTTGGGCGTCGCGGTTAGAACCGGTACAACAACATGCGGAGCTCCGCTAGCCAACGGAGGCAGCACCAGGCTCGGACTTACGCCTTCAGAAGCGTTCGCGCTTTCAGAAGTGGACGTGCGGTGACCGGGTGGCCGGGCGCCGGCCACCGCGGCGACGAACAGCGGCAGCAGCAACAGGCAAAGGACCCTCAAGGTGCGGCCCGGGCCGGGACAGGGAGCGGATGGAATGGAGATTCCGTTCGTCAGAATGGCCTCTTCGCTTTGTTGTCAGGATGGCGCCGGTTGGCCTGGATTCCCAGCCCTTGCGCCTCATCCATTCTACGCTTCCAGCATATTGTACGAATCCGAGTTCCGCATTGACCCGCCCCGCCCGCCGGGTTGAGGATAGGAGCAGAGCGAGCTTGCTTTACCCCTGAAAGGAGCCCTCTCCATGCCCCAACACCCCATCCCGCCGAACGACAGCCTGATTCCTCCCCAGCCGATACCTGAACGGGCCGCTGCGTTTTCAGAGCAGGTCCGAGGACTGATGGACGGACAACCCAAAGACGAAGCGACGTGCGAAAAGGCCTTCGAGGGGATGGAGGAGATGTTTGACCGCATCGCCGCCGGGCTTTACAGCCTCGCCTCGATGCTGGTGGGCGAAGGCGAAGACAGTGTCCGCCTGGTTGAAACAGCCGTGGCCACCGCTGAGGTTTCAGCCTGCCACGATCCGGCACAGGCGCGCAAAAGCAGCCGGCGCTCGCTGGCGGCTGCGGCGCTGGATGTTCTGGAGCAGCGAAACCCTGGCTGCCTGGCAGCTCCCGAGTGGCTCAAATTGTCAGAGATCTGCATCGAAGACGACGATCTGGCGGCGGCGGGTGTGTCCAGTGAAGAACTGGAGAACATGATTGCCGGGCCAGACCGCGACCGGGTCAGGAAATGGCTGGCCAGCCTGCCGGTAGTCCTGCGCACCGTCTTTGTGCTGCGGGCTGTTGCCGGGTTCACCACCCCCGAGACCGCCGCGATGCTGATGGCGCAGGGAGGGCCAAAGGCCGCCGACTGGACCCCGAGCGCGGTAAGCGAGATCTTCCGCCAGGGCCTGTGTTCACTGGCCTCGCAACTGCTCCACTCCTCCGCCGGACACTGAAGAGAAAGACTTTCCTACATGGGATCTCCGGAGGTATGCATGGGATCTCGGGAGGGAGCAGGAGCCTTCAGGCCTCTGAAACCGGCCAAAATGGAGCGGCCTTTAGGCCCGGAGATTTACGATCCTAAACAATTACCACTCCAGCGCTACGGTGGGATAGGCAGATCCCGCGACCTCCTTTCCTCTCCGAAGTTGTAAATAAAGGCCCGAAAGAGTCGTTTCCCGATTTCACGGGTCCCCGGCCCAATCTTCGGTACACTAGATTGAAGAACCCTGCTGCGGCCTACCTGCATCTATCAATTGCAGCCACTTTTCATGAAAGTCCATCGTTTTGAGTCGAAAAGACCTGATGTTCTCAAGATTTCCTTGGAATAACCCGGTAGGTTCAGCCGCCTCCGCCGTAGCCCTTGGCGTGTTGATTTGTGCGCCCATCCGCGTTGCTGCGCAGGCGCCGCAAGTTCCCAACGCCACCGGGGCCACCGCTTCCAGCTTTCAGGGGAGCGTGCCCCAGGGCGAGGTCTCGGCGAATCCTCTGGATTTGACCCTCGACGACGCCATGCAACGCGGGCTCAAAAACAACCTGGGCGTCATCCTCAGCGGCACGCAAACCTCTGCCGCGCGCGGCCAGCGGCTGAGCCAGTTGCAGGCTCTGCTGCCCGCCCTGGATGCCAGCGGCACTGAAGCGCTGAACCAGGTTTACCTGCCCGCCGAGGGACTGCGCATTACCGGCTTTCCCACCATGATCGGGCCTTTCGGCTTTGTCGATATTCGCGCCTCGCTCACCTGGTCGCTGGTCGACGTGGCCTCCATGCGCAACTACCTGGCAGCGAAACATAACTTTGCCGCTGCCGAGCTGACCGCCCAGAACGCGCGCGAACTGGTGGTGCTCACCGTGGGCAACGCCTACCTGCTGGCGCTGGCCGATGAATCTCTGGTGGCCAGCTTTGAAGCCCAGGTGGCCACCTCGAAAATTTCGCTCGACCAGGCCGTGGCCAACCACCAGGCCGGTACCGCGCCCATGATCGACGAACTGCGCGCCCGGGTGGATTACCAGTCGCTGCAGCAGCAGTTGATTGAGGCCAAAAACTCCCTGGAAAAGGACAAGCTGGCCCTGGCCCGCACCATCGGACTGCCGCTGGCGCAGACCTTCAACCTCGCCGACAAGGCGCCATTCTCAGTCTTCGACCAGTTGGACATCGACGCGGCGCTCAAGCAGGCCCACGCCAATCGCAAAGATCTTGCCGCCATGGTCGAGCAGGTGAAGGCATCGCAGGAACAGCGCAAAGCGGCTACCGACAAGCGCCTGCCAACGATTGTGGCCAAGGCCGACTACGGAGTCATCGGCGTCAACTTGGGAAACTCGCACGGCACCGGCGACGCCAGCGGCACACTCAGTGTTCCAATCTTCGACGAGTTTGCCTTGCGCGGTCAGGCCCAGGAAGCACAGGCGCAGCTGAACACCGTGCAGGCCCAGTTGAGCGACCAGAACGCCCAGGTGGACGCCGATGTGCGCGACGCCATGCTGGATATTGTTGCAGCAGGAAAACAAGTTGAGGTCGCCCGCTCCAGCGTAGCGCTGGCCGGCGAGGCGCTCAGCGAAGCACAGCAGCGCTATGCCAACGGCGTCAGCGACAACCTGGCCGTCAGCCAGGCCGAGCAGTCCGTGGCCCAGGCCAACGATCAATATGTCAGCAGCCTCTACCGGCACAACGTAGCCAAGCTCAGCCTGGCCCGTGCCCTGGGAGCCGCAGAGAACTACAAGCTTTATTTGGGAGGAAAGTAAACGTGGCGGATTCAACACCAACCCTACCCGAGCTGGATGAGGCCACTGAAGGCTCGCAGCCGCAGTCCCGCCGCAGAGGCATCATCATTGTCGTCCTCGTGGTCCTTGTGCTGGTTGCCGCCGCCGTTTGGTGGCACTCCACATTTACCGAGGACACTGACGACGCGCAAGTCAGCGGCCATCTTATCCAGGTCAGCGCGCGTATTGGCGGCCAGGTTGCCAAGGTCTACGTCGACGAGAACCAGGTGGTCAAGGCGGGCGATACCATCGCCGAGCTCGATCCCAGCGACTACAAGGTTGCTGTGGAGAACGCTGAGGCCGCGCTGGCAAGCGCTCAGGCCAACGCCGCGGCAGCCAATGTGGCCGTGCCCCTGACGACTGTGAACACCGGCAGCAACCTGCGTTCGGCAGACGCCGACGTAAGCGGCACCGCGGCCGCAGTGGATCAGGCCCAGCGCCAGCTTGACTCGGCGCACGCCAAGGTTGCCCAGGCCCAGGCCAATGCAACCAAGGCCCAGGCGGATCTGGATCGCTACAAGCCGCTGGTCGAAAAGGATGTCATCAGCAAACAGCAGTTTGACGCTGCCGTGGCCGCCGCCGATGCCTCAAAGGCCGCTCTTGCCGACGCCAAAGCAGGCGAGCAAGCCGCCTCTGAAGGTATCCGCGTAGCCCGCGACCGCGCCTTGCAGGCCCAGGCGTTGCAAAAGTACGCGCAGACCGGACCGCAGCAAGTAGCCGCGCAAAGCGCCCGCGCCAAGCAGGCGCTGGCCCAGGTGGCCCAGGCCCAGGCCCAGCTTGACCAGGCAAAGCTCAACCTCGGCTATACAAAGATCGTGGCTCCCACCGCCGGCATCATCACCCGCAAGAGCGTGGAGATCAACCAGAACGTCGCGCCCGGCCAGAACCTGCTGACGCTGGTATCTCTTGAAGGCCTGTGGGTCACCGCCAACTTCAAGGAGACCCAGCTCAAGCACATGTCCGCCGGGCAGCCGGTTGAAGTCGAAGTGGACTCCACCGGCAAAACGTACAACGGCAAGGTGACGCAGATTGGCGGCGCAACCGGCTCGGTGCTGAGCCTCTTCCCGCCTGAGAACGCCACCGGCAACTACGTCAAGGTGGTGCAGCGCATTCCGGTCCGCATCGACTTCACCGACCTCAACGGCGAAGACCCCAACCACCTGCTGCGCCCCGGCCTCTCGGTCGAACCCAAAGTCAGAGTCAAGTAAAAGGCAGGTTCAAGCCGCGCTCTGTGGCTCATCGAAGCCACAGAGCGCGCCGCCTTCACAGATATGTCATGCTGAATCACAAATCTGTCATCCTGAGCGACCCTGAGCGCAGCGCCGGGAGTCGAAGGACCTGCTTCTCATCACCACAAATCTGTCATCCTGAGCGACCCTGAGCGCAGCGAACGGGGAGTCGAAGGACCTGCATTTGTCTTTCGTTTTCCGCACCCACTACTGTGTCTTCGCTTGACCCGCCGGCTTGTATTGCAAACTGAGAACCCCAAGCTGATACCCACTCCGGTTTGGGTACTTCAACGAGTTCAGGTCCGCCGGCAGCTTTTTGGGCTCCAGCAGCCGCCAGGCCTCCGGAGCCTGCCACGGATCGTAGCCGGCATCGGCCATCAGCGCCAGCGCCATCCTGCCCCGCTGCTCTTCCAGTTGCACAAGTAACCTGTATTCCACAATTCCCGCGCCGATCTCGGCACCCAGAGAGACTCCAGGCACAAAGCGAGATGCAGCCACGGCGGCAAGTTCAACACCGGTAAGTCCCCACAATTCAGCCATCAGTTTCGGCGCATAGACCTGGAGGTTGAATGCCACCCCATCGGCAAGCACGGCGGCCAACTGGTCGTCGTGCTTCAGCCGCTCCACCACCTGCCTGGGCACCAGGATCAGTCCAGGATTGCAAACAACCTCTGAGCGGATATGTGCTTCTTCCACCACGTAAAAGCGGAAGGAAATCTTCAGCGGTTGATCGTCGGCCATCTCCTTTTGGAACGCGGGAACGAGCTTCATGCCCACGCGGCGAACCCGCTCTTGCAGCGCCTGGTCGGCAAGAACCTTGTGCCACCCGCACCAGCCGCCTGCATTGCTATACCTGACCTTGGCGCGCAAGCTCAAAACATTGCCTTCAGCATCCAGAAGACTGTCCTGCGTGATCTCGTGCTGCTTCTTCGGGTCGGCCTTGGCAGGCGTATTGGGCTGGCTCTGGGCATCCGGCTGCTTTTTGTCTTTGGGAGTTTTAAGGGCAATGAACTTCACCTTGGTCGCCACCAAAAGACCTGCCTTGTCTTGATTGCCCTCGTACTTCACCCAGGTATTGGTAACCACGTCGCCCAGCGATTTCAAGTCGCCGCTAAACGAGACCTCGGTGTCCGGCTTGATTTGAATGTGGTATCCATCCGCCTGAAAAACCGGCTCCGGCCCGTTGGCAATTACCTTGTCGATCACGCCCATGCCGGAGACCTTCTTATCCCACTTATCGCGAAAATAAACTCCCGACGCCGTCACGCTTTTTGCGCGCTTGTCGCGCGGGCCTGCTACCTTCACAAACGCGCCCAAGCGGATCTCGTCCGCGGTTGCGTCCTGGGCAGGGGACATTAGGTGCTTGATGTAGGCATAGTGGGTTTCAGGCGAAAGGGTCACATGCTCGGCGTTGACGTCGAAGCCAGTGGGCAGATGGACAGCGGTGATGTAGCCTTCCACCGCAATCTTCTGCTCTGCTTGCCCGGCTGGGGTTTGCGGATGGAGCGGAGTGATGCCGGCGAAGAAGAAGGTCAATAAAAATGCCGGGGCGGGAAAGTTGCGAACAAAGGCCTTGCGGGAACGCTGCATGCGTGCACTCCGAACCATAGATGAAGCGCAGTATAGCCCCACGCGCGTTTTGTGCGCCGTGATCTGGAGTTGCCTTGGGAGCTTCCGAATGAGTCGCTGATTTGAAAGGGCACGACTTTACAGGCCGCGGAAAAACTCTCCTTGAGCGAGAATTCAATTCGCTTTGAAAGGGCACGGCTTCAGCCGTGCCGCAACTCGCTTAAAATCAACGCCGGGCTTTAGCCCCTGCTACGGCTCATTCCGGCGTTTGCTTGAATTTGGACCTTTTCCCGCAGCCTGTTTAGCCCCTGAGGGAATTTGGGCGTCCCATTCGAACTTAATCGGAGGTTCCCTAGCTCTTAATCCCGGCAATTGCTGCTTTAACCTGGGCCAGCGTAACTCCATGCAGCAGAAACACCTTGCTCCGCGATAACTCGCCGGAAGTCAGCTCAACCGCATTCCTTGGGATCGAAAACGTCTCTGCAAGAAACGCAATCAACGCCGCATTGGCGCGTCCTTCGAGCGGCGGAGCGTGAACGGCAATCTTGAGTTGGGCAGCCGTGCCCTCGCCGTAGACGCCGGTGATGGCGGTCTTTTTTGCTCCCGGCTGGGCGCGTACCGCCAGCGTTACGCCGGAGGGATTCTCGCGCAGCATCAGGCTGGACCTGTGTACGGGCCGCGCTTGCCGAACAGCGCCGTGCCCACGCGAATCCGCGTCGCGCCCTCTGCGATGGCCAGCGCAAAATCGCCGCTCATGCCCATGGAGAGCACTTCAAAATCAATCCTTGGATGCGTTGCGGCCCAGATGTCACGCCAAGTGCGCAAGTCGCGGAAGCAAGCCCGCGTCTCAGCTTCCGCCACGCCGAACGGAGCAATCGTCATCAAGCCGCGCGTGTGCAGGTTCTCAAGATCCGGCAGCCGCTCAAGCAACTGTGCGGCCTCGGCAGAATCAGGTTCGAGACCGGCCTTGGTTTCCTCGGGGCTGAGTTTCACTTCGATCAGAATTGGCAATCGCTTGCCATGCTTGCCCGCGGCCTCATTGAGCCGCTCGGCCAGGCGCACCGAATCCACCGAGTCGATGCCGTCAAAAAGTTCCACGGCGCGCTGTGCCTTGTTCGACTGCAAGTGCCCGATAAGATGGCATTCCATGCTGCCGCGTTTTTCGCCGAGTGCCGGTGCCTTCGACGCAAACTCCTGCACGCGATTTTCGCCGAAGAGCGTGAGGCCCAGCGCCGCGGCTTCGGTGATGGTGGCCGCGGGATAGGTCTTTGAAACGGCCATCAACTCGATTTCGGCGCGCGACCGCCCGGCCGTACGGCATGCAGTATCGATCGCTTTTTCCAGTCGTTCGAGATTTTCTTTCAGCGTCGTCATCTTGCTTTCGACCACTTCCTGTGGAGAGAGGCGGGTTTAGCTTTGTGGGGCACCCGTTTCACAACTTCTGGTCCGCACTTCCTTCTGAATCCTGCGTTTGGCCCATGCGCGACCGCGCGCTTTCAAGCCGGCCCGAAACCGCTACAGGATGTCCCGCGGCGCCCAACCCGAACCTCGGCATGTTGACGTGAATGCACTCATAACCACCATTCGCCACCTGGTACGTCTCATGCCAGATGCCCACCGAACCGTTGCCGCCAATGCGGCGATTGAACTCCGCCCATGCGGGCAGATGCGCCGCATCGCGAGCGTGCGCGTATGCATGAAGATGCTCAAAGCTGCGCCAGTACTGCAGCACTGCCGCACCGCGCCAGTAGAGAAAGAACTGGGCATGCAGCATGCCCAGTTCCGGGTTACGCTTCAGCTCGGCGATCATCGGCGGCATCGCGGCGGCCACACGCGTCCATCTGCGCAGCGCAAACAGCCGGTTGACCCGCATGCCGATGAGGAAAACGACAAAAGGGCCATCGATCTGCGCCGTGTAGCGGCCGGGAAAGACCTGTGCCATTGCGCTTCTCCTGATTCAAACTAGCTCAGTGCGCGTGTTCCTCCAGAAATTTTTCCGCCTCTAGCGCGGCCATGCAGCCTGAGCCCGCGGCGGTAATCGCCTGCCGGTAGCGCCGGTCCTGCACGTCTCCGCAGGCAAACACGCCGGGGACAATCTTGCCGTCCAGCGTAGTCATCACGTTATTCGTGGTGCGGATGTAGCCCTCGTTGTCGAGGTCGATCTGGCCTTTGAACATGGTGGTGTTAGGCTCGTGGCCGATGCCGAGAAACAGTCCGCTGATGGGAAGTACGTCTTCATTCCCGTTGGTCACATCCCTCAGCCGCACGCCCTTCACTTCCTTCTCGTCTACGCCCAGCACTTCTTCAATGATGGTGTTGGCGCGCAGTTCGATGTTGGGATGGGCAATGGCGCGCTCAAGCATGATCTTCGAGGCGCGAAAGCCTTCGCGTCGGTGCAGCAGCGTCACCTTGCTCGCAAAGCGGGTGAGGAACAACGCTTCTTCCATGGCCGAGTCGCCGCCGCCCACTACTGCGATTTCCTTGCCGCGAAAGAAAAATCCGTCGCAGGTGGCGCAGCTTGAAACGCCATGCCCAATCAATGCCTGCTCGCTGGGAATCCCCAGCCAGCGCGCGCTCGCGCCCGAAGCCACAATCAGCGTGCGCGTCGAAATTTCCCCTTCCGAAGTCTTCAGTTTGAAGGGATGAATGTTCAGGTCCACGGAGTGCAGATGGGCAAGCTGAAAAGTAGCGCCAAACCGCGCCGCCTGCTTCTTCATGTTGTCAATCAATTCAGGACCCTGGATGCCCTCCGGCCAGCCGGGAAAGTTCTCAACCAGCGTGGTCATGGAGAGCTGGCCGCCGGGTTCGTGGCCCTCAAGCACCAGCGGATTCAGGCTGGCGCGTGCGGTGTAAATGGCGGCAGTGAGTCCGGCGCAGCCGGAGCCGAGAATAACGGTATCGCGCGTCTCTGTCATTTTTCTTCCTGTATCTTTGGTTTGCGGCAACCTCTGCCGTGTTATTCGGGTGTTTAGTCTTCCACTACGCGTCAATCGGGTTTCGCACCTCGGTGCCCCTGAGCAGCGCGTCTTCGTTGTCGCGATTAGTGTCCTGTCTCCGAATCCCGTTCAAATTTATCGCTGTCATTCTGAGTGAACGGGGCCCCAAACGCTTTTCAGTTTGGGGGTGGTGAACGAAGAATCTGCGTTTGCCTTCTCGTCGTTCTGATATGAACCTCTGGGAACCCTAATCATGGCGGGATGCCTCAAACCTCAACAACCCATCTTCAATCTTCCTGTGCCGCGTTAGCCCAGCGGCCCTGTCAACAGCGCAGGCCGCTCTTTGGCCAGATTCACCACCAACTCGCCAAACAGCGTGTTGGCCCAGGCAAACCAGGGCCGAGTAAAGTTCATCGGGTCGTCTTTTTCAAACGACTCGTGGATAAATCCTGTGCCGGCCGTCGTGTCGCGCAGCCAGCGCAGGCATTGGCGTATCTCGCGTTCATCGGTTGCCGTCAGGGCACGATACAGAATTGCCATGGGCCAAACCCAATCGAGGCCCCCATGCGGCCCGCCGACGCCCTCAGCCGCTTTGCCCTTCACAAAATACGGATTCGATGCGCTGTGCACAAACTGGCGGCTGCGCAGGTAGAGCGGATCGTCCTTGCGGCAGCAATTCAGGTACGGCAGGCTCAGCAATCCCGGCGCTCCTGCATCGTCCATCATCAGCGCGTTGCCGTAGCCGTCTACCTCATAAGCCCAAATCTCCCCAAACTTTGGATGTTGCACCTTGCCGTAAAGGTTCAGCGCCTGCTCCACTTCCGCGGCCAGCGCCTCGGCCTCCGTAGCCAGCTTGGCGTCGTGGAGTATTTGCACCGCCATCTGCGCCAGTTGCCGCAGGCTGACCACCGCAAACAGGTTGGCGGGAACAAACAGCGGATAGATGCAGGCGTCGTCCGACGGGCGAAACATGGAGAAGATCATCCCCACCGGCACCGCCGGATTTCCGAAGCCGCCCAGCGGCAGCGTGTCCGTCGGAACGGGAGAACTGCGCTGAAACTTGTACGGCCCCTGCCCCTGCTTGCGCTGCTGCGCTTGAAAAGTGCGCACGATGGTCCACGCAGATTCCTTCCATTGCGCGTCAAAGGGCCGCGTGTCGCCGGTTTGCTGCCAGTACCCATGCGCCAGCCGGATGGTGTAGCAAAGCGAATCCACTTCCCACTTGCGCTCGCCCACACCGGCATGGTGCTCGGTCAGGTCGTTCACCGCCCAACTCAGCGGCGTGGCCGACGCGTCGCGCATGAAAGCATTCGCATAGGGGTCAATCAGAATCATCCGCGCCTGGCGGCGAATCACGCCCTCAAGCAACTCCCGCAACGGCGCGTCCTGCCTGGCGAGCGGCAGATAAGGCCACAACTGCGCCGAGGAATCGCGCAGCCACATGGCGTCAATATCGCCGGTGACGACGTAAGTATCCGGCTTGCCCTCAAATGTGCCGGGGTAAACCGTAGTGTCCAGCGTGTTGGGATAGCAGTTCTCAAGCATCACCGCCAGCGCGGGGTCGGCCATGCCGCGCTGCACCCGCTGAATGGTTTCCTCAACCGCCGCGCTGGTAAAGTGTCGCGCAGCTTTGGCCGGCCGGCCGTGCGGCAGTTCCGCGCCGTTTGCTTGCCGTGCGCCAAAACCGCTTTGCGCTACGGCCAGCGCAGCCCCCGCTCCCTTTAACCACTCCCGCCGGTTCATCGCGGCCATTCCACGCTCCCTGGCCGAACCTGCTCTCGCGGTCCGCGCCGATGACTCGATGAGGCAGCAGTATCTGCGCCTCAGCTTTCCCTTGCCTATTCTATCCAAGCGAAAAAGCGCGGCGCTTCTTTAAGATGAAAGACATGGCGAACTTGACTCTAGTCTACGGACTCCGGCTCCTGCCCGAGGGCGAAGTTGCTGAAATCCAGGATGCGACGCTGAAACTGTCGAACGGCAACCAGGCCCACGTGACCATGCACACCATCGAAGGCTCACGCCAGGAGATTGAAGCCCAGCTCAAGCGCAGCCTCGACGCCTTCTTCGACTTCTATCCGGAAATCTGAGATTGTGCGCCGATCTGCCATCCCGAGCACGTTGACTCGCGAAAGCGAGGCACGCCCGCAGAGGAACCGGGATAAGTTCCACAAGGGCCGGATGCCCCGGCCTTGCCCAAAAGCTCCGTCTCTCAGCGCGAGACCGTGACTATTTGGGCAAGAAGCAAAATTCACCGCATTTGTCCAAATTCTGCCGGCCTTGCAGTGTGACCACAAGGTGCCTGCCGGATTCGCGACCAACCGACCACAACGCCCGCCCGCCACCATCATCCTCTACCCGCAAAAGTGTCATCCTGAGCCGCAGGCGAAGGATCCGCGGTTGCCTTTGAGAGTTTCAAGGTGGCACTACTTCCGAATCGCCGACGATACAGACAGAACGAGCCAGGTGGAGTATCTTCGAATGAAACAACCCACGCAGACAGCGAGAAGAAGGCTGAAGGATGGCCGAGATTAGCAGAGCGCGAATATTTCTCTTCGGCGTTTTGTTTGCCGTATGCATGACCCCTATTCTGCTATGGCTAAACTACATCGACCATCAGGAAATGATGTATCCAGTCATCGGCGCCGCGGCAGCGATAGTCCTTGTAGTCCGGGGAAGGTGGGACCTGCGGTATCGGCGATGGTTTTGGTTCACGATGCTCGTAATAGTCGCTCTTCATGTGGTGGTCGTATTGCGAATCCCATGGAAAACTGGCTGGGTGCCTGCGCCACTGACCAGTTTGTTCTGCATTGTGGATTTAGTTGTTATTTTCGGTCTTCTCGCGGGAATCGAGAAAGTGGTGCTCTGGCGCAGGGCAAACAATAAACTAAACAATTCAATTGATACCCATTCAGGCCCGAGCGTATAACCGCCTACTCGGCAATAACCAGTCCATCAACAAGAGCTGATGAAGGCGACCGCAGGGAGTCGAGGGATTTTCTTTTCATCTCGGTCCCCCCACAAACCTCCACTTCACATTGGAAATTTCCAACCCCGGCACAGATCCCCGCAGCCTCCACCCAATCCCACGATCTCTTGGGATTTTCTAAGAAGCCGAGATTAGCGTTTCCTAACCCGCACATTTGAAAATTCAATTTTCCGGCGCAAAGTCGATGTTGCACCATTCGGGAAAAGGCCCCGCAATTGCTCTTCTCCAGGGCACACGGGCCAATCGACCCCTGTGGCTGTCTCGATGCCGCCGCCGATAATACGCGAGAAACACGCGAGGCAAGCCGAGACTCCCGTTTTGGAGCGCACCCTTGCTCATCCGCGTACCCTCTGCGTCGTGCCGCACCACAGCCTGCCTGCTTGGCTCGTTGTTTCTGCTCGGCGCTGCGCACGCGGTGTTTGCCGGCGGGCCAAAGTATGTAGCCGGAGTCAGCTACTTCAATCCAGCCGTGGTGGGCCAGCCCGTGCACTGGTCCGGCGGGCAGGTGAACTATTACGTCGATCAGGGCGCGCTCAACAGCCAGATTTCGAACGAGCAGGCGACGGCCATGGTGGACGCGGCGGCAGCCTTGTGGAACGCGGTTCCCACCGCCGGCGTGACGCTCACCAACAAAGGCCCGCTGAATGAAGATGTGAGCGGGCTTAACATTGTCGCGGACAGCGGGGCGATTGCTCAACCGGCGGACGTCACCTCCACGGCCACAATGTATCCGCTCGGAGTGATCTACGACTCGGACGGCGCGGTGCTCGACGCGCTTTTCAGCCAGGGCTCAAGCGACCCCGACACCTGCCAGGACAACGGTGTTTCAGTTTGGATCGATAATGTAAATCCCGACGCCACCATCGCCCACGCCATCATTCTGCTCAACGGCCGCTGCGCCACAAACTCAAGCTTGCTGTCCATGATGAGCTACGAACTGGAGCGGGCCTTTGGGCGCGTCCTGGGTCTGGACTACGCGCAGGTCAACCCCGAAGCGCTCACGAACGGCGAAGCCGGCGGTCTTGCGGGATGGCCGGTGATGCAGCCTGACAGCGGCGTCTGTGGCCCAGCAGGCGGCGACTGCATTCCCAACCCGGCCGTGCTGCGCTATGACGATATCGCCGCGCTCAACCGCATCTATCCCATCACCGCGCAGAACCAGGCCAGCTTTCAAGGCAAGCAAATCACCGCGGCGGCAACGGTTTCCATTCAGGGGACCATCACGTTCAGGACCGGCATGGGCATGCAGGGCGTCAACGTGGTTGCAAGGCCGCTCGACGCCAGCGGCAACCCGCTCTACCAGTACACCGTCACCTTTGTTTCCGGAGCCTATTTCAACGGCAACCATGGCAACCCGGTCACCGGATGGGACGACGAAAATGGCAACGCGCTCACCAAGTGGGGAGGCAACCAGCCCGCATTACAAGGGTTCTTCGACCTGAGCGGGATTCCGCTGCCCCCGGGCATGACCACCGCCAACTATCTTGTCACCTTTGAACCGGTCGACCCGCAGTACATGCTTACCGATTCCGTCGGCCCCTATCTCGATGGGTCGCCCGCGCCCTCGGGAACCTTGCAGGCGATCCCGGTTCCGGGCATGACCGCGGGCACGCAGCAGACGCTTACAGTTAACGCTGCCGACTCGGCCGTGGGCGGCTACCAGGACGCGATTGGCTCCCCGGCTTCGCCGCGCCCCATGGCCTCGAGCGGCATGTGGTACGGCAGGCTCAGCCAGATCGGACAATCCGACTGGTTCAGTTTTCCGGTACGCGGCGGGCGCACCTTCACCGTGGTCACGCAAGCGCTGGACGAGACCGGCGCAGCTTCCAACACCAAGGCCATGCCTGCCCTCGGAGTCTGGGACGCGTTTTTGCCGGTGGGCTCGGCGGCGGTGGGGGTTGGGCCGGCGCTGAACGGCTATGCCGCGGGCGAGAGTTGGCTGCGCGCCAACGCCACGGCCGACGATGTGGTGCGCATCGGCGTGGCCGACGAGCGCGGCGATGGCCGCCCAGACTACGTCTACAACGGCTGGGTGCTGTATGCTGACACGGTTTACCCCACGCGGCTGCCGGCCTCCGGCGGGGCCATCGTCATCAAAGGCATGGGCTTTCGGTTGGCAGACACGGTGCTGGTGGGTGGCCAACCGGCAATCGTCACCAGCATCTCGCCCAATGAAATCACGGCCATTGCGCCCGCCGCCGCCGTTGGGGTCACCGGCTCGGTCGACGTGGAAGTGGATGACCTGCCCATCTTTTACGCGGCAGCGGTCATCTCTGGCGGCGTCAGTTACGACGCTGGCACTGCCGATGCGTTGACTCTGGTGACGGCTCCCACCAGCACCGTGCCGATTGGGGTTCCGGCAGCATTCACGGTAACCGCCCTAGGGCCGGACCTGACGCCCGCCGGCGGAGTCACCGTCATCTATACCGTTATGAGCGGAACCGCAACGCTCGCTTGCGGCCAAAAGTCCTGCGCGGTGACTGCCACTGGCGACGGCCGTGCCACCATGAACGTGACGCCCATCGCCAGCACCTGGTCCACGGTGACCGCCTCGCTCCTCAACGGGTCCACAATAAAAACGGAATTTGTGGGTGGAACGCCCCCGGTGCTGACCGCGCTCTCGCCCATGCTCTCCGTGGCTGCCGGCGCATCGGTGACATGGACCGCGCAGGCCCTCGTGCTCAACAACGGAAACCCAATGAGCGGGCAGTCTGTCGCCTGGCAAGCGACCGGCAGCGGCATTACCGCCCAAGGATCAACCGCCGCCGTCAGCAACGCGAACGGCATTGCCGCCAAGTCGCTCACCGTGGGGCCGTTGACTGAGGGCCAGGCGGCCACCTCGTCCGCGTGCCTCAACGGTTCCAATCAATGCGTCACGTTCAAGGCTCTGGGCGCGCGCCCGGAGTACGCCTATCTTGAAGCTGTCGGAGGAACCACACAGAGCCTCTCCGTCGCGGGTACGCCGGGGCAGATTACGCTCCGCGTGCTGGACATGAACGGCAACCCTATGGCCGGCGGTTCGGTCACGCTTTACCAGTCGCTTTATGCGTGGGCCCCGCCGTGCGCACCGCACACCCGCTGCACGCAGGGAACTCTGTTGGCGACCGAAAGCGGAGTAGCCACCTCGGCGCTGGATGGCACGGTCACTTTCTCCCCCGCATCGCTGCCCGGCGTGGCCACGAACCTGCTGGCAATCGCCGTCACCGGCAATTCGGGAAGCTTGAACATTGCCGTCGAGCAGCATCCATAAATACAGTCGACAGATGACAGGTTACAGATGACAGTAAAGAACTGCGTCTCCGCTGCTAGCTGTTCCGTGATCCCATGTCCACTGTCATCTGCAATCTGTCATCTGTAATCTGTTATCTGTCGTCTGCTCCCCAATTTGCCACCCATTCCCGCCTTGCCGCATCCCATAGACAGAGAGGCTTCCCCGTGGCCCAAACGACCGATCCGCCGCCTCACCCACGCCCCCGCGTCGTCATTGTCGGAGGGGGCTTTGCCGGGCTGCACGCGGCCAAGGGACTGGCCAAGCTGCCGGTCCAGGTGACGGTCGTGGATCGCCGCAACCACCACACCTTTCAGCCGCTGCTTTACCAGGTGGCCCTGGCCGTGCTCTCGCCCGCGGACATCGCCCAACCCATTCGCACCATCTTCCGCCGCCAGCTCAACACCCAGGTGCTGATGGATGAGGTGGTTGGGATTGACGTTGCCGGGCGCTGTGTTGCGCTCTCTTCGGGCGCGGGGCTTCTATACGATTACCTGGTGCTGGCCACCGGGGCCACCCACTCCTATTTCGGCCACGATGAATGGGCGCCGTTTGCCCCGGCCCTCAAGACCGTCGAAGACGCAGTGGAGATTCGCCGCCGGGTGCTGCTGGCTTTCGAACTGGCCGAGCGGCAGATGGTGGAGCACGGCTGGCATCCGCCGCTCAACTTCGTGGTAATCGGCGGCGGACCCACCGGCGTGGAACTGGCCGGAGCCATCGCAGACATTGCCCAGCTTTACATGCGCCGCGATTTCCGCCACATTGACCCCGCCAAGTCGCGCATTTTGCTGCTGGAGGCTTCGCAGCAAGTGTTGGGAGCCTATCCGCGCGATCTCTCCGCCAAGGCCCACCAGGCGCTGGGCAGACTGGGCGTCGAGGTACATGTGAACACGCATGTTACCGGCCTCGGCCCCGGCTGGGTAGAGATGGGCGACCGGCGCATGAACGCCGTAGTGACGCTGTGGGCCGCCGGCGTTCAGGCCTCGCCCCTGGGCAGGATGCTGGGCGCCCCCGTCGACCACCGGGGTAGTGTCCTGGTGGACAAACACCTCAATCCCCCCGGCCTGCCCGAAGTTTTCGTTCTGGGCGACCTGGCCCACTTTGAGCAGGATGGCCACCAGGTCCCCGGCGTAGCCCAGCCCGCCATGCAGATGGGCGACCACGTGGCCAAAATGATTGCCGCCGACCTGGCCGGCCGCGCCCGCCCCGCTTTCCGCTATTTTGACAAGGGCGATATGGCCACCATCGGCCGCATGGACGCGGTAGCCAAGGTGGAATGGCCCTTCAAGGCGCACATCAGCGGCTTTCCGGCCTGGATCACCTGGCTCACCGTCCACATTTTCTTCCTCATCGGCTTCCGCAACCGCCTCTCGGTACTCGCCGCCTGGATCTGGACCTACTTCACCTTCACCCGCGGCGCGCGCCTCATTACCGGCGACCAGCGCCTGCCCGGCTGGCAAGATCAGGTGGCGGAAGGGCCAACCAATGTGGTAGCGGAAGCATCAGCCAAGGCGGAGGAGCAGGCCCCCACCAATCCGTTCAAGTAAACTGGTAGCACTATGCTCGACCTCGGATTTGTCAGGGGAAACCTGGAACTCGTTGAAGAGAAAATGGCCATCCGCGGTGCCGACCCGGGTGCGCTGCTAGGTGGTTTTCGCGCCCTCGATCAGAAGCGTCGCGAGGCCATTACTGAGTCTGAACAATGGAAGGCGCGCCGCAATGAGTTGAGCCAGCAGATTGGCGCTCTTAAAAAGTCCGGCCAGGACGCTTCCGATCTGATGGAAGAAACGCGTGGCATTAGGGATGAACTGGAAAGGCTCGATCGGGTTGCCGCAGCACTCGACGAGGAGCTGTACCTTCTTCTGTCGCGCATCCCCAACCTCACCCGCGACGAGGTACCTACCGGGCTTTCAGAAGCTGAAAACCTCACCGTCAAGACCTGGGGAGAGAGGCCTGAGCTCGCCTTCGACCCCAAGCCGCACTGGGAAATCGGCGAAGCGCTGGGCATTTTGGATTTCGAGCGAGCCGCCAAAATCAGCGGAGCGCGGTTTGTGGTCTACATGGGCGCGGGCGCGCGGCTGGAGCGGGCCATTATCAGCTTTATGCTCGACATGCACACCCAGAAGCACGGCTACAAAGAGGTGCTTCCGCCCTTCATGGTCAACAGTAAGAGCCTCTTTGGCACCGGACAGTTGCCCAAGTTCGCCGAGGACCTGTTCCGCTGCTCCGATGCCGACGTGGAAGCGGTTGGGCGCGGCGAGTTCAAAGACAACGACCACTGGCTCATTCCTACCGCCGAAGTCCCGGTCACCAACCTCTATCGCGACGAGATGCTTGACGAGGCTCGCCTGCCCATCTGCCTGACGGCGTATACCCCCTGCTTCCGTGCCGAGGCCGGTGCGGCAGGCAAGGATACTCGCGGCATTATCCGCCAGCACCAGTTCCAAAAAGTGGAAATGGTCAAGTTCACCCGGCCCGAGGAGTCTGACCTGGAGCACGAGCGGCTGACCCGCGACGCCGAAGAGATATTGGAAACTCTAAAGCTGCCCTACCGGAGAGTTCTTTTGTGCACCGGCGACACCGGCTTCTCGTCGGCAAAGACATTTGACCTTGAAGTCTGGCTCCCCGGCCAGGGGCTTTACCGAGAAATCTCCTCCTGCTCCAACTTTGAGGCATTTCAGGCGCGCCGGGCCAACATCCGCTACCGCCCCGCCGGACAGGGCGCGAAGGGTAAAATTGAGTTTGTGCATACATTGAACGGAAGCGGTTTGGCCGTAGGCCGCACCTGGCTGGCCATTGTTGAGAATTACCAGCAAGCCGACGGCTCGGTGCTGATTCCGGAGGCTCTGCGGCCCTACATGGGGGGCCTGGAGCGGATTGTGAAGGAGTCCTGATGGAGTCTTCGAGCCAGATTGTGCCTGAAGTGCAGGCGCGCCGTACCTTCAAGCAGCTCTTGAAGAGCTATTTTTATTGGACCTATCCGCGCGGCTGCTTTCACTACGACGTGATGGTGACGCTGATTCTGCTCTTCATCTTTGTCACGCCGCACCTGTGGAACTACGGCGAAAAGGCCTCGGCCTTCGCCGGGCCTTCGCATCCCATCCAAATTATCGGCGATGGGGAACGCGGACTGGTGATCAGCGTTCAGGATGCCGACGCCAATGTGCCTTTCGGCGCCCCGGACCCGGTGGTAAAGAAGGCGCTGAGAAAAGCCATTGAGCCGGTCACCGGAGACGCTGTGTCCGTCAAGCACTGGGAGACCTTCACCGATGCCCAGGGAAACCTGGTGTGGAAGGTATGGGCTCACCGGTAGGCATTCCTGTGAACTTCACGCCCGCCCCGCTCGTACGTCTAACTACATAAGGAAAACTATGCATACAGGAAAAAAGTCAGTCATTTCTGCTTTGATCGTATTGGCCTTTCTGCCGGGCAGGGCGCTTTTTGCTGCCGATAAGCTGCAAACAGTGCTGCAACAACTCGATGTGGCCGCAGCCAACTTTCACTCCACCACTGCGGACTTCGAGTTTGACTCTGTTCAAACCGACCCCATTCCTGAAAAGGACATCCAGAACGGAGTGGTGTATTACGAACGCAAAGGCAGCGCCTTCCAAATGGGTGTACACATTCGCGAATTCAACGGGAAAGTGGTGCCCAAGGTCCTCATTGTCTCCCGCGGAGTTACCAAGCTGTACGAGAAGCTACTCAATCAGGTAACTACATTCAGCAAGGCCGCCAAGTATGAGGACTATATGGAGCTTGGCTTCGGCGCCAGCGGCAAGGAACTCGCGGATAAGTGGCATATCAAGTACATGGGATCGGAAGAAGTCGACGGAGTGAAGACTGAAAAGCTGGAACTGGTGGCCAAAGACCCCGCCGTTCTCAAGATGTTGCCCAAGGTAGATGTCTGGGTCGATACCGCGCGCGGCGTGAGCCTGAAACAGGTCTTTGACGAGGGCGGGGGCCAGTCCCGCATTTGCCACTACTACAACATCAAGACCAACCAGCCGCTGCCCGCCGACGCCTTCACCTTCAAGACCGACCCCAAAACCCAGCTCATCCAACGGTAAGGACTCTTACTTCACTTTCGCCCCGGCCACAAAGGCCCCGGGTGCCCCATCCTTTCGAGGCTTCTGTCGAAAGGGTGGGATACCCCGAACCTCAACAGGCCTCTCTTCTCTCGCCACAGCGACCGGCAACCAGCTACCCCGCCGGGTGCCCCATCCTTTCGAGGCTTCTGTCGAAAGGGTGGGATACCCCGAACCCCAACAGGCCTCTCTTCTCTCGCCACAGCGACCGGCAACCAGCTACCCCGCCATCCGCCTTCCCACCGCAGCCATCTTCGAGAGCCCCCACCAAACCCCAATCCCGCCCAATGCAAACAGCATCGGGAAACACTCGATGGTATAGCGTGCCTCCGGTGCGGCAACGCTGAGCAGCATGGCGCTGCGCAGCAGCATATAGGCCAGCATCGCGCCCCACATCCGCGGCCGCAGGCAGAGCCCCACAACCGCAAGCAGCAGGTAGAGCGCGTTGAGCCCCACCAAGGCCCAGGCGATGCGGGTTTCCCGGTGGTGATTCTGGTACACCCACCAGTCCAGATCGATGGGCAGGTTTTCAATGCGCGGCCGCAGCCACATGTCGGCCACTCTTCCCAGGGGCAGACCCACGTAATAGCGCAGCGGATGCGCGGCGACCCGCTCGGCGGCCAACGCAGCGAAGCGTTGGTCGATTGCATGCGTCAGCAATTGCCCGCTGGAGTTGTAGTCAGCGGCCAGCGCCGTGGTGGCAGCGTACTGTGCAGGGGAGTCGAAAGCCCGAGCAGGAAGTTTGCCAACGTCCAGCGGGCCCTGCGGGACGTTCCAATAGATATCGTAGGTGGAATTGAAATCCAGGCACCAGGTCTTCATCCAGCGCTCAAAGCCGGGGTGCGTGTCTTCGCCGGGATCGGTGGCCATGCGCGGCGCCAGCGGCTCAAAGACGTGAAAAACCTGCCAGTTTCTCCAGGTCCACGCGGCAAACGGGGCCAGCGCCAGCAGCAGGCAAACCAGCGCCATCCGCGTCGGGTTTGGGCCTATGCCGGCGCCAGTGAGTTTGTCGCGTTTTAACTGCCTACCTTGGCGCCTCAGCCCGATGACCACCGACGGGGCCAGCGCGACGGCAACCAATATGCCATCCGGCCGCAACAGAGCCGCAAACGTAACCGCAAATGTGAACCAGAGCGCGCCGGCCCAGCGCGGCTGTTCCTTCAGCCATGCCGCCGACCACAGCGCCAGCGCCAGGCAAAAGAGCGTAGGCGCCTCTGACATGGGTTCCGCGGCATAGATGGCGGTAAAGGGGCACAGCGCGGCCAGCCACAACGTACACTGCGCTGCGCCGGACTTGAGCGGCGGCGGGGCAATCAAACGCACAAAACCGGCCAGCAGCAGGCAACCGGCCAGGTCCATCGCAATTTGCACCCAGGGCGCCGAGGCGTAGTTTTCCATCCCGAAGGCATGGAAACACGCGGCCAGAAACAGCGGGTAGCCCGGCAGGCGGATCAGCGTGGGACTTAGATTTCCTGCCGTCTGCCCAAATGCGTACTGCCCGTGCAGCAGCAGATTCTTGGCCAGTTCTCCATAAATCAGCGAATCGCCGTTGACTTCAAAGAAGTTGCCCAGCATCCACAAGCGCAGCGCCAACCCGGCGGCTAGGGCCAGGGCGACTGAAAACACGACCATCAACCCGCCAACGTCAGGGCTGCGGAGGGCGAATTGACTCCGCTGAGTATCTTCCATACGATTCGTTCTGTATAGCGTAGCCCGTTTCGAGACTTCTCCCCAGTAGAATAGACAAGACCGGACATGCCAGATAAACAGATATTTTTCGACCCGCAACGGAAGCGATGGAAGCGGCTCCGCCGCATCCTGGATATTACTGCCGTCGTTTCCACTCTGGTTCTGGCCGGATTCATCTTCAATGTGCTGCGCAATCAGCATTTGCCTGAACTTCTGCTGCCCATCCCCAAGCACAATTACAAGGCTCTCCGCGACCGCCCGGTGGTTCCCAAAGGCGCCAAGGTTGCCCGCCCCGCACGGCGCAAAACCAACCGCAAACCTTCTGAGATTCCCTTGAACTCCGGTGAAGGCCTGCGCGCCGCCTATTACGTGCAGGACGACGCGGCCAGTTACTCCTCTTTCAAAGAGCACGTGCACCAGATCGACCTTCTCTTCCCCCAGTGGCTTCACGTGGATGCGCCCGACGGAAACTTGCTCGGCATGAATAGCGACAACATCCGCGAATATGCCATCGTCGATGGTGCAACGGTGCATGATCCGGACGACGGCAACAGGGTCAAGCGCGTCATCCAGGGAGCCAGGGAAGATACAGAGATCTTTCCTCACATCAACAACTACAATCCCCACACCAAGACCTGGGATCCGGCCGTCGGCACAATGCTGGCCAACGCCGGCAAGCGGGCCGCCCTGCGTCAGCAAATTGTGCGCCTCTTCACCGCCTACCCGGTCTATCGCGGCCTTTCGCTCGATTTTGAGAACCTCTCCGACGAATCCATTCCCGCTTACCGAGCCTTCATTCAGGAACTCTACGGCGACCTGCATCCGCGCAATCTCCGCCTCTACGTCAACGCCGCCGTCTCCACGCCGGACAGCGACTTGAAGCAGATAGCAGCCAACTCCGACGGCATCGTCCTGATGAACTACGACGAGCACCAGACGGATAGCAATCCCGGCCCCATCGCCAGCCAAGAGTGGTTTGTCGGCAACCTGACCAGGGTTCTGAAAATCGTTCCCAAAGAAAAATTGATCTGCGCCATCGGCAGCTACGGCTACGACTGGACGCTCTCCATTCCCAATCCCAAAGACCGCCGGCACCGCAAGCCCCAGGTCCTGGACACTGAAGACCTCAACGTCTCAGAAGCCTGGCAGCGCGCTTCTGACGCGGACGCCGATCTCGATCTGGATTACGACTCGCTCAATCCGCACTTCGAGTACATCGACGAGGACAACAACAAGCGTCACGTGGTCTGGTTTCTCGATGGCGTTACCGTACTGAACGAGATGCGCGCCGCACGCGCCCTGGGCCTGCAGACCTTTGCGCTCTGGCGCCTGGGCAGGGAAGACAGTTCGTTGTGGAACATTTGGGACAAGCCCAGCAGCCCCGACTCTCCCCTGGCGCTCTCCTCGGTGCAACCCGGCCACGATGTGGACGACGAGGGCGATGGCGACATCATCCGTGTCGCATTTTCACCCCAGCCCGGCAAGCGCACTGTTTCCATCGATACCGACGAGACCGACCCGCGCAAGAAACTCATTATCGATGAGCACATGGATGTCTATCCGCGCAGCTACGTCATCGAGCAGTACGGCTACCACCCCAACCAGGTGGCGCTTTCGTTTGACGACGGACCCGACCCGAAATGGACGCCGAAGATTCTCGATGTCCTCCGCAACGAAGGCGTCAAAGCCACCTTCCTGATGATCGGAGCAGAGGCGGCACAGAATGTGAGCCTGATGCAGCGGGTGGTGCGCGAAGGCCACGAAATCGGCAACCACACCTGGAGCCATCCGGATATCAGCGAAATCACCAACCAGCAACTCGACCTGGAGCTGAAACTTACCGAGCGGCTCTTCGCCAGCAAACTCGGCATCCAGCCGCTCTACTTCCGGCCCCCCTACGACATCGACGAAGAGCCCGACACCGACGACCAGGCCGCGCCCGTCGAACGAATCCAGCAGGCCGGCTACACCATCATCGGCAACAAGATCGATACCGACGACTGGAACGAGCATCCCCGCAAGACTCCCGACGAGATCGCCCAATCGGTGATGAGCCAGTTGGAAATCATGAAGGTGAAGCCGCAGTTCCGCGGCTCCATCATCCTGATGCACGACGGCGGCGGCGACCGTTCGGCCACGGTGGCTGCGTTACCTGTGCTCATCCGCACGCTCCGCGCCCACGGCTACCAAATTGTGCCGGTCTCATCGCTGATGGGCAAGACCACGGCCGAGGTAATGCCCCGCCTTACGCTGATGCAGCATGCCCGCGCCCTACCTGACTCGCTGGCTTTTAGCGGCTTGGCGTTTATCGGCAAGTTCATTGTCATGATCTTTTTTGTCGGCGACGTGCTGATGAGCGCCCGGCTGTTGCTCATCGGCGTGCTGGCCATCATCGACCGCCTGCGCCGGCCTCACCGCCAGGCCTCGCCCGGCTTCAATCCACGCGTCGCCGTGCTCATCCCCGCCTACAACGAAGAGACAGTCATCGTGCGCACCATCCGCTCGGTGCTCAACTCCGACTACCTCAACCTGCACATCATCGTCATTGACGACGGTTCGACGGACCGCACTTTCGAAGTCGCCCGCGACGCTTATGCGGCAGAGATTGCTGCGGGCCGCGTTCAGGTGCTCACCAAGCCCAACGGCGGCAAGGCCGCCGCGCTCAACTACGCGCTCGACCGCCTCAGCGAAGATATCTACGTCGGCATCGATGCCGACACCGTGATCGCCTCCGACGCCATCAGCAAGCTGATACCGCACTTCGAAGACCCGCTGATTGGAGCCGTGGCGGGCAACGCCAAGGTGGGCAACCGCGTGAATCTGTGGACCCGCTGGCAGGCTCTGGAATACATCACCAGCCAGAACTTCGAGCGCCGCGCACTCGATTTGTTCAATGTGGTCACCGTGGTTCCCGGCGCAATTGGCGCATGGCGCACTGCTCCGGTCAAGGAGATCGGCGGCTATCCCATCAACACCGTAGCCGAAGACGCAGACCTGACCATGGGCCTGCTCGAACACAAGTTCAAAGTGGTCTACGAAGACCGTTCCCTGGCCTTTACTGAAGCGCCCATCGACGCCAAGGGCCTCATGCGCCAGCGCTTCCGCTGGTCCTTCGGCATCCTGCAGGCGGTGTGGAAGCATCGCCTGGCATTCGTCCGCAACAAAGCGCTGGGATGGTTCGCGCTGCCCAATATCCTTGTCTTCCAGATGCTTCTGCCGCTGGTCTCGCCCTTCATCGACGTGATGTTCTTGGCCGGCGTCGCGCACTATTTCGTCGATCGCCACTACCACCCCGAAGCTGCATCGGCGGCCAGCTTTGAAAAGCTGCTGGCTTACTTTGTAGGCTTCCTGCTGATCGACTTTGTCACCTCGACGGTTGCGTTTAGCTTGGAACGGCGCCATCCCGCCAACAAGGGCGACGGCTGGTTGCTCTTCCATATCTGGCTGCAGCGATTCGCTTACCGCCAGGTCTTCTCCATCGTGCTGTTCAAGACCCTCAAGCGCGCCATTGACGGCAAGCCCTTCAACTGGGAGAAACTGGACCGTACCGCCAAAATGAGCAAAGCCACCGACGCCCTGACAGCCACGTCGTAGGAGCGCGGCTAATGCGTTTTTGTCTTCGTAGGAGGAACCACGCTCCTTCCCGGTCCATAGATCCGCTAACTTGCTGACTCGCTGTGCACGCCAAGCGTGCGCTGACTTGCTGCATTTGTTTAAGAAACCGCCGTCGAATTCCGCGCTTGCTTGTCCAACCGCCCAATCGCCCATCGTCCCTCTCTGTGATCACCCATCCTCCCTCGTTTTGATACGCTCAAATAGATGAGACACTGTGCCTTTCCCCGTCCTCCCCAACAAATGCGCATCCCCATTGACGAATGAACGAACTCCTCCAACTCTTGCGCCGCAACCGCAACTACCGCTTTATGTGGACCGGCCAAATTGTCAGCGAGATCGGCGACAACTTCAACAACATCGCCGTCTTCGCGCTGGCCATGGCGCTTACGCATTCCGGCCTCGTGGTCACCGGAGTTCTGTTGGCGCGCGCCATTCCGGCCATCACCATCGGCCCAATCGCCGGCGTCCTGCTTGACCGCTTCGATCGCAAGCGGATCATGATTGCCAGCGACCTGGTTCGCGCGGTCGTGGCTCTCGGCTTCATCTACGCCGCAATGTCGCATCGCATCTGGGTGCTCTACGCTTTCAGCGCGCTGCTGATGGCCGCCTCGCCCTTCTTTACCGCGGGCCGCTCCGCGATCCTGCCCACCATTGCCAACCCTCAAGAAATCCACACCGCGAACTCGCTTACCCAGACCACGCAATGGATGACGCTCACCGTGGGAACCTTTCTGGGCGCCACCGTGGTCGCCATCGGCTACAAGTGGGCATTCGCCTTCAACGCGCTTTCGTTCCTCTTCTCCGCCTGGTGCATCGCTCACCTGCGCGCTCCGGACGCAAGCGGCTTCCGCGCCCGCCGCAAAATTTCAGTCGGCAATGACGGCATCCGCCCTTTGTACGAGGTGCGCGAGGGCCTGCGTTACATGCGCTCCGTGCCCCTGGTTTTCGCCATCGCCCTGCTCTCGGTGGGTTGGGCCACCGGCGGCGGCACGGCGCAGATCCTCTTCACGCTCTTCGGCGAAGTGGTTTTCAACCGCGGAGCTTCAGGCATTGGATTGATCTGGGGTTGCGCCGGACTGGGCCTGCTGTGCGGGGGCGTGTTTTCAAACTGGCTGGGCAGGCGGCTCTCTTTCAACGGCTACAAGATGGTCGTGTTCATCGACTTTGTGGTGCATGGCGCGACCTATGTACTGTTCAGCCGCGCGCAGCGCTTTGACCTGGCGCTGCTCTTCATCTTTCTGTCGCGCGCCTGCATGGCCATCAATTCAGTCTTGAACTATTCCTACCTGTTGCGCATTGTCGCCAATCGTTTCAGGGGCCGCGTCTTTGCCACCATCGATACCCTCACATGGACCATGATGATGGCGTCGATGATGGGTGCCGGCATCGCTTCAACACACTACAGCCCGCGCATCATCGGCACGGTGGCCGGCCTGTTGAGTTCGACGACGGCAATCTTCTGGGGCTGGGCCAACTGGTCCGGCCGCCTGCCCCTGCCACTCTTTGCAAACCAGGAAAAGCCCGAGCCCGCACCCCATGCCGATCCCGCCGTGTAGAACAACTTCGGCTTGTGTCCCGCCCTGGGCCTTTTGAATGCTGACCGAACCGAATTCGGTGTGTGGCCCGCCCAAAGCTTTCTGAATGCCTGCCGCATCACAAATGGCGGGTGCCCCATCCTTGCGATTTTTTCTATCGCAAGGGTGGGAGACCACAAAACTTTGTCGGCCGAGTCCATCTGGGAAGCCAGCCGAGCGAAAACACTCCCTGTTCCCTGATCCTGCCTTTATCACGCCGCATTCGAAACGCTGCGCCCTACCCCATCCTCGTACAATCGACGCATGGAAGTTGCACCCATGCAATCCGTACCCGCCCTCTTTCTCGGACGAACCACGGTGGATGCCCTCTATTGGCTGGAGTCGATGCCGGAGGAGAACACCAAGGTCTACGCGCAGCGTTTCCAGGCCGCGCCCGGCGGGCCGGCGATGAACGCCGCCATTACTCACGCGCTTCTTGGCGGCCAAACCCAACTGGTGAGCGCCGTCGGGGCTGGGCCATGGGCAGGCCTGGTCCGCGCCGAATTGAAAGCCAACTGTATCGCACTGCTTGACCTGGCAGCCGGCAGCGCCTATGAAACGCCACTGTGCGCCGTCTTGGTGAACAGCGCAGATGCCAGCCGCACCATCGTCAACCCGCCCATCGCGACGTTGCAGATGAAGCGCCTGGGCACGTGGCAGCAGGAAGCGGGTGCCCTCGGAGGCCAGTTGCCCTCCATCGCCCTCACTGACGGGTTCTTTTTCGACGAGACCCGCGCGCTGCTCGCTTCGCTGCGGGACGCGGGAGTGACCCTGTGCCTGGATGGCGGCAGCTACAAGCCGGGAACCGATGAACTGGCCAGCCTGCTCACCGTGGCCATTTGCAGTGAGCGATTCGCGGTCCCCGGCTCAGCCGCAAATCCGGAGGAGATTATCACCTGGTTTGCCGCCCGCGGCCTTCCTTATATCGCGGTCACACGCGGCGCTCAGCCCATTCTCGGCTGGGACCGCGGCCGCCGTTTCGAAATCGACGTAGCCCCCGTGGCTGCCGTTGACACCCTGGGCGCGGGCGACGTGCTCCACGGAGCCTTTTGCCACTTTTTCGCGCTCCAACCCGATTTCGAGTCTGCCCTTCGCCGCGCGTCAGAAATCGCCACCCTCTCGTGCCAGTCCCTGGGCACCCGCGCCTGGGCAATCGCCTGATTTCTGTTCTTAGCGGTGGTGTCCTCCTCCGTGGTGCCCGCCAAAGTGTCCGCCTCCACCCGAGTGCTTGCTGCTGAACCCCTTCGGTGCGCGATCGCCGCGGAAGCTCTCAGACGAGTGTCCGCCGCCAAACAGATGAAAGCCGCCCGACCCCTTGGGCTTGCCACCATAGCCTTGGTAACTCCGCTCGCTGTACCCGCCGCTCTGCACGCGTGCGCGGTAGCTGTAGCTCGGACCAGGCCTGGCATTGAACGCTGACTCGTTGCCTGAACGCCCATACATCTGCTGGGGTCGGTAAACTTCGGTTCTTGCTGGCGGCTGCAGCCGGCTGTAGGCCTGTTGCGCCCAGGCACTGGTTTGCGCCCGGTTGTCGCGCAGATAGCCTTGGCCAGGCCGGCTCTCAGCATACCTCTCCGGCGGCCTTGCATATCCTTGGCCGGATGTCGCGTAATTTCCGCCGCGCTGCTGGCCGTAGCTCTGCGGCTGCCGCCCATAGTTCACCGGCCCGCGAGCCACGGCCCGGGATTCGGGATAGCCGCGGGTCGAGCCCCAATGCGCCACCGACGTGCTGTGCGAAGCATAATTCGAGTGCTGGAACAGCACCGACTGGGTCAACCAGTTCAGCCCCCATCCCAGCCATCCCCAGCTTGTATGGGTAAATGCGCCCATCGCCATACCCAGCCCGAACCGCACCGGCGACGAGCCGAAAAATGCGCCCAGCGCGCCCACCAGAGAAAATCCCGGATAAGGCGAAACCGGCTGCCCATATACTGCCCAGGGGTTGTAGGCCGGCACATACACCACCTGGGGATTGGCCGGCGCCACCTCGATATTGCCCTGGTCCTGGTAAACCGTTTGCTGCGCAGTGCTCTCCAGGTTCCCGGCCGCCTGCGCGCGCTCACGCATCACCTGCACGGTTTGCAGCACGTCTTGCGGCTGGTTGTAGTAGGCATTGCCCAGGTCCACGGTCCACTGCAAATTCTGGTCCATCTGCGCCAGCACCTGCGGAAACGCAGTCAGAGCCTTCACGCTCGGATCCCAGGTCTGCGCATCTGCCTCGGCGGCTATCTGATCGGCGGTCCAATTGCTCCGGGCCTGCCGCCAATGGTCTGCAATCACAACCTGCGCCGGGTACGTGGCCCCCGCCAGCATCTGCGCTACCAGCGCGTCAGGATAGAGAGCGATGGGCGCCACCAGTTGCTCCAATTGCTCCGCATCCAGAGGCTGTCCCTGCGGTGCCTCCTGTCCGTAATTCTGTTGCGGGTATGCCTGCCCGCTGTCGTCCGGGTAAGCCTGTTGCGCATATGGCGGCTGGTAGGGCCGCTGCGGATAAATCTGTTGGTTCGCGGGCGGCGGGTAATTCTGCTGTGGCGGATACGAGTTACCGTACGGATCGTACTGCGGTTCTGCTCGCACCTGCTCAGTCAGTCCCAATGGAGCCAGCAGTATGGCCACTGCCACAATTCGCAACGGCTTGCATTGGCCGCCACACCACAGCAGCTGCGAACCCGGCAGAAAGGGGCTGAAGTACTTTGTACGCATCGGGCGAAGATCGGTCTCCGGTCGCATCTACCCTCTCAATGGCCAACCAGCGGCAGGCTTATTCAGACCCCGAGCCGAACCATTAGTTTCGCAAGATTTTTACCTGACAAGCCGGCCCGCCAATTGGCTGCGCCGCGCTTTCCCGGTGTCCCATCCCGTGCCCACCCTCCGCACGGCTTTCTAATTGCCGCTGTCATTCTGAGCGAACGGGGCCCCAAGCGCTTTTCAGTTTGGGGGTGGTAAGCGAAGAATCTGCTTTTGCACTTTCCCAGTCCTGGCAGGAACTCTCGGGAACCACATCAGCGAGCCTCCCTTTTTCACCCACTTTTACGCCAAAACAACTCCACTTCCACGTGCAGCCATTCCAGCGCGACCCAATCCCAACAACCAAGGATCGCTGGCAACCGAGTAACCCGCTATCCAGCTCCCTTTGGGTCTACAATCTAAACCGTTATGGCAACCACACTGCTTTCTTCCACAATCAAGCCGCGCTCGCCTCAGGGCGAGTATGTGAACCAGCCTTTTACCGATTTCAAAGCTCCAGAAAACGCCCGCAAGATGCAGGAAGCACTGCATTTGGTGGCAAGCCAGTTGGGTCGCGAATACGATCTGGTGATCGGCGGCGAACGCCTCAAAACCGCGGACAAGATCCGCTCCGTCAATCCCGCTCGCCCGGCACAGCTGGTCGGAGTGCACCAGAAAGCCGGCGCCGGGCACGTTGAACCGGCCATGGCCGCGGCGCTCCGTGCTTTTGAGACCTGGAGCCGAACCCCAGTCGATACAAGGGTTTCCCTGCTCCTCGGTGCGGCCGACATCATCCGCAAGCGCCACTTCGAGTTCTGCGCGTGGCTCACCTATGAAGTGGGCAAGAACTGGGCCGAGGCCGACGCCGACGTGGGCGAAACCATTGATTTTCTTGAGTTTTACTCCCGCGAAGCGCTTCGGCTTGCCGGCGCAAAAACGCCCATCCAGTACCCGGGCGAGCGCGACGAACTGATTTATATCCCGCTCGGTGTGGGTGCGGTGATTCCGCCGTGGAACTTTCCGTTCGCCATCATGGCGGGCATGACGGCAGCCTCCATCGTTTCCGGCAACACCGTGATTCTGAAGCCCTCTAGCGATGCGCCGACGATTGCCGCAAAGTTTATTGAGGTGCTTGAAGAGGCGGGAATGCCGGCCGGCGTGGTCAATTTCTGCCCCGGTTCCGGCGCGACCTTTGGCAACGCGATTGTCGAGCACCCCAAGACGCGCTTCATCGCCTTCACGGGCTCAAAAGCCGTCGGCCTCGAAATCCACGAGCGCGCCGCCCGCACCAAGCCCGGACAGATCTGGATCAAGCGGACCATTCTGGAGATGGGCGGCAAGGACTCCATCCTGGTCTGCGCGGACGCCGATCTGGACAAAGCAGCGGATGCGGTGGTGGCTTCGGCCTTTGGATTCAGCGGCCAAAAGTGCTCGGCCTGTTCGCGGGCTATTGTCGAGGCGCCGGTCTATGACGCGATCGTCGATCGCATTCGTGAGCGCGTTGCCAAACTCACCGTGGGCGACCCCGCGGCCAACCACTCTCTTGGCCCGGTGGTGAACGGGGCGGCTCTCAAGTCGATGCTGGGCTACGTTGAAACCGGCAAGAAGGAAGGAAAGCTCATCGCTGGCGGCCACGCGCCGGCCATTGAGGGAGGCTTCTATCTTGAGCCAACGGTCTTCTCCGAAATCCCGCCGGACGCAGTCCTGTCTCAGGAAGAGATTTTTGGGCCGGTGCTTGCGGTCATCAAGGTCGCCAGTTTTGAAGAAGGCCTGGCGGTTGCCAACAACACGGAATACGGACTCACCGGCTCCATCTTCTCCACCGACCGCAAGAAACTCGATCGCGCGCGCCACGAGTTCCACGTCGGCAATCTCTACTTCAACCGCAAATGCACCGGCGCCATGGTAGGCGCGCATCCCTTTGGCGGCTTCAACATGAGCGGCACCGACTCCAAAGCCGGCGGCCCGGATTACCTGCTCCTCTTCACCCAGGCCAAGAGCGTAGCGGAGAAGCTATAGGTTAGGAGAAGATTCGCGGTATCCCAGGTCTCAGAAGCGAGACCTGGGGAACCCGGCATCCGGGAACGAATAACTTCCGCATCGGCGGTGACTCACCAACCTCGAAGCGCTTTGTAACAGGGCACGACTTCAGTCGTGCCGAAAAGCTGTCATCCTGATGCGCAGCGGAAGGATCCGCGTTTGCCTTTCGTAACTTCCGAGTTGGCGGTGATACGCCCGGAACCAAGCAAATTCCCCACTGCACTGTCATGTTGAGCGCAGCGAAACATCTGCGGTTGTTCTTCGTTACGTCCGAGTTGGCGGTCACTCGCCCGAAGGCCGCAATGAGTGGTGCAAAGCTTCCACTAATTTCAGGAAAAACCGAGAAGTTGTTGAGTTGTTAGTCTGAATGGTTCGAGAACGCGAAGTGAGGCGGCCAAATGGAGAATCAATCGTCTGAGAGAGAAGAAACTGCCACTGGGAAGGGCGTATTAGGCTGGTTCATTGGTGCCGGAATCCTGATGCTTCTTTACGTCGTACTTGGCTGGTTCGACAACACAACCGAACTGGTACCGACCCACGAAAATGTTGACGCGGTAACGTTCTGCGTCGCAGGGATAACTGGGGTCGTATTCTGTGGTGCAGCTATCTATCTATCGAAGAGATGGACCCTTTGGCGAAGAATCGGCTTCGCGTTGGCGTTTCTGCTTCTCGGAACTCTTTTAGGCTTTATGGCAAGTTATCGTATTGCAACTATCGTTGAGGGATTGGTCGACTTTCCGCCCGCGAAGACACGCAGTTACCCAGCACTCCTCCTGATCTCGCGTGCTTACCAGACGCATGGAAAGGGGGAAAGTTGGAACATTCAGACAACGCCGATCTGGTCAAACATGGACATAACAAAAGAGGATTACAACTTCATGCTGGCGCACCGAAGGTCTGGAGATGAATCAAAGAATTCCGACGAGATTTCAAGTAAAGGCTATTTCTGCGCGCAGGTAACCATCGAACAATCAGGCAATGCACTGCGCGTGATGAATGCAGGAAGTCACAAACTCCCAAAGGGAACTGTAATCGAATGTCCTGCCCCGACCCACGAACGATGAGTCGCACGGCGCTTTAGGTGTTAAAAGGCGTCGTGGGCGTATGGTCGCCAACTCGGAAGTTACGACCGGGCTACCGGCCGCAAGTCAATCAAGCCTCCATCCTCGAATTTGCACCCTCCTCCTCCTTCCCGCCATCCAACCGCCTGGAGGACCTCACATGCCCAAAATAGTTCGCTTTCATCAGCTTGGCGGTCCTGAAAACCTCAAGCTGGAAGACGTTCCCGACCAGCAGCCCGGCAAGGGCGAGGTGCGGCTGCGGGTGAAGGCTGCCGGACTTAACCGCGCAGAATCAATGTTTTACCACGGCCAGTACTTGGAAAATCCCAAGTTTCCATCGCGTCTTGGCTACGAAGTCGCGGGCGTGGTAGACGCAGTGGGCGAGAGCGTTGACAAGGCCTGGATCGGCAAACAGGCATCGACCATTCCATCGTTTTCGATGACCCTGTACGGCACTCTCGGCGAGCAGGCGGTGGTGCCGGAGTACGCGTTGGGCGAGTATCCGTCCAGTTTGACTCCCACGCAGGCCACGGCCATCTGGATGCAATATCTGACCGCCTACGGCGCACTGGTGCATTTCGGCGGTGTGAAGGCCGGGGATTTCGTTTCCATTCCCGCAGCCTCGTCGAGCGTGGGCCTGGCCGCTATCCAGATTGTGCGGGACGCGGGCGCAACGGCCATCGCGGTAACGCGCACGGTAGCCAAGCGCGCGCAGTTGCTGGCTCTCGGCGCCCACCACGTAATCGCCAGCGAAGAAGAAGACTACCCGGCCCGCATGAAGGAGATAACCGGCGGCAAAGGCGCGCGCCTTACCTTCGATCCTGTAGCCGGACCGTTCCTGCAAAAACTCGCAGCGGGCGCGGCTCACGGCGGAACGATCTTCGAATACGGCGCGCTCGCCATGCAGCCTACCCCGTTTCCGCTTTTCGAGGCGCTGGGGCTTGGTTTGAGTATTCGCGGCTATGTGCTCAACGAGATCACAACCAATCCCAACCTGCTCAAGCCTGCCATGCAGTTCATCTTTGACCGGCTGGCCGACGGGCGCTTTGTGCCCAGGATCGACAGGACATTTCCCTTTGCGCAGGTGGTCGACGCCTACCAGTACCTGGAATCGAACCAGCAGGTGGGCAAGATCGTACTCACCGTTCCGTAAGGGCGCTGGTATTGTTCGCCGGAAATTAAAATGGGAAGGCCCGGGCCTTCCCATTTAACTGAGCAATTCAGACTTGACCTTCACGATTTCTATGCGACGGCCGACGGCGGCGCAGCCTGTTCTTCGGCTTCCAGCTTGTTGCCCACGTCCGCAGCGGCTTGCGCCAGCACGCGGTGGTGGATGGTGAACAGGGCCAGTTCGAGGCGGTCGCTCACGCCCGTCTTGTCGTAGATGGAGCGCAGGTAGTTTTTAATCACCTGCTCGGTGGTTTTGAGGCGAATGGCGATCTCGCGGTTTTTGCAGCCCTGCACAATCAGGGCAACGATGCGCATCTCTTTGGGTGTCAGCCGGTCACGAACCCGCGTGCCCACCATGTCTTCATCGGGCGAATCGGGCTGTATCAATTGCGGCGGAGTCCAGGTATCGCCCGCTGCCACGCGGCGCACGCACTCCGCAAGCGACGACCCGGAGACATTGCGAAAAACGACTCCGCGAAATCCCTGCTGAAGGTAAGTGCTGGCAGCGTCGCTATTTTCGGCGATCACAATGCCGCTGCTGCCCGTGCCCTCAAGCAGAGCGATCAACCGGACCAGGTCAGGGCGCATTGAGGCCGCAAACAAGACGATTGAACCGGGGAAAGTGGTGACCGCATGGTACATGCGGTCAAGGTCGGAGCATTGCGCGATGATGCGCAGGTCCTCGTCCATCGCCAGCACTTTGGCAGTTCCCGCGCGGAAAATAGCTTGCGAATCAGCCAGGATGATCTTGTTCATAATGTGCGTCTCATCTGTTCCGTAGATCTAGGGAACCAAGCTGAAACCGGTGCGCCTGCCAATTGGCGCCAGACCGGAAACAGTAATTCAAGATCGGGCAACTGTCTGTGCCTCTTTGAGCACTATCGGCAGAGCAACGTTTAAAGGTTGAACTGTCCGCATTTGCGACATTGAGAATTGCCCCGTAATCCTTGCTGAACTTTTCTCGAAACAGGAATGTCCCCAAACGAAGGGGGACTTCCACTAATCCAAGATTACAGCCTGCCAGCCCCTGGGTCACGTGATTTCGAATACAGCGCCGTTATCTCCTTTGACGAGAACATGCGGCCGCGCTGCCGCGCACCAGATGGCGCAGCACTAGGACTCCATTACGGCCAAGCGCTACACGGCGGTTAAGTTGGGCGATATTGCGCCGATGAACTGGGTGGAGAGGACGGAATGACAGACCGCACTGAACTGGTTGAAGCCGCCCTGGATAGCCTTCCCAGCGGCATCGTGTTGCTGGACGCGGAGTTCCGCATCGCGTTCTGGAACCACGCGGCGGAGGCGATTACCGGGTACGCGAGCGTGGACCTGTTGGCACGGCCGGTACCGGAAACGCTGGAGCCGTTGCTATGCTGCGCGCAAGAACCAAGCCCACAAGAGGATTCCCAGTCCGAAGCCGGCCACGGGACGCTGGTGGTCGCGCGGCACAAGTTGGGACCGCTGGTACAGGCAATTGCGCGAACGCTGCTGTTGCGCGACGGCCTGGGCAAACGCATCGGCGCCGCGGTTGTCTTCCATCCTGCTGAAAGCCTTGACGCACTGCCTCGCGGAGAGTGCGGGGAAGACTCAGGCGTGGAAAAAAGCCAGACAGATCTCGAAGAGCGGATCGAGGAAGTATTCGAAGACTTCACCCGCGCCGGCGTGCCGTTCGGCGTGCTTTGGGTCACCGTAGACCAGGCGCACGAGTTGCGCAGAACACACGGCCCCGGAGCCTGCGAAGCGATGCTTGAAAAATTGGAGGCGACTCTCATCAACGGCCTACGGCCTACCGAAGAACTCGGACGCTGGGGAGAGGATGAGTTTCTGGTATTGAGCCACGAGCGAACACCGGAGATGCTGGCGGCCCATGCACAAAGGCTGGCCGGGGTGGCCAGGACGGCGGATTTCCGTTGGTGGGGCGACCGCGTATCGCTGACCGTGAGCATCGGCGCGGCCCAGGCCAACCCATCGGAGACGCCGGCACAACTGCTCGAGCGGGCGCAGGCAGCCATGGTCTCGAGCATTCATGAAGGCGGCAACCACATTACACTCGCGCCGGAGGGGCAGGCATGTTTGCCATCATAGGAATTCTCGTAGTTTTTGTATCGGTAATTGGCGGCTTCCTGATGGAGAAGGGCCACATCGAGGTGCTGGTTCAGCCGGCAGAACTCCTGATTATTGCCGGCGCTGCCACCGGAACCTTGCTGGTGGCCAATCCGATACACATTCTGAAAGGAATCGCGGCTGGCCTCAAGGGCATTCTCGGCGGATCGCAACTTGGCAAGGAGCGCTACCTCGAAACCCTCAAGATGATGTACCAGTTCTTGAACAAGGTGCGCAAGGAAGGCTTGCTGAGCGTCGAAATGGACGTCGAAAAACCGCAGGAAAGTTCCATCTTCAAAAATTATTCCAAGTTTCTCAATGACCATCATGCCAGGGACTTTGTGTGCGACACGCTGCGCATGGCCATCACCGGTGGAGTAGAGCCCTTCGACATGGATCAGATGATGGAACTGGACATGGAGGTGCACCATAACGCGGCAACGCAGCCGGTGAATGCGCTCAACACCATGGCCGATGCGCTGCCGGGGTTGGGCATTGTGGCCGCGGTGCTGGGCGTGGTCATCACCATGGGCGCCCTGGGCGGCCCGCCGGAAGAGATCGGCCACAAGGTAGCAGCGGCGCTGGTGGGGACGTTCCTGGGAATTCTATTGTGCTATGGCGTGGCCGGGCCGCTGAGCCAGAACATGAGCAAGACAGCCGATGAGCACAACGATTACCTGCATGTTTTGCGCGTGCTGTTGCTGTCGTTTCTCAAGGGGTCTGCGCCGATGATCGCCATCGAAATGGGCCGTCGCGCCATTCCCGCGCACGTGCGGCCAAGCTTTGACGAGATGGAGAAGTGCTGCAAGAACCACGGAGGCGCAACAGAAGCCATTGCAGCCTAGTACGCGATTCAAGAGAGCGCAAATTCAGCCGGTTGCTTTGTGTCAGGGCGCGACATTACAGCTTGCGGAGAAAGTCGTCGGGGCGGAAGGCCGGGGATTTATCCCCGGTGGAACATCAAGCAAATCAACGGAGGCTTCACCGTTCATCGGCAACTCATCTGGCGTTGCGTCACCGGCAACTCATCCGGAGTCGCACGAAGTGTCAGGGCACGGCTTTAGCCGTGCAGCAAAACCCGAAAAACCGAGGGGGCTTTAGCCCCTGCGAGAGCAGCCCTTTCCCATCGGGACATTTTGAGGGAGCGCATCATGACAGCGGCCAACAAGGTTCAACCAATCATCGTTATCAAGAGAAAGAGCGGGCACGCCGGCCACCACGGCGGCGCGTGGAAGGTGGCCTACGCCGACTTTGTTACCGCCATGATGGCCCTGTTCATCGTGCTGTGGCTCATGAACTCCAGCGACAAAGTCAAGAAGGCCGTGGCCGGATACTTCAACGATCCCAAGGGAACCGGCAGCCTGCTGGGCACCACCATGAACGGCACCGGAACGACAGTGCAGCCCGGCAGCGTCGACAACCTGCAGAAACTGAAAGAGAAGCTCGAACAGCAAATCCTGGAAAGGAAGGAATTGGAGAATCTCTCCAAGCAGATTGAAATCACCATCTCCTCCGAAGGGCTGCGCATCGAGTTGCTCGAAGATAAAAACGGAACGTTCTACCAGAGCGGCAGCGCGCAGCTGAGCGGCAGCGGGCAGGAACTGCTGTCGCTGCTGGCGGCAGAACTCAAGACCCTGCCCAATGCTCTGCTGATCGAGGGCCACACCGACGCCACGCCCTATTCAAGCGATGCCAACTATAGCAACTGGGAGTTGTCGGCCGATCGCGCCAACTCCGCGCGGCGGTTGCTGCAACAATTCGGCGTGCGCTCGAACCAGGTGACCCAGGTGCGCGGCTATGCCGATCAGCTCTTGCGCGTGAAAGCCAATCCGGCCGACCCCTCAAACCGGAGAGTCTCCATCCTGGTGAAGAACGCGGACGATCCGGGCCGGAATCAGCAGCCGGTCAAAACCTTTGATGGAGCTACGCCAGCCGTGCCCCCGGTTGCTGCACCGGCGGCGCCTGCCGCTCCGCCCTCTGCGCAGGTCAAGCCCTCACCCGCAAAGCTGGGCCTGATGGACAAGATCAAGAGCATGATCCCCGGCGCAAAGAAGTAAAGGGAAGTCGCGGTACGGTTGACCTCAATACCGTTCACTTAAAGATTTCCGCTGCAAGATTCAACAACCATCTTGGGTGCGCCCACCCTCGCTGCGTCTTTGTTCTTGCGGCTACAGCCGTTCCACAATTGCTGTACCCCGGAACCATTGCCTTAAAGTGGCATTTTTTCAACAGAATGCCACGTCGCACGGTGCCAGAAAGGGCACGTAAATTGTGGAACTGCTCTAGTGTCCTGTCTCAGATGTTCCTTTCATAATTCTCGCGGTCATTCTGAGTCCGGGGTCCCCGGCGACAGGTCTTCGTCGCAGGGGTGGTTGAACGGGGCCCCAAACGCTTTTCAGTTTGGGGGTGGTGAGCGAAGAATCTGCTTTTGCCGTCTCCCGAGTTCTGATACGAACTTCTGGGACACCACACTAGGGTGGGAGCCCGCAGATCCTCCCAATTGAAGCCGAGCGTCAACTGTGCGGTGTTGGGTTAACCTTTCGCACTCAAGCGCAAGAAAAAAATGAGGCCCCACCGTATCGGCGGGGCCTCATGTCAAACAGCGCTGCTTACTGCTGCAATACAGTCACGCCCGGCTCGGTGCTGGTGTTGTCGATGCAGACAACTTTGCCGCCGCCAATGACCATGCAGGTAGATCCGCCACCCCCGCCGCCTGAGACAGAGAAGGTGCCATAGGTGGTCGACAGCCAGTTATAACTCATGCCTGTCTGCGATTGGTCGAAGTTGAATTCTCCTTCGCCGGCCTCGCTAATGTTCCCCGTGATGCTGCCGGCGTTGGAAACCGTGACTACCCCCACCTGGCCACTCTGGCTTGCCTGCATCGCCGGCATCTCGCCAAGTAGGTAACTGCCGGCAAGCGCCGTGTTGGAGAACGTGGTTTGCTTCTGCGCCTCCACCCAGCCTGTCGACAGGTTCCCTTTGTTGCCATTCATATCCAGGAAGAGCGCAGTGTTGGCGTTGAAAAAATACAAATAGACCGTATCGCCCCCGCCGCCCGGCGAGAAGTAAACGCGACCGGGGTTGGCGGCGTCGAATGTGGGGGTGTAAGTGCCATTCTCTTGGCCCGACGCGGACGTGCCGTTCTTGTCGTCGTAGCTCGCGTTCACGGTCAAGTTTCCGGACCCACTTCCGGTTCCTTGCATGATCGTCGAACCATAGCCCGCGATGCTGCCATTCTGGTAGCCAAGTCCCTGTTCGTATACCACGACTGGGCCGTTGAGCAGGGCGGCTGCGGTACTGGATGTCTGCTGTTGCATTCGCAGGTCGCCAGACTGTTCGCCTCCATCTCCGGATGTCATCAGCATGAACGCGCGATTGGCGTCGATGATGTATACAACATCGGTCGCCGTGTACACAGTACCGGATATGGTTACCGGGAAAGAAACCGTGAAACGGCCGGTTGCGGAGTTTGGCGTGGTGTACGTGCCGCAGTTGCTGGTGCATGCGCTGCCGCCGTTGCTGGTTTTCTTGATGTACATCCCGTCGTCGATGCTGTTGGTGATGTTCCCATTCAAAGCGGTGAAGCGGCCCACCCAAGCTTCTGGAAGGCCGCCGGCGTCCTCGCCCTGCATACCATAAACAAAGCTCTTGCCGCTGATGGTGCTTGCGGCAAAAGCGCTCGTCGTGGCCAGGAAGCAATGGGCTGTTCCATGCTGACCGGAGGGCGATGAGCCCGCATCGTCGGTTTCGATCATCCGGAGTTCACTGGCCACGGTCCCGGTAAGATTGTTCAGCGCCAGCGCCCAGTGAATTGTCCCGGAATAAGGACCACCCGTGACCAAAGTGAAGGGCGTGGACGCTTCGCCGTTGTTGTCCTCGCCAATCATGTAGGTGCCAGTCATCGTTCCGGTTGCGGCTGTCGTGTCGCGGCGGCTATTGGTGTCGAAGTTGCCGTTGCTGAAGTTGCCCAGCCCGTCAGCCTGGATGCTCATGATGGTCGCAATGCGAGAGCCATCGGAATCGTTGTAGCCGTCGAACTTGCAGGCGTAGGTTCCCTTCAGATAACCGTTATGTGAGCCATCCGGCCCGCTGACGACGGAGATCGTGTATGTCTCCGTAACCGTGGTTTTGTTGCCGTCGGTTACTGAGACCTGCAGCGTGATTGGCCCTGCTGTGGGCGTGCCGCCGATAAACAGCGTATTGCCTCCACTGTTGGTGGCCGTCAGCCCGTTACCGCTGCTAAAAGCCGTTGCCGTGTTGGTGGTGGGAATCGGCGTGCCATTCACCTTGAAGGTATAGGGCTGCACACCGCCCGACGCGTTGATCGCTCCAGAGTAACTGGATCCCAGCATGGCCGAGCCCAGCGAACTCGGAGTGGAAGTGGGCAGCGACACCGGCGCTGAAGCCAGCACGTTGATGGTATAGGTGACCGAGGCGGATTCCTGCGGATTCTCGTTATCGGTCACGGTGAGTTCGAAGCTGATCGTGCCCGTCGAAGCGGGCGTGAAGTTGATGGTCCAGGGTGAGCTGCAACTGTTGCCGTATTGATATCCGGTGGTGCTTGTAGTCGAGCCGCCGAAGTTCGATACGTTGTAGTTGTAGCAAGGGAAGCCGCCCGTCGCTGCGATGCTGCCGGTGTAGTACTGGCCGGCTACCGCTGACGGCAGCGTGCTTGGATTGCTGGCCGGCAATGCCAGGTTTGTCCAGCCCGGATAATAGAACGCCTGTGTCACGGCGGAGTTGCCCTTCGCGTCCTGCGCCTGAATCTGCCAGTAGTATTCGGTCCCGTTGCTCAGGCTGGAGACAGAAGGCGTGCTGCCGCTCCCGGTTGGATCGGTGCCCCACGGAATGGACGTGGTGGAACTCGAGAATCCATTCGAACTGGAGTGCCGCCCCGGTATCTCCCACAAGGTGTTGTAGTTTGAATCGCTCAACTGGAACGAGTAGATGTCGCCGGTGGCAAGGCCTGCGTCGCTCCATGTGAAAGTGGGCTTCAGGTTGCAGTTTTCCGTGCAGGGGCCTTCGGGCAACAAGTCGCTGGGCGGTGTCGCCAGCACTCCGGTCACTGCGGCGGTCAGATTCGGAGAGGCCGTTGTGCCGTCGCCATAAGTTACCTGGAAGCTATAGCTGTCGTTCACCATGGGCGCGGTCGTGCCCACGCTCACCTGGAAGTTGTACGGATCGCTGCCGCCGCAGTCGGCGCACTGGCCAATGTCCATCGGCGTGATCACATTGGGATTGGTGGCGGAAACCAGCGTAACAGCCACCGGCAACTTGACGCCCGCGGCCACATCGAACTCCAGGTTGTAATTGGAGCCGTTGCCGTACTGGTTAATCTGCTGAGAGTTCTGCGTGTCCACAATGGCCGTGCTGTTGGCGCCGGAAAGCGTGATGTTCTGGTTGCTCAGCGCGCCATTGACGGTCACTGCTGCGTTGTTGCCATTGCCGTTGGTGTTGCTCAGATCGCCCACATCCACCATCCCGTCCTTGTTTTGGTCGACGATGGCAAAGTTGAAGAATGTGCCCGTAGGAACCTGAACGGTATATCCCTGCGCAGCGGAAGGACTGGGGTAGACGGCGGCGTAGACCTTGTTGGTGTTCTGGTCGTAGAAGCCAACATACAGCGGTCCGGTTGCGGTCACCGGGATGGTCACCGTTCCGGAAACAGCATTGCCGCCCGTGGGCGCATTCACCGTCACGGGGCCCACCGGTGTGGACCAGGGTCCGGCGGTGGCGCCCACCACGCCCTGCGCCCTGAAGTACAAGACCTGGCCATTGGTCAATCCGCTTACGATCCAGATGCTGGCTCCGTTTCCGCCGGTGGCCTTGAAACTCTTTTGCTGGCTCGAAGGTACCGTCGCGGGGAACGTGGCGCTCGAGTTCCATTGCACGTTGTACGACGTGGCCATCTCCACGCCATTGTCGTTCTCGATGGCGCTGAATGGGATAACCACGCCACCGCTGAAGGGGCTTGCCCCTTGAATGGCCGGGGCCGAGGAAAGAGTCACCGTTCCCGGGGCAACGAGCGTGAGGGTCTGACCGATGGAAACAACCTGCTTGCCCGACGCGTCCGGCCTTGCTTTGGATCCGGCGACGTCAGAAGTGGCTTGCGCGGGAACGCTGATACCGGTGATGGTACGCAGCGGGTTGACCGCATTTGGCGCGCCGGTGCCCTGCGTATCCATCCATCCGTTCAGGTCGTAGCTGCCGGGCGGCACTCCGCGAATCGTAAACTGCCCCGGAGCAGCCAGGCTGGTGCCAGGCGTTGGACCGCCGCAGTTGTTGCCGGCCAGTTGCAGATAAATGCGCCCCTGCTGCGACCCGCTGACCGCTACCGTGCCGGTTACCGTGTAGCCCAGCGCCGCCTGAAAGTTCTCGTCGACATCGCTGCCGTTGATGGTGAAGCTTCGACTGGCGGGATAGAAGACCGCCGTCGGTCCGCTGATCGAAGGCGTAACCGTGTAACTCCCGTTGGGGACGTTGTAGATCGAGTAAGCCCCGTTGCTGTCGGTTACGGCAGTCTGTTGCGGGGTTGTGTTGATCGTAACCGTTACCCCGGCCGCACCCCCGCCGCAATTCAAGAGCGTCACCCCGCCATTCACGATGTGGCCCGAAGATGCGCCGTTCACCTGGATGGAATAGCTGATCGGGCCGGCTGTGGCGTTGGTTCCGGTGTCTTTCACCGACACCGAAAAAGTGGCTGTCCCGGCCGTAGTGGGTGTTCCGCCGATGGTCAGCGTAAAGCCGCCGGTGTTAGAAAATGCGATACCGTCGGACAGTGTAACCGGCGTCCCGCTCGTGGGCACCGAGTTGCCGTTCACCGTCCATGTGTAGTTCTTCTGGTCGCCGCCGCTGGCATTGATGGCCGCCGAGTAACTCTGCCCAACCGTGGCGCTTGGGAACGTCGTGCTGGACGGTGGCAGAGTTAACGACGCCCCCTGACCAACGACGATCGAAAACGTTGCCGGGCCTGCGGTGATGGATGTGGGCTGGCAACCCGATGCGGACGGGGTGCAGGCAGTGATGGTCGCGCTAAACGTTACGGTGCCGGCTACGTTGGGCGTTCCGCCTATCGACAATGTCCAGCCGCCGGTGTTGGTAAAGCTGATGCCGCTACTTAGCGTGTAAGGCGTTCCATTGGTGGGAATGCTGTTGCCGTTCACCTTCCAGATGTAGTTATAGGTGCTGGTTGTCTGAGTTACTGAACCGGTCGCGTTGATCGCCCCGGAGTAAGCGGCGCCGACGGTGCCGCTCGACAAAGTTTGGCCGGTAAGAATCAGGGTAAGGTTGTTGTTAATTGTGAAGGCCACGGGGGGAGACGTTCCGGCAGTCGTGGTCACCGTCACGTTCACTGTTCCCGCTGTGGCAATCATGGCTGCCGTCACCGGCGCAGTCACCGTGGAGGTGCTGCTTACGGTAGTAGCCAGCGAGGTGGTTCCCCACTTCACCGTCGCGCCAGAGATAAAGTTCGTGCCCGTCACGGTTAACGTGAACGCGGCCCCGCCGGCAGTGGCGGAACTGGGGCTCAAGCTGGTAATGGTCGGCGCAGCCGGATTGATGGTGAACACCTTTGCTGCAGAGGTCCCGCCGCTGGTGGTCACCGTCACATTCACTGTTCCCGCCGTGGCGATCATCGCCGCCGTCACTGGTGCGGTCACCGTGGTGGCGCTGCTCACAGTGGTAGCCAGCGAGGTGGTTCCCCACTTCACGGTAGCGCCCGAGATAAAGTTCGTGCCCGTCACGGTCAGCGTGAATGCCGCCCCGCCTGCTGTGGCCGAACTGGGGCTCAAGCTGGTAATCGTCGGCGCAGCCGGATTGATGGTGAACACCTTGGCGGCAGAGGTCCCGCCGCTGGTGGTCACCGTCACATTTACTGTTCCCGCCGTGGCGATCATGGCCGCCGTCACCGGCGCAGTCACCGTAGTGGTGCTGCTCACAGTGGTAGCCAGCGAGGTGGTTCCCCACTTCACGGTAGCGCCCGAGATAAAGTTCGTGCCCGTCACTGTCAGCGTGAACCCCGCCCCGCCGGCAGTGGCGGAACTGGGGCTCAAGCTTGTAATGGTCGGTGCTGCCGGATTGATGGTGAAAGCCTTCGCCGCGGATGTCCCACCCGAGGTTGTCACCGTCACGTTCACCGTTCCTGCCGTGGCGATCATGGCCGCCGTTACCGGCGCGGTCACCGTCGATGTGCTGCTCACAGTGGTAGCCAGCGAGGTGGTTCCCCACTTCACGGTAGCGCCCGAGATAAAGTTCGTGCCCGTCACGGTCAGCGTGAACGCCGCCCCGCCGGCAGTGGCCGTGGTGGGGCTCAAGCTGGTAATTGTCGGCGCTGCCGGATTGATCGTGAACACCTTTGCGGCAGAAGTCCCGCCGCTGGTGGTCACCGTCACATTCACCGTTCCCGCCGTGGCAATCATCGCTGCCGTCACCGGCGCAGTCACCGTGGTGGTGCTGCTAACAGTGGTAGCCAGCGAGGTCGTTCCCCACTTCACGGTCGCGCCAGAGATAAAGTTCGTGCCCGTCACGGTTAACTTGAACGCGGCCCCGCCGGCAGTGGCGGAACTGGGGCTCAAGCTGGTAATTGTCGGCGCGGGCGGATTGATGGTGAACACCTTGGCGGCAGAGGTCCCGCCCGAGGTGGTCACCGTCACATTCACCGTTCCCGCCGTTGCGATCATGGCCGCCGTCACCGGCGCCGTCACCGTAGTGGTGCTGCTAACAGTAGTAGCCAGCGAGGTGGTTCCCCACTTCACCGTCGCTCCGGAGATAAAGTTCGTGCCCGTCACGGTCAACTTGAACGCGGCCCCGCCGGCAGTGGCGGAACTGGGGCTCAAGCTGGTAATTGTCGGCGCGGGCGGATTGATGGTGAAGGCCTTCGCTGCCGATGTCCCACCCGAGGTGGTCACCGTCACATTCACCGTTCCTGCCGTGGCAATCATCGCTGCCGTTACCGGGGCAGTAACCGTGGAGGTGCTGCTGACAGTGGTAGCAAGCGAGGCCGTCCCCCACTTCACCGTCGCTCCGGAGATAAAGTTCGTGCCGGTCACGGTCAACTTGAACGCCGCCCCGCCGGCCACGGCCGTGGTGGGGCTTAAGCTGGTAATCGTCGGGGCTGCCGCAAAGGCTGCGGTTCCAGATACCAAGGCCAGACCAACAGGGATTACCACGGCGAATCGCCGCGTAAGAGCGCGTATGCTATCCATTTCGTACTTCCTCCGGGGGCAACGTACATTACCCCTTGACAAGACCACCTCAACAGCTTGCGTGAGGAATTCCGGAGGCGTTCAAGCTACGGGTGGATGGTTGCGATCATGCTCCCACCTAAAATAGAAGGGAGTCAAGCACAATCATTAAAACGAATTTGTGAGGAATCTTCCTTTTTGGACGGGTTCAAAAAGGGAATCAGAAACCGGCCCAGGACTGCAAAGCCCGGTTTTTGCAGGAGCTTACGAGCTTCCAGTAATGATTTCAGGCGAGTTACTCCAGATCTAACTCCAACCTAAATCAGCCAGATGGGCCCACTTTCTCATTACTCTTGCGCTGACTCCTTGTATTACTTTGGGGTGGGGAACCCCGAAGTAATCAAACGCTCTGCGCGCCCTTTACTCTGTCGGAGCAATCAGGTACTGCTCCAGCTTGCCATCTGGATAGGTGTAGGTGGTCAGGCGCAAGCGCTTTCCCGGGTAGACGATCAAGAAAGAGCGGAAAGTCATGCCGCCGCGGAGTTGATTGCCTGTCTCGCGGAAGGTGAGCGGTTCGCCAAGGGGGGCAAGGCTGCTTTGAAAATCGGCCAGCGCCTCGGCGGTGAAGTAGTCGCTCAGGTTGGGAGCCAGCAGGCTGCGGTCGATGCGGCCCTGCTGCAGGTCATGGAAGATGGCCAGGGCCTGCTTTTCGGAATCGGTAGGCGGGAAACCGGCAACCACCGGGGCGGCGAGCCGGGCAATGGTTGAGGCCGCGCCCACGGCGTCCTGATTGGTGAGCACGGCTACGGCGACTCCGTCGTCCACGAGCACCTGGTTGTCCGACACAAAGCCTGAAACCTCGCCACTATGTTCAATCGACCGGTGGCCGTCTCGGTCGCGCACACCCACGCCCAGGCCGTATTGCGTGCCCTTGCCGTCTTTCAGCTTTACCTCGGTGAACATCTGTTTGTAACTCTCGGGCTTGAGAATGGACTGGGCGATCAGGCTCTCGTCCCACAGCGCCAGATCGTGCGCCGTCATGGCCAGTTCACCGGCGGCGAACATCCATCCGCGGCCCTCTTTGGGCGCTTCACGCAAAGGGCCCAGGGCGTTGCGGTAGTAAGCCGTGGCATCGGCATGAGTGAGCTTGGTCTCGTCAGAGTTCCAAACCGACTTCATGCCCAGCGGGCGAAAGATCCGCGTCGTCAGCAGGTCC
>Ga0181517_10000193_pt1 | contig 87088 bp, 76 predicted proteins | sample PEATcosm2014_Bin_31_FD_119748 | JGI IMG/M metagenome (GOLD analysis project Ga0181517, IMG submission 119748) | Peatland microbial communities from MTU Mesocosm Facility, Houghton, MI, USA - PEATcosm2014_Bin01_30_metaG | ecosystem: Environmental > Terrestrial > Soil > Wetlands > Peat | place... | reverse complement strand
CGTGCACCCGCACACGCTGCGCCACGCCTTCGGTACGCATCTGCTCGAGGAGGGCGCCGACCTGCGCGCCATTCAGGAGCTGCTCGGCCACGAGCGGTTATCGACCACGCAGCGCTACACGCAACTGACCACCGCGCAGTTGACCGCGGTCTACGACAAGACCCATCCCCGCGCGAAGTGATTGAGCCGGAATTTGGAGGAGCAATCCCGTCTTCCGTATAATCCGCTTCCGTGCTAACATTGTTATTACATTGGAGAGCTGCAATGCTGACAACCATCCGGCGCTTGGGAAACTCGCGGGGCATTTTGATTCCAAAGCCTCTGCTTAAGCAGGCAGGGCTGGAGGATCAGGCCGAGATCCTGGTGGAGGGCAATACGTTGATTGTGCGCCGCCCCAAGAAGGCGCCGCGTCAGGGCTGGGCGGAAGCCAGCAAGGAAATTGCGGCCCGCGGCGAGGACCGTCTGGTGCTGGGGGATTTTGCCAATGAAGCCGACGCGGATTGGACATGGTAAGCCGGCGTTCGGTAAAACGCGGTGAAATCTGGATCGTCAAGCTCGATCCGGCCTTTGGCAGCGAGATTCGCAAAACACGACCCTGCCTCATCGTGTCTCCAGCCGAAATACACGATCACCTGCGCACCGCGATCATCGCACCCCTGACAAGCAAGGGATTTCCTGCGCCATATCGTTTGCCCGTCCGGCTTGGAGGAAGAGACGGGATCATCCTCCTCGACCAGATTCGTGCCGTCGATAAAGGCCGCCTCACGAAGCGCCTGGGAGTCCTCCCACCAGCGACTCTCAGCGCCGTTCTATCCTTGATTGCCGATCTCTTTTCCGAGTAAGGAACAAGGCACTCGGATTCATAGCTTGCTGAATTGAAACCGGCAGCCACCCGGCACATCAAGATGAGTAGTCCGCATTGATGTGGATGTATTCGTGCGTCAGATCCGTCGTCCAGAAGACGCACGAGCCGGGGCCCTGGTGCAGCTGAATCGAGATGGAGAACTCGCGCTGCGAGATGTAGGTGTGGGCCGCGGCTTCGTCGTACTCGGGTGCGCGGCCTCCATCGCGGCAAATGGGCAGCGCACCAAAATCAATATCGAAACGGTCGGGATCGATCGCTGCGCCGGAGTAACCGATGGCAGCAGCCAGCCTTCCCCAGTTGGGATCGCAACCCGCCCACGCGGTCTTCACCAGCGGGCTATGGGCAATCGCCTTGGCCACTCGCAATGCATCGGCATCGCTGGCCGCGCCGTCGATACGCAACTCCACCACGTGCGAAAGCCCCTCGCCATCGGCAACCACCTGCCGGGCGAGCGAGGTGCAGACCTCCGTCAGCGCGGACGCGAAGGCCGCATCGTCCGCGCCAATCGAAACTCCGCTCGCGCCTGAGGCGAGCAGCACAACCGTGTCGTTGGTGGAAGTGTCGCCATCGACAGAGATGCGATTGAAGCTGACCTCAACCGCGGGGCGCAGATACGAATGCAATGCGGCGGGCGCGAGGTACGCGTCGGTCAGAATATAAACCAGCATCGTCGCATGCGGCACCAATTGAGGATGAATCATGCCACTGCCTTTGCCGAACGCCGCGATGCGGACCTCGCGCGCGGCGCCGTCGGCGTCGGCGAGTTCGAGGCGCGCAAAGGCGATTTTCTCCACCGTGTCGGTGGTAAGAATGGCGCGCGCAGCATCGTGAAAGTGGCTGGCGTCGGCGTCAAGCGAGGCAGCCAGATCGGGCAGCACCGCGGCCAGCTTTTCCGCGGGCAGCGGGACGCCGATGATTCCCGTGGACGACGGAAACACTTCCTCGGCGCGGCAGCCGAAGATTTTAGCGGCGGCGGCGCAGGTGGCGCGCGCAGCATCCAGTCCGGCCTGGCCCGCGGCGCAGTTGGCGTTGCCCGCGTTGATGGCCACCACGCGCACTCGGCCGCCAGTCGCGTCCAGGTGCTGCTTGTCGATGATCAGGGGCGCGGCAATGACGCGATTGGATGTGAACGCGGCGGCAGCGCTGGCTGGAGCGTCGGCAACAATCAGGGCAAAGTCGCGACGGCCGCTGGCCTTCAGGCCGGCCTTGCCGGCAGCAAAGCGAAAGCCGCGGGGAATGTCGTCTTGAGAAAGTTCGCTCATGGTGTGGACCCATTTAATCTAGCAGGTGGGACCTGAAATGCAGAGCCCGAGGAATGGAGCGGACGAACGCGTGTCGAAGAGCGATGAAGCCAGCACGGAGTTTCTGGAACTGCGCGAGGTCAACGTGGCGCGCGGCAAGCGCGTCGTCCTGCATGACGTCAACCTGAGCATCCGCACCGGCGAACACGTAGCCATCCTGGGGCCGAACGGCTGCGGCAAATCCACGCTCATCCTCGCCATCACCTGCCAGCTTTATCCCATCGTCCGTCCGGGCATGTACGTGCGCATCTTCGGGCGTGAGCGCTGGGACTTGACCGAACTGCGGCGGCATTTCGGCGTGGTCAGCGCCGGACCCATGGGAAGCGAGTTGCCGGGCGAGCGCACGGCGGTCACGCCGGGGCTTGACGCGGTGATCGCGGGCTTCTTTTCCGCGTCGACGTTGTGGCCGAATCTGCATGTCACCGAGGAAATGCGCGCTCGCGCCTGGGAGGCGCTCGAGCGTATGGAAGCCACCAAGCTCGCCGGGCAACTGGTCGGCGCCATGTCCGCCGGTGAAAAGCGCCGCATCCTCATTGCGCGGGCGCTGGTGCACCGGCCGCGGCAACTGCTTCTCGATGAGCCCTCGAACGCGCTGGATCTGGCCGCGCAACGCGAACTGCGCGAGGCCCTGCGCGGACTGGCGCGCGAGGGCACCGGCTTGGTGATGGTGACGCACCATTTGGGCGACATTCTGCCGGAGATCGAGCGCATCATTCTCATGCGCGACGGCCGCATCGTCGCCGACGGCCCGCGCGAGGAACTGCTCACCGAGTCGCGGCTGAGCGAGCTCTTCCACGCGCCGGTCCGCATCGGCCGCGACGCCGAGTGGCTGCACAGTTGGTAAAAACACGGGTCAGAGAGAATGGCTGGAGGTTGCATGGAGAACACGCACTACGCGCCGCGATGGAAGACCCTGCTGGCCTTCGGAATCATCTATTTTGTCTGGGGCGCAACGTTCTTCGCCATTCGCGTGGGCGTGCGCGAAGTTCCTCCGCTGCTTTTCTGCGCCATGCGCTTCGTGGCCGCGGGACTGTTGGTGTATCTGTGGGCCATCGCACAAAAAGAGAAACCGCCTTCAATGCGTCAGTGGCTCTCGGCGTTTCTGTTGGCATTTCTCATCTTCGTCGTCGACTATGGATTTCTGTTCTGGGCGGAGCAGCGCGTGCCCTCAGGAATTGCGGCCATGATTATGGCGACCATCCCGGCCTTCATGGCACTTTCTGAAATCATCATCCTGCGCACGCAGCGTCTCACCCCGCGACTTTCCGTGGCGCTGCTTGCAGGAATCGCGGGCGTTGCCGTGCTCGTGAGCCATTCCATTGATTTGGGAAAGTTGGGCAAGCTGGGCGGAGCGCCGATCGATACCGCCGGAGCGGCAGGACTGATCATCGGAGCCATCAGCTGGTCCATCGCATCGGCGCTGGCGCGCAAACTTCCACTGCCCTCATCGAAAGTGATGAGTTCGGGCGCGCAGATGCTTGCCGGCGGCGTCATGCTGCTCGCGGTTTCCGCCGCGCGCGGCGAATGGCGCGGATTCGATCTGCGCGCCGTTTCGGGCACGGCGTGGATTGCGCTCGTCTACCTGGTTTTTGCCGGCTCCATCGCGGGATTCACCGCCTACGTGTGGCTGCTGCATCGCGAATCGCCGACGAAAGTCGGGACCTACGCGTATGTCAATCCGGTCGTGGCTGTGATCATCGGCTATTTTCTGGGCGGCGAACCGCTGGGCGCGCGCACGCTGCTGGGCGGGATATTTGTCCTCGCCAGCGTCGTCACCATCACCAGCATGCGCACCAGAACTCCCGCCGTGGCCGAAGATGCCGAATAAAAAAGCCTTGCGCGCCGCCGCCCGCGCGCAAAACGCAAATTGACGCTGAAATTCCGGCGGTTATGCTAACATTCGGGCAATCGGCTAACCCCTTTAGCCAGGAATCCGAGGTCCACCATGCCGCACATTTCCAGACGACATTTCTTAAAAGCCGGCGCAGCTGCGGGCGCGATTGCGGGTTTGCACGGTGCGCCGCTTTTGGCCCAGCGCGCCTCGGCCACCGATTGGGTGACGCTGGGAAAATCGGGAGTCAAGGTCACCCGTCTCGCCTTCGGCACCGGTACGCATAACGGCGAGGTGCAGCAGCAGCTCGGGCAAAAGGAATTTACGCGGCTGGTGCGCTACGCCCATGAGCGCGGCATCCGCTTCTTTGAAACATCGGAATCCTATGGCGCTTCGCAGCAGATGCTGGGCGCGGCGCTGAAGGGGTTGCCGCGCGACAGTTACAAATTGATGACCAAGGTGACCACGAGCGACGACCCGGACCCGGTGAAGAAACTCGACGAACTGCGCAGAAACAGCGACACCGAATACTTCGACATCATGCTGCTGCATTGGCAGCATACGGGAACCTGGGTCCAGGACAGCGCACGCTGGCAGGACGCAATTCTTGAAGCGCAGTCGCGGCAGACGGTCGTAACCCATGGCGCATCGGTGCACGGGCTGCCGGCGCTGCGGCAGGTTCCGGGATTCAAGTGGCTCGACGTGGCCATGATCCGCATGAACCACAAGGGCGCCAAGATGGATAACGAAACCGACGACTGGAATGCGCCGGGCGATGTGAATGAGGTGGTGACGCACGTGCACCAGGCGCGCGCCGCAGGCATGGGCATCATCAGCATGAAGCTCATCGGCGAGGGCGCGTTTACCAACCGCAGCGACCGCCAGCAGGCGATGCGCTATGCGTTCCGCAATGCCGGCGTCGATTCCGTGACCGTGGGCTACAAAAATACGGCGGAGATCGACGAGGCCATCGACAACCTGAACCTGGCGCTCGCGTAGCCGCGAAACGGACGCGCGCTCTATCTGCCGCCGAATTTGAAGACAACGCCCGCGCTGATGCGCAGGTTGTTTTGGTGATTGTTGCTTCCGTTGTCGAAGGTAGTCACGAGATAGTCGGCTTCGAAAAGGCGAATGGAGAAGCGCTGGTTCGCGCTCAGGTCGAGTCCTCCGCCGATGTTGGAGGCAAAGGCCGCGCCGGAGTTGCCGGACCCTGTGTTCGGCGCTTGCACCAGGGATCCGCTGGAGTGCGCCGCGCCAACCAGAACCTGGCCGAATGGATGCAGAGACGAATGGCCGAAGGGCGGCAGATAGCGCACGCCCGCGGTGAAGGCGCTGAGCGTGATGCTGTATCCGGCTGTGGAAACGTTCCCCGCATGGCCGGAGACGACATCGCCCACCAGCGCCCAACTGCCCGGCTTGATGGTCCAGGCGAAGTCGGCGCTGCCGCCGTTCAGGTTGAAGCAGCCGCAGCCGGTCGGAGGCGCGTTGCTGTGCAGATAGGCGTAATCCACGGCCACTTCGGCGCGGGGCGGCCCTTCCGATGCGGTCGCATTCTGGGCAAAGGCCGGGCGTGCGGAGACCGCGGCGATCGGCAACAACAGGAACAGGGCGAAGCGGGTCTTGATCCTTGCTCGCATAGGGTCTCCTTTACTGCACTGTGAGCTGCACGGTGGTTGAATGCGTGTCGCTGCCGCTGGTTCCTGTCACCGTGAGCGTGTAGGTCTGGGATTGATTGAGTCCGAAGCCGCCGCCGCAGCCCGTGAGGGAGGCAGCGCCGATCAGCGAAGCCAGCCCCGCGACCAACAGCAGGAGCTTACCCCTCCACACCTTGCGCCAGCGCCGGAAAGGCAGCATCAACAGCAGGGCCAGAACCGGAGTGGTCGCCGGCCAGAAGTTGGGCCGGGTCACGCTCGCGATCGCCGGTAGGGTCACCGTCAGCGTAGAAGATGCACCCGTGGAGCCCGGCGTAACCGTGGCGGGATTGAAGGTCCCGGTTGCGCCCGTGGGAAGTCCCGTGACGCTGAGCATGACCGTGCCGGTGAAGCTGCTGCCCACGTCCCCAACGGTGACGGGATACGTCACCGTCGCGCCAGGCTGGACGGTTTGCGCGGGAGGACTGGCGGCGACGCTGAAGTCCGGCGCGGCCGGCGCCGGCGCATTCACCACGACGGTTCGCTGCACCTGCGCCGCGGCGGAGTAGTTGGCATTCCCGGCCTGGTTGGCGTCGATGACCAGATTGCCCGTGCCGGTGACGGTCAGCGTGCTGCCGCTAATCGTGCCGGTCGCTGTGCTGCTGCCGTCAATGCTGAAGACCACCGCATTGCCCGATGCGCCGCCGGTGGCCGAGAGCGTAATTTGCAGGCCGGAAGAATACGTGATCGGCGTGGTGGGTTGCGTGAAGCTGATCACTTGCGCGGCCTGGGTGACGGCAACGGTTCTTTGCACTTGCGGCGCCGCCGAGTAAGTCGAGTTCCCCGCCTGATTGGCGTCGATCACGAAGCTGCCGACGCCGGTGACAGTGAGCGTGCTGCCGCTGATGCTGCCTGCGCCGGTGCTCGTGCCGTCAATGCTGAACACCACCGCATTCCCCGATGCGCCGCCGGTCGCGACCAGCGGAATGCTCAGCCCCGAGGCATAGGTCACCGGAGTTGTGGGCTGCGTGAAGTTGATGGCTTGCGCCAGCAGGTTATTGACCACCACGGTTCGCTGCACTTGCGCCGCGGCGGAGTAATTGGTATTCCCCGCCTGGTTGGCGTCGATCACGAAGCTGCCGACGCCCGTAACGGTAAGCGTGCTGCCGCTGATGCTCCCCGCGCCGCTGCTCGTGCCGTCGATGCTGAACACCACCGCATTCCCCGATGCGCCGCCGGTCGCGACCAGAGGAATGGTCAGTCCCGAGGAGTAGATCACCGGCGTGGTGGGCTGCGTGAAGTTGATCGTCTGCGACGCCTGAATGACAACCACGGTTCTCTGCACCTGCGGCGCGGCGGAATAGGTGGAATTGCCCGCCTGGTTGGCGTCGATCACGAAGCTGCCGACGCCGGTGACGTTCAGCGTGCTGCCGCTGATGCTCCCCGCGCCGCTGCTCGTGCCGTCGATGCTGAACACCACCGCATTCCCCGATGCGCCGCCGGTCGCGACCAGCGGAATGCTCAGCCCCGAGGTATAAGTCACCGGCGTAGTGGGCTGCGTGAAGATGATGGCCTGCGCAGTCAACGCTGCGCTCGTCGCGGTGCCGCTCACGGCAATCGACTGCATGGCTCCGGAGACATTGAGGTTGTTGTCGGTGAGAACCACGTCCTCAGACAGCGGGCTTCCCTGTGTCGTGGGCTTGAAGTTGACGCTGACATTGCAGCTTCCGCCCTGCGTGAGCGGAGATGCCGACGCGCACAGGCTTGTGCCCGAACTATTCTCCGGGAAGTCGGTGGGGTAGGCCGGATCGGGACTGGGAGAGAAGCTCAGCGACGCATTGCCGATATTCGAGGCCGTAACCGTCTTCGGACTGTCGCTGCTCACGGAGCCGACGTTGGTGCTGGCGAAACTGAGCGATGGCGGAGTGGAGACACTCAGCTTATCGACGGCCTCGTATCCCTCATTCGCGGCGTAGAGGTTGCCATAGCCATCCACCGCAATTCCAATAGAATCACCGGCCGGGACGCCGAGAGCGAATGGCACCGTGAACGGCGTGCCGAAGGCTGTTCCATTCCATGGCACCTCAACGATCGTATTGGCGCCGTAATTGGCAATATAGACATCTCCTGCTCCGTCCACAGCCACAGCTCCCGCACTGTCTATGCCGTTGGCCACCACGATCTCGGCGCCGAAGCTGGTTCCGTTCCAAGGAATTTCGACCACCCGGTTGTTGCCGGAGTCGGCAATATAGATGTTCAGGTTCGCGTCCACCGCCAGGCCGAGGGGATTATTGAGGCCCGTGGCCGCGGTAATCGTCGTGGGCGAACCGTAACCGCTGCCCGTCCAGGGCATTTCAATCAACGCAGTGGGAATGGTGCCGTAGCCGACTTCGGCAAAAAAGAGATTGCCATGGCTATCGACCGCGACGCTGGTAGGAATAGGGTAGTCCCCATAACCGTAGTTGGCCAGGACGATCTGAGTGCCATAGCTGGAGCCATTCCACGGCAGCTCGACAACCCGGGAGTTACCCCAATCGGCGACGAAGACATCGCCGGCCCCGTCCACCGCCACGCCTTCGGGGTGATACAGGCCGGTAAAGGGCAATTGGACGGGTGTTCCATATGTGCTGCCCGTCCAGGGTATTTTGACGACCAAAAAGTTTATGTAGTCCGTAACATAGACGTTCAGGCCGGCGTCCACGGCAACGCCATACGGCAAAGCGGCGTTCTGGCCGGTGTAATTAGGCAGCGTGGACTGAACGCCCGGGCTAAAGGCGATCTGCGGTCCGATTCCCAGTCCCGGTAGATAGGCGATGCCGAGGATGTCGTTACTGGAGTCGGTCAGAAGCACGGCCCCGGGACGTGCTCCCGGAACCTGCGGTTTGAAGATCACATTGACCGTGCACGTCTGACCCACGGTGTAAGCGGTCGTCGTGGCGCAGGTTCCACCGGAAGTTTCAGTAAAGTCGAGGCCCGGCTGGCCCTGAGTCAGAACCCGGATGGAATTCAGCGTCCCAGCTGTAGTGATGTTAACGGTCACCAGTTGTGCCGCCTCCGCCGTGCCCACGTTGGAGACAAAGCTCACGCCGGTTCCGGTCAACGCGGCAGTCTGCGGCGTATTCGCGGCATTGTCCGCAACCGACAGCGTCGCGCTGAAGTTTGTGGCCGAGGCAGGCGTGAAGGTCACGTAGATGTTGCAGGTTGCGCTGGCGGCCAGCGTTGTGCCGCAGGCATTCGTGCCCGTGGTGATGGCGAAATCGCTGGCATTCGTCCCCGTAATGGTGGGTGCAATGCCCGTCACCGAAGTGGTGCTGCTGTTGTTGGCGAGCGTGGCCACCATGGCCACGCTGGTTTCGCCCTGGACCACCCCGCCAAACGCCAATGGGGAAGGCGCAAGAGTTGCGGTCAGAATATTCGGAGTGCCGGTGCCGCTCAAGTACGTGCTCAAAAAGCCATAATTCACCAGCGTGTTGCTGGTGTTGTAGTACTCAATATCCACCTGGAAACCGGCGGAGTAAGTTGTCGCGGTAGCCGGCGTGAACGTGATTTGGTAATAACAGCTGTCTCCCACGCCCAGGGTTGCGGGGCTGGTTGGGCAGGTTGTGCCCGCGTCCCCGAAATAAGCGGCAGAGACGCCATCGAAATCGGTGCTTCCGACGATCAGGGGCGTCTCGCCGGTGTTGTTCAGCGTCACATCCTGCGCCGTGCTCATCACGCTCGCCGGGCTGGTGAAGTTCGGCACCGGGTTCGGAAGCAGCGTGGCCGAGACGGTGGGGATGCCAATGCCGTTGCCGGTAAGAAAAATGGTGTTGGGAGAGCTGTTGGAATTGCTGTCGATAACGATTGTGCCGGTATAGGGAGTACCCGCCCCAGTACCTCCCTCCGTCGGCGTAAAGCTGGGCACCACCGTGCAGGATGCGCCGGGGGCCAATGAGCCGGGAAATGTGCATGTGCCGCCGGCGATCCCGAAGGCCTGCGGCGTCGCCGAGGGCGTAAGGGTCGTCACCGTGGGCGTCCCGGTGAAGTTGAGCGTAACGCCGCTGGGATTGGAGATGAGGACATAAGGCGGATAAAAGCTGGATCCGGCATTGAGCGACGTGGAGGTCGCGGTTTGGTAAATCTGGTTATTGGCCCCGAAGTAGTACGCGCCGCTGCTTCCAGCGGAGGTGATGGCGTCTGCGCTGCTATCGTCGGCAATGATGTTTCCATAGGGGTCCATGACGATGGAGTAAATGCCGTCTGCGGCGCCGGTAAATTGGCTGCCAACAAGAATGGATTCCGTATCGGGCTCGCCGAAGGAGGCGGCGTTCAGTTCGCCCTGGGTGCTGCCCATGACTGTGCTGATGTTCTTCGTGGAATCCACCATGCGAATGCTCTCGCCGAAGAAGTCGGAGATGTATACGCGGTTGGCGGGATCGACGTATACACCAGCCGGCCCATGCAGGGTTGCGGAGGTCGCAGGACCGCCGTTGCCGCTGCTCCCCGCCGTATTGGCGGTTCCAGCAAAAATCGAAATATAACCCGTGGAACTGGTAATCTCGCGAACGATGTCGTGCTGGGCTTCGGAGATGAAGGCGTCCCCAAGGCTGTCGAAGGCAATGCCCTCGGGAAAGCACAGGTGCGCCTGCGAAGGCAGCCATGGCCCGGTCGTCGTTGTATAAAGATTTGCATTGCAGGATCCGGATGTGCCGGCATCGGAGGGCACTCCCGCATAGGCCGTCATTTTATTGGTCGAAGCCGAGACTTCGCGGATGAGTTCGTTATAACTGTCGGCAATGTAGATGTTGTTGCTGGAGTCAACGCCCAGCGCCCAGGGATTGTTGAGTGTGCCCTGGGTGGCCAGGCAGCCGTCGCCGACCACGTCTGTGGAGCCGGCGCAAGTCGAGGGCGAACCGCCGCCGCCGGCGAACACGCTGATGGTTCCTCCGGAAGTGATCTTGTAGACGACCTGATTGGCGCGGTCGGTCACGTATACATTGTTGTTGGAGTCAATGGTCAGGCCCGCGATCGTCCCCAACTGGGCGCTGGTCGCAACCCCGCCGCCGAGGGAGTACGGGTTGGCGAAAGTGCCATTCGTGCCCGCAAATATGCTGATGTCGCCCGTGGTGTGGTCGATTCTGCGCACCACATAGTTGTTCTCGTCGACGAAAAAGAGATTCCCGTTCGAGTCGTAGGCCATGCCCACCGGGTAATTGAGAAGGGCGGCGGTCGCCGGGCCGCCGTTCCCCGTCGAGCCGGCCCCGTTCAGCTTATTGGCCGGGGTCTCGGTGCCCCCGGCCACAGGGTTCAGCACGCCGGGAACAAACAGAATGGCCGACGACGATCCCGAGGAAGGAGGACCGTATTGCTGCGCGATTGCCGCGCCTTGGGCAAGTTCGAGGGCGAGTGCGCCGGCTGCCAATATCCACAGTTTGCGGGTCATCGTTTACTCCTCCATCCAGTCGTATTGGGAGCGGTTGTGCCTTTCATCCGGCGCTCGTCCCGCGCATGGAACTGGTGCAGACCAGCCAATTCCCCTCCGCGCTCCTGCTCCCGTGCAACTTTCCTTCCGCCAGCCACTGTTCGACAACCTCCGCACCGACACTCAGGATCGCGGCCGCATCGGCAGCACGAATCAGGGCTGAGGCGGGGCCGCAAACCGGGCAGCTCGCCGTGCCGCCGCCTGTGCGCACCACCGTCACCTCGCGCCGTTCCACACGAATCTCAGTTCGTCGCCATCGCTTCAAAGTGCTTCCCTTCGAAGCCTCTCGTGCGCCTCTTGGTTGGGCCTTGTATTCAGTTGCCGGGTGCTGGTAACCTAACGCCTACCCCATGCCGGCCGGGGAAAAGGGGAACGGCACGCAAAGCGTTCGTCATGGTTGTCGCCGACCGGCTTCCCGAAAGTCCTCAATAGACCGATCAAACGTCTTCAATAGTTCTCAACGCCCTTATGTTGCTGAAAACAGGCATGATCTATCGCTTTGAGAATTGCACGCTCGATCCCGCGCGGCGTTCCCTCACCTGCGCCGGCGCGTTCGTTTCCCTCAATCCCAAGACGTTTGATCTCCTCGTTTACCTGGTCATGCATCCCGGCCGCGTGGTCACCAAGGAGGAGTTGCTCGCCGCTCTCTGGCCCGACGCCTTTATTGAAGAGCGCAACCTGAGCCAGCACGTGTTTCTGTTGCGCAAGGCCCTGGCCGCGCAGCCGCTCGGCGACCGGTTGATCGCCACCATCCCGGGTCGCGGCTATCAATTTGTGGCCCATGTGGAATGCGGCAGCGGCGTGCTTTCGCTGGCCCACGCCGCCCCAGCCCGCGACATGATCGGCGACATGATCTTCCAGGCCGTCGAAACCACCACCGCGGTGCTGGTCGAGGAGTCGGCCGAATCCGATGCTCCCCCTTCCCTGCGCACGCGGCTGTTTCCGGCCTCGCAACGCGGTCGCCGGATATTCTGGATCGCGGCCGTTGCCGCGTTCGCGCTGGCCTGCGGCTTCGCCGCTTATCTTTGGCTGCACCGCCCCATTCCCATCCTGCGCAAGGTGGTGCTCGCCGACTTTGAAAACCGTACCGGCGAGCCGATCTTCGACGACTCGCTGCAGTCCGCGCTGCGCATCGATCTGGAGCAGTCGCCTTACATCGACATGCTGGGCCGCGGCCAGTTGGTTGAGACCCTCGCGTCCATGGAAAAACCCGCCGACACCCCGCTTACCGGCGACGTCGCGCGCGAGGTCTGCGAACGCGCCAACGACCAGGTCCTGCTCGCGGGCGCCATCACCCGCATCGGCGGCGAATATCTGCTGACCCTGGAAGCAACCAGTTGCGCCACCGGCGAGCCCGTAGCCGCGGAAAAACTTCAGGTCTCCGATGAGAATGGCGTGCTGGGCGCCCTCGACGCTTTGACTCGCAAAATGCGCCGCGAACTGGGCGAGACGCGCCGCCAGGTGGCGCTGTTCCAGGTGCCCATCGCCCAGGCCACAACCAGCTCGCTCGAAGCGCTCCGCGCGTATTCACAAGCCCTTCAATGCTCGGATCGCGGCGATACAGAGGGGGAACGCACCCTGCTCGAACGCGCCATCGCCCTCGACCCCAACTTCGCCTCGGCCTATAAGCAGCTCTCCATCAGTTACAGCAATCGCTTGGATTACGTGCAAAGCGAGGCCTACATGCAGAAGGCCTACGACCTCCGCGTGCACGCCACGGAGCGCGAACGCCTTGCCATTGAGATCGCCTACGACAATGACACCTTCAACGACTGGGAAGCCGGCGTCGCGGCCATGCGCGCCTACAGCCAGATCTATCCCGACGACGCCGCCAACTGGTACAACCTGGCGCGCGTCTACTCCGCGCTGGGGCTTTATCCTGAGGCGATCGCGGCCGGGGAGCGCGGTTATCAGCTGGCGCCGCACTCCGGCTCGGGCGCAGACATTCTGGCCCGCGTTTACCAGCGCGCGGATCGCTTTGCCGATGCCAAACGCGTAGCCGCAGCCGCCATTGCCGAAGGCAACGATCGCTGGGGCATTCACAGTACGCTCTTCGGCATCGCCTTCGCGGAGCACGACGCGGCCGCCGTCGAATCCCAGAACGACTGGGGGCTCACGCACCATGAAGTCGGGCAGTCCCTCATCGATCAGGGATTTGTCGCCGCCGATCAGGGAAAATTGCGCGAGGCCAAAGCCGATTTTATGCGCGCCCGCGAAGAGGGCTTGAAGAGCGGCGATGCGGATTTCGCTGACGCTGCCTCCATGTTCCTCGCCGGCATCTTGATTCAATACGGAGATCCCGCCGGCGCCAATGCATGCCTGAAGCAGATTCGTTTTGCCGGCGAGGATGAAGGCACCATCGCGTATTTTTATCAGGTTCTCGGAGATCCCGGCCCCGCCAAGCGGCTCATCGAGCAATACAGCCGGAGCAACACGCGCAGTACGCTTCATCTCTACTTCGATTTGCCTCAACTGCGCGCCCAGTTGGACATGGCGGCGCATAAACCCAGCGCCGCCCTCGCCGATCTCGAGCCGGCCCGTAAATATCAGTTGCGCGACTACGGCGTGCCCTGGCAATTTGCAAATGCGGAAGAAGCTGCGGGGCTCCTCGACCAGGCGGCCGCCGACTACCGGCTCATTCTCGCGCATCCGGGCATCGAGCCCACGTGGCCCGCCTACACGCTCTCGCACCTTTATCTGGCGCGCGTTCTGGCGCAGCAGAAAAAAACCGCCGAGGCGCGCGCCCAGTACGAGGCATTTCTCGAAAGGTGGAAGGACGCCGATCCCGGCCTGCCGCTCGCCGAACAGGCGCGGCATGAGTACGCCGCCCTTACGTCAGCCCGTTAGCTTTGAGACCCTGTGGTTTCGCGGCGGCCCAAGTGTAGCGCCGGTCTCCAGACCGGCTGTGCTGAGGGCCTCCTGCCCCTCAGATCATTCGTCAGACCTTGAACTCTGAGCGGTCGCGCCCTCAGCGAGAAATGCCGCTCATTCCACCGTGAGCCCAGGCGTCAGCGAGTGCGAGAGCGCTCCTGAGGCCGCGGTCACTGAGAACGAGAATTTCTGCGGGACCGTTTTGACGCCGCAGCCCGTGAATCCCACGGCCAGGGCCGCCCCGATCGCCGCGAACACCACCAGCCGGACCAGGCGCGCGCGCGCTTTCCGCATCCTGCGCACAAACGGCAAAAGCATCAGGCCCAGAGCCACCGGCAATGCACCGCCCCCGAACGGGCTGCGCGGCCGCGCATTCGCCGCTTTGCCCGGCAGCGTGATGGTCAAAGTGACCGCCGTGGACGTGGAACCCGCGGAAATCGTTGCCGGAGAGAAAGTCGCCGTCATGCCCAGCTGAAGATCGCTCGCACTCAACGTGACGCCCGCCGGCAGCGTGGTTCCATTCACCGGAGTGACCACCAGCGAATACACCGCCTGTCCTCCCGGCTCGGCGCTCGTTGCCCCATTGCCGGCGGCGAAGGTCAGCGTAAAGTCCTGCACGATTTCCGAAATCGCATTGCTCGTGCCCGGTCCATAGTCCGCGTCGCCGGAGTAGACCGCGGTAATCGACTGGATCCCGGCAGCGAGCGTAGTGGTGGTGAACGTGGCCGAACCGCCCGACAACTGTGCCGTGCCAATCTCAGTCGTTCCGGCGTAAAACGTCATGGTGCCGGTCTCCGAAGACGCGTACGAGGGAAGGCTGGCGGTGAACGAAACCGTGTAGGTCGCGAAGATCGGGTTGGCCGATGATGTAAGCGTGATGACCGGCGTGCCCGGAGTCACGGTCAGCGTCACGCTTGCCTTCGCGGTCGTGTAATCCGTCGAATCGGTAGGCGCGAAGGTCACGTTCAGCGTCTGTGGCCCCGTGGGCAGAACAGTTCCCGCTACGGGCAAGTACGTGAACGTGCCCGCCACAGTGGAAGTGGCGTCGAGTTGCGCTCCACTCCCTGGCGGGCCCTCAGTCAACGCCGTGCCGTAAACGATGTTCGCGGGTGTAGCCCAGGTAATCGGAGGCACCTGCTGGAAGATCACGTTGTCGCTAGCCGTCGGGTTGGTGGAAAACAGCGCGCTCGAAGCCGTCGCGGTAATCGTACCCGTGTAGCTCGAGAGCGTAGTGTACGTGGCCGCGCTGAGGGTAAGAATCACGGAGTCGGTGGTGCCGGCTGCCAGGCTGGTCGTGCGCGAGCACGACGCAGTCGCGACGGCGCAGATCCAGCCGCCGGTCGAGTCGCTCATGGCAGTAATCGTGAGCCCCGCAGGCAGCGTGAAGCTGAGCACCACGGAGCTGTCAGTCTCGTTCGCCCCACTGTTCACGTTCACCGTGAGCTGTGCGCCCGTTTGACCCGAATACACCGTCAGCGGGCTGGGAGTGAAGGTGATCGTGAGCGTGGGCACTACAGTCGGTTGCACGAACCCCGAAAGATCGAAGAGCGCGTACTCCAGCATCTGCTCCTGCGGGCTCATCACATAAGTAGTGCTGAAATTGTTCGGAGCCGTAGCGCTGTAGCTGGGGCATTCCAGGGGATAAGTTGCGCCGGTGTTCGAAATGCTGATGACGTGATAGTCGTTGAACATCACGCGTCCGCACTGGTTTGCTGCGGGCGCGCCGAAGGGCACGTTGAAGGTCATCTGCATCACGGGATTGTTAGTAACCGTGCCGCCGGAGTACGTGCCGTTGTTCAGCGTCAACCACGATTGCGCGGGCGCGATCACACTGCCCACGTCGGTGCGCAGGGTGCTGATGTTGATCTCGTCCGTTGTGCCCGTGTTCGTCGATTTGATGTAATCAAGCCAGTCAGCCAGAATGATTCCGTCGCTGAAATTCTCCTGGACCGTTCCCACGCCCGTGCTGATCTGTTGCTCGTCGGCTGTCGTCCAGTTCGCGACCGAGCCGAATTGCGCGTCGTAGGGCGCGCCGGGATAAAGCCACGCATAGCTGTAATGCGTGGCAAAAATACGCCCGCCCGCTTCCGCAAAGTTCAGCAGATTGGCCGGCCCAACCCCGGCCGCCAAGGGGGGCGTGGGAGGCGTGGTAACTGCCGGCATAGGATCCGAAGCTTGATTGGCGGAGCCTCCCTGGCACGGAAACATCACCATGTCGTAGTTATTCAGAGGCGTGGTCGATGTGCCGCCCATCAATGCGGTCTCGTACGGAGTCTTGCTGCTGATCTCCGCTCCGGGCGAAAGACTGCCCTTGTAAAGATGAACGAAGCCGCCGGAATTCTTTGAACCCGTGTCGTCGGTAAACTCCGAATCGGAGACGCCCATGTCGCGCAGCACGCATTCCGCCCCATCCACCGAGCCGGTGGCGATGGCGATCATGGGCATGTTGCCCTGCGTATGATTGGCCGGCATCCCCAGTTGCAGCCCTGTCAGCGCCGTCGTTCCCACCGCCTCGTCAAACTGCCGCTGCCATTTGCCCGCCTGGATCACCACGGTGTAGGAAGCGCTCTCAGGAATGTTCTGCAGAGTAAACGTGCCGTCGACCGCGGTGTAGGTGTAACTCAAAACATTGGAGCCGGTGGGTATCGAGTTTGCGTAGGTCACGCACTGCGCGCCGGAGGCCGGCGCGCTCACCGGCGTAGTCGACGCGTACACCAGCACGTTGGGCAGTGGCAGGGGATTGGGCATCCCCGCCGCCAGCCGCGGATCGTACACCGTGCCGCTGATGGTCGTGTTCTGCGCCGCAGCCACGCCGCAGGCAAGCACCAGCAGCCACAGCAGGGCGAGCAAACCTCGGCAGCTCCCCAAACCGTTGCGAATGGCAGTGGAACGGAAACCAGGAGAGCGGAAAAATGCGGTCATTTCGACGAACCTCTTTCGCACCGGCCGGCCTGGTCCACGCTGAGCCACGCAGGAGCCCGCCGCATTGCGTCTAACCTGTTTTCCGATAGGCTTCCCACCCCGTCGGAAACCGTCGACACACATGATACACATATTGGACGGAAGCCTGGCCCCAATCCGCTACAACAGCTGACTCTATTCGTTCGCGTCCCCCACCCACTTGGGCGTGAAGTCGCTGCGCGCCGCCTGCTGCTCGATCATCCTTCGCGCCTCGGCCACGTGCTGGCGCATCAGCCGCTCCGCCTCGTCCGGCAGGTTGTTGCCGATGGCGTCCACGATCTGCAGATGCTCTTCATACACGCTCTTCGGGTCGCGCGATGCCCTCACGGCCATGCCCAGAACGCGGTATCCCTCCGCCAGCCGCAGCAGAACCTTATTGTGCGAGAGCGTCATGATCTGCAGATGAAACGCCCGGTCGGCCGCGCCCATCTCCTCTTCCCGGTTCTGTTGCGAAAGCTCCCAGATGTGGTCGGCGGTCTTGCGCAGCGAGGTCACATCGGAGCGCGAGGTGTGCTCGCAGGCCAGGCGCGCCGCCAGGCCCTCAAGGAACTCGCGCACCTGGTAGGCCTCGCAGAGCCGCGCGGCGTCGATCTTTTGTACGAAAACTCCCAGCCGGTCGATCGATTCCACCAGCCCCAGCCACTGCAACTCCAGCAGCGACTCCCTTACCGTGCCCTGGGCAACCCCCAGCTCTTTGGCCAGGCTTTGCTGCGTAAGCCGCTCGCCCGGCTGGCTTTCGCCCGACAGGATGCGGCGCTGGATCTCTTCCCGAACCTGGTGCCGGCCAACTGGCGCTTGCATGACCATAACGTGCAAATCCTCCATTCATGGAACACTGGTGCGTTTTCCGCACCGATGTAGGACTTAGATAAATGCAGTAATCACCTTAGAATCTATCAAAATCGATTGTCAAGAATAGCATGGGTCGCTATTCTAGCGCTTTGAAGCCCGATCCTCGAGAATTCCAGCCCTCCAACGCCAGAAAACCGCATCGTTTGCTTCGGGTGTCCCCGTAGTATTGTCCCGAAGCTCATCGACGTATCGTCTTTCGAAGAGATCCAGGTCGAAAGGAATCCTTTCAGCAAGCGCAAGCACATCCTGAAAATCCTTATCACTGTCGCGCTTTAATTTCGTGAGGGCCAAATCGTATGGATCCATCACCTTAAGAACCAGATGCTGAAAGGCGCCTTCGTAGAGCGGCTGTAAGCGCGATTCATACTCGTAAGGCGGATTCGCAATACCGACGATGTCGAGATAAACTCTGAACTTTTCCGCAAGAGGGGATCCCTTACCGCCCTCGCGCATCAGTATCCCCGCAGCATGCGGAGGAGCCACATCCATCACATCGATGTCCTGTGTAGTTCTGCTGATGCCGTAGACGAGCGTTAGAGCAAACCCGCCAAAACACGCAAGCACGCACTTCTCTGTCAGCCTTGAATCGAGAGCTTGAAGGAATTCCTTCCACGGGCTAGGCGGCAGGCTCGACAAGATGATCCTCCGTAAGTCGTGTGTCTAAATTCCAATGAGCTGCCAAACGGGAACGAAACTTATGCGCGAACTGCCGCTGACTGGGAGGCCATGAATCCTGGCATAGTGTATCGGCCTTTGCCAGTCGCGCTTCTTCAAGCGCATTGAGAGGCTCGGCCAATTGCTTTACGGTTTCATTTTTCGCCTGCCGCATCGCTGCCTTGCGGGCAAGAGCGACAACGAATCCGAGACGATTCTGGCGGTTGCGGAGCTTAACCTGCGCGGTGAGCCATTGCCAATTCATCTCGGGATACTGAAGCGGCACCCACGGCAGCGCTTCCACCAGCCGCGCGTCGAGGTCGGGGCGATCCAGTGCGTCCAGGAGAACTTCCGCGGGATTTCGCGGCGTACTCTGCAAATACCTGTACCCGGGAAACCCGAGCGCACCCAGGTCTTCGGCGAGCTGGTGGTCACTGTGACGCGCATGTGCAGACACCGGAAGCTCGACCGGAGATGCATCGAATTGAGCCACAACCTTCTGCGCAACCGCAGGCGCAACTGACCGTTTTCCCTTTTCCATGAGGGAGAGCAGAGTCTGCGAGACGCCAAGACGCTCCGCAGCCCTAACCTGCGACATGCCGGCATGGGTTCTCGCTTCGCGCAGCGCGGCTCCTGTCATTTGCTTCTCCGTAATCACTATTATTACACACAATGTAATAACTGTGAATCACCTTGGCCGCCGCACCTCACGCCATCCAAAAGCCCCCTCAAAATGCATGAAATCAGCGGGCTTGCCGGGCTCCAGGTAGACGCTGATCACGTCGAAACGCACCTGCGGAGCGGGGCTGCCCGGCAGTTGCCGCGCGTATTGGCGGGCCAGTCGGCGCAGCACGTTGCGCTTATGCAGATCGATTGCGGCCTCTGCCGGGTTCAGATCGCGGGCGGTGCGCGTCTTGACCTCGAAAAAACACAGTATGGGTCCCTGCCAGGCCACCAGGTCGAGGTCGCCTGGCTGGTTGCCCGCCGACCATCGCCGCGCCACCACCGTGTAGCCCTCGCGAAGCAGATGAAAGCAGGCAGCTTCTTCGCCCTCAATCCCGGTGAGCAGGTGAGCGGGCTGGCTGGCCGCCCGGCCGCGGAGCGCGGCCACAGAGTCCAGCCCCGCCAGGGTCCGCTCCAGAAATTCATCGCGCATTTTTCGACGCCCATGCCATCGCCAACCATTGTGCCCCGGCCGGACGACGCGCGCAAATAGCCCCAAAGGCTGGGCCGCTCCAGACCGCGCGAAGAAGACCCTTCCCGTGCCCCATCCTTTCGCCCGATTTTTGGGCGAAGGGGTGGGATAGCACCAACTCCACTGCCGCGAATGCGCGTCCTCAGAGACCCGGCTGTAGTTTGCCTTCTCCCAAATCGAAACTCGCGAATTCATTTCCGGAACGACCCTGCAATCCCTCCTGCGCTGCAGGTGCTTCTTGCGCGCGATTTGCCCGAAACTGGAACTGTACAGCCAAGGAGAATCGCTCATGGCTCATGGTTTGTTCGGGGGCCTGTTTGCCCATCGCGAATCCGCGGCTTCCTCTGCGGTGCTCGACGAGACGGCAACGGCCGAGCCGGTCGCGCCCCTCGATCCCGCCGTTCAAATCGACCGCAGCTTTCAGTTCGCGATGGATGCACTGCCCGCCAACGTCATGTTTTGCGATCGCGATCTGATTCTGCGTTACATCAATAAATCGTCGCGCAAGACGCTGCTCTCGCTCGCGCAATATCTGCCGCTGCCCGTCGACCAGATCGTGGGCAAGTCCATCCACACCTTCCATAAAAATGCGGCCAACGTCGACAGGGTTCTGGGCGCGCGGGGCCATGCAACGCACCATTTGCCGCACCAGGCAGTCATCGAGCTGGGTCCGGTCAAGCTGGACCTGAACGTGCAGCCGATGATAGGCGAATTCGGAGAACACATCGGCGCGGTGGTTCTATGGGGCGTCAGCACGCAACAGGCCATTGACGCGCTCAAAAAAGCGCAGGAGGCGCAGCGCACAGACATCGAGCACTTGAACGGCAATCTGCAGATGGTGGCCACGGCCACGCATGAAATTGAGTCCAGCATCGCGGAGATTGCGCGCAATGCGACCGAACTTGCCAACGCCTCAGAGAAGTCGCGCCAGGCAAGCGCGGAAAGCAAAACCTCCATCCTGAGCCTGCAAACCTCGAGCAGCGGCGTAGCCAAAGTGGCTGACCTCATCGCTTCCATCGCCACGCAGACCAGCGTGCTGGCGCTGAACGCGAACATCGAGGCCGCGCGCGCAGGCGCGCACGGCAAGGGCTTTGCCGTCGTCGCCAGCGAGGTCCGCAAGCTGGCCGAGCAAACGGCCGCGGCCACATCCGAGATTCAGGCCAAGGTCACCACGATCGGCGCCGACGTTTCCACGGCCATCTCAGCCATCGACTGTATCGCGGCGCAGACTGAGGACCTGTCGGGACTTTCGCACCAGATGGCCGCCGCAGCCGAGGAGCAGCGCCTGGCCACGCAGGAGATGGCGCACAATTTGGAGCGGGCCGCGCACCGCACCGCCGAGATTGCCCACATGCGGCTGGCCGAGTAGCTCGGCCGCTGCGCAAAAACAATGTGGGCCGCGAAGATCTTCCGATCCCTGCGGCCCACTCATTTTGGAAGCAGCGAAACTGCGCTAACAATCCGACCGTTGCCCCATCCTTTCGCGCTTTTTGCGAAAGGGTGAGAAACCACGAACCTCAACTCCCCTCATTCAACTCAGCACGAAAAATGGCTGCCCCCGGTCCGGGGTCCCCGGCGACAGGTCTTCGTCGCTGGGGTGGGGATCCCTCGCACTTGGCGACCGGGGAGAACACGAACCCCACGAGCGCGAATTCCCCGCGATTACGCCGTCACCGCCGCAACCCCGCTCAGCTCGTGCTCTTTTTCGGCCAGCGTCAGCGCCTCTTCCAGAATATCCAGCGCCACCGTAGCCTCTTCCTTGCTGACGATCAGCGGAGGCGAAAGCCGCAGCGAAGTTTCTCCGCAGCCCAGCACGATCAGGCCGCGCTCGAAGGCCAGCGTTTCGATACGATTCCTCAGTTCCACGGCGGGTTCGCGCGTCGCCTTGTCCTTCACGATCTCGATGCCGATCATCAGGCCGCGCCCGCGCACGTCGCCCACGGATGCATGGCTGTGCTTCCAGCCGCGCACGCGCTCAAAGATGAACTCGCCCACGCGCGCGGCGTTGGCGATGCCCTCGCGTTCAATGATGTCCATGGTCGCCAGCGCGGCAGCGATCGACACCGGATTGCCGCCGAACGTCGACGCGTGCGAGCCGGGCGCCCAGTCCATGATTTCGGCCCTCGTCATGCAGATGCCCAGCGGCATGCCGCTGGCAATGCCCTTGGCGATGCAGACAATGTCCGGCTCCACGCCCGAGTCTTCAATGGCCCACCACTTGCCGGTGCGCCCGCATCCGCTCTGCACCTCGTCTGCGACCAATAAAATGCCGTGACGATCGCAGATCGCGCGCAACTCGCGCAGAAAGTTCGCCGGCGCGGGAACGAATCCGCCTTCGCCCTGAATGGGCTCGATAAAGATCGCGGCCACTTCTTCCGGAGGCAGGATGGTCTTGAAAAGCTTCTCTTCGATGTAGCGCGCGCAGCCCATGCTGAAGGCTTCCTCTTCCTGCGCGCCGCCGGTGCAGCCGCGATAGGCATAGGGATAACGCACATGCGTCACGCCCGGAACCAGCGGTGAAAAGCGGCGTTTCTGCTGCGGCTTGGAGCCGGTCAGCGAGAGCGCGCCCATGGTGCGGCCGTGAAACGCGCCGAAGAACGAGATCACCTGCTGGCGGCCGGTGTGATAGCGCGCAATCTTGAGCGCGCACTCAATGGCTTCTGCGCCGGAGTTGCCGTAGAAGAAGCGATGCGGGCCGGGCATGGGCGCCACGGCCGAAAGCCGCGTGGCCAGATCGGTAAGCGCCTCGTTGTAAAAATCGGTGCCCGAAATGTGGATCAGCTCGGCGGCTTGCTTCTGAATCGCAGTCACCACCTCGGGATGGCAATGGCCGGTCGAAACCACGGCGATGCCGGCAGCGAAGTCGAGAAATTCGTTGCCGTCGGAGTCCTCGACGCGTACGCCGCGCCCGCGCTTTGCCACCAGCGGATACGACCGCGTGTAGCTGGGCGAGATCAGGCGATGGTCGGCCTCAACGGCCGCGCGGGCCTTGGGTCCCGGCAGTGGACAGACTAGTTTCGGTCCGAAGTGCGCGTGCAATTCCTGCTTGGTCATGGAACATTCTCCTCGGCAGATTCGGTTGTCGCGGCCTATATATTGATGCGCTGCGGCCACGGATCCCGGCTCGTGGGATCATTCAATTCCGCAGGCCCAGATGAATGCAATGCGGGCCCAGTTGGAGTGAGGAACTTCGGCGGAGGGCTGTGCTATTCGCCGCCGAAGAGACTAGGTCGCGGGCGGGTGGGCAGCACGCGCAAGTGCCGCCGCGGGCAAATGCCACGCACGCGCGAACCCGACCAGCGCTTGGCGGCTGGCGGGTGTAGCGATTGCAATAGGTCGCGCGCTTTCATCGGTTTTCCGCTCTTTTGAGAGGATAGCACGCAAAGACAGCGGAATTCCACGCAGGCCGGGGCCCGCCCTCGCTCTCCAGACTGCCGGCATGGACGTTGCAGGGACCGCCCCCTATCGTCTCAGATCGTTCATCGAGCAGCCTTTACTGCGGCTTTTTCGTCAGCGCGTCAGGGGGAACCAGCGCTGCGGGAGCATCGTCGTCGAACACCACCCGCCCTCGCTCGAAGACCTTGAGCGAGGCGTCATCCGCAGCGAAAGCCATCCAGCACGCGACGCCCCTTTTCAGCACCGCGCACACTGCCTCGAACTCTACCTTCGTGTCGGGACTGTTCGTGAAGTTGCCGACCGCGCGCTCAATCCAGATGGGGTGACTGCCCAGCGTGTAGGCTCCATACGCTGGATCAACTATGTTAAAGCCCTTCTTCACGCCTTCCGCCATGCCCATGCCAACCCCGGGAAGATCCTTGTCCGTCATCTTTTGGCCAAAACAATCGAAGCTGAGGGTCACAATTTCAACGATCGAGAGCGGGTCGCCGCGCCGCGCCAGGAATGGCACCTGAGCGCAATCCGTTCCCTTCTTTTCCTCCGCGCTCGTAGCCTCATTCCCCATTTGCTGCCGTATTGCGGGAAGCGCTGGCTGCATATCCACCAGCTCCCAGTCAGCGGGAAGGCTATAGCTGAAGCCAAGCGGATCGGTATAGGTCTTGGGAGCGGCGGAAGCAGGCGCCTGCCCCGCCAAAGAAGCAGCGCAAAGAACCAGAAGCGCAGCAAAGATTGCGTTTTTCATTGGCGAAAGTGTACCACTGCGGAATGAACTTCGCGCCCATCATCGCTGCTCCGCGTACCTCGGCCTACTTCGGTTCGGGAACGAACGCGTGCTGCGGAACCAGTTCGGCGAAAGGTTCGCCGTCGAGCGTGACAGGAGCCTTCTCGAAGGCGCGCAAACTGGCCCAGTCGGCGGCCATGGTCATCCAGCAGGCCGCACCCTTGGACAGCACGGTGCACGCGATCTCGAAGGTGAACGAGTTCTCGGGATGGCCTTTGGGTGCTCCCTTGGCGCGCTCGATCCAGACGGCATGGCTGCCCAGCGTGTAGTTGCCCTCCACCGGTTCGGTCACGTCAAAGGTTTGCTTCAGGCCCTCCGCGGCGCCGGCGCCAAAGTTTGCCAGGTCGCCCGGCTTCATGGCTTGCCCATAGCAGGCAAAGGGCAGCGCCGTCACCACCACCACCGAGGCCGGCGTGCCGTGCCTCGCGGTCAAGACAACGTCCACGCAGGCATCGCCCTTTTTTGCCGTCTCCGCGCCGGGAAAGGGCACGCTGGGCTTGGGCGCGGCAGACGAACCCACAAACTCCCAGTCGGAAGGCAGGCTGTAGTTGAAGCCGACGTCGCTGTCATTCACCTGGGCCGCCTGCGTTGCGGCGGGTGCGGCAGCCGGCGTGCCCGTTGCAGCCCGTGCAGGCGTTGCGGTTTGCCCCGCCGCAGCAGTGGGCGTCTGCGCAACGAGCGGCGCCGAACCAAGCAGGAATAGAGCAGCGGCGAGGGCAACTCTCATGGATTCACCTTCATTTGGGGCTAAGTCTATAGCGGTTTCGCGAACACGACAACAGTTTTTCGCCCAGCGCCAGTCGCGAAAACGTGTTTCATAAATGGTTCCGTGAAAGGGCACGGCCTCAGCCGTGCCACATGTGCTGGCAAGTGAATCAGGGGCTTCAGCCCCCGAGGGAAGGCCCCCCCCCAACCGGCCCCTTTGTCCTGCGCCGGAAAAAGCTACTTCAGCAGAAACGCCGATGCCGCCGACGCCACGCCCAGCACGGAGAAGGCCAGGCCCAGGTACCAGTAGATGCGACTCCGCGTCAGAAGCGTGACCGACGTGATCACAAGCCCGATCTCCAGCATCGCCTCCGCCAGGTCGAAACGGTCGGCGCGCGCCTCGGCCTGCTCCACTTTCGTCTCCAGCGCCTCCGCCTGTTTTTGCTGCTGTTCCACTTCCCCGGCCCACTTTTTCTCGTGCTCCACATAGCCGCTGGCAATCTTCGCCGCTGCCGCCTTGTCGGAGATCGCCGTCACCTGCAGAAGGTCTTCGATCAGGGACGTGTCGTACGACCGGATCTTGTGCGCCTGGTATTCATTCCACTGGTCCGTGGCCTGGTTCTGAAAAAGGATCGCCTGGGTGTGCGTGCGATGGCCCAGCACCGTGGTCACAGCTACCAGCACCGCCAGTACGCTCATGGTGAAGGCCACGGGCCGCAGCGTCGATTCGCTAGCGCCGTGTTCCGCCTGTTCCTGCAATTCCTGGGCTTCGTTAGCTTCCATTGAAAATCAACTCGCGTTTCTATAGATCCTTAGGTTTCAAGCCTGTCCGCTTAGCGATCTTCGCCAGCATTTTAGGACCGATTTCATCGCCGTCGTGAAAGGCCCACGTGAATTCGTAGGGGAATTTGGGATTTTCGAGTTGCTTGTGCGAGCCGCTTTTGCTAATCCGCGCCTTCTCCCGCCAGCCAATGCGTTCTAGTGCTCGGTAGACCTTTTTCGCGCTGCTCGAAGGGAACTTGCTCATGTATCCAACGACATCACACGTGGTTTGGATTGTTCAAGGGGGTCACCATAACACCAAGCTCGAAATTCAATCAAGCTTCGGGGCCACAAATTTCTAGGCTGCCGCGAAACGGACCGAACCCGCTGTCGATTGCTCTTTCTCAATCTGGTCTGCGATAACGCGTAACGCGAGCGCCTCTACCTTGGATTGAGCTTCATTCTTGGTAGCCCCATAAGCGAGCACACCAGGCAGGCTCTCGATCTCCGCAATCCAGCGACCGTCCTCTTCGCGATCGAAGCTGATCTCAAATTCCATGGAAACCTCCGCTATTGCCAGGCCTTTTATTAGTCTACGCGATTCCTGCAAAAGCCAATTCCAGCACCATCCAGCTAGTAGCTAGAAGCTATTTCAGCCCCGCGCCCCATCCATTCGCTTTTTTCTCGCGAATGGGTGGGAAAGCACAATCCTCAAGGAACGAAATCAAGCGGTCAGAGACCTGGCAGCTGGCAGCTATTTCCGCTTCCAGCGCACCCCGTCCTTCGAGTCTTCCAGAATCACACCCTTTTCCGCCAGCTCGGCGCGGATCGCATCCGCCCGGGCAAAGTTGCGCGCCTTCTTGGCCGCGGTGCGCTCGGCCACCAGAGCCTCAATCGCCGCATCGCTCAGCGATTGCGCGGCAATCAGTTCCGGAGCCACTTCGCTCATGCGGCCCGCCTGCTCCGCCCATTTGAGCGCCCGGCGCGTGGGCTCGGCGTCGCGGTCCTCCAGCACGTCGAAGACAGCATCGAAGTCCGCGAGCACGGGCAGGATCGCATCGCGGTCGGCCGCGAACAGTTGTTCGTCATCCATGGCCGTATGGGCCGCGCGCACCAGGTCGAAGATCGGCGCCAGCGCGTCGGCGGTATTCAAATCGTTGTTCAGCGCTGCAAAGTAATCTGCGCGCGCCTTCTTCGCAGCCTCCTGCAACACGGGATTCTCGCCCGCCAGCAATTTCCCCGCGTTCAGCCGATCCCGAAACGTGCGCAGCCGGTCGATGGCGTTGGTCGCGTCCGTCAGGCTGTCGAAGGTGAAGTTGAACGGCCGCCGGTACGGCACCGAGATCAGCGCCAGCCGGATCGCCGACGCTTTGAATCCCTTCAGCAGCAAATCGCGCAAGGTGTAGAAATTGCCTTCGCTCTTCGACATCTTTCTGCCGTCCACCAGCAGAAAGCGCACGTGCATCCAATGCCGCGCGAATTGCTTGTGCGTCGCGGTCTCGCTCTGCGCAATCTCGTTTTCGTGGTGCGGAAACATCAGGTCTTCGCCGCCGCAGTGCAGGTCGAAGCTCTCGCCCAGGTATTCCATCGCCATCGCCGAGCACTCGATGTGCCAGCCCGGACGGCCCGGCCCGATCGCCGTTTCCCACGATGTCTCCCCGGGCTTGGGCGCCTTCCACAGCGCAAAGTCGCGCGCCGAATCCTTCTCGTACTCGTCCACATCCACGCGCGCGCCATCTTCCATGCCGCTCAGGTCTTTCTTGCTCAGCTTGCCGTACTCAGGAAACGCCTTGAGCCTGAAATACCACGAGCCGTCTTCCACTTTGTACGCCGCTCCCGCCGCGGCCAGCTTCTCAATCAACGCCACCATCTGCGGAATGTGCTCGGTGGCGCGCGCAACCTGCTCCGGCCGCTCCACGCGCAGCGCTTCCAGATCTTCGAAAAATGCGTCGATGTACTGCCTGGTGTATTCGCCGATCGGGATCCCCGCCTCCACCGAGTTGCGGATGATCTTGTCGTCCACGTCGGTAATGTTCATCACGTGGCGCACCGCCACGCTGCTCAGCCGCAAAAAGCGCCGCAGAACATCGACCTGCAAAAAGGTGCGGAAGTTGCCGATGTGGCCGTAGTCGTACACCGTGGGCCCGCACGCGTACATGCGCAGCGCCTTGCCGTCGGCCGGCTCCAGCGCATCCAGTTGTCCCGTGAGGGTATTGAAAAGGCGGAGGGTCATCGCTTCCAGATCTTACGGCTCGCGCATGGTGGATGTGATCCTCCACTTCGCGGTCTATTCGATTTTAACAAGCGCAGGATCGCGGTTACAGGTAGGATATTATTTATCTTACCTGTGGTATGCTTGAACCATGTCTCCGGCGAGAAAGCGGGCCCGGAAGCCGGTCAAAGTGACCGACGAAGCCACCGTCATTTGATGCGCTTCCGGAGACGGCCTGATTCGCGAGGAACGTTGGGAAGACGAGGATGGGAACACGGTTCGTTACAACCTGGCCTTTATTAACTTTCACCTCTTCCCTCGTGACAACGGACGGGTTCTTGGCTCCGATACCGCGCACGGGCGGGTGCACCGCCATTTCGCGGGAAAAGTCGAGGCCATCGCATCCGCTCCGTTCCAGGTAATCTCCGCGCGCTTTATTGCGCAGGTCGACGACCTCAGGAAGCGGGAGAAACTATGAAAACGACGATCCACACCGACGGTTTTGAGGGCTGGGCAAAGCGGGCCCGAGAGCGCGCCAAGGCTATGGACGAAGGCCGGAGAATCCCGCCCTCGCGCGGCATCACCTTTGAGAGTGCAGCGGATATGGTCCGGCTCCTGAGTCCTTCGCGGCTTGACCTCTTGCAAACGGTAAAGAACAAGAAACGGACCGTCTCCGTTCAGGAACTGGCCGCTGCGCTGGGCCGGGATGCGAGCGCCGTCCGCCGCGATGTCACGGCGCTGGAGAAGTTCGGCATCATTTCCTCGCGACACATCGTGAACCCCGGCCACGGCCGCGTGCGCGTCGTTTCCGCCCCAGCTCGTATCAAGATTACGGCCGAAATCTGACGCTTCCTGGGGTTCGCACCCGAACCCACCCTATCCCATCACCGCCGCAGCAACCACGCCGAAAAGCACGATGATCACCCACCATCCGAACACCGCGATATACCCGGCGCTGCGCTTCACGCCGGCCACCGTGGCCACGCCGATACTCATCAGCACCAGCGTCCAGATGGTCACCGCATCCAGCGAAGTCGCCAGCGCATAGAGCCATTTCGCGGTATCGGTAGGATCGAGAAATGCGCCCAGGTTGGTCGGCGCAAAGTTCTTGATGTTGAACGATTCCGGCGCCATGCCCGCGTAGATCACTGCCGTTCCCAGCAGCACCTGCACCACCTGCGGGAGCCACGCATAGAACAGCAGCGTAAACAAATCTCCAAACCTCGCCTTGCCCCCAAATCCAAAATTGATGGTGCCCAGCAGCACCGCGGCGAATATCACCGCATAGAGCATCTGGAACCCGGGCCTGCCAATGAACATCACCTCGGTAAATACAGTCCAGAACTGCATCCCCTTTTCCCTTTGTTCCGGAGTCGCCTTCGCCATTTGCTCCTGGCCTGAGGGTTCATCGTGATCTGGTTTTCCACGGTCTGCCGAATCCCCACCTTCTGCGCCACGGCTCCAAACAGGATGTAGCTTGCCAACGCCAGCACGATCAACGGCAGCCACCAGCTCCGGTTGCCGCGCCGGATGTCTTCAAAGGTCTTCGACGGCGCCGTAAACGTATAGGCCACGCGCTGCCATTGCGTAAGGTCCGCGGCCGCAGTTTGCGCTTCAGGTTCGCCCATGATTTCCGCCTTTCGATCCGCCTGGGATGCTTTTGCCCGCAATTCTACCCTCGGCGCGCCTCAGAAATCGAATGAAATTTTGCGGGCGCAAACTGAACGCCGCCCCGCAGCGCAAGGCGGGTTGCACGCCACGCCATGCAACCCTGCGGCGGCTATGCCGCTATTTGCTGGCGTCCGACTCCAGGATCGCGCCTCCATTGCCCACCACCCACAAGTGTTTGCCGTCGCTGCTTCCGAACATCGAATTCACCCAATCCGGTGCGCTGTTGCTGCGCGGAATCCAGTTCTTGCCCCCGTTGTCCGATTCCAGAATTAAACCCTTGTTGTTCGGGCTGTCGTAGCCGACCGCCCACAGCCGCTTGCCGTCGCGGGTCCCGTAGATCGACGCAAGGTAGGCGGGAGCGTCAAAATATCGATCGACCCGGGTCGTGCCTTCGAAGTCGATCTTCAGCATGTGGCCCTCCGCGCCCAGAATCCAAATGTGGCGCGCGTCGCTGGTAGCGAAAATCGAAGCCAGCGCGGACTGTCTTGAGCTGTCCTCGGTCGCCCTCCAGGTCGCGCCCCCGTCGTCCGACACAACAAACGAAGTATTCAGCCCGGCGGCCCACAAGTGTTTGCCGTCGCTGGAGAGAAGAATCGATCGCAAGATATCTTTTGTGCCGCTCGCGCGAGGATTCCAGCTCGCGCCTCCGTCATCCGATTGCAGAATCATGCCGTTGTCGCCAACCGCCCACAAATGCCCGCCGTCGCTGGTTCCCGTCATCGCATTAAGGTCATTCAACGTGCCGCTCGTGCGCGCTGCCCAGGTTGCGCCCCCATCGTCCGATTCCTGAATCGTGCCCTCTCGGCCCACGGTCCATAGCCGCTTGCCGTCGCTGCTTCCGAAGATCGAAAAAAGTTCCCAACCTGTCATCGGCTGCTGCCGCACCACCCAGGTTGCGCCCCCGTCGTCCGACTCCACAATCGCATCGCCCACCGCCCACAGATGCTGGCCGTCGCTGGTCCCAAACATCCCAACAAGAGCTACGCTCACGCCGCTGCTCCGCGCGATCCAGGTGGTTCCGGGGTCCGCTCCCGGGCTTGCCGCAACGGCAACCGGGCTTGCCGGTGTCACGACTAGGCTTGCCGGTACAGCTCCCAGGCTTGTTGGTACGACTCCCAGGCTTGCCGGTACAGCTCCCGGAATTGCCGGTGCGGCTGTCGAGCTCACTGGGACGGTTGGTTGCAGGGCCCGGCTGCTTGCCGCGCTGGCAGGGACGCTGCTGCCCGTCTCGTTCGCTTGCCCTGCGGTTTGCGGTCCCATGGTTTGCGGCGATGTGCCCGCCTGGGCCATGCAGGCATGCGTGTCGAAGAGCGCGCAAACCGCAACCAGCAGAACTCCCGGCACCACCGCCCCGCGGCGTATCGATACGGCTCTCTTCGATGAACGGGATCCAGCTTTCGCCCCGTCGGCAGTGCTCGATTCGCAAGTCTTGCTCATGCCCGTTCCCTCCCTGGTAAAGCGGCAACAAAAGACTCATCCCTGCCCCATCCTTTTCCGTCCCCGCGGCGGAAAAAAGGGCGGAGCATTATGCAAACACCCATCGCAGCCGCCGGCGTCCGCGGCACGCACACGGCGTAGCTGGCCATCCCGTCCTTCGCGCAAGGGCAAATAAAACCTCGTGCGCCCTGCGCGACTCCGGCAGATGGAGGTGATTGGCTGCGGAAACTATACCCCCGAATGACCGGGCGTGCAAAGCAGTTCGGCGCGGCTGCAAGGTCCTGATTTGCCCTGCTTTGGAGCGGGCGCGGCTTCTAGCCTGCCCTGAGCGAAGTCGAAGGGTGCCGCAAAGACCCGCCCCCGGGCACCCTCGCCCCGTCAACCAAGATCCAGCTGGAAGCTGGGAGCTAGCAGCTAGAAGCTGTTCTTCACCCTGCCGCCACTGCCGTTCGCCCCCTTACACCCTTTGTGCTAGTCCATTTCCCCGCCGGACGTGACACACTCAAGTTTGGTGCCGGGTCAAAGAGACGCCACAGGACAGAGGAGAGCATGACCATGCCGGAAGTAGATAAAGAGCAGTTGGAAGCATTGCGGGATCGGGTGGAAAGGGACTACCGCCGGGTGGAAGACGAATACCGCCGCGCCGAAGAGAACTACCGCCACGCGGAAGAGAACTACCGCCTCGATATCGCCGCCATTGATCATCTTCAGCGCCGCTTCTCCGGCGCCCCCATAGGCGTTTCCGCCAGCGAATACTCTCCCGTCAACGGGTTCAACACCAAGCCGGCCGCCACCACACAGCCTCTGGAGCCCATATCGGCAGCGAGGACCTTTAGCGAATATTCTCCCGCCAACGGGTTAAACATCAAGCCTCCCGCCATGATCCAGCCTCCGAAGCCTTCACAGCCTGTTTCGGCAGCGAAGGCCAGTGAAGAATGGGAGATCTTCAGGTCGGCCCACAAGTAGGACGGTTAATTCAACCCCGCACGAACATCCCGTGCCCCATCCATTTCCGCGCCTTTTGCGGAAATGGGTGGGAAACCACGAACCCCATCCCGCCTAATTCAACCCCGCACGAACATCCCGTGCCCCATCCATTTCCGCGCCTTTTGCGGAAATGGGTGGGAAACCACGAACCCAACCCTCGCCCCGTAATCCCGGGCGACAGAAATCGACCGTAATCCTGAGCGAAGTGGGCCGCGCTGCGCGCGGCCCACGCAGTCGAAGGACCTGCGGTTGTTTTTGCTCCAGGCCCCGAATCAGGGCTTGGCTTCAGCCAAGCCAACCCCGCCCCACACGGAGGGAGCGTCGGGCTTAAGCCCCACGAAACCGCCCACCCACTCCGACGAGCTAGAGGCTGGAAGCCAGCAGCTAGAAGCTGTCCTACGTCCCCTCATCCACCCACTCCCCCTCCTTCACATACTCCCCCGACGGCTTCTCCCATCCGCCCCCAACCCACACATCGCCCACCTCTGGCTGCTTAAACTCCGGCTCCGACGTCAGCAACTCCTCCCAGGAAGGCCCCGGCCGTTTCTTCTTCTTTTTCTCCTTCGGCTTGCGCTTCATCCTGTGCTCGGCCAACGTCACCAGCAGCCGCGTGCTCTCCACCTTGCCCTCCTTCGCTTTTTCCAGCAGCAAATCCGCCAGAGCGTCGCTCGCCCGCCCCAATCGCCGATCCGCCGCCTGCTCCAGCCGCTCCAGCCCGTTCCCCCGCCACGCCTTCTTTACCGGCTCCAGTACCATCACTCGGCCCGAGCTCGTCTCGCCTCCCGGTCCCTTGTCCAGTGCGCTGGGCGTCACCTTCACCAGCTCGCTTCCCGTGCCGCTCAGCCGCTGCCTTGCGCCCCGCAGGCTTCTTCCCGCTTCCTTCGCCACTCGTAACTCCGCCATCTCGCCGCCTATCCCAGCCGCCCTGCGCCCATCGAATCTGCGCAGCCCGCAAATAAAATCAGGAAGCTCCCTCGCTCCCTTGCTCCCTGTCCTCTAGTCCCTCAGTCCCTGTTCCCTGTTTTTCTGACCCCTGATCCCTGTTCCCTGATCCCTGTTCCCCGTTTCAAGCACCTTCCTCCACAACCTCTCTTCCGCCACGTCCTCCAGCGTCTTTCCCTTGAGCGGCACCACGCCGTACACCACCTTGCACCCCATCCCGGCCGCCATCCGCGAAAGCGAACGCATCGTGATCGTCTGCTCCACCTCTCTGCGCTCAAAATCGCTCACCGTCGACCGCTTCACTCCCGCTTTTTCTGAAATCTCCTCAAGTCGCACTCCCAGAGCCTCACGCACCGCCCGCAGCAGCCCGCTCGTCAAATTCGCCCTCTTCCCTGCCGCTCGAAACGGCTTCATCTCCTCATCCAGCCTCAGCCGCGCCATCCTCCGATCCCTCTCGCGCATATGGATGCCTCTCCTTTCACCCTCTGATTCGACAGTAGCCAAAAACGTGGTAATTATCTGCAAAATGCTGCTGGGAAAATTGCCGTCGCGCGCCCTTCTTCACTTTTGTGTCCGGGTCATAATCGCGTTCTTCACCCCTGTATCCGGGTCGCAATGGAGCTTTCCACCTTTTGTGTCCGCGTGGTCGTGGCGCTTTTCGCCTTTTGTGTGCGTGTCCTGACGGCGCTTTGCGCAGTTCTTTGGGTGGATATTCCTGCAAATTTCGCCTGTCTCGCGGTTTTGGCCTCAAAAATGTCGCCTTGGAAGCCTCTGGAATTTCCCTCCTTTTGTCTGCATCGTTCCGGCGTTCGACTACACTCAATGCAAAGACAACTTCCGCGAAGGAACCCGTTCCCTTGAGAAAAATCACCTACTTCACCTCAGCTGCCGCTGCCGCGCTGCTCGCTTTGCTTCCCGCCCTCCACGCCCAGAAGCTCCAACTGACACCGCAGACCAAAACGCCGGCGCCCGTTTCGCTTGAGGACCGCAGAAAAGCCCTCAATGATCTCTTCCACGAGTACTGGGAGGACCGGCTCAGGCACGATCCTGAGTTCGCCTCGGAGATCGGCGATAAGCGCTACAACGACCAGACCAGCGACTACTCCGTGCAGGCGGTCAACGACGCGCTGGCGCAGGAACAGAAATACCTCATGCGCCTGGCGGCGATCGACTCCACCGGGTTCACCGATCAGGAAAAGATCAGCCAGGACCTGCTCATCCGCCGTTTCGAAATGGACCAGGAGGGCGCGGAGTTCAAGGACTGGGAGATGCCCGTGAACCAGATGGGCGGCATCTACAGCGACTATCCGGAACTTGCCGCAGAGCTGAGCTTCGCCACCGTGAAGGACTACGACGACTGGATCGCGCGCCTTCATGCGCTGCCCACCGCCTTTGCGCAGGTCACGGAGAACATGTCGATCGGCATGGAGGATGGGCGCGTGCCTCCCAAGTACCTTCTGGAAAAGGCGCTCGTCCAGGTGCGTGAGCTGGCCAACCAGAAGCCCGAAGACTCGCCGCTCGCCCTGCCCCTCAAATCGTTTCCCGCAGCCATCCCCGCCGCCGAGCAGGCGCGCATCAAGACCGCAATGCTGGATGTGATCGCCAAAGAGGATCTGCCTGCGTACGTGCGCTTCGCGCGTTTCCTTGAGGTGACCTACGTTCCGGCGGGACGCGCCAAGCCCGGCATCGATGCCCTTCCAGATGGAGGGAAGTACTACCAGTTTCTGATCAAGCAGACTACGACCACGGACCTTACCGCGGATCAGATTCACCAGATCGGCCTCGACGAAGTGAAGAAAGACGAAGCCGAAATGCTGGCCATTGCCCAGAAGCTCGGCTTCCAGGATCTGAAGAGTTTTCGCGAAAGCTTGAAAGGCAATCCCAGGCTGCACCCGGCTTCGGCCGCGGCCCTGCTCGACGCCTATCGCGGCTACCTGAAGCCGATGCAGGCCAAGCTGCCTGAGCTTTTCGGCACGCTGCCCAAGGCGAAGTTCGAAGTGGTTCCGGTGCCCGAATATGCTGCGAAGACTTCGGCCCCCGCGTATTACCAGCCAGGCACGGTGGACGGCAGCCGGCCGGGACGGCTGTTCATCGACACCTACAACGCGACCGAGCGCAATCTATATGGAGTGGAGGACATCGCCTATCACGAAGGCATTCCCGGCCATCACCTCCAGATTTCCATCGCCCACGAGCTCACGGGCCTGCCGGAGTTTCGCAAATACGAACGCTACACCACCTACACCGAGGGTTGGGGACTTTACGCCGAGCGCCTGGGCAAGGATGTGGGCTTTTACCAGGATCCCTACTCCGATTACGGCCGTCTGGAGGGTGACATCTGGCGCGCCATCAGGCTCGTCGTCGACACCGGCGTCCACAGCGAAGGCTGGACCCGCGACCAGATGGTCCAGTACTTCCACGACCACTCCAACGTAGACGAAACCAGCGTGCAGTCCGAAGTGGACCGCTATATCGCGTGGCCCAGCCAGGCCCTGGCCTACAAGATCGGGCAGTTGAAAATTCTGGAGCTGCGCGCCCGCGCGCAAAAGGCGCTGGGCCCGAAGTTCGACATCCGCGCCTTCCACGACCAAGTACTGGACGCGGGCGCATTGCCGCTCGACGTACTGGAGCAGCGCATCGACGCGTGGATTGCGGCGCAAAAGCAGGGACCAGGGAGTAGCCGGTAGAAGCCGGCTGCTAGCTTCTAGCGGCTGGCTCCCCGCCGGCCGCGCATCCGCATGGCGCGCGCATAACGCCGGCCCCGCTTTTTTCTTAGAAGGGCAATCGTAGTGCTGTATAGTTTCTGCCAGTGGTCCTTCAACCGAATCTGCGCCTTCTCTCTCGCACTCGCCGTGCGCCAGAGCGGGCCACTGCGGGGCTCTGCGGGCGGAGAAGGCGTTATTTAATTCAAAATCAGGCGTGCGGGGGTTGCCCCCCCCCATCAGGAGAAAGATCATGAGGACTTCGATCCCGGCTGCAACTGCGGCCTGCAACCTCGTTTTGGTCTCCGGAGCATTATTTCTGATTGCCGGATGCGGCGCTAGCGCGTCGTTCCACAACGCTTCACCGACGTCGACTGTCGCCTCAAACCTGAAAGGACAAGTAATGGGCGGGCAGTCGCCGATCACAGGAGCGACCGTGCAAATCTACGCCGCGGGTTCATCGGCGTACGGTTCAGGGGCGCAGGCCCTGCTTACGCCGGCCATCACTACGGATTCGTCCGGAAACTTCACTGTACCGAGCGGGACTTTTCCTACCGCTTGCCCGGGCGGCGACCCTGAGACTTACATTGTCGCAACCGGTGGAGATCCGGGAGATGGATCCGATAATCCGGCCATCGTGCTGATGGCCGCTCTCGGTCCCTGCGACGCTCTCAGTTCCAGCACTTATGTGGACATCAACGAAGTTACAACCGTGGCTGCGGCATTTGCGCTGGCGCCATTCCTCGGGCCCAACGCGCAGGTCGGAACCGTCCCTGCCGACGAGCAGGGTATGACGAATGAATTTACTAACTTTAATAGTCTCGTCAATATCGCCACCGGTACATCGCCGGGAACGTCGGTGCCTACTGGGGTAACCGTCCCGGTCGAGGAGATCTACACCCTGGCCGACATTCTGGCGGCCTGCGTCAACTCAAACGACACGACCGAGTGCAACGCATTGTTCTCCGCCGCCAAGTCCACGGGGGGCTCTACCCCAAGCAATACGCTCGACGCGGCGCTGAATATCGCGCGCAATCCGGGGGCCAACATCCCGGCGCTTATGGCACTGCCCACACCGCAGTCTCCCTTCCAGCCCATTCTCGCAGGGGAACCGTCAGACTGGACGTTAGGGAATGCGATTACCTACAATCCGGCCCTTCTTATATCGAGCCTCGTTCCTGCCTCGCTTCCGGTGGGAAGCAGTCAGCAAACACTGACCATCAACGGCACAGGGTTCCTTTCGACATCCACGGTAAGTTTTAACGGAACTTCCCGTGCCGCGACGTATGTCAATTCCGGCGAACTAACGGTTGTGCTTTCTTCTTCCGACCTGGCCACGGCCACCAGCTATTCGGTGATGGTCGCGAATCCTCAGGCGGGCGGCGGAGAATCGGCTCCGGTGAGCTTCTTTGTGGGGCCGAACGGCGCGAATGACAGCCACCTCAACGGAACCTACGTCTGCAAGACCAACAGCTTTAACGACGGGGACAACTCACGCGGATCGGTAGTTCTGAGCATCGTCGCCAATGGCAGCGGCGTCCTGAGCAGCGGTATATTCGACGAGAACGACCGCGACCTTTCCGCGCCATTGCAGGGCACCATCACCGGCGCCTACAGCATTGGCGCCGACAACAACGGGTTGATGAACGTCATCACCGTTCTGACCTCAGGAAACGCGGGAAACAATTTAACCCAGTTTGCCGTGGCGTTGAACAATCTTGCGGGCCCCATAGCTTCCGAGTTTCGCCTGGTTGAATCCGACGATGTGGGCTCAAACGCCCAAGGGGAACACGGAACCGCCGACTGCTACTTGGCCAGCACCAGTGCGTTTGCCTCCAGCACTATCAGCGGTAACAGTTTCGCCTATGGCCTCCAGGGCGAGGATGCCAGCGGGCTTCCGGAGGCATGGGCTGGCCGCTTCACCGCCTCCGCTGAAACCGCAACCGGCGGAACAGGGGGCGTCCCCGGCGGAAGCATCACCAACGGCATTTACGACGGGATGTACATCAAGAAGACAAGCGACGGTGGCAATGTATTCACTGGCAGCTACACCGCTCCAGATCCCACGTCGGGACGTTTCACCATCACCATGACGCAAACCGTCGGGAACACTCAGTTCACGGGCACCGACGTCGGATACATCATCGACGCCGATCGCATGTTCCTGCTTGAAACCGTCGGCGATGGCGGCATGCAGAGCGGCGAAATGCGCACGCAACTGAACGCTCCGTACTCCGGGGCGAGCATCAGCGGCCCGCTCGTCAGCTATGGACAGGGGTTCGAGTATTCGAGCGGCAGCGAGAGCGTCACGGGCTACGACTCCATGGTCTTCCAGGCAAACGGCAACGGAAGCGGCGGCTTCACCATCAACTCCAGTTATCAGGACGAAGCTGGATCCTATCAGGACGGCAACGCAATCGGCACCACGGCGGCCGTCACGTTCGACGCGTCTCATCCAGGCCGCGCCTCGATTGCAGTGGCCCACAGCACCGATACGCTGTATGAGTATTTCTTCAACGCCAGCAGCGGGTTCTGGGTGGATTTCAACGGCAGCGAAGGCTACCTGGAAAGTGGGTGGACGGAGCCGCAGTCTCAAACCACCTTTACCGATGCGGCAGTGGCCGGCAATTACATGGCTGGAAGTTTGCCGGTGATGGAACCGGCCGCCAACGACATTACCGGACAATACGACCTGCTCAGCAACGGCAATTACAGCGGCGGACTCACCACGGCAGGCGAGGGAGACTTCTCTTACGATCAACCCATCAGCGGAACCTACAACTGGGATACGAGCGTAACCGGCACAGGCTCTTTCCTGCTGGGCAGCGGCTCAAGTGAAATGACTTGCACGGTCGCCAGCTCAACCCAAGCCGTCTGCATCGGCAACACCAGTACGTCGCCGGGAGTGACGATCTTGCAGCAGTAGGCAATGCTGCTCAAATCCGGGCGCTGAGGGCGGCCAACCACGCGGTTGGCCGCCTCGGCGGGGCAATCTCCGCTCTCTCGAAACTTCTCCCGCAGGGGCTATAGCCAGCGCTCCTTTTCCTGCCTTTTGTGGCCCGGCTAAGCAGGCTGTGCCCTTGCCGCAAAACACTCGCGGGCTGGCTTACGCTCAGGTAGATTTTCATCGCCTATCGCAGTCTGAAGGGCGGTTACGACTCAGGCCGGAGTTTCAACTTTGTTTGCCATTCGATCACGTCAGACGGCGGTCTCAACGTGATATTCTTTCGAGTTCCCATTCAGGGCGGTTGACGCCGCCTATCTATTGCTGCCGATGCGGTTCAAGCAGCGGCTGGAGAGAGTATTTATGAAGCGTTTGATGGTTTTGTCTGGTCTGCTTTTGGCATCTGGATGCGGCTTGCATGCGCAGGCTGCGGCGCCCCCTGCTGGCCCTATTGACGTGAACGTCTGCGACGTGGTGAAGAGTCCGGCGTCGTTCGATGGCAAGATAGTTCGCATCAAGGGCACGGTGGTGGCCGGGTTCGACGAATTCGCGATCAAGGATGCGACCGACCCCAACTGCGGATTCCAGGTGAATGCAATCTGGCTCTCGTATCCACAAGGTTCGAAGGCCAAGTCCGGTCCCGTGGCGATTGTGACCGCGCAGCCGGCGCACAACTTTGCCGGGACATGGAAGGCTGCTACGCGCACGCCGGTAACGCTGGATAAGAGCAAGGACTTCAAGCAGTTTGACTCGCTGCTTGCGCAGCCGCACCAGAAGGGCCAAGACCTGTGCCTGGGCTGCGCGCGCTACGAGGTGACGGCGACGCTCATCGGGCGCCTCGATACCGTGGCCGATGCGTCGATCAAGCGCGATCACTCCGGCAAGATCGTGGGCCTGGGCGGGTTCGGCAACATGAACGCCTATCCCGCGCGGCTGGTGCTCGAATCTGTCTCGAATGTGACCCCGAAGGAAATCGACTATTCCAAAAGCGACGCGATCGCCAAGGGCGATTCGTCGATGCCCCCGCCTCCCGGGGGCACGGGCGGTCCGGAATTCGACGACCCCATTGCCATGGCGGTGCGGCTGGCGGGGCATGTCGCAGCCGGCCCGGCCGCCGACCAGGTCCAGAGGGCCATTGGGGTCTTTCCCAAGTCGTCTAAAGAGCAGAACGGCGTGAGCTTTGCCTACGGAGTGGGCAATGAAGTTACGCCCGATGCTCAGGGCACAAAGGATTCTCCTGACGGCGTTCTCTATAACTGCGTCTTCAACCGGGATCACTTGCAGGGACCTTCGATCGTGGTGGCGGTGTTCCACATTGGCGAGCACGTCGCGGATTTGCGCAACCCGAAGCCCGAAAACGTGGACGCGCCCTACATCTTTAATGAGAACGACGCCTGGGTGGTGACGTCGATCGCAACCATCGTAGGCGGCCAGAAATACCTGACGCTGCCCGGCGGATACCTGTTCTACAATGTCGCCTGGACCCCGGATGAGCGCGAGGACAAGATGGTAGCGGCGCTTAAGGACTTCCTGACCAACGAGGCGCTGCTGAGCAGATAAGCACTTTGCGTTAAAGGTTTTGAACATGGCGCTGGCCATAGAGCGACGGCCAGCGCCTTTCTGCATGCGGGCGCCGGCAGGAAGCCTGTCACAAGGGCCTTGCAGGCGCGTATTCTTGAATCTGCACCACAATTTATGCCGGGAACTTATGTGGGGGAAAAGAGAAAAAATGGCTGAGATCGCCGTGGAGGCGCCGGAGATTCCGGCGCAGTTGCCGAAGTTGCGCGTGGCCGTGCTGGGCGCCGGCAAGATGGGCGGCATTTTGCTGCAGGCGTTCTTGAAAGAGAACCTGTTTGCCGCCGACAAAATTCACGCCACCGTGGGCCACGCCGAGCGCGCACTGGCGCTGAGCACGCAATGGGGCGTGGATGTGGGCACCAACAACGCGGACGCCGCGCGCCAGGCCGACCTGATCCTGATCGGCGTAAAACCCTTCCAGGTGCCGGATCTGATTGCGGAGATCAAGCCCGCGCTCACGCCGGCCAAGCTGCTGGTGTCGTTTGCCGCGTCGGTCAAGACGCGCGCCATTGAGGAAGCCGCAGGCATGGAGATTGCCGTGGTGCGGGCCATGCCCAACACGCCTTCCGCGCTGGGCGCGGGAGCGGCTGCCCTGTGCCGCGGGCGCTTTGTTTCAGACGACCAAATGGCGTTGGCCGAGCGCCTATTCGCGACCGTGGGCCGCACCGTGCTCGTCGACGAAAAGCACATGGACGCGGTGACCGGGCTTTCCGGCTCGGGACCAGCTTATCTCTACATCATTATTGAAGCGCTGGCCGAGGCGGGCGTGAAGGTGGGTCTGCCGCGCGACATTGCCACGCAACTGGCCGCACAAACCGCCTACGGCGCAGCCAAGATGGTGCTCGAGACCGGCTACCATCCGGCGCTGCTGAAGGATGCGGTGACGACGCCCGCGGGATGCACCATCGACGGCATTCTGGAACTCGAAGAGGGCGGCCTGCGCGTCACGCTGATCAAAGCGGTGATGCGGGCTACGGAGCGGGCGCGGCAACTGGCGGCGGGGTAAAGAAACAGGGACTAAGGGACGGAGAAGGCAATTCGCTTCGCAAGGAGGAGCGATGAATATTGAGGAAGGTGCGAGGAGAATGAAGCGCGCGGGGCAGTGGATGGTAGTGGTCCCGTTCTTCGTGATGCTCCTTGTTATGGGCGTTGTCGGGATTTTCATTATGGGGCATCCCAACTCCGTCTACCTTGTTGGCCGCTTCGGATTAATTTACGGCGTCGCTCTTATTTATTTGGAGATTCCCGGATGGGTGCTTTGGCTTGCCGGATGGATTATGGAAGGATTCGCGAAGAACCCCGACTGAGGTCATGATTTGAGCGCTCTGCCCATCCAACGCCCAACCTGGCTTCCCAAATACCTGCCCGAACTTGACGGGCTGCGCGGCCTGGCGATTCTCGCGGTGGTCCTTTATCACTGCAATCCCCGGCTCCAGGGCACATGGATCTACTATGCCTCGCTGTGGGGCTGGGCCGGCGTCATTCTTTTTTTCACTCTCAGCGGCTTCCTCATCACGTCCATCCTGCTCACCACGCGCGACCAGCCGCGCTACTTTCACAACTTTCATGCGCGCCGGGCGCTGAGGATCTGGCCCGTCTATCTCCTGCTGCTGATCGTTGTTTATCTCAATGCACCATGGTTCATCGGTCCCAGCGTGGGTGAGGCGATCAAGACCGCGCCGTGGCTGGCTTACATTTTCTGCGTGCAGAACCTGTTTCATCTCACGCTACCGGCGGCCATCGGTCCCACGTGGGCGCTGGCCATCGAGGAGCAGTACTACTTTGTGTGGGCGCCGCTGGTGCGCGTGTTGCGCCAGCCCTGGATGCTGGCCGTGGCAATGGCCGGCACGCTGGTGGCTTCGCCGCTGCTGCGCCACGCCAATCTTCATTGGATGACGTCGACCAACACGCTCATCCATTTAGATGGAATCGCCTGGGGCAGCCTTCTGGCTATCGGGTTGCACACCCTGCCGCTCGGCCGGCGCGCGTGGCTTGGGATGGGACTGGGCGGGTTGGTGCTGGGATTTCTGGCGGCGGGCACCATCGCCGGCGGCACTGCGTATCTTGATTCCGCGCTGGCCGTGGGTTTTGCCGGAATGGTGCTGGCGCTCATTGCATCCACAGGCGCACACAACCCGGTGAACGCGGTGCTGCGCTCGGGGCCGCTGGCTTTTTACGGCCGCATCAGCTACGGCCTTTATATGATGCACATCTCGGTTTTCATTTTCATCGGTTCCTTCGATGCGGCGATGGACCGTCACGGCTACGGGATAGCGGGCAACCTCGCGGTTGTGGCGATGCGTCTGCTTGTGAGCACGCTGGTGGCTGCGGCACTCTGGTACGGATTCGAATCGCAGATTCTCAAATTGAAGAAGTATTTTTGAAACCGCATCGCACGCCCGGATCGAGTTCCTCCTGGCGGTTGCCGCGAAGTGAGCCACGAAGCTTCACCCGAATAGCGCCGGAAGCGGGGGTGCGCTATCCTTTTCTGTCCTGATAAAGGAGAGCCCGCCATGTTCCGTAATCCTGCGCTGATTTGCCTTTGTGTCTTCCTCTGCCTCCCGGCTTGCGCAAGCGGACAAACCGCGCCTGCGCCGATGACAACCATTCACACTAGCTCAGATCTCGTGGTTGTGGATGTGGTGGCCAGCGACTCCAGGCAGAACCCAGTCCATCAGCTCACCGCCGCGGACTTCACGGTGCTCGAAGACGGCAAGCCGCAGACGGTAAAGTCCTTTGAGGAACATGCGACCAGCGCGCCTGCGTCCCTGCCGCCGCTTCCCAGGCTCGATCCCGGCATCTTCACGAATTATTCGGTGGCGCCGGCCAACGGCGCTCTCAATATCCTGCTCTTCGACAAGCTAAACACGCCCATGAATGCGCAAATGGTTGTGCGCGACCAGGTGCTGAAGTACCTGAAGGAAGTGCCGCCAGGCACGCGCATCGCCATTTTCTCGCTGACCACAGAGCTCAGGCTGCTGCAGGGTTTCACCTCCAATCCCGAGTTGCTGCGGGCGCTTGTGGAAGGCAAGAAAGGCAATCAGGGCGCATCGCCGCTGATGACGGATGCCGTGAACGGCGATGAGCCGGGTGCCGACGACCCGATGTACGATGCGCTGGCCGACGGGCTGGGCAACGACCCCGACGCCGCGATGATGCTGGCCAACCTGCAGCAGTTCGAGGCTGAGCAACAATCGTTCCAGTTGCAGATCCGCGCCCGCTATACGCTGGACGCGCTGAATTTGCTGGCGCGCTACATGAGCAATTTGCCGGGCCGCAAGAATTTGATCTGGTTTTCGGGGTCGTTTCCCGTAAGCATTCTGCCCGATGCAGACCTGCAGAATCCCTTTGCCGTGGTCGCATCGGCGGAGGACGAGTTCCGGGAAACCGTGGATTTGCTGGCGCGCAGCCAGGTGGCCGTGTATCCCATCGATGCGCGTGGCCTGATGACGGCTCCCATGCTGAGCGCGATGCAGAGCGGCTCAACCATGAACAGAACGCCGAATGGATTTGCCAGCGCAAACACAAAATTCTTCGAGCAAACCAGCGACGAGCACAGCACCATGCAGCAGATGGCCGACGCCACGGGCGGAAAGGCTTTTGTGAACACCAACGGGCTGAAAGAAGCCGTCGAAAATGCCGTCGAAGCGGGTGCGAATTACTACACGATTGCCTATACGCCCACCAACCGGAAATGGAACGGAGACTTCCGCAAGATCCAGGTAAAGCTCGACCGTCCGGGAGTGACGCTGGCCTACCGCCGCGGCTATTTTGCCGACGATCCCAATGCGCCCGCGAACGGCAAGCAGGCGCAGAAAGCCAAGCCCGATACCAACCAGTACAACGCCCTCCGCGCCGCAATGCTGCACGGCGGACCCGATCCCACCGAGTTGATCTTCGAAGCCAGTGTGCGCCCCACTTCAACGGATACCGAGACGGCGCTTGTCCCGGGCAACCAGGCCGTTAAAAAGATCTCCGGACCCTATCGGCGCTACGGCGTCATCTTCATCGCCAATCCGAAGGAAGTGAACTGGACGGTGACGCCCGACGGCACGCATCATTGCGTGCTGGAGTTCAGAACTTTTGTCTACGATCGCGACGGAACGCTCGTCAACGGCCAATTCAACGGCATCAACGCAGCCATCCCGGAGGCGCGATTCGCCTCGGTGCAGAACGGCAATATCAAATATGTGCAGCAGATCAGCGTTCCCGCAAAGGGTGAGTACTACCTGCGCCTCGGCATGCGCGACGACGTGACCAATCATGTGGGCGCTGTGGAGCTGCCGGTCACCGCGGTGGCCAAGCTGCCCCCGGTGGCGATACCCGCGGCCGCGCCGTCGCCGAAGTAACTACCTAGTAGGGCCAGCGGCCGACGATGACGAAAAGCGCCATGAGGCAGAATGTGGCATCAAGCACCGTATGCTCTCTGCGGCGGGCGTGGTAGATTCCAACGCCAATCATGAGAAGCGCCAAGCCCGCGGCGCAGGTTCGGGCTATCAGGTACTCGGGGGCCGCTCCCACTGGCGTATACATGTCGGGCATGAGCACGCCGAACGCCAGCACCACCTCGATGAAGCCGATGACCATGGATCCTAGAGGCGGCATCGTGCTGCGAATGTGCGCTCGATTCCCAATCGCCCGCATCAGCGGTGTGAACGCCAATAGCTTGAACGTACCAGAGATGAGGAACACGCTCGCCAGAGCCACTTGTCCGATCCAGATCATGCCGTTCATTCGTCCTCGCTTCCCTTCACTCGCTGCCCGCAAACTCGGGCCGCGCAACTCCAGTGGCCGCACGGGGATCAAAGGCAAGGCGATCAAAAAGTGTCAGAATGGACCGTCAGGATGCCGTTTTACCGGTCCCCAACGGCTCATCGCCTTGATTTAGGCCTCAATGCGGGGTCAGAGTAGCCCCCGATTGATAAAGATTTTATAAGGAAACCATGAATTCGTCACTCCCGACAGCGCAGATCGGGCACAAATGTAACCAAACAGAACAGTCTAGCCGTGAGTAGGCCCAATTCAGCTCACGCCAGATTCTTGGTGGAGGAATGGGGATCGAGCGATCTCCAAGACGCGCGCAGGCTGGCTCCCAGTGCCGCGCGTCCAAAAGAATGACCGTTTTAATGTGGCCAGCGCCCGACGATGACGAAGAGTGCGAGAAGAAAGGCGGAAATGGAAGGCGCAGCCGATTCCCTGCGGCGGAAGTGATAGATGGTGGCGGCGACCATCAGAATCGCCAGACCCACCGCTGCCAGGCGGACCAGAAGGTAGTCGGGGGCCAACGCATCCGGAGTCCACGCCGGCGGCAGGATGACGCCCATGGCTCCGGCGATTTCCAGCAGGCCAACCACGACGCCCTGTCCTCTGGTCATTTCGATGGGCTCCGTTCTTCGCCGCTCTTCAATGGTCTTGATCAGCGTCTTATACGCGAACAGCTTGACCGCTCCGGCAACGAAGAAAACGGCGGCAAGCACGATCTGTCCGATCCAAATCAGCGTGTTCATTTTTTCTGGCCTCCTTCATCGTTTCTTTCTTTGCACGTTGCAAGCGGCCGGCTGAAGCATCGCAGCAACCGATTGAACCGCGAATGCAAGTCGCCTGTCAAGAACGACGGCGGCGCATCGTGCGCGGCCATTCCTCGGTGGTGATCGGGGCCGCCTGCGTGTTGATGAAATCGCAGTCGACATCTCATGCGTCTGTGACTTGAATCACCCGGCGGCTCACACCGCGGCTGCTACCCTAAATTCAGCACGCGATTTCCCCTGGTGCGAGTTGCGCCAGGCTCGAGATTGCCACTCACGAAACCGCGATTCAAGGCCCGCGGAGCCCGAAATTGCGTGCCAGAATGGACGCCTACTGGCGGGCGGCGAATGATCTGTCCGTTGGACAGATCTGTTCCCTTTGACGCCACGTTCTTTCGCCGGTTTTTGCGAAAGGGTGGGAAACCTCAGCAGCCCGTGCGCTGGCTCGCTGACTTGCTAACTTGCTGACTCGCAATTTTCGTCAGCTCACTTCGAAAGGTCCAATCGTTCATGTCGTCGTTGCCGGTATTAGTTCTGAACAGCGGTTCTTCTTCTATCAAGTTTTCTGTCTATGAAGCCGGCAACGGCCAACGGCTCAAGCTGCACGAAGGCGCGGTCGACGGCATTGGCACCGACCTCGGCAAGTTCTGGATCAAGGACGCCGGCGGCAAAAAGCTGGTGGATCAAACGCCGTCCGTGCCCAGTCGTTCGGTGGCATTCAAGCTCGTGGCGGATGCGCTGCACTCCGGCCAGTTCCCGGTTCCGGCTGCCATCGGCCATCGCACGGTGTGCGGCGGACCGACCGTCCGCGAGAACCAGCTCATCACACCCCAGCTCATCGACGAAATCGAGAGCTACGAGGCTCTGGCGCCGCTGCACACGCCCATCGCCGTCTACATCATGCGCGAGGCGCTCCGCCTGTTTCCCGGCATCCCCAACTTCGCCATTCTCGATACCTACTTTCATCGCACCATGCCCGAAGTGGCCACGCGTATGCCCATTCCCACGGAGTACGCCGACATGGGCGTGCGGCGCTACGGCTATCACGGCATCTCCTACGAGTCGATCATCTACCAGTTGCAGCCCAACGTGCCGGAGAAGCTGGTTGTGGCGCATCTGGGCAACGGCGCTTCGATCACGGCAATTCTGCAAGGCCAGAGCCTCGACACCTCGATGGGCCTGACGCCGACCGGCGGCATTATCAGCGGCTCACGCACCGGCGACATCGATCCCGGCGTGCTCATCTTCATCCTCAAGCAGATCGCAAAAACCGCACCCAACACCGCCGACGCCGCGGAGCAGCTTGAAACCGTGGTCAGCAAGAAATCGGGCCTGCTGGGCGTGAGCGAGCTTTCCAACGATATGCGCGATTTGCGCGACGCGATCGCTGCCGGCAACGCCAAGGCGCGGCTCGCTGTGGACAAATTCTGCTGGACCATCGCACGCTGGATCGGCAGTTATGTCGCGGAATTGAACGGCCTGGACATGCTGGTGTTTACCGGCGGCATCGGCGAAAACGATATCGCCTCGCGCGCCGAAATCTGCGCCGGACTGGGCGCGCTGGGCATTGCGCTCGACGCCGAGCGCAACAACGTGCGCGGCGCCGCCGTCATCTCCGCGGAAAACTCTCCAGTGATAGTGCGCGTGCTTCCGCCGCTCGAAGACCTGATCATTGTGAACCACGTGGTGCGGCTGCTGGGCGACTAAACTTCACTGGCGATTGCCGCCGGGCCGCTTCACATTACGAACGGGTTCGATCCATATCTCCCCGTTCACATCGCGGATGAAAACTTTCATGCGCTTCATCCATCCGAGTTTCCGGCGCAACTCGATGGGGATAGTAACGCGGCCTCGCATGTCTATCGTGGCGAAATATTTCATGGGCGCCTCACCGTCTGCATCGGCATAAGAACAAATTCCCTTTAGGTCTCGGGACGTCGCGCTGCTCGCCGAAGGCCGGGCACGGAACGGCGCACACCGTGACTGTTTTACACTGGTGGGTTCATTGTGGAGTCATCCATTATGTCTGCAACCGCCATTCCCGTGCACTCTCATCGCCTTCCCTCGCCCGCCTTAAGACGCTTTGCGTGGGGCGTGCTGGTGTATTTCATCGCCGTCATTCTGTGGGGCGGGCTGGTGCGCGCCAGCGGCTCCGGCGCCGGCTGCGGCAACCACTGGCCGCTGTGCAACGGCACCGTCATGCAGCACTCGCCGCGCATCGACACCATGATCGAGTTCACGCATCGCATCACCAGCGGCATTTCTTTTTTCTCTGTCGTAGCGCTGCTGGTGTGGACCTTCGCCGGCACCGTACGCGGCCACCTGGCGCGTGCTGCAGTCGTGGCCGCTGTGGCCTTCACGGTGATCGAAGCCGCGCTGGGAGCCTTCCTGGTCAAGCTGGGGCTGACCGCGCAGAGCCGCTCGCCGTTGCGCGCACCCTATCTCGCTTTGCACCTCACCAACACGTTGCTGCTGCTGGCTGCACTCACGCTCACCGCGCACTTTCTCGGCCGCCGCGGCGGTTTTCTCCGCGACAAAGTTCGCATCGACGCGCCCTTTGTGGGCATCGCATCGGTCGTGGTTGTGCTCGTGGTTGGCGTTACCGGATCGCTGGCCGCGCTAGGCGACACTCTCTTCCCGGCGAGTTCGCTGGGCGCCGCGTTAGCGCAGGATCTCTCTTCCACGAGCGAGTGGCTGGTGCGCTGGCGCTGGACGCATCCCACCGTCGCTTTCCTGGCCAGCGTCTTCCTTATCTGGCTGCTGGTCGGCGCCGCGAAGCGCCGGTCGCACTGGGACAACCGCGCTCTCTCCGCGCTGGTGCTCATTTTGCTGGCCCTGCAATATGTGCTGGGCATTCTCGACGTGGCGTTTCTCGCGCCGGTCTGGCTCCAGATCCTTCACCTGCTGGGCGCCGACGTTCTCTGGGCCGCTATTGTGGTCCTGGCGGCACGGCTCACGATCGAGCCGATCGAAGCGAGTTAGCGGGTCAGCCGCGAGTCAGCGAAAAGGCCCCTCGCGGGGCCTTTTCTGTTTGCCTGATCTGCGGCGAAGTGTTTTCAACCACGCGCTCAGTCTTCCAGCGCCGGATGGTAGTGGCTCTCCCATCCCAGGTAGCGCGCGGATTCGTGCACGGCCTTGGACACGTCGCTGAAGTTCGCGGCCACGTGGTGCTCGAATCCCTCGCGGCAAATGTACCTGAGCAGCTTCTGCAGTTCGGGAATCTCCGCCACGCCCGCGCCGCCGAAAGTCTCAAGCGGATCGTCGGTGAAGCGGCCCGCCCCCGTGTAACCGCGCACCACGCCGCGCCGGTCGTCGGTGGAGAAGCGCGCGAAGCTCATCACGCCGGATTTCACGCGGCCCACACAGGTGCCGAAGGTGTTTTCCTTGCCCACCGTGCCGGCGATGATCTCCTGGTAATCCATGCGCACTTCCTTGAAGAAGTGCTTGGGCAGATTGGAACAGTGGAAGCAGACGCACTTGTTGGGATCGGTGCCGTAATTATTGTTCCAATCGAGCAGGGCCGAAGGCGTTTGCGAGGCCAGCGCCATCATATACATGCTGAGCACGCCGGGCACGTCGACCTCGCAGGCCGAGGGAATCAGCTCGTTCGACATCATGCTCATGATGGTGCACGGCACCACGCCGAAGAACTCTTCCATCGAGGTCCAGCACTGCACGGCGCTGATGGTGATGTGCGATTGTTTCATCCAGCCGTCGATCACCGCTCCCAGCTTGGCCATCTTCAGCAGCGCGGCGTCGGGGATGCCCGATGTCGTCACGTATCTCTTGATAGCGGCGAGCTTGCCCTGCGCGGCGTCGTCGGTATCCTTCATGCGATTGATGCGGCCGAAGATTTCCGAGAGGTCAATCGTCTCGATCGTGATGCCGCTGGTTTCGAAGATGCGCTCCGAGTAGCGGACGGTGTTGAACGCCGTGGGCCGCGCGCCGATGGCGCCGATGCGCAGATTCTTCAGGCCCTTCACGATGCGGCAGACTTGCGAAAACCATTCGAGATCGGCCTTGAACTCCGCCGATGCGAGCGACTCCGTGTGCAGCGTGGTCAGCGAGTAGGGAATGCCGTATTGCATCATGTTGTTGCAGCAGCTCATCTTTCCGCAAAAACTGTCGCGGCGGTTGGCGATGGTCATGGTATCGGCGCGATCGGGCGTGGCCTGCACCAGCACTGGTACTTTGAGCCCGGACAGGCGGATGGCGTCGACGATCCCTCGCTCTTCGCCAAAGTTGGGCAGCGTCACGATGATGCCGTCGATCTCTTCGGCGTGCTTCTTGAAGAGCGCGGCGCAGCGCTCGGCCTCGGTGTAAGTTTCCACCGAGCCATGATGCGACTCCTCAGGGCCGAGCACGATGGGCACCGCACCCGCTGCTTCAAGTACTGCGATGATTTCTTCACGGCCGGTCTTGGCCAGGTGATGCGGGAAGAAGCCGCGATTTCCCACGATGATTCCGAACGTCATCCTGCGTTGCGCTGCCATGTTGTTGCTCCTTGAATCGTTATTCCTGCGTAAAACTCAATGCCATGCCAGAGCGCCTACTTGCGCGCGCGGCCCGGGCGAAATCTGACGGCATAAAACAAACCCAGCGTCTCCAGCAGGCCGCCCCACCAGAGAGGAGCGTGCAGATTGGCCAGCACCACATGATGGGCCGGCAATCCGGCCGCCAGTTCGAAAACCCCATAGCCGGTGATGAGAGCTCCGTACACGACCAGAAGAACGCCGATGAAAAACCAGATGGAGATGCTCGATGAATGCATCCGCTTTCTCCTCACCAGAAGTAAATGTTGAGCGCCAGGAAGATGACGATGGCGATCACGGTCCAGAACCATTCATTTTTATAGAACGGCACCGGTTCTTCAACGGGCAGAACGGTTGCGCCGTAGACCAACCCGTTGAGTTCCGCCAGCGGCCGCGCTTTGCCAAAGAGGCTCACGACGAAGGTCACCAGGATGGAGACAATGACCGACCACAAAGCCCGATACATATTCTCTGCCATGGCCTTGGCGTCGGGCGAGAGAGCCACGTAACGCAGCGCCGCGGGATTGATGTATACCCATGCCCAAAGACCGATCGAGGTCAGAGTACCGATGAGCAAACCCCAGAAGCCGCCGGCTTTGGTGGCGCGCTTCCAGAACATGCCCATGAGGACTACGCCGAGCAGAGGCGAAATGAAGAAACTGAAAAGCGCCTGGACGTAATCCATAATGCCCTGCGCATTCATCACCAGGTACGCAGTCCCAATGGAAATGATGACGCCGATAATGGTTGCCCAGCGTCCCACGCTCACGTAATGCTCATCGCGGGCCTTCTTCACAATCAGCGGTTGATAAATGTCGTACGTCCACACCGCGGAGAAGGCGCTCACGTTGCCGGCCATGCCGCTCATAAAGCCCGCAATCAGCGCCGTGATGCCGAGGCCCAGCAGGCCGGGGGCGAGATAGCGGACCATCATCAAGGGCAACACTTCGTTGTAGCTGTGCAATCCCGAACCCGGAGTGGCCAGGTTCTGTCCGACAAGGTGCATCAGGCTGCCGTCGCTATTCTGGAGCACGACAAGACCCAGCAGACCGGGCAAAATCACGATGAACGGCACGGCCATCTTGAAGAACGAACCGATCACAGGCGCGAGCCGCGCGGAGCGCAGACTGTTGGCGGCGAGCACGCGCTGCACCACGAGAAAATCCGTGGTCCAATAGCCGCAACTGATGGCGAAGCCGAGTCCAAAGACAATGCCCGTCCAGTGAATGCCCATGGGGTTGTCGGCAAAGTGGCCCATGCTGCGCCAAAGGTGGGTGTAATCTCCCGCAGGGGTCGCGCCGGAGGCGATATTGGCCGCGAGCCGCGCTTTGAATCCAGTCCAGCCGTGGGTTTCCACGAGGCCGAGAATGGGAACCAGGAGCGCACCGCCCCAGATGAGGATGAACTGCAGAACTTCGTTGAAAATGGCGGAACGCAGGCCGCCGAGGGCCACGTAGGCGGCCACCGCCAGAGACGAAACGATGATGGAGAAGTTCAGGTCCCAGCCCAGAACCACCCTCATGACTTCCGCCATGGCGAACATGTTCACGCCGCTCATCAGCACGGTCATGAAGGCAAACGAAACCGCTGAGACAATGCGCGCGCCTTCGCCGTAGCGAAGCTTGAGGTATCCGGGTACGGAGTGGGTCTTGCAGACGTAATAGAACGGCATCATGACCATGCCGAGGAAGAGCATGGCGGGGATGGCGCCGATCCAATACCAGTGCGTGGCCAGAATGCCGTATTGGTAGGCCGATCCGGCCCAGCCCATCAGTTCGAGCGAGCCCAGATTGGCGCTGACAAAACTCAGGCCGGCGATCCACGCGGTCATCTCGCGGCCGGCCATGAAGAACTCTTCGCTGGTATTGGAGCGGCCCTTCAGATAGAAGCCGATCCAGAGCACCATGACGAAGTAGAGAGCGATCACCACCAGGTCGAGCGTGCCCAGGCGCGCCAGCGGGGCGACGCTGAAGACAAGCGTGGCCGGCAGCGAACCAGGAAAACCGGCGGCCGTGGCAGCAGTGAGCAAACCGAACATCAGCGTCACCTGGATGGGCGAGAATACGTCCGCGGAGGCTTCGGACGTTCGCACTAAGTAAATTGCTTTACTCGGGCACTTGTCAAGCGGCAAAGCGCCGCCCGCGGCCTGTGCGCCGGGGCCGCGAAGGCGGCAAAACCCGGAGCGGAGGGGCTGAGAAGGCGTTTACTTGCAGAAGTGTACCATGACGCTCCGCGCCGCCTGCGCTCCATTGCCTGCTAACAACGCGTGACCGGTTCGCGAATTCCGGCTCCACACCGTACCGCCGCGAAAGATTCCGCGAGTCGGCATGGCTCTATAATCAGGCGTTAACACTTCTCACGTCCTGCGAAGCACGGAGGCCAGGTTTGGCTGCCTCGGCGCACTTCTCTCTCGTCAAGTGGTACATGGACTGCGTAAGCGATGCAGGAGAGGTGGCGATTCTTTACAGTGCTCGGGTGCGCTGGCGCGGCATCGGCCTGGCGTACAGCAACCTGATCGCGACGGATGGCGCGACGGGCAAGTCCGCATCGTCGATGTGTTGCGCAAAGATCCGTCGCGAAGAGCAACAAATCCTCGTCGCGTCGCCTCAACTTGGGCTTCAGGGGCAATGGACGGCGCGTGCGGCGCCGATTGAGCGAACTGTGTACGCATGTGAATCCGGTTCCGTCATTTGGAATTGCCTGCAGCCGGCTGCCGCGGTTTGTGTGAGCGTCGGAGAGAAAAAGCTGGTAGGCGCGGGATATGCCGAATGCCTGACGCTCACTTTGCCTCCCTGGCAGTTGCCCTTGCAGCGTTTGCAGTGGGGCCGGTTTGTTTCACTCCGCGATGCGCTGACCCCCGACGCTGCAGCTTGGATCGATTGGCAGGGTACCTATGCGATGAGCCTGGTTGTCCACAACGGCGCAAGCCAGGAAGGCGCATCCATCTCACCCAACGAGGTTGCATGGGACGGCGGAGCACTGCGCATGGAAGAGCCCCTTGCGCTGCGCGCCGGCCGGCTTGGGTCAACGCTTCTTCCGGCCGCGCCCGCATTGAGCAGAATCTTCCCCCATTCCCTTTTCAACATTGAAGAGAAGAAGTGGAGGAGCCGGGGAATCCTGGAGACTCCAGATCGTCAAAGCCGTGGTTGGGTGATTCACGAGACGGTCGATTGGAACCTCTAATGCGCTCTCAGTTAGCGAAAATATTTTACGGCTTCACGTTTGTCGTTGCGGTGCCCGTAGCGCTTGCGGCGTGGGCGCATGCATCGCGCAATGCAGTGCAGCTTGCGGTATTGCACTCTCCGGGATTCGGCGCAGGCCTTGCAGGAATCGGCATTGCGATGACGCTGGCCGGAATGATTTCGCTTTGGCGCGATGGCGGCGGACTGCCGATGAATGTGTTCCCGCCTCCGCGATTCGTCGACCGCAACGTTTATGGCGTGGTTCCGCATCCGATTTACGCAGGATTCGTGATTGCCTGTGCGGGAGTCTCTATTTTTTGTGGATCGGCGAGCGGGCTCTGGCTGGTGACGCCCGCTGTGGCGCTGGGCTGCTCTGCACTGGTGCTTGGTTATGAATTGCCGGATCTGCGCAAACGATTTGGCACGCCTGCCACTTCATCCTGGCTGCCGCAAGGCGCGGCCGGCAAGCCATCGTTCGTGGAACGAATCCGCGTCTACCTTGTGGTTCTGCTGCCATGGCTCACCATCTACGAATTATTCGGCGTCTTAGGAAGGCCGCTGGGCGCGGTGAGCACCTATCTGCCGTTCGAAATGCGCTTGCCGGTGATTGAGCAAACGGAGATTGTCTATTCCAGCACCTATCTTGTCGTGCTGTTGACTCCTTTGCTTGCAACGTCGGGCTTTGCGCTGCGGCGAATTGCGCTGAGCGGGCTTACGGCGATGGCCGTCATTTTCCCGTTATATCTGCTACTTCCGATCTTTGTGCCTCCGCGCCCGTTTCATCCGGCCGGTCCCATCGGAGCCCTGTTGCAAATGGAGCGAACGCCGTTCTCGGGAATCGCAGCGTTTCCCTCGTTCCATGTAGTGTGGGCTTTGATTGCAGCATCGGCGCTTGCGGATGGCGGCAGGGGTAAGAAAGTTCTGTGGTGGACCTGGGCGGCGCTCGTGAGTTTGAGCTGCATTACCACCGGCATGCACTCTGTGCTCGACGTTGTTGCCGGAGCGATCGCCTACATCGTGATTGTGCGCATCGACCGCATCTGGGCGCTCATCTTGAAATTCGCCGAGCACATCGCGAATTCGTGGCGGGAGTGGCGCATCGGCCCGGTGCGCATCATCAACCATGGCGGTTACGTGGGATTGGCGGTGCTGGTGGGTGTGGTGATGATGGAGTCCCTCGTGGGGCGCGGCGGAGCCGTTGTGGCAGCCAGCATCTTTTTCGGCTCCATCATTGGCGCAGTGCTTTGGGCGCAATGGGTGGAGGGCTCGCCTTCGCTGCTGCGGCCGATGGGGTTCTACGGAGGAGTGATTGGCGCGATGATCGGTGCGGTTTCCGCGGTGTTGCTCGGCATCAACTATTGGACCGCGCTGGCCGCGTTCGCTGTGGCCGGGCCATGGATTCAGGCGGCCGGCCGCTTACGTTGCCTGGTGCAGGGTTGCTGCCACGGCCGGGCGACCGTGAATGCGTTGGGAGTCCGTTACACGCATCCGCGCTCGCGCGTCTGCCGCCTGACGCAACTTGCCGGGGTTCCGATTCACGCCACGCCGGTGTACTCGATTCTGTGGAACTTCGTGGTCGGCGCGGCGCTGCTGCGCCTGCTGGCGGTGCATGCGCCGGACACGATGATTTGCGGAATCTATTTTTTGCTCTCCGGCGCGGGCCGCTTTGCCGAGGAAGCCTACCGCGGCGAACCGCAGACCGCGGTGTGGTGCGGGCTGCACGTTTACCAGTGGATCGCGGCGTTTACGTTTGCGGTGGGAGCCGTATTCACCTCGATTCCCAGCCCGGCGGCGAAGTCCTTCGCCCCGCTCAGCGCGAGTGCTGTGCTTTTGGCGATTGCCTGCGCGGCCTTTGGCTGGTTCGTCAGCGGCATCGATTTCCCTGAGGTTTCCCGGCGCTTTGCGCGATTAACGTAGCGAAACTACGCGCCACGGGTTCTGCCGCACGGCGTTCAGGATGATTGAACTGTCCGGTGGTGTCCAACGGCATGGTCGGGCTGGTGCCGCTTGTCGCGCATGAAGCCTTCGCCCTTGGTGAGCCAGGCTACGCCGAAGGCGCCAAGCGCCAGCGATTCGCACCAGAAGAGCCAATGGCTGGGGTGACGCCGTTCGAGGACCGATCGTATGGTGAGTCCGACCATGGTCATCATGCAGGCAACCATGATGAGGCCGCTGGCCGCGTAGATGCGATTTCTGTCGCGCTTGCGGCGCGTGAACGGCTTTGCCGGAGAGGACTTGCGGAAGAGAAAGATGCAGATGTAGGAAAGCATGAGATACATGAGCGCGGCGAATGCGGTGTGGATAAGGCCGAACGCGAAATCGAGCGGTGTGTAATAGGCGCTGCGCGGATTGAAGGAGGGGCAACAGGCCACACCTAAAGTGACCGCGGCGGCCAGGTAGCCGGTGATTTCGTCGTGCAGATCGTAGCCGCGCGAGCAGGCGAGAAACGCGGCGATGGCAGAGAGGCTGCCCACGTAGTAGTCGCGCATGGACGTGTAGTAGTAGTCGCTGATGGAGCGTTCGAGGAGCGGATGCGGCAGGTGGCCGGACAATAGAAGCGCCGCGAGGATGGCGCCTGCGGCGAGAGCGAAAGGCAGTGCGAGTGCGATGTAACCGACCATCCGCCGCATCGTGTAGTACGAGAGAACCACAGGATTGGTTGACGTGCTGCGGGGTAACATGACGCCCTCCGCGAATGAATCCTTCAGAAAGAAAAAGCATAGCGCAGCGGGCGCGGAGGGCGCGATCTCAGATCGCGGCGCCGCGGCAGATTGCGATCCCTGCCCGAATTATTGGTTCGCGGCTACTTCGTGCAGCCAGCCCGGAGCTTTGAGCAGCTCGCGGGGACGCGGGCCGTCGGCCGCGCCCACCAGGCCGTCGCGCTCCATCATGTCGATGAGATGCGCGGCGCGGCCGTAGCCGACCCTCAGCCGCCGCTGCAAGAGCGACGTGGAAGCCTTGCCGAATTCGAAGACCAGGCGCACCGCATCGTCGAACATGGGATCGTCGTCTGCGCTCTCGCCGCTGCCGCCTTCCATTGCCGCGCGCTCGTCCTTGGGCGAATCGAGAAAGCCTTCCACATACTCGGCGCTGCCCTGGTTCTTCCAGAATTCGACCACGGCCGCCGTCTCTTTCTCGCTCACATACGGCGCATGCAGGCGCATCAGGCGGCTGGTGCCCGGCGGCAAAAAGAGCAAATCGCCGCGGCCCAAAAGCGCCTCTGCCCCGTTGGTGTCGAGGATGGTGCGCGAGTCCACCTTGGTGGCGAGGCGGAAGCTGATGCGCGTGGGCACGTTGGCTTTGATGAGGCCGGTGATGACATCCACGCTGGGGCGCTGCGTGGCCAGGATGAGATGGATGCCCACGGCGCGCGCCATCTGCGCCAGGCGCGTCACCGACTCTTCGACGTTGGCGCGGTCGAGCATCATCAGGTCGGCCAGCTCGTCGATGATGATGATGATGTAGGGCAGCGGCTCCTCCGGCTGCTCGGCTTCGTCGAAGAGCGAACGCGTGGAACCTTCAAAGAGCTTGTTGTATTGATCGATGTTGCGCACGCTGCGCGACGCCAGCAGCTTCAGACGCCGTTCCATTTCCCGCACGGCGTTGCGCAAGGCGTTGGCGGCCAGCTTGGGCTCGGTGATGATGGGCGTGAAGAGATGCGGGATCCCCTCGTACATGCCCAGCTCCACGCGCTTGGGATCGACCAGGATGAGCCGCACCTGCTGCGGCGTGGTGCGATAGAGCAGGCTCATAATCATCGCATTAATCGCGACGGACTTGCCGGAGCCTGTGGAACCGGCGATCAACACGTGCGGCATCGAGGCCAGATCGGCCGTTACGATTCGGCCGTTAATGTCTTTGCCCATGGCGAGCGTGAGCCGCGAACGCGCGCGGGCGAAGGTCTCGCTCTCGATCACGTCGCGCAGGTGAATGGTTTCTTTCTCATGGTTGGGCACCTGGATGCCGACCGTGCTTTTGCCGGGCATGCGCTCGATCAAGATGCTTTCTGCGCGCATGGCCAGGCACAGGTCGTCGGCCAGGCCCGTGACGCGCGAGTATTTCACGCCGGCTTCCGGCTTGAACTCAAACGTCGTCACCATCGGCCCGGGATTGATTTGCACCACCTGGCCGCGCACATCGAATTCGGCGCATTTTTCCACCAGCACCTTGGCTTCTTCGCGCAACTCGTCCTCGCGCACCGATTGCGGAGCCTCGCCCGCGCTCAGCAGCGTGCTCGGCGGCAGCTTGTAACCGCTCACGTGCTTCGGCGCCACGGTCACGGCATGCACTTCTGCATCGGCGCGGCTGTGAATCGCGATTTCTCCATCGTGCTGCGGCGACGCGACTGCGGGCGCAGGCCGCTCATTCGCCCACGGATCGACAGGAGCCGGGGGAGAGGCTTGCAGCCGGATGGCTGCGACCGGCGCTGCTGCTGCCAAAACCGCAGCCGTGCCCGACGCCGTGGTTGGGTCTTCCGCATGGACCCTGGTTTCTGGGTCGTGCTGCTCCCAGATGCTCGTCCGGCGCGGCGTATCCATGGGTTGTATGGCTTCGGCGCGCTGATCCACACGTTGATACGCGGGAATTTCGTCGATGGGATCCCGTTTAGGCTCGCGACGGCGCATGAAGAAGGCGAGGAAGCGATTCGGCTTTTGCGCGGGGACTTCTGTCTCCATTTCCGGATTGGCCGCGGCATCAAACTGCGAGAACGGAATGGCCTCGTTGCCTTCGGCGCTCAGTACGCCGCGGCGCGCTTCCAGTTCAGCCTCTTCCTCTTCACGCAGATCGCGCCGACGATCACGCCATTCTTGAAATTGCGCCCAGCGCTCGGCAATGAATTCGCGCATCACTCCGAAGCTGATGTCTGAGGCAAAATAGAGACCGGTGATGGCCAGCGCAGCAGCCACCACCCATGCGCCCTGCAGGTTCAGGTAGACCACGAGCAGGCCAGACATGAGGCGTCCCACGACGCCCTCGATGGGAACCACGTGCAGCCAGCGCCAATGCCAGGGCAGCAAACCCAGGACCGCGGGCAGAAAGGTGAGCGCGAGCAGCGTGCCTATCCAGCGCAGAATGGCCGAGCCGCCGGGCCGCGAGCGCATCCACGTCCAACCCACGCCGCCCAGCCACAGAGGCATCAGAAACGCGGTAATCCCCAGCGCCTGCAAGAGCAGATCGCTCAGGTAGGCGCCGAACAGGCCGATCCAGTTGTGCGGCGTCGCGGTGCCCGTAGCCGTGTTGAGCGAAGGGTCGGTCGCGTGATATGTGGCCAGCGCGAGGAAGAGAAGGACGGAGACCAGCAGGAGCACCATCCCCAGAAAGATATTCACGGGGCGGCTGCGCGTGGGCGCGAGAACAATGCGGATGGGCTTCATGATGAGGGCGGTTCCGCACTCCGGCTACCGCAAACGCGGGAAAGGCAGGCCGGTGGAGCGGGTGAAACGTCCCAGAGCAGCTTTTATTATCGGCGTATGCAGGGCCGGATCAGGGCAAAACCGGGCAGGGGGGAACCACGGTGACTAACCCTGGGGGCAAATCGAGTTCTCGTTGAATGGGCAAGAGTGTTATCCCCCGAGGTACTTCGCGCCCCAAATCAACAGTGCGATGCCCAGAAGAATGCGGTAAATGGCGAACACCGTGAAGCCGTGTTTGCGCACCCACATCAGGAACCACTCCACCACGCCCAGGGCCACGATGAACGAAACCACGGTGCCGATGAGGAGCACGATCCAGCGCTCCGAATTCATGACCACGTGCGCGGCGGCGGCGCCGGCGGCTTTGCTGGTGTGAATCTCTTTGAAGAGGTCCCACGCCGTGGCGGCGATCATGGTGGGAATGGAGAGCAGAAAGCTGAACTCGAGCGCCGTGGGGCGGTCGAGCCCGGCCACCTGGCCTGCAGCGATGGTCGACATGGAGCGCGACGTGCCGGGAAAAACCGCCGAGAGCGTCTGGCAGAGGCCGATCCAGATGGCCTGAGGAAGCGTCATCTCTTCCACGTGCGTGGTGCTGGGCTCAACGCGATTGCTCCAGGCATCGATGGCCCACATCACGATGCCGCCCGCGAGCAGGGCGATGGCGATGGCGTTCAAGCTGCCCAGGTTCTTCTCGCTCCACTTGTGCAGCAGCAGCGCGGGTGCTGAGGTGCAGGCAAAAGCCATCAGCGTGAGCGAGATGGGATGCCTGAGCCAGTTGCGATTGCCGCTCTCGCCCTTGGGAAAAGTGCGCAGGAAATTAACGATCCGCTCCAGAAACAGGAGGCAGAGCGCAAGGATCGCGCCCACCTGGATGACGATCGTGTACATCTTCCAGTAGGGATCGTCGAGCGGGAGTTTCATCAATGCTTCGGTGATGCGCAGGTGCGCCGTTGAGCTGACCGGCAAAAATTCGGTCAAACCTTCCACAATTCCCAAAATAATGGACAGAATATAAGGGCTCAAGCCAACTCCATGTTGCTATCGATACGTGTCAGACGGCGCATCCGCCGAGCCGCCGGGAAACTGCTAACTGCTCAGTCCCGGTCGATGCCATAGACAGGAACATCCTCATCCAATTTGTACACTAGCGCACCGGCCCGGTAGGCATAGTCGGAATCGGAAAAATGCGCCTTCAACTGCGCAGCCACGCTGCGCGCCTGGTTGCGGGCGTCGCCGCTTTTGCGGTCGTCGCCATCGGCGGCATACATGTCGCTGAGCACGGCCAGGCGATAAACCGCCTCGTAGAGTGCCCGCGCCGTGCGCGGACCGTCGGGATATTCGTCGGCGTACTTCAAGTACAGCTCCGATTCCTTGGCCGGGCATTCCTCCGAACCCTGCCAGTCGCCGCAAAGCTTGTTGTCGATCAGGTCGAAGGCCGCCAGCGCCGCCCACTTGGTATGCGGATAATACTTGATCACCTTGCGCAGGTCGTCTTCATCCATGGCCTGGCGGAAATCGGGGTCCTTCTCGTGCGCCGAGGGCAGGCTTTGGGCGTCGGCACGCTGGATTTGCCACTCGATGTCGGCGGCGCGCCACATGGCATCAGGCGCCAGCGGCGAGCTGGGGAACATTTCCACGAGCCGCTTGTAAAGCAGCCGCGCACTTTGGGCCGCGTTCGCCGCGCCGCGCGGATCCGAGGCCTCCGCCTCCTGGTTGGCCGCCGCGCCCATCAGAATCTGGTCGCCGTTGGGCACGGTCTCCTCCACAATGCCCTTGGCCTCAACCCAGCCGGAGATCGGCGGCGTAGTTTCGTCTCCGCCCACCATGGGCTCGTCCTTGTCGCTGTGCTGCTCTTCGATATCGGTGTTGATGTAGACGCGCAACCACGCGCCGCTCTTTTCCGCGACCACAATCTCGCGGCCGATCTGCAGCTTGGCGACTTTTTCCGAGCCGGTCGAGGCGGTGATGTAGAGCCAGGTGGCGCGCAGCGCCGTGGCGCGGGGTCCGGCCATGGGTTTTACCTGCTGCTGCGGCTTTTTGTCGGCAACTGCCGCCGCGGCGACAAAGGCCAGCACGAGGCCAAAAGCGAGAATGCGAACTGTGAAGTTGCTGCGCTTCATCACAAGCAAAATCATATTCCAACGACGCTATTTTCCCGATTCGGTGAGCACTTCGGCCAGCATCGCCGGATCGACGTTGCCGCCACTGACCACGGCCACGGCCTTGCGGAAAGGCGGCAACTGGTGCGCATGGAAAAGCAATGCCGCCGTTGCAACGGCACCGCTGGGCTCGGGCACCAGCCGCGTAGCGGCCACAATCGCCCGCATGGCGGCGCGAATTTCGGCTTCGGTCACGGTGATGATCCCATCCACAAATGCCTGAATATGCTCGAAGTTGCGCACACCCACGCTTTGCGTGCGCAGGCCGTCGGCAATCGTCCGGCTGGTCATTTCGGCCGGCCAGGTCACAATTTTGCCGGAGCGAAAACTCTCCGCGGTGTCGCCGGCCAGCTCCGGCTCAACGCCAAAGACTTGGGCCTTCGGGTTCAACTGCTTCACCGCCGCGGCCACACCGCTGAGCAGGCCGCCGCCCGAAACCGGCGAAACCACCAGGTCCACGTCGGGCAGCGCTTCCACAATCTCCAGGCCGCACGTCGCCTGGCCGGCAATAATCTGTTCGTCGTCGTAAGGAGGAATGACGATGTAACCGTGCGCGCGGACCAGTTCTTCAGCCTTGGCCAGCCGCTCGCTTGAGGCCACGCCCACGTCCACAATCTCTGCGCCGAGCGCCAGGGTCGCGGCCCGCTTGACGGCCGGCGCGTTCGACGGCATCACGATCACCGCTTTTGCGCCTACTTCGCGCGCCGCGTAGGCCACGCCCTGCGCGTGGTTGCCGCTCGAATAGGTAATGACGCCGCGTACGATTTGTTCGGGGGTGAGTTGCAGAATCTTGTTCGCCGCGCCGCGAATCTTGAACGCCCCGATGGGCTGCAGGCTCTCCGCCTTCAGCCAGGTCTCCCGGTCCGTTCCGTGGCCGGAGACGCCGGGAAATGCGGCACGCACCAGCGGCGTTTTCATCGCGATGGACGCAATGCGCGCCGCCGCCGCGCGGATGGCCTCAAGATCGATCAGAATTTGAGCGTCGGTTGCCACGGTTTTCGATTCCATTGCAGCTACAGTATCGCGCATCCGCCCTGGCAATGAATCTCACCGCCAACCGCGCCGCAAAACAAAAGGGCGGCAGCCTTGAGCTGCCGCCCTTCAGGCATAGCCTGCAGTTAAAAGGTGAACTTGGCCGCTACCTGGAGCTGGCGCGGTCCGTAGAGGGTACCTGATGTGGTGGTCTTGACGTTGAAGGCGTTCGCGCCTGCTCCCGTATAGGGGCTGAAGCAGCCTTGCAGCGTCGAGGTGGAAGGCGCAGCCCCTGTAGCCGAGCACGTCACCTTGGTCCCCGAAGGCAGCGTGATGGTGCTGGAGGCCGCCGTGTAGGCGCTATAGGTGGAGTTCACGCCCTGAACGATGGTCTGATTCAGCGCGTTGAATGCGTCCAGGCTCAGATCCAGCGACATCCCCTCACGGATGGCGAACTTGCGCGCGAGGCGCAGATCCGCATCGTTCCAGCCCGGCATCGGAATGCTGTTGCGGCCGATGTATGGCGGACGGCCGTTGGTAGCCGAACCCGAACCCGAGCTCATGGCGCCACCATAGATGCCACCGTCATCGGCGTAGCTGGAAGCCGAGGTGGAACCGGAGTAGATGGTGCCGGAGATGCCCAGGTAGACCGGCTCTCCGCCAGAAGCGATCTCGCTGCCCGACAGTGCCCACCCGTTCACAACCTGGCGCACCAACGCGTTCCCGCTGCTGAAGGTCGGCTGATACAGGAAGGTCAGCGTGAAGCGATTGCGGATATCGGTGTCCGAAGGACCGTTCTCAAGGCGGATGTTGTTCGGATCCAGCGGCACGTCGCCGCCGTAGAAGGTACCACTGTTGCCGCCCACCTGGTCAGTGTCCGTGGCGCGGGCCCAGGTGTAGTTCGCCACGAACTCCAGGCCATTGCCGAAGGGCCGGTGCAGCGTAACGGCCATGGCGTTGTACCAGGTATTGGCAACGCTGAAGCCGGTATTGAACGTGGCCAACTGCGAGCTCGCGTTCTGCGCCGCGCTCGCAATCAGGTAGCGGCGATCCGTGGGCAGGTAGACGGGAACCGTCATCTGCTCGAGCAGATTGCCGTTGCCGTCGACCACGTTGTAGGTCCTGATGCCGTGCGGAGTCTGGCCGATCAGCTGCGCGTCGACGAAGACCGGCAGGCGCATGCCGCGGGTGCCAACATAGCCGATCTGAAGCGACAGCCTGCCCGGCAGAAGCTGCTCAACGGAAAGATCCATCTCGTGCGAGTACGGCGGCACAAAGTTGGGATCCAGACCATGGAAGCTCTGCGTGCCCAGGTTGCTGGGACCCCCCACGCTGGGAACCTTGCCTCCGGTCGGAACCAGTGCCGTGCTCAGCGAGGGTCCGGGGGGCAGGAACGGAACGTTCGGATACTGCTCCGTGGTTGAGGTGGTAAATCCCGTGCAGCTGGCTTCGCAGCCGGAGTAGTTGTAGTTGACCTGCACCACGCCGTTCTCTACGCGCATGGCATAGTACGTTGAACCCTGGTTCAGGGCAGTGTAGAGGCCATAGCCGCCGCGCACCACCGTTCCCGGCCACACCTGGTAGGAGAATCCGATACGAGGCGTCACGCGGTCGGCTACATTCTTGATGGTCTGGGTGTACTCAGCAGAAATCGGATCGTAGTTGTTGTTGATGAGGCCCGGCGCGGGAGTGAGTTGCACGTCGTAGCGCCCGCCGAATGTCACCGTCAGCTTGCGGTTGACCAACCAGGTATCCTGCGCGAAAAAGTCGAACATGTTCATGTAGAAGTCGTCTTTGCCCTGCGTACCGGGCGCGGTGTTCACCTGGTCCACGGTCTCCACAAAGGTGTTGTAGTGGTAACCGGCGTACGAATCTATGTCGCCCGATTGCCCTTGGAAGGCGTCGGCAACCCAGTCGGCGAACTCCGCCGCATTGTTGGTGCCGCCGTATGCGTAGAGACCGCCGCCCTGGTAGAGGTTGATCATCACCTCGTGGACGTTGTTGATGTCGCCGCCGAACTTGAGCGTGTGACGGCCCCTGACCCAGCTGAATACATCCGAACCCTGAATGCGATGCTCATCCGGCTCGGCGATACGGGGCAGAGCGTTGGGCATACCGAAGGTGAGCGTGCCGATCGCCACCGAAGGACCCGCATCGTTGGCGCCGGCCGTCTCCAGGTCGCGGCCCCACTGGCCGTGCACCTGGTTCACCATGGTGTTGTTGATCGTGGTGGTCAGGCCGCCCACCAGGAAACGCTCGTGGTAGTACGTCGGACCGTTGGTCGTCGGCGAGCTGTTGGAGATCGCCGCTGTGGCGGTGTAGCCGTTGGTCTGGCTGAAGTCGGCGAAATTGAAGTCGACGAAGGCGTCGTTCTTGGCGTTGATGTGGTAATCGAGACGCGGGAAGAACAAATTCTGCGTGGAATAGCGCGACGGCGCCGCCTCGCCCTCGTTGATCAGGAACTGAATCGCCGCCTGGCATTGCGTGCTCGAGACCGTCAACGGGCACTGCGTCGGCGAGATGATGGTGCCGGCGCTATTTCCCGCCGTGGGTGTGAGCGTGATGGTGTTGGTGTTGTAGTAGAGTGCGCGGCCCACGCGCCGGAAGCCGTCGAGGGTCAGGAAGTAAAACAGCTTGTCTTTGATGAACGGGCCACCCACCGAACCGCCGAACTGGTTCTGCTGGTGGGTCGGCTGGGTCAGCAGCGCCGCCGCCTCAACCGGAACACTGGACGCGGAGCCGTAGAGTGCATTCCACTTCGCATACGGATCCAGGGCGTTCAAATTCGGGTAGCGCAGAAAGTAGAACAGGTCGCCATGCAGATTATCCGTGCCGTTCTTGGTGATTGCATTCACCTGGCCGCCCGCCGCCTGGCCAAACTCCACCGAGTAGTTCGAGGTCTCGGCCTGGAACTCCTTGATCGAATCCAGCGAGTAGACATAAGGCGCGCCCGAAGCGCGGCCGCGCGCCTCGGCAAACAGCATCTGGTTGTTGTTGGCGCCGTCCACGTAGTTCTGGTTGTAGAGGCCGCTGATGCCGTGGAAGCTGATCAAACCGCTGGTGCCGTCCTGGGTCACGTTCGGGGTGAGCAGCAAGAAGTCGCTCCAGTTGCGCGCATTCACCGGAAGGTTTGCGATGACTTGCGAGTCGACCACCTGCGACACTTCAGTCTTCTCGGTGTCCAGGATTTGGTTGACGCCGGAGACCTCAACCGTCGTAGTGGCCGTACTCACCTTCATCGTCAGGTCGATGGTGAGCGTTTCGCCTACCTGCAGCGTGATGCCCTTTTCCTCCACCTTGCCGAAGTTGGCTGCCGTGGCGTCAATTTGGTAGTGACCGGGAAGCAGGAACGGCGCCGAGTAGAGGCCCGCCGAGTTGGTCATGTAATTGTGCGATATGCCGGTGTCGACGTCGGTGACTGTCACCTGGGCGCCGGGGATCACTGCCTGATTGGGATCGGTGACTGCTCCGTTGATGGTGCCTGCACCGGAAGTTTGCGCCTTCGCGGAAACACCGGTAAATGCCACGAGAAACGCCGTCAGCGCGAGTGCGGCGAGATTTCGCTGGGAACACAAATTCCAAACCTTCGTCATGGGCTCTCCTCATCAAGTTGGTGGGCTGCATTTACATCTTCGGAAGGACGGTGAAACCATGCCGCAATTTAAAGATAAGGCGGCAATTCGAGCCAAAAGCCCGGGGAATCTCCTCTTCGTCAAAGAAAGAGGAATCCGCGGCTATGGCAATTCTGGAATGCTGTCCCTGCTTGCGTTTAACGATCGATCAGCAGTCATGGGGTACAGCTACTTTGGAATTGCTATGGCCCTGCTTGAACCAAGAAATCGGCACACTTCCCGAAGATGCCCTCGATACCGTTAAAAGTAACATACGGCGCGCAAAAATTGTCATCATTATTGCATAAGGAAATGCAATAAAAACTGTGGAGAAAGTTACCGCAACCTGCCGCCCTACTCATACGCCAGCGCGTCAATCGGATCCTTGCGCGCGGCCATCCATGCCGGATAGAGCGCCCCGCAAATCGATCCCACGAAGGCGATCGCCGAAGCACGGATCATCCACCCACCCGTGATTTCAAACTGGTGCGTGGGCAGGAAGTGGATGAAGGCCAATTGAATGCCAAAGGTGCCGGCAATTCCCACCATGTCTCCGGCCACCGCCAGTACCGCGCACTCGCGCAGCACCACGCCCACAATCGTCAGCTTCGACGCGCCCATCGACTTCAGGATGCCGATCTCCCGCGTGCGCTCCAGCACCGCGGTGTACATGGACTGGAAGATCACCAGAAACCCGATAATCACGGCGATGCCCGTGACGATTTTGAGCGAGAGATTGAAGCCGGGAATATTGCTCGGCGTCATCTGGTCGAGCCAGCTATCCACCGTGGTCAGCGTGTTGTTGCCAAAGCCGCGGGTCGAGTGAATCTCCTGGTAAACGACGTTGTCGTTGGCTGGGCTGTCGCACTTGATGTAAAACAGCGAAGCCTTGTCTCCGGCGTCCACCAGATCCTGCATGGTCTCGAGCGGAATCAGCTTGCGGCCGCCTTTGCCCTGCTCCACAACGCCCGCGATGCGGAAGGGGTGGTCCATGATCGTCATCGTGTCGCCGACCACGTAGGGCTTTCCCGTCGCCGGATTCGTGCTGCTGGCCTGAATATCGTCAATGATCACATCGTACGGCATCTGAAACTTGCCGCCGGAGAGATACACAAACGGTTTCAGCGCATTGAACGTGTCGTAGTCAATGCCGTAAAGAATCTCGACGTTCCCAACGGTCGAAATCTTCTGGATGGCCGGGGAAACCACCGCGACGTGCGGCATCTTGCGAATCACTTCCGCGTCCACGACCGGCAGGGATATGCTGCCCACCGAGGTAAACATGCTGGCGTTCGAGGGCAACAACATCAAATCGGCGCCAATGCCGTTGGTGCGCTGCTTCTGGTCGTTCAGCATGCCCATGAAAACGGCCACGATCGACAGAATCATAATGACTTCAATGGCCACGGCAAGCACGCTGATGATGGAGCGCAGGGGGCGATGCAACAGATTGGCAAAAATGAGCTTATTCATGTTCGCGCCGGACTCCTGAGGCGGGAAAAACGCCGCAAAGTCCGCTTTAAGGGTAGCAGACAGTGGTCAGTGGCCAGTGTGAGTGTGAGTGTGGAGTGTGGCTGCATCTGTCCGGCACACTCGCACTCACACTCGCGCTCCTCCCTGGCCCCAGCCTCTGTTCCCTGTTCCCTGTTCCCTGTTCCCTTGGTACCTTGGTACCTTGGTGCCTCGGCCCTGCCTTTCCGCCTTTGACCGGAAGCAAAACCGGGTTTATTGTGAAGTTACTTTATTTCCGGGGTTTTGACCCCCTTATTGGTCTCCGATGGGGAGCTTTGGAGAAGACCTGCGCAAGGAACGCCTGACGCGGGGCGTTGCGCTGGAGGACATCTCGGCGGTCACCAAAATCACCCAGCGGCACCTGGTCGCGCTGGAGCAGGAGAGGTTTCGCCTGCTTCCGGGCGGCATTTTGAGCAAAGGCATTGTGCGGGGCTACGCCGGTGCGCTCGGCCTCGATCCCCAGGACTGGACCCAGCGCTTTCTTCAGGCCTGCGACGCTTCAGGCCAATTGTCCGATTCCGATGACGATCGCGGCTGGACAACATTTGCCTCCAACGTTGGTAAGGCGCGCATCCTGCACCGCGAAGCCGTCGAAGTGCGCCTGCGCTGGTTCGGCGCCATTCTGCTGGTTCTGGCGGTGGCCGCGGGCGGCTTCCTTGCCTTCCGCTACTACGGCCTGCGTGAGGGCTGGTGGTCCACCTTGCTGCCCATGCGCGAGATTTCCGCAGTGATCGATGGCGCGTGGAACTGGACCGCGCATCACTGCGCGCGCCTGCTCGCCTGGCTGCAACGCTAAAGCAACGCCATTGCCCGGTTCAGCCCCTCCATTCCGCTTCATTCTGCCCCTCAAAATGCGCCGTTTACCCGCCATTGTCTGCCATACACTGCGAGCCTTTGCTCCCGCTACCCCGCCGCAATTACCATAGAAAGGTTGCATCATTGGGTTTGATCCCGCCGTAGGGCAGGATGAGTTTCTGCAAGTGGGAAGGAGTCTTTCAAAGTTGAGCGACCGTTTTTTGTTTACCTCTGAATCCGTTACCGAAGGCCACCCGGACAAGATAGCCGACCAGGTCTCCGACGCCATTCTCGACGCCTGCCTGGAGCAGGACCCTTACAGCCGCGTCGCCGCGGAAACCCTCACGGCCACCGGCCTGGTGGTCATCGCCGGCGAAATCACCACCAAGGCTTACGTGGATTTCCAGTCGCTGGTGCGCGGCGTCATCGCCTCCATCGGCTACGACAACGCGCTCTACGGATTCGACTCCAACACCTGCGCCGTGATCTCGACCATCAACAAGCAATCGGGCGACATCGCGCAGGGCGTTGACACCGGCGGCGCCGGCGACCAGGGCATGATGTTCGGCTACGCCTCCAACGAAACGCCGGAGCTGATGCCCGCGCCGATCTCGCTGGCGCACAAGCTCTGCCGCCAGTTGACCGCGGTGCGCAGGAGCGGCAAACTGCCCTACCTCCGCCCCGACGGCAAGAGCCAGGTCACAGTGGAGTACGGCGAGGATGGCAAGCCCGCCCGCATCGACGCCGTCGTGATTTCCAGCCAGCACTCCGAGGCCATCAGCAACGAAGAGCTGCACGCCGACATCCTCAAGCACGTGATTCAAGCCGTGCTGCCCGCCAAGTGGCTCGACGAGCACACCAAGTACCACATCAATCCCACCGGCCGCTTCGTCATCGGCGGGCCCATGGGCGACACCGGGCTCACCGGCCGCAAGATCATCGTAGACACCTACGGCGGCATGGGCCGGCACGGCGGCGGAGCATTTTCAGGAAAAGATCCGACCAAGGTGGACCGCTCGGCGGCCTACATGGCGCGCCACATCGCCAAGAACATTGTGGCCGCGGGACTGGCGGAAAAGGCTGAGGTCCAACTGGCCTACGCCATCGGCGTCGCCGAGCCTGTCTCGGTTCTCGTTGAGACCTTTGGCACGGGCAAGCTGAGCGAAACCAAGCTCACCGAACTCGTGCGTAAGAACTTCTCGCTGACGCCCAAGGGCATTATCGAGAGCCTGAACCTGCGCCGGCCCATCTTCCAGAAGACCGCCGCCTACGGCCACTTTGGCCGCACTGAGCCGGAGTTTACCTGGGAAAACACCGACAAGGCTGCCAAGCTGGCCGAGCAGGCCGGCGTGGCCGTGGCCGCAAAGTAGCCGCTCACCGCGCGCAATGCCCAATCGGTAGACACGACCATGGGATCCGCCAATCCGGCGGGTCCCATTTGTTTTTCGCGCTCCGCGCGCCCATGCCGTAGAATTCTCCGGGATGCTGAACTGTCTTTTTGTAGCGGAGAAACCCATGCGTCTAACTGCGATCGCCGTACTTTTGCTTGGCTCGGCCGCCCTGTCGGCCGCACAAAGCCCGGGCCCCCAGCGACAGGTCCCCGTCGCTGGGGTGGAAAGCGGAGCCAACTGGACCTACGAAGGCAAAACCGGACCGCTGGCCTGGGGCAGGCTCGATCCCGCATACGAGGCCTGCTCGAAGGGCCACGAGCAGTCGCCGATCAACATTCGCAGCACTCACCTCGACAAGAGCCTGCAGCCGCTCGAGTTCCACTACATTGCCGGACCCATGACGCTCGAGAACACCGGCCGCGGCATCGTTGCGCACGTCGATCCCGGCAGCACGATGGTGGCCAACGGCATCCGCTATCACCTGGTCGAGCTCGACTTCCACCACCCCAGCGAGCACCCCATCAAAGGCAAGCTCAGCGACATGGAGATCGATCTTGTGCACCGCAGCGACGACGGCAAAGTGGCGATTGTGGCCGTGCGCCTCAACCAGGACCGGGGATTTCCCAATGCCCTGCTATCGAGCCTGTGGGCGCAGTTGCCCAAGAAGCCCGGCGCCAGCGCCAAGGTGACCGACCTGGTGAGCGCGGGCGGCCTGCTGCCGGAAGACCGCGGCTACTGGACCTACCTGGGTTCCATGCTCACGCCGCCCTGCGCCGAGGGCGTGCGCTGGTTCGTCTTCCAGGATGACCTCAGCATCAGCCGCGATCAGTTCCGCGCCTTCGCCAATCTCTACAAATTGAACACGCGGCCCATGCAGGACCTGCACGGCCGCAGGATCGAAGCCAACGAGTAAGGTAGGTTTCAGGTTTCAGGTTTCAGGTTTCAGGTTTCAATTTTCAGGTTTCAGCTTTTAGCTACCGGCTTTCTGCAATGGGCGTGAGCTGCAATCTAATCTCGCCGCGTACCGCCTCCGCTTTCACGTCGGTCAAATCCCGCACCAGATGATGCGCAGCGTCGAGGGATTCGATGGGATGCGAGAAGGTGGTTGCGACCACAGTGCATCCCGCATCGCGTCCGGCCTGCGCGCCGGAAGCCGAATCTTCAAAGACCACGCAATCGGCAGGTGCCACACCGAGCAGGGCGGCTCCCGCGAGAAACGGCTCGGGATGCGGCTTGCCGCGCGTGACGCGGTCCGCGGTGACGAGGCGCGCGGGCACGGGAATGCCTCCGGCGGCCATGCGGATGCGCGCCAGCCGCTGCGTGGCGCTGGTGACCACCGTCCAGCGATCCGCGGGCAACGCGGCCAGCAGCGCCAGCACGCCGGGCAGCACGGTGAGCCCCTCGTTGTCGGCGATTTCAATGTCTTCGATCACTTTGAGCTCGTCCTCGGGGTCGAGATCGGGACGCAGAAGGCCAATGGTCTCGACCGCACGACGGCCATGCGCGGTTTCTCGCGTCAGAGCGGCGTCGACGTTGCGCAGATGCGCCCATTTCGTCCAACTGCGCTCCACCGATGCGATGGACGAAATGAGAATGCCGTCCATATCGAAGAGGATGCCTTGGCAATGGATGAGAACAGGGGAGGAAACTGCGGGAGAGCGCATAGTTCGATTGTATGGGGCATGCCGGAAATGGAGGTTCGTGCTTTCCCACCCTTTCGCAAAAAGCGCGAAAGGATCGGGCACGGAGATTCCTGTGCTTGGTGGAAGTTGAAAGAGCCACGAGCGATTAGCGCTTCGCGGCAGTCTGCTTCGGCGCACCGAAGCTAACCAGCGGCGGATCGCTAAAGGTGACCGTGGCTTGGACGGATTTCTTGCGCGCGCCCGTGGAGACGAGGTTCTGCTCGAGCGTGAGGCCGCCGTTGGCGATGGTCGCGTCGGCGGTCCAGCGGTCGAAGCGGCCCAGCGCCGCCGGAACCGGTCCGGCTTTGGAGGATTCCGAGGGCTGGTTGCCGATGGCTCCGCGCCGGCACTCGAAGTGCAGTGCGCCGTGGGCCGAGACCGCGAGATCCTCGCCGGTGTAGCCGGAGAACTCGATTTTGCCGTTGCCGTTCAAAGGCGCCCCGGCCCAGCGCAGGCCGAGCAAGGCGCCGATGGAAGGGCCATCGAGCTTCTGGAAATCGCCTTCGAAGGTGTAGGCCGGCTTGTCTTGCTCGGTGGCGGATTTCGAGAGCGATCCGGCGAGGTGAAGTTTGCCGTCGAACAGGCCGGCGTCCAGGCTGGTAATCTCCACGCCCGTAGGCAGAACGCGCAGGGCGGCAGACACCCCATCGAGCGTGACGGGGCCGAGAACCAGCGAATCCGCTTTCACCGTGCCCTCGAGCGCGGGCCAGGGCGGCGATGCGGAGGGACGCAGGCGATTGATGAGATCGGACAGCAGCGTAGTTTTTTCCTTTGCGCCCAGCAACGCGGATTCGAGCAGGCCCGCGTCGAGATCGCCGAACTGCATTTGGAACTGCGCCGTGCAAGGCTGCGGCACCGGAAGACTGGACGGGCAGGACGAAGACCCGGCCAGGGGCACGCTCAGGCTGACGGTTCCCTTAAGCGGACCGTAGGAGAAATCGACCGGATCCCAGCGCAGGCTTGAGCCGTCCAAATGCAGCACGGCCTCGGCAATCTCGACGTGGTTGGCCAGATAATCGGCCTTCCAGTTGGCATTGCGCAAGGTCACGGTTCCCGTAAGCGAATCGACTGCGGGAATGGCGGCAGGGCCGACCGACGGCGCTGGAGCAGGCGATTCTGGCGCGCCAGCCGCAGCGGGCGCGGCGCCCGGCGTGACGGCGAGAAAATTCTCTTCCGGCGGCATCCACGGCCCTGCGGCGATGAGGTCCACGGCAAGCGGCTCGCCGGCCAGCGCGGCCAGCGCCTGCGATTGCGGAATGTCCGCGGCGTGGGCCAGCTCGCGGGCGCGCGCGATGGCCGCTTGGCCACGAACACCCACCTGATAGCCGGCCAGCGAGAGGCGCAGATTGAAGACCAGGGGCGTGTCGCCGCCTGCGGAAATCGCCACGGTTCCGGTAAGCGCCGTGGCCGAGGCGCGCGGAGCAGCCGAGGCCTCGAGCGTGATTTTGGGCGCCTGCACGGGACGGCTGAGTCCGCCTCCCGTGAGCGCGAAATCCGCGACCGTGAGGCTGCCGGTAAGCGGGCCGGTTGGCTCCACGGCGGCTTTGACCCCGTGCCGCGGTTTTGTGGATTTCACCGGCTGTGCGGTGCTGCCGGTGCCGGAGGCGTAGACGATCTTTCCGCTGACGGTGCCGCTGGCTTCGAGGTCGGGATCGAGGCCGCCGCGAAGGGTGCGCAGCACGTCCAGGCCGGCTGCGACGGGAATGCGATCCAACTCCACAGTGAACTGCGGCGGGGCGTCGAGACCGAGTTTTTCGCCGCTCAGGTGCACGCGGCCGTCGCCCAGGGGCGAATCGCAGGCGAGATTTTCCAGGCTGTGGCGCGTGTAGTGGTACAGCAAGGCGCAGTTGGCGTCGAAGTCCAGCGGCGCGGCGGGAGCGAACTCGGCGCGGTGCACGCCGGAGGCGCGCAAGCGCATGGCGATTTGCGCGGCGTCGGCGGTGCCGTCGATGTGCAAATCGCCCTCGAGGTCGCCGCGCCAGCCGGGATCGGAGCCGGCAACGAGGCGGGCGAGCTGGCCCAGACGTGCTTCGCGCCAGTTGAGGTCGAGATGCACCGGCATTTCGCGCAGTGCGGGAGCAGAGCGGACACTGGCCTCCATGCGCACCACGCCGGTCTCTTCCTGATAGAGGCTCACGTCGGTGCGCGCGGGTTGGCCGCGCAGGCGGATGCGCCACTCGCCGGGACTCGCCTGCCAGAACGAGATATCGGCGTTGAGCAGCGAGAAGGGCAACTTCTCCGCGCCGTTCTTGAAATTGATGCGTGAGTTCGTAGCTTCAAGCGAAGGCAGGCGCAGGGTGCGGCGCGAGCCGGCGTCGCCCGATCCGTTTGCGGATGCGCCGTTGCCATCAACAGAAATGCCGGTTTTGGCAGCGGCGGTGCGGAAAATGGGATCGAGGTTCCATTGCCCGGCCGCGGCGCGCACCAGGTTCAGGCTCGCATCGTCAACGCTGATCTTGTCGATTTCGAGCCGTCCGCGCCACAACGCAAGCAGGCGCAGCGAGGCCGTGACTTTGCTGGCATGCAGCACCGGCTCGGCGCCGTAGGCGGGATCTTCGGCCACGCTCAGGTCGGAGAGCACGAAGCCGGGCCAGGGCAAAAGCCGCACTTCCACCGAGGAAAGCCGCACCGGCCGGCCCAGCGATTGCGCAATCAAGCGCGTGATCTGGCCTTTGTAATGGCTGACGCTGATCAGCGGAGGCACCACCAGCGCGAGCGCGAGGAGCACGACGACGGCCAGGGCCATCCACAGCCGGCCGTGCGATTCTTTCTTGCTGGCAGCACCGTTTGTCATTGCGTTCCAGGGATCATTCTATTCGCTGCCGCGAGCTTCCAGCTTCTAGCTGCTAGCTTCCAGCCCGGTCGCGGAAGAACGGCCGTCTGCATGAAAGCGGAAATCAGGTTCTGGCGGTATGCACAAAATCCGGCTCACGCGTTGAAAAAGCTAGAGGCTGGGAGCTGGAAGCTGGTAGCTGCTTTTTTCACCGCGTCACGTGGAACGTGCGCCTCCAGCGCGTGTCCGAGAAGAAGTGCGTCACCACGTGGCCCATCCAGGCCAGCTGTTTTACGATTCCGGTCTGTTCCAACTGCTCTTCAGTGGCGTTGAATGACCAGTAGTTGAACAGCGGCCGGCCCATGATGTTCTCTCTGGGCACAAAACCCCAGAAGCGAGAATCGGCGCTGTCATGCCGGTTGTCGCCCATCATGAAGTACATGCCGGGAGGCACGACGAGCTCGCCGTCGACCACGTGGCTGGGAAACTCGACGGCCCACGACTCGGGGATCAGATTGCCGGGTTCGGGATCGGGAGGCACGGAGGGAAAATCGTCGAGGAACTGCTGATAATTTTCGGGCGTGGTGGGTTGAGCGAATGGCTGGATTTGGGCCACGCCGTTGATGCTGACGATGCCGTTGTGCAGACGGATATGATCGCCGGGCACGCCAATGAGCCGTTTGATCAAAATCAAGTAAACCGGCTGCCCGGTTACCGGATCGGGGTCAGTGACCGGCTTCACGAAGACCACAATGTCGCCCCGCCGCGGCTCACGATAGTGTACCAACGGCATCCATTTTGTGGCCGGAGAAAGGGTGATGCGATCCACAACCAGGTGATCGCCCACCAGCAGCGTCTTTTCCATCGAGCCCGAGGGGATGACCATGTTTTGCGCGAGAAACGTAAGAATGAACAGGCCGACGACGAGCACCGAACAGATGCTGGCGACCGCTTCAAACGGCGTCTCTGTTTCTACGGCCTTCGCGGGTTGTCGAACGGGCGCTTCCGTTGGCGAATTTGTTTTGCTCATCGAAGATTCCGGCTCTTCCATGGAAACGGCGATAGGGCCGTCTTGTCAGCGCGTCACGTGGAACGTCCGGTTCCATCGCGTCTCGGTGAAGAAATGAGTCGCCATGTGAAACATCCGGGCAATGCGCGGGCCAAGTCCGGTTTGCGTGTAGTCGTCTTCAGTGGACTTGAACGACCAGTAATTGAAGAGCGGCCGTCCCACGATGTTTTGCCGCGGCACGAAGCCCCAGTAGCGCGAGTCGAGGCTGTCGTGCCGGTTGTCGCCCATCATGAAGTACATGCCGGGAGGGACCACGAGCTCGCCGTCAACAATGTGATTGGGAAAATCCTCGATCCAGGCGTCGGGAACCTGGGGATTGGGCTCGGGCGGCCCTCCCCCGGGAAATTCGTCGAGAAAGGCCGAATCGCCCGATCCGGGATCGTCGGAACCATCCTTCGGCGGAGGCTGCGCAACCCCATTGAGAATCACGATGCCGCGGCGCAAGTGGATGTGGTCGCCGGGCACGCCGATCAGGCGCTTGACCAGGAAGAAGTACTGGGGTTTGCCGTCGGCGTCGAGCTGGGGCTCGGCAACCGGCTTGATAAAGACCACGATGTCGCCGCGTCGCGGCTCGCGATAGTGCACCAGGGGCATCCAAGTCGCGGGCGGAGAAAGAGTGATGCGATCCACCACCAGGTGATCGCCCACCAGCAGCGTGTTTTCCATCGAGCCCGAGGGGATGACGTAGTTTTGCGCGAGAAAAGTGAGAATGTAGAGACCGACGACAAGCACCGAACAGATACTGGCGACCGCCTCGAAGGGCGTTTCGTCGGCCTGGTTCGCAACGGGAGCGGCTTCCGACCGCTGGCCGGAAGTTTCTTTCTCTGCTCGCGTCTTTTTCTTTGCCATGCGGTCGCTCTTATCAGTGGTCAGTGGTCAGCGTTGGTTTGCGGTCGGTGTTTAGCCAGGGTGCCCAGCGTTCATTGGTCCGCGATTCGTGGCCAGTCTGTTCCCAGCAGCCAGCATCGGGAACTGACCACTGACCACTGATCACTGACCACTGACCACTGTATTTCTAATGCACTACGTGGAAGATGCGCCGCCAGCGCGCAAACGCCGCCACCTTGGCGGCAAGTTCCCGTTCGTGTCCGAGTCTATCATCCACGGGAGGCTGCGCCGGCTCCGGCAGAATCAGCTCCACGTCGCTGGGCGAGGGGCGGTCCAGCGAGAAATAAATGACCAGCGGACGGCCCACCACGGCGTCGCGCGGCACAAATCCCCAGTAACGCGAGTCCTGGCTGTGATTGCGATTGTCGCCCAGGACGAAGTATTGGTCCGGAGGCACAACGATTTCGCCGTTGTGGTTGAGGGTTTGCATCTGGTCCCACCACCGGGTGTCGACCTGGGGTCCCGGAAGAGCGTAGAGCTCGCCGGGAAAGTTGTCGCGCGCGGGATTGGGCGCCGCGGGTTCGAAGACCGCGTAGGGCTCGCCGAGGGCGACGCCGTTGATGAACACCTTGCCGCCGGCGATGCGCAGCCGGTCGCCGGGAAGGCCGACCACCCGCTTGATGAGCATGGGCGGATAGGGATGGTGGAAGACGACGATGTCGCCGCGGGCCGGGCTGCGATAGGGCAGGAGCCAGCGGCCAAGGCTGCCGGCGGGCGCGTAGGTCTGCTTGTTGAAGAGCACAAAATCGCCCACCAGCAAAGTGCGCTCCATGCTCTCGGAGGGAATGAGCAGAGGTTGCACGATGAAGGTGAGAACAAACAGCGCCACCACCACGGTCTGCAGGAGCGAAGCCAGCGCCTGCGGCAAGGTGGGCAAATGCGCGCGCCAGTGCGCGAATGCGCCAGGCGCCGGATGGGGAGCTGGCGCGGACGCCGGATTCGCCGCTGGGGAAGGATCGCTCATGAATCCGGCGGCTCCTCGTTCCCCGTGCCGATCTCCGCGTCGGTCTCAGCGTCCATATCAGCATCGGGCGGAGGTGCGCCGGCGGCAACCTCCAACATCTCCAGCGCGCGGCGCGCGGCATCCTGCTCGGCGAGCTTCTTGGTGCGCCCCATGCCGCTGGCCATGGACTTGCCGCGCTCTCCGGCCTCGCCTTTGACGCGCACCTCGACCAGAAAACGCTTGTGATGGTCGGGGCCGCTCTCGCTTTTGACGCGGTAGACGGGAGCCCCGGCGCGCGCCGCCTGCAGCCGCTCCTGCAAGGCCGATTTGTAGTTGCCCAGCGCGGCTCCGGAGCGCAGCTCGCTGGTCAGGCGCTCGGCAGCTTCGCCCATCACCTGGCTGCGCACAAAGGCCCGCACCGGTTCCAGGCCGCCATCGAGATAGAGCGCGCCCATCACTGCTTCCATGGTATTGGAGAGCACCGTGCTCTTGCGCCGCAGGCCGCTGCGCTCTTCGCCGCGGCTCAGGCGCAGATACTTGCCCAGCCCGATGGTCTCCGCCACCTGCGCCATGCGCTCGCGGCTCACGAGGCCTGAACGAATGCGCGTCAGCTCGCCCTCGCGCCATTCCGGGTGCGCGATATACAGCGCCTCGGCCACCACCAGGCCCAACACCGCGTCGCCAAGATATTCCAGCCGCTCGTTGTCTTCGCAGCCCGCAACATGAATCGCGCCCGCCGCCTGAATGCTCACTTCGGCCTGCGCCAACTCGTGCGCCAGAGATCGATGCGTGAGCGCGCACACCAGCAGCTCAGGACGCGAAAAGCTATGTCCGAGCGCCGCTTCAAGCTCATCGAGACCGCACTCCATGCGCACTTCGCCCACGTTCCACCCTTCACTACACATTCTGACGTAGAAGCCGCACGCTATGCTCCATGGAAAAGCCCATCCTTGCCGGGATGCGACACATGCGTTCTTCGCGGCGCGGCAAAGTGAGGAATTATTGCGGCTTCGGCGCGCCCTGCTGCGGCTGCGATGCGGGCTTGGGGGCTCCGTTATCCGGAGCTTCTTCGTCCGCGTCCTCATCGCAGCTATGGCCCTTCACGGCAAATGCCGTCTTCACGCCGCGTTCCGCGTTCAGCCGTGTATCGAGCTGGCCGTCGCGCACCTCCAGGGCCGCTTTGTACTCGGCCTCGGCCTGGTCGCGCTTGCATTCAAGGTCGAGTATTCGGCCCAGATAAATGTGCGACCAGGCGAGCAGGCGCTGGTCTTTGCTGGTTTCAAGCGTCTTTTCGAACTGCGCGACCGCCTCGCCGATGGTTCTCTCGGCATCGTCTTCCGATTCGCCGGGATGCACGCTCAGCATATCGGCGCGCGCCAGGATGAAGTGCGCGCGTGCCGCATCGGCCACGCTGGAAACCGTGTCCGTCTCTTGCGCCAGCACTTTTTGCGCGATGGTGCTGGCCGCGGCAATATCCCCTGTCGACAGCCGTGCCTCCGCCAGGTCCAGCCCCGTCAGCTGGCGCGGCCGGCTGCGCTGCAACACGTCCTCGTCGGCTTCCTTGTCGAACTCGGTCTCGCGCGCGCGGTGCACCTGCTGGTCCACGTCCATGCCGTAGACCATTTCGCCCAGGATCTCTTTCAAGCTCGTGGGGTCCTTTTCGAACTGGATCAGCTGCCCGTAAAAGTATTGCGTCAGCACGAAGCCCTGGCGCATGTCGTGCTGCACGGTGGCCCACTTCACGGCGTCCACCCGCTGCTGGTAGAGCTCGCGCTCGTGCTCGTAGCGCGGCAGTTGCGAGCGGTCGATGCCCGCGGGAATCTTGTACTCGGGAACGCCCGTGTCCATGGTGCGCGCTTCCACCGCCTTGATCAGGCACTCCACGGTCAGAGCCGTGGTATCGGAGCGGAAACGGAAATCGAGCGGCGCGTCCCTTATTTCTTTAAGGATGGGCTGCTCGCGCTCCAGGGCGTTGGTCCGCGCGTAGAGCAGCGGATCGATCATGTAGTGCAGATAGGTGTGGCGCACCGACGCCATGGGAATCTTGCCGTTGACCGGGGAAACCACCACAATGTAATCGGTCCCATAGATGCGGGCGTTCACCGTGCCCGGCGAGAGCTGCGGCTCAATCACCACAATGAACCTGCGCCCGTCGTAGGTGGCCGCCGGCATCTTCAGGTAGAGATCGGTGTCCACGATCATCTGCGACAGCGGATCGTGCACCTGGGCCGCCTCTTCGTCGTAGGCATGGTGCGTGGTCAGCCAGATGGCGTGCAGGTCCACCGCGGCCGCGAATGCGCGCAGGATGGGCACCACCTCCGCCACCTGCGTCGAGTCGGGCGGCATCTCAGTCAAATCCGCGGTAATTTCGAGCTCCGGCGGCGGCGTCAGGTAGAGCGAGAGTGAGATGTACTGCGCAATGTCCAGCTCCGTGCCGGTCATGCGGTGCTGCGCAATGTAAAGGCAAAGGGCATCGCGCTTTTGGCGGGCGTCCTCGCTGTCGGCGAAGACCTTGTTCATCTCGTCCCGCACGCGCTCGCGGATCGGCGAACTCTCTTCAAGCCCTTCGTCGTAGCCGCACGCGTTCAGCCCGGCCGCCATCACAAACACCGGCTCCGCGGGGATCAGCGAGACCGTCGGTCCCGCGGGATCGATGAGTGTAGGCGCCTTTTCATGCGCAAACATCTGCGCACTGGAGGAGTTGGAAGAGCTTGAGGAGGTCTGCGCAGCGGAGACGTGGGCCAAGCCGGCCAACAAACCCAGAATTGCGCCGGAATGAAGAACGAAAGACTGCGTGAAACGAAACGTCATTGAATTGCCCTGTCTGCAAGGCTAGTTAAAGTCAAGCTGGCTCTATGATAGACGCGCGGGTGTTGGGGATGTGTGGTGTCCGGGTTTTTTCTGGACACCTTGGGGGTTTCGGGGCACGTCCGGTTGGGCGCTCACGTGCATCTTAGCGCTGGCTGTGCTGGCTGTCACCTGTGACCTGTTTTGGGGCAGTACGAAGGGCCATGGCCGATGGTAACTTGCGGTGCAAAAGTGGGCGGTTCGGCGCGGCGGAGCCGCGCCGGGGCTACGGGGCGTTGGCCAGCCACGAACCTGCGCATGCGCGGCTGCAGAAGTGGCGGACACGGCGGCGTGTGCCGGTGAGAATGTTGAGGATGATGTGGACCTGAGCAATGAGCGTGTGACATTGGCTGCAACTGAACCGGAACGGATTTGTGCCTTGGGCTTTCATATGCTTGCCCTCCTTCTCAGGCTGTCTTTTCACGGCGCGTCAAGGGCGTAGCGAAGCGGAGCGGGGAACCCGCGCGAAGCGCCCTTGACCGCCGTGGCACGATGGTGTCCACGGGGGCAAGCATGCACGGCTGTTGGTGTCCGGGTTTTTGCGCGGCTTTTTTCTGGCCGCGCGTAGGGCCGGAACGGCCCGGACAAAAAGAGAGAGATTTTGTGCTTGCTTTTGTTTTTGTCGTGCGGGATCTAGCGCGGTGTTTTTCGCGGCGGGCCGAGTGGCGCGTGCGGTGCTGGCGTTCCGGGGATTTCCGCACGCGCCACGAGGACCCGGCGACGGCGGCGTGCAGGGCGCGTTGCCGTAGGCGACGTTTGCGCCCGTGGCACGACGACGACGCCGGGCGCGAGGCCCCCCACCGGGACCGCACGCGCCGTTTGGGTCTTTTGAGAGCGCGTGCGGCGCGGGCTGCGAAGCGGCTGCGCGGTGGGGGGCCGAGGCGCCGCCGCGTGGGGGGTCTGGGGGGCGGATTCCACCTGCGGTCGCTGTCGCGTGGTTTGTCCGCGCCGCCCCCCACGCATGCGAACGAGGCGCGACCGCGCGCAGCGCGGCGGCACGCGCCCTTTTTTGTGGGGCGCGTGACGGGAGAGCGCCGAGCACCTTGTATAGCATTCCTCGTGGGCGCGGCGAAGCCACGCCGGGCCTTTTATCTATGGCTGTTTATAGTTCTCTGTTCGGGGTGCTGTGGGCTGGCTGCGGTGTCCGCTGTTCGTCCTGGCTGAATTGTGGGGCTTGTTTCAGAGCAGAGCGAGGCGTTCCAGCGTGGCGGCTAGCGCGTCGAGGGCCATGGGGAGTTTGTAAATGATGGCGCGTTCGCTGACTCCTGTGGCGTCGGCTGTCTCCTTGCGCGTGTGCCCGAGGTAGTAGGCGCTGATGAGCATGGACTGGTCGAGGGTGCCGATTTGCGCGAGGGCTTTTTCGAAGTCGAGGGTTCTGACAATGCGTGCGTCGGCGTCGCGCTGGCGGCGTTCGCGGTAGCCGTTGCGCTTGTAGATCCCTGAGATTCCGGCGCTGATTTTCGTGCGGTCGTCGCGCCACTGTTTTACGTGCAGCATGGCGATGGCCTGTCGTGGTGTCATGGCGCGGGTTCCTTTCGCCGTTCGCGGTCTTCGGGGCTGAAAAGGTTGTCTATGGCGGCGAGGAGTGCGCGGTTCTCTGGCGTGCCGGCCGGTTTGTCGATGCTCTCGCCGATGGCGATGAGGAGGGCGCGGAGTGATGCGGGGGAGCCGGGTTCCGGGGTGTCGTCGTGGGGCTTGGGTGCGGCGAGCCATGCTGCCGCGGCGGGCGCGGCTGCAGCCGCGCCCGGTGTCTTGCGGGGTTCGCCAGCTAGCGCCGCTGCTGCCGGGTCCATGCTGGCGAGAATACTACGGGTTGTGGTGCGTGGCAAGCGCACCACTTCCTGTTGTGTTTTTCAGTCGCCGGGGCAGGCCGCGAGGATGCGGCTTGCGATGGCGCGGGCGTCCTCGTACATCTGCGCCGCGTCCGTCTCTGTGCACGTGTCCCAAAGCTCCTGTGCGCTGTGGCTCAGGATGCGTGCGAGGCGTGCGGCGGCGGCGGGCTGGCGCACCAGCGGCCCCCATGGTTCGGCCTTGCCGTCGATGATGACCTGTCCGGCGCGTGTGGGGTGGGGGGTGGTCATGGCTTTTTTGGTCCTTTCACTTTGAGGGTGGCGAGTGCAACCTGCGCCGCGTACAGGAGTTGGGAGCCGTCGCGCCCGTCGAACACTTCAAGTTGAATGCCCTGCGCGGTGCAGGAAATTGCGGCGCGGATGGATGGCAGCGAGTCCATTTTCGGCATGGCGAGTTTGTATGCGACCTGTGCCATGCGCAGCGCCTTGGCCGCTGGCAGGCCTTTGGCGTTGGCTTGGGCGTAGGCATCCTCCCACGCGTGGCGGCAGGCTGTGAGGGCTTTGTCTGTGCGGCTGGTGCGGTCGCGCGGCGGGCAGGCGCCAGCGTCGATGGCAAATGTCTGGTTGTGTGCCAGGAGGGCGAGTCTCATGCTGATTGTTCCTTTCGGGTGACGAGGAATGGGCGTTTGATGGCTTCGAGGTTGACGCGCTGGACGGGTTGCAGATCGTGGTCGAGGTACCAGATTGTCGATTGCAGGCTGCGGTGTCCGAGGATGGCTTGCACGTCGCGCACGTCGTGGGTGTGGCGCAGCATGGCGACTGCCGTGGTGCGGCGCAGATCGTGGGGCACGATGTGGCGGGTGATTCCGTTGGCGCGGCAGAGTTTTTGGAATGCCGCGCGGAGCGGGGTCGCCAGCCGGTTGCTTGCGGGGTTGGGGGTGAATTGTTTTCCGGGGCGTCGTGGCCAGAGTTGGTGGGTGAAGGGCTGGTCGACGCGGAGGTCGCATTGCTCGATGAGGGCGCGGACTTCGCTGGTGACTGGCAGCATGAGTCTCGCGCCGTGCTTTGTGGTGAAGCGGAGCTCGCCGGTTTGCGGGTAGTAGTGGGATGGCCCGAGTTTGGCCGCTGTGCCCGAGCGAATGGCGAGGTCCGAGCAGAGGAGAATCCAGAGCCGCAGATGCGGCGGGGCGGTGGACACCAGCCGGTCTATCTCTTCGCGTTCGGCAGTGACGTTGCGGGGCCGGACGCCGGGATAGTGGCGGATGTGCTGGTCGAGTTTGGGTGCGCCGTGATTCTCCCAGAGCCAGCGGAGGAGCAGTCTTATTGCGCCTGCCTGACCGGCCTTCGTGGTGCGTTGATACGCACTACGCGCGAGTGAATCATCGATTTCTTTGGCGTGGGACGCGGCGAGTTGGTGCGGCGGGATGCTGCCCGCTGCTGCGATGATGGCGCGGGCCGCGCCGCGATTCTTCCATTCCCGGTCTTTGGCGAATGCGGCGAGTAGGACCCCGGCAACCGTATTCCTCTCGCCTGCTTTTTTGGGTGGGCTAGCTCTTTTTGTTCGGCCTCGAATTGCAGGGCCGCGCGTTTGGAGGTGGAGGATTTGCGGATGCGGTTGCCGTTGGCGTCGCGCCAGTCTGCGTAGAACCTACCTTGCTTTTCAAACATGGTGTCCTTTCTATCTGCCCCGTTTCGCGTGGCGATGTGACCTTGGGCACCCGCGTTTGGGTTGCGGACACCGTTGGACACCAGCGGTCACGCGAAATCCCCTGATGGGTGTTGGGGATGGGCTGATATGGACACTAGCCTGCAAGGCTAGTTAGACGCACCAGCGGGGTCAAACGGGTGCGAGGCAGGGACCAAGGGAACAAGGGAACAAGGGAAAAAGGGGAAAAGGAACCAGGGCCGCCTTGGCGACGCAAAAAAGAAATTCGATTGGGCGTAGAATAGCTTCATGAAGTTCCGGGTCGCAATCGCTCTGCTCGCGCTTGCCATGCCCACCCTTGCGCAGCGCGGCGGCGCGCACGGCGGATTCTCCGGCAGCCGGGGATTTGCGGGCCACGCCGGCTTCTCAGCGCCCTCCGGATTTTCACGCCCTTCCGGTTCTCAACGACCGGCACAGCCATTTCGCTACGGGGCTTCGGGTTTCGCGGGATTTCGACAGATGGGCCCGCCGAATCGCTCCAACCTCCGCATTCCCTACAACAGAAACCCATTCCTGGCGGGCCGTCCTCCGAGCTATGCAATGGGCCGTCAACCGGCATCCGCCCAAAATCGCACATTGCATCGCGGTGGCAGTTCGAACGGTGACCTTTTCGCCAGGCGCAGACGGTCGTTCAACAATTGGTATGTCTCCAACTACCCGACATGGCCCGGATATGCCGGCCCCTATCTAATCGATCCGGGATTCTACGATTGGGACGATTCCGATAACTCTGCGGATAACTCTGGTTATCTCCAGAGCGATGCGACTCCCGATGACCTGGCTCCGTATCCAGACGATGGCTACGGCCCGCCCGGAGAGATTCCGCCCGCGAGCGCGCAAGATCAGCAACGCGCCTTCGCCGGACCAGCGTCCGCGTCCGGGCAAGCTCTGACGGTGATTTTCAAGAGCGGCCGTGACCCCGTGAAGATGCAAAACTACATGATGACCGCAAAGGTCCTCACCGATCTCGATTCCCGGCACTACGAGCAGATTCCGATGGACCAGATCGATGTAGTAGCAACCCGGTGGGCCAACAGCGCCGCCGGCGTGCGATTTGAAATCCCCGGCGCCTCGCGCGATTGAATCCGTGACTTCGGCAAGGCCGGCCCCAAGCGCTCGAAACCTCGCCGAGACAAGGGAACCGCTTGCATTGGTTGGGCGGGTGGCCCGGTCAAGTTCTTTCACTCCTAATTCTCCCTCGATGGATTGTGCCCCATCCAAGCCGCGTCTTTTGCGGCTTGGGTGGGAAAGCACGATCGTTCGCGTTCCCTCAAGCGCACTCCCTCCGGCAACTGGTTGCCCCGCCAATACGCTGTCCATTGCGATTCGACCTCGACCGTGCCCTCCATGCCGGTTGCGTAATGCCGGTAGCTCGACCACAACCAGTCTTCGGGCTTCTCAGCCAGTCCGCGAACCACGGGATTGCGATGGATGTAGCGGATCACCTCGGAGCGGGCCTGCTCTCCGTGGACATTGCTGTCGTAACAGCGGTCTTGCCAGAACTTCACGCGCGGTCCCCGCAGCTTGCGCGAGGTCATCTGCTTAAGGGCTTTGAGAAACTGCGCCAGGAGAATCTGCGGCGGTTCATTGACAAGAAGATGGATATGCTCGGGCATCGCAACGTAGGCGTAAACTCGCGCATGATGCCTGGCGCGCGTCTGTTCCAGCACGGCCTCGACCGTCTCCCTGGCTTTCGGCGTTTCCAGCAGCGGCAGGCGGTGAAAACAACTGAAGGTGATGAAGTGCAGAGACTCTGCCTTTTGAAACCGCTTCAGGCCGCTCGGCATGGCTCGATCCTCGTCCGGCCACGATCTTATCGCAACCCCCGCTCATCGCAAAAAACGCGATGAACGGGGCACAGCTTCTCAACAATCAGAGTCATCCTTCAGGGGCGATGACTGGGCCACCTGCGCCTCGCGGCTAACAACAGCACGGGCGGATTTCAGTTCGGAGAACTGGCTCCGTCGCTTCTTGGCATCTGTTTCCCAACCGTTCCCGTGGGGAACTGCCTTAGCACCATGGAGTGCAACGTGAAATAGAGGACGGGTACGCTCAACAACACCGACACGACGAGGCCGCCTAAAGCACCCTTCGGGTCCATGAGGCTGAGTTTAACGCCGGAGTACGACACGGCAACAACCACAGCAACGCCAAAAAGGGCCGTGCTTACGCCCCACCCGCGTGCCAGCCGTTTGGAATCCATGCCCCGCTCCCTCCATTTTCTCAGCCACCAAACAAGTGGCATAAAGATTACCCCAGGCATAGCGCAAGCCAGGTATGGGCCCGCAAGCTCGCTCGCAGTCTTGTTGAGAACCTGCTTGGCTATGAAAAATGGCCCAAGTTCCAGCGCAAGATAAATGCCAAGGCCCCAAAACAGCCATACCCAGAGACTTTCCCACGCTCTTGAGATGGATATTCTCATAGTCCGCTCCCTACTCTTGGCAGGTGATGGCCTGCTTGATACCCGGAATCATCTCTTCTGTCGCTACCTTATAAGCGCCGTAGCCCAGTGCTGTGCCGCCGCCAAACAGGCTACCTCCGCCGAAAATACCAGCCGCACATGCCAAAGGTTCCCCAGGTTCCGGTGTAAGGCACGTGGCACCAATGATGAATCCTCCGGCGGCATAATGAAGCGCGGCGAGGTTAGACATTATCAGCGTGGTCGAAAGCCCATCAGCCGCTTTTAAGATTCCAGCTATACGAGTCGAGGAATTGCAAGGTGGCTTCTGAGGTTGTTGTGGCGTCGCGTTATTTGGGGCAACGCAATAGTCACATACCGACAGCCTTTAGAATTTCGCACACGATTACAAAGACCATAAGCGCCATCGCAACAGACACGACGTTCTTTTTCCCGCGGATCAAGGTGATCCACAAAAAACAGAAAAACACCATGAACGCGCCAACGTCGTTACGAATGTTTGTGGCTAAACCATTCCACCGCGCGATCAAGCGCACAAGAAAATGCAGCCAGACCGCAAGCAGAAACAAATTGGCAACAACAAAAGCAATCTTCTCGCTCTTGTCACTCCTAATCCATTGCAATTGCATCGTCTCGCTTCCTCCTAGTCCACAACTTGCGGATTGCTACTGGCAGAAGAGGCCATAAAACGTGGCTTCGGCCATGCCAGTCCAACCGAAGAGTGCACTGACTGGGTTCGGCGGGGTCTTACCTCCACCAGTAGCCGCAAAAGAAATAGCAAGATCGGCCGCCGCGCCGTGTCCTATTTGGCTACATGTGGGGAGGGTGAAAGGGTGGGACCAGGAGTTCCCCTGCGGTTGCGGCGGCGTTGGCGGAGTCGGAGGCGGATTACTTGGGGCGTTCGGGGTCGAAACTGTTCCATTTAGCATTTGTGACGTGCCAGAGTCTGTAGGTGCGAAGCTCATCCAAGTGTTCCCAACAGGATCACCGTTGTAGTCGTATAAATCGCCGTCTGCGTCCTCCGTTACGCCGCCTCCATACCCGTCCCGCATGGCGGCATCCCAGACATCACTTGAATATGCGTAGGTTCCGTAGGACGAACTTACCCAGTCAAGGAGAAAAAACTCCCCACCAGGGGCTCCGCCGCCGCCCTCCAATCCCCCATCACTGTTATTGGGACAGTAAATCGGTGTGCAGGCAGGGATCTCCAAGCCCGATGGATCAACGGCTGCTAGTGGCCGATTGGCCGCATAAACATACCGGTTGAAGCTCTGCGGGTTACCGAGCCGATAGCTCCCGATGTACGGGTCGGGTGACATCCAATGCCCCTGGGCGCTGGAATACTGTCTGAACTGGGCATGCTCGGTGTCGGACTCGTAATCGTGATCGAGCAAAGCGTAATGATAGGCGTCCAGGTCAGTCCCCGAGGTTGTCGTTAGACCATCGCCGAACGGCAGGGATGTGAAGGTCGCTTCCACGCCGCCATTATACGTGGTGCGCATCCGCTCCGTGCCCAGCCAATCCTGGTGCTGAAAGTACGTCTGACCGCCCGCATAGAATGCCACCGGCTGCGAGCCCCAGTAGTACTGGCCGCGAAGCTCGGTTTGTGTGCTCCCGTTCCATACCGAAACCCGTTGCCCGTTGGCATTGAAGACAAATTGAATCGTCCCACTGCTCGTTACACTCTGCACCCGGTGGTTCAGAGCATCGTACACATACCGCGCCGTCGCGCCGCCGTCCACCTGCGTGACGTTGCCTTCGGCGTCGTAGGTGTAGGCATGAAAGCTGTCGGCGGTCATATTGCCCGCGGCATCGTAGCAATACTCGCTCCAGTTCGGCGGGTTGCAGTTTGGGCCCTGTTGGATCTGGTTGGTCGCCGTGTTGAAGCCCAATTGGAAAATACGGGAAAATACGGGGACATGATACCTATTCCCCTATTTCCAGATCGCACGTCGTGTCCCTGGCCGTAGGCCGGCAGCCAAAATCGCTGTCGGCGCACAGCTCGAATTGAGGTGAATAGGTATCATGTCCCCCAACTCCAAATGCGAGGGACCGGGGATAACGGATGACTTAGGTCTCGCCCTTGATGCCCGGAACGATTTGACCCTTCATAAGTCGGCATCGGTTTACAGATTCTCCT
>Ga0181517_10000185_pt1 | contig 89229 bp, 71 predicted proteins | sample PEATcosm2014_Bin_31_FD_119748 | JGI IMG/M metagenome (GOLD analysis project Ga0181517, IMG submission 119748) | Peatland microbial communities from MTU Mesocosm Facility, Houghton, MI, USA - PEATcosm2014_Bin01_30_metaG | ecosystem: Environmental > Terrestrial > Soil > Wetlands > Peat | place... | reverse complement strand
GGGCGAAGGACCTGCTGTTTTCGTGCGCGTGCACGGGAAAGCAGGTTCTTCGCTGCGCTCAGAATGACAGATAATTGTGTTCCCATCGCCAAATCAACCCCTAAAACCGCGATTGTAAGTGACATTACCCCAGCGGGGCGCGGTGAATTTTCGAATGAAGCACTATACTAGCCGCACCCTGTGTTCCGGGTCGTCTGGGAGAAAGCAAATGCTTCGAGGATTTCGGCAGTTTGTATTTCGCGGCAACGTAATCGATTTGGCTGTGGCTGTGGTGATAGGCGCAGCTTTTGGCGCGGTGGTCACCGCTTTCGTAAAGGATCTGCTGACTCCGCTGATTGCCGCCCTCTTCGGCAAACCGGATTTTTCAGCCCTTCGGTTCAGCCTGAACCACAGCGAGTTCTTATTCGGCGACTTCTTGAACGCGGTCATCGCGTTCCTGCTGGTTGCCACGGCAATCTACTTCTTCATCATTGTACCCATGAACGCCTTGATGGCGCGCCTGAAGCGCGGCGAGGCACCCCCGGATCCGACCACCCGGCTATGTCCCGAATGCTTGAGCGAGATTCCCATCGCGGCCCGCCGCTGCGCGCATTGCACGAGTCCGATCAGCTCGATGGTGGCTTAAGGCAGCCATCGGCTCTCGGCCTTCGGCCTTCGGCCAGAAGAACCGCCCTGCGATAAGCTTTGCGGCTTCAGTGGCAGGCCTCTTGGCCGATGGCCGAGAGCCGATGGCCGACGGCTGCCCTTACGTCGTTTCTTGGGCGGGATCGCCACCTGCCGCCTGCTGGGCAATGATCATTTGCCGGGCTTCGGCGCGGATCGAGGAAAGCTGGGTGCCGAAAACGGCCGCGCCCGCGATGCAACCTAGTCCGCCCACGGCGATGGTTAGAGGAGCTCCCACAATCTTGGCCATCACTCCGGCAAAGAGCGCTCCGAAGGGCGCCATCCCCATAAACATCATGGTATAGACGGCCATGACACGGCCCCGCAGGCGGTCGGGGACCATGGACTGAATCAGGGTGTTGGAAGACGACATCTGCAGCATCATGGCGAATCCCACCGGCAACAACAACACCACCGAGAGCCAGAACGACCGGGAAGCGGAAAACACGACCATGCTTATTCCGAACATGGCAGCGGCGTAGGTGATCCAACGGCCCAGTCCTCTTAAACCCTTCTTGGCTGCCAGGGTTAAAGCGCCTAACAGCGCCCCGACCCCGGTCGAGCCCATCAGGATTCCCAACCCGCGTGCGCCTCCATGCAAGATCCGGTCAGCGAAGATCGGCATCAGCACCGCATAGGGCATTCCCACCAGACTGACCAGTCCCAGCAACAACAGCAACGCGCGGATGGGACGGGCGCCGCGCACAAAGACAAAACCCTCCTTGAGGTTCTCCCATGGCGTCTGCACGGTGCCGGCGATGGGCCGCGATTGCACTCGCATCAATAGCAAACCGGCAATCACGGCGATAAAGCTTACGGCATTGGCAAAAAAGCACCAGCCCTCGCCAATTTCCGCCACCAGGATACCCGCCACCGCCGGCCCAACAATGCGCGCTCCATTAAACATCGAGGAGTTCAGGGCAATGGCATTCATCAGGTCTTCCCGGCCGACCATGTCCACAATGAAGGACTGGCGGGCGGGAATATCATAGCCATTCACCACCCCCAACAGCACCGCCAGGACAAACAAGTGCCAAACCTGCACCCGGTGGCTAAGTGTGATCCAAGCCAGGACCGAGGCCAGGATCATCGAAACCACCTGCGTGGCGATCACGATCCGATGGCGATTGTGGCGGTCGGCTGTGATGCCGCCGAAAGGCGCTGCCAAGAAGACCGGGAATTGCGAAGCAAAGGCGACGGCCCCCAGCAACACCGAGGAACCGGTCAGCCGATAGACCAGCCAGGCCTGCGCCACATTCTGCATCCAGGTTCCGATCAACGAAATCAACTGGCCGGAAAAGAAGAGCTGAAAATTGCGGTGCTTGAGCGCGCGAACCGCGCCCGCCGCGCGTGAGGAGGGCGGCGCTGCCACCGAGGGTTCTGAGGATAAATCGGCCATCGCTTTCAAGAGTATTTGGATGTTGCGCTGACGCGCAAGAACGCAGCCACCGTCTCCTGTTCCCCGTCCCCCGTTCCCGCCAGCGGCAACATCAAATGCCACCCCGGAGTTGCCAGCCCGGCCCTGGCCGGTCCTAGTGCAGGAAACTCCAATGAGAAGAAATGGAACGCAGAGGACGCTAAGGACGCGGAGGAAATTAAGCAACCATGAAAGGACCGGAAGTAGCTTTCCTGCCATCATCTCTTGAGTCCTCCGCGTCCATTGCGTCCTCTGCGTTCGAAGTTTCAGGAAAGACACTGAGGCACGGAGCTGAACCGAGAGAAATGCCGCGGCGGGGGACGGGGGACGGGGGACGAGGGACGGGGGACGAGGGACGGGGGACGAGGAACGCTGCTGATATATAATTACTCCCAAGTTCACCCGCACTGGCTGCGGGACCACACTGGGGTTAATTGTTCGTAACAACCAATTAGAGGGAAAGGACCGTCCTTAAAATGAGTACTGCCACTGGGAAGGCCAAGACCGAGATGTTGCGCACCCTGCCGGGTGACGATGTCCGACAAGTTTTATGGCGATTTACCGACCGCTATGACCTGCAAATGCTGGTGCAATCGGTACGCGAAGTAGCGCGTGGTCCGGTGGCGCGGCTGGTCGCGCAAGGCGCCAGAAACACCCACGATTGGACCCCGGAAAAGAACGAACTTCTGGAAGCCTTCGATAAATCCGGCGTCACCGCCGTGTTTATGGACCCCGAAGAAGGCGGGTTCATCGTCGGCCCCAAGAATCTGGCGTTATCCCTGGTTGCGTTTGAACTTGCCTGGGTGGACGCGGGCGCGGCTACCGGCTCGTTGGCCGGATGTCTGGCGTTATCCCCCATCCATGAGCGCGGTACTCCGGAACAGAAATTTCATTACATGAGCCTGTGCGCTCCCGCGCAACCGGGCGAAGACCGCAAACCGTGGCGCGGCGCCTTCTGCTTGACCGAACCGATTCCCTACGTGGGCGTCGATGCCGGCATGCTCAACGGCAAATTGAAAATAGTGGAGTGGGAAGAGGGTAAGGAACCCATGCTGCAAGTGGAAAAGCGCGGACGCTTTATCACCAACATGGGCTTTGCGAACTTCGTCACCGCGGCGGTGGACTCCGCCGATGAACGCATCAAGGGAAGCTGCATGGTGATCCTGGAGGAAGGCGATCCCGGTACTTACGATCGCGGCACTCCCACGCGCAAAATGGTGCACCAGCTTTCCTCGACCAGCGACCCGATTTTCAGTCTCAAAGTTCCCGCCAGCCGCATCATCGGCGGCTATACCGTCAAAGATGGCGTTATCGTGCCGAATTTCGATCACAGCTCGGTCATCGAGGCGGTGTTCAAGCGTACCCGCGTGACCGTGGCCATTATGACCTCGGCCAAGTTGTTGTCCGCCATTGAGCCGGTAATTCGCTATCAACGCGGACGCTTCCGCGGCGCCGAGCAGACGCAGCCGGGCACTTTGCGGTATGACCTGGGTTTGCAAACGCGCCAAGACGCGTTGCATCGCTTAGTCGGCGTGTGGGCCACCGGCGAGGCTAGCTCTTCTCTGGGATTTGCCGCCGCCCGCTTGTACGATACGGTCGATCCGCTGGAACGCCAAAAGGACGAGATCTTCAAGGCGCAAGGCGTAGGAGCCGGCCGGGCACAACTGAAGGTCTATAAAACGATTACGCAGGATGCGCTGAAGTTTCTCGAATTGGAAGCCCAGGCTCCCGCCGATCGCGATGTCGAACTCTATAACAAGCTTAGTACCGATCCGTTAGTGCAGTTCATGTTGGAAGATTCGGTGGCCAGCGTTCTCTGTCCGGCCGCCAAGCTATGGAATACCGGCGTAGGCGCTACGGTCATGCGCGAAGCTGTCAGTTTGATGGGCGGCTACGGCATCACCGAGGATTGTCCCGGCTTCCTCGGCCATAAGTGGATGGATGCGCAACTGGAAGCCACTTACGAAGGTCCCGAAGCCGTACAGCGCCGTAACCTGACGGTCACCATGACCAGCGAGTTATTCCTGGCACTGTGGGAGAAGTGGATCGGCGAGATGCGCCAGATCGCTTCCAGCCATCCCGGCACGGGTGCGTGCACGCTGGCCACAGCCATGAAGCTATGGCACTGGTCCTATAACTTCCTGCAGAAGGGTACCGACGCGGATGGCGCCAAGTTGTATCACGGCCAACGCCAGGGAGTAACCTTCCCCTTGGCCGATGCGCTGTGCTGGCTGCTGGCGGCCCGCCATCTCATCCTCGACGTGCTGGAGTTGGAGACCAAAGGCCCGGAGAATCCCGTCGTAGCCGAGGGACTGGCAGGCACGCTGCAGTTCTATACCGACCTGTGCCATGTGCAGGCGGCACGTTCCGCCGGGGAAGTTGCCCGCATCTGCGCCGAGTTGGTATTTGGTTATCGCCGTCATCCCGCCTGGGACGATCCGAATTATGGCGGCTGCTTCAAGGCCGAGGAACTCGACGATTTGGAGTCGTTGTTCCCCGGTATCGCCAGCTGCGCCAGCGACGTGGTGGAATCCAACGGCAAACATCCATCGAAAGCGGGTCCGTGCGCCAATTGCGAAGGCCGGCAGGAATTCCTGTACCTTCGCACCAAGCTCGATAGTTGCCTCACCGGGTCACAACTGGCCAAAGATCGCGCCGCCGAAGCCGTGGCCAAAGTGATGATCCCGGAAGCTTTGGACTACCCGCGCTAGAAACGTAAAGCATTCACCGCAGAGGACGCGGAGGACGCAGAGGAAAACGGAAACAGGTTTCGGAGGTTGGGAAGTTTCGGAGGTTTCAAGGTCGACGCAGGTTTTCGAAACCTCCGAAACGTCCGAAACCTCTGAAACGTTATTTTGTTTCCTCCGCGTCCTCTGCGCCCTCTGCGGTGAAAACTCAGGATTTTTATGGATTCAACTGAAAACGAACGTCAGTCAATGGATGTGGACATCGCGTGCGTGGGATTTGGCCCGGCGATGGGCGGATTTCTGACCACGCTCTCGCGGGCGCTGGCCGCCACCAACCCCGAGGCCGCTGCCGCTTTGCAGAGTCGCGCCATGCCCGGTATGCCGCCGCAGGTGATCTGCTATGAACGCGCCGACGACATGGGTTTCGGCGTCAGCGGAGTGGTGACGCGCGCGCGCGGCATTCGCGCCAGCTTCCCCGATTTCGATCCGGCACAGATTCCGATGTGTACACCGGTACAAAGCGAAAAGCTGGTCTACTTGCTCGATCCCAATGGCGCCAGCCAGCGTTCCCTGGCCTTGCGCTTGGCCGACAAGATGCTCCGCACCTGCGGCTTGGCCAGGTTGAAGGCCTATGAAGTTCCCTACTGCCCCGCGTTTCTACACAAGAATGATGGACTGGTCATGTCGCTGGGACAGTTCAATCAATGGGTTGGGGCCAACGTATTGGCCTCGGGCGCGGTACAGGTTTGGCCGAGTACGCCGGTGGCCATGCCGCTGATCGAATCGGATTCTAAACACGTGACCGGCGTTCGTCTGGCCGATCAGGGCGTGGACAAGCAAGGGAATCCGGATGCCGGATTTATGCCGGGCATGGATATTCGCGCGGCTCTCACCGTGATTGGCGATGGCCCGGTGGGCCCCGTCGGACGGCAGATTGACGAGCAATGCGGTATGCCGCCGGGACATGCTCGTGAGGAGTGGGCTGTCGGCATGAAGTTCGTGGTCGATCTTCGTGAGGACGTCGATCTGGAACCGGGCACCGTCTTCCATACCTTCGGCTATCCCGAACCGGAGATTTTTGGTTTCTTCTACGTTCATCCCGACCGGGTGGCTTCGGTGGGAATCTTTGTGCCTTCGTGGTTCGATTCTCCCGCCCGCACCGCGTATCGCTATTTGCAGCATTACATCCTTCATCCCTATCTGTGGCGCTATCTGGAAGGCGGCAAGTTGCGTTCCTGGGGCGCCAAGTCGTTGCAGGAATCGGGAAAACGCGGCGAACCCTGGTTGGCCGGCGATGGCTACGCGCGCATCGGCGAAGGCTCCGGTTCCACCAACGTATTGACCGGCAGCGGCGTGGATGAAGCCTGGACCACCGGCGTGCAATTGGCCGAAGGAGTGATTGAACTACTGCAAGCAGACAAGCCTTTTACCAAAGAAAATTTGGAGGCGGCTTACGTCTCGCGCCGCCGCGCCAGTTGGGTGGAAAAAGAAGGCCTGATCGCCGAGAAATCGCGCGACGGATTCCAGAAGGGCGTAGTCACCGGAATGATCGGCATGGCATTGGCCGGCCTGACGGGAGGCAAGCTTTTCGCTCCCGGCAAACCCGAACCCACCCACGTCCGCATGCGCCACGCGCGCCACTATGCCGATCGCATTTCTTCGACGGAAATGGATCGCCTGCGCGCCGATTGCAAGACCCGGAACGTACCCTTTCATGACGCCTTGATGGACCGGTTGGGCTGGCCCGCTGTCCCTATGGATGGACAATTACTGGTCAGCCATCAGGACGCGCTGCTGATGGGCGGCAAGGTACAGGCGGCAGCCGGCTATGCCGATCACGTCGTATTCCTGGAACCCAAGCTGTGCGAAAAATGCGGCGCTAAGTTGTGCATCGATATCTGCTCCGGTCAGGCCATTACCCCGGGCGAAAACGGCACGCCCGCCTTCGATCGCGAAAAGTGCATCCACTGCGGCGCCTGTATTTGGAATTGCACCCAGGAATTGCAAGACGGCAGCAAGCGTACCAATATCGAATTCCGCGCCGGCAGCGGCGGCTTACATAGTTCAGAAAACTAGTTGCTAGTAGTTAGTAGCTTGTAGCTAGTAGCTAGTAGCTAGGGGGTTGTGCAGGAGCTGCTGTGGGACGCTATGATAAAAGAACGTTGAAGGCTAGCAGAAATCGTCAGGAAGCTAAAAGCTGAGTGTTCGGCCCCTAACTGCTAACTACTAGCTACTAACTACTGGAGTCCAAATGAGTTATCAAATCGTGGTTTGCGGCAGTATTGTTCCCGATCCTTTGCAGACTTTGGAACCGATCACCGGTCCCACGGGGCCGGCGTTGAAGAATGAAATGATGCTGCCCGCGGTGCTTGATCCCTGGGCGGGTCATGCGCTGTTTGAAGCGGCGAATCTGGCGCAGAAGACGCCCGGGGCCAAGGTATATCTGGTTAGCCTGGGACCCAAGGCTAAGCTGCAGCAGGTGATGATGAGTATTGGCCAGAAGGCGCCCTTCGAATTGGTGGCACTGGACGGACCGGCCGGCGGCTTTACCGACGCCCACGCCACCGCCGCCGCTCTGGCCGAAGCCATTCAGACCATCCCCGGCTTCGATCGCGGCAAACTGCTGTTGTTTGGCGGCTGGGAATCGGCTACCCGCGGCGCCGGCGCCACCATGCAAATCGTCGGAGAGTTGCTCGGCATCACCGATCAATTCCAGGGTGTCGATCAACTAACCATTCAGCCAGACGGTTCGCTGGAAGTGCTGGAGCGCATCGAAGGCGGCAAGCATCAGGTTTCCAAATGCGCCGGCGCGCCTGCCGTGTTCGGCTGGGCCACCGGAAACCTACCCGAACCGCGCAACAACCCCCAGGTGGGAATGCAGAATATGCGCGCCATTATGCCGGCCTTGCAGAAGGCTAAACCGGTGAAAACCGCCGCCAGCGACTTGGTCTTTAAATCGGTCACCTTGCCAAAACAGCAGCGCCAAACGCGCATAGTCAAAGACGCACCCACCGACGAGATCGCAAAGGAAATCGTCGCCTGGATTTCTGAATAAGATTTGACCATTTCACCGCGGAGGACGCAGAGGGCGCTGAGGAAAGAGATAGCAGAACATGGCCGCAGATAAACGCAGCTGAACACTGATCGGACGAACACCGTTCCAATCATTATCAGTTTCATCAGCGTTTATCTGCGTTAATCACGCGGCCTTGGTTTTGTTTAGTTTTCCTCTGCGTCCTCCGCGTCCTCTGCGGTGAAAAATAGGAAGAATATGGAAAACATTCTTTTTCTCGCTTTTACCGAAGCCGATGGCACGCTGCATAAGGCGGCTCTCGAAGTTCTTGGCGCCGTCAAGGAATTGGGCGGAACGTTGACCGTCGGCTTGGCCGGCGCCCAGGTACAACCGGCGGCTGATACGCTGGCCAATTGTGGCGCAGTCAAGTTTCTGGCGGTGGCCGGTCCCGAGTTTTCTCAGCCGCGCTATGCCACCGATGCGGCGGCGGCCGAGGCGATTTGCCGCGCCGCCGGCAGCGCTATCGTGATTGTGCCTTCCAACTCGCGCAGCTCCCGGGTCATGCCGGGCGTGGCCCATCGTCTGGGCGGGCAAATCGATACTCACATCACCTGCGTAGCCGTTGACGGCACATTGAACGCCACGCGCTGGTATTATCGGCAGCGCATGGAAGCAGTGGTCGAGCGCGTTAAGCGTCCATGGATTCTCTTGTTGGAATCCGGCTGCCACGCCGCCTATGACGGCGCCGCCGGCAGCGCCACGGTGGAAGCACTCGCGGTTCCGCCGTCGGATGCCTATCAGCGCACGCAGGTCACCGGCATTCGCGCGCCTAAATCCGATCAGCAGACAATTCGCCCGGATGCCAAGTTGCTGTTTGTAGCCGGCGCCGGCTGGACCAAGAAGCAGGGCGATGGTCAGATACACGGTCCGGAAGCCGAGCAACTGATTCTGGGATTTCTGGGCAAAGCCGGCGCTTCGTTGGGCGGCTCCAAGTCGCTGGTGGACCAAAGCGGCGAAGGCGAACCTATATTGGGCTTCATGACCCACCTCAATCAGATCGGCCAAACGGGCGCCACTCCCCGTCATCCCAAAGGTCTTGCAACCTGCTGCCACGGCGAGGAACCCCATGTCGTGGGCTGGCGCTTCGTCAATGAGCGCCGCGCCGTTAACTTAGACCCCAACTGCGGCTGGGCCCGCGGCAAAGCCGACGTACTCTACGTGGCCGATGCATTTGAAGTTATGCGCAAGGTCAATGCCCTGCTGGCGGAAAAGGCCGGAAGCGCAAAAGCCTGAAAGAGATTGAGCAATTGAGTAATCGGGTAATTGAGTAAATTGGATCGTCGGGCCAAGATAAGCCCGCAAAGCAGGCAAAACATGGCGACCCCAGGCGTAAGCTTGGGGTTGCTTTTTTACGTCGCATAGCGACGTACTGACGAAAGCCCGGGGTTTTAACCCCGGGAAGTGATCGCAATCCTTCCCTCAGTTTTTTCTTCTATCAGGAGCTTCGCTCGTATTTCGTCAATCTCATGCTGAATTTTGCAACCGCGTTTAGCAGAGGAGCTAACATCAGCGATGACTCTTATACCTGCGGATACTAGGCCTGTAGTATACCCAAGGAAGATCGACAGAATCGCTCCAATCGCTCTACTGAGCCATTGTGAAGCAGGCAGCGGTGTATTAAAAACTCTGTTGACGATTATCACGGAGAATATCAACAAAGCAGCAACGGCTCGCAACAATATTTCAAGTGATATCTGTATTACAAAAAGCGGCACATCCTTTCCTCTTGTCATGATGAAGAGGCGTCTCTCTAACCATTGAAGCCGAGCTTGCCTAATCCATTTTCCGACTGCTTGCGGAGGTATTTTGCTGAAGTCCCGTATATCCTTCGAAAATATAGAGACAAAGCAACCGACGAAAAAGAGAGCGACAGTCACGGATAAAGAGTGGGCTTGGCACCAAGCTAATAGTGACTTCCAGATGTGCAGCATCATTTGGTCTGAAATAATAACATCGATGGCGAGACTCGCGATAGTCTGACGACCCTGATTTGTTGAAACGAACACCACCCCCTCCAACTTTGAAGGCCGGCCGAAGGTGACCGATTTCGGAAAGGCTGAAAAGGGGGCAGCTGACGGCGCCGTTTTTTTTCGAACGGACGGGAGGTTTCCTCGCTCTTCGTGCGGCGGTCCGCCTGTTTAGGCGGCGGTCACCACAGTAGTCGCGTTTTTTCGGGAGCGCGGCTTCTTGCGGATCACAATCTCGACGTCACAATCCAAGGCGTTCAAAAAATGCAGGAGGCGCTCCATCGAGAATCCGGTAAGACGGTAATTGGCTAGGGCGGAAATCTTTGGCTGATTGATGCCCAACAGTTCGGCGGCGGCGATCTCGGACAAGTGCTGCTTTTGCAGCATCCGGTTGACAACCTTGAGCACCTTGTTGCAAAGGTACTGGCCCTCTCTATGGCTCTTCGTCAGTCTCGATGGTTCTTCTTCCGGGAAGCATGCGCTGATGGAGAATGCGGCAAACTAGGATGCCAGTGGCGTTGTGCCTATAAAAAACCACATGCTTGCCGTGTTCGATGCGCCGCAAACCGGGACGAATCTCATCATAGGGACGGCCCAGATCGGGATGTTTGGCGAGACGCTGGCAACCAGATTCCATCTCGCGAATGTAATGATCGGCCTGAGCTTCGCCCCAGATGCTCAGCGTGTAGCCAGCGATCTCCAGCAGGTCCGCCTCGGCCCGCCGCGAAAAACGAAGCGTGGCCACGGACTACCCTCGCGCCTTGGGCAGATTGAGTGCTTTCCTAACGCGCACAAAGGTGTGGCCCTTGGCGGTTCCGCTCTTGTCGCCTTCATCGATAGCGGCCCGTAAGGCGGTGAGTTTGGCCTCGTACTCCCGCTCCTCACGCTCCAAAGTCCGAAGCGCGGTACGTACCACCTCGCTCGCATTCTCGTAACGGCCGCTTCGGACTTTCGCCAGGACGAAGCGATCGAGCTCTTCGGTCAAATTGACGTTTCGGGTCGGCATCCGCGTCACTCCAGAAGACTTATGCTATCATCATTGGCAAACATTGCCAACACGAAGACGGGGACGCAGCATTCGATCTCTCAAATACTCATTCTTGTTCTCCCCCGGCCCGTTCCAGTTCCGCGATGTCGAGCTTCTTCATGCGCAGCATGGCCTGCATGGCTCTTGGCCGTTTGATCAGGTCGGGCAGACGCGTGGGCACGATCTGCCAGGAGAGCCCGAACTTATCCTTCAGCCAACCGCATTGTCCCTCGCTGCCTCCGGCAGAGAGTTTGGACCAGTAGTCGTCCACTTCCAACTGCGAGTCACAACGCACAACAAATGAGATGGCTTCCGTAAATTTGAACATGGGTCCGCCATTGATTGCGGTGAACTTTTGGCCGTCCAGTTCAAAGCCGATGGTGAGTATACGTCCCTTCGGCCCACGGCTATCTTCGATCATACGCAGCTCGTCAAGACGGCGCGAATTTTTGAAGACCGTCAGATAGAAGTCGACCGCCTCGCCGGCGTTCGCGTCGAACCAGAGAAACGGGGTAATGCGGGGATAGTCTTGCAGCACGCTCATGGAAACACCTGGCCTTTCGTTTTTTTGAGCGGATGAAATAAACCGGCCGGAGATTGAAGACCGGCCGTTTGCAACCTGCAGGGTTAGATGTATAGCGCTAGGCCAGCACCGCGGCGTCCTTAATCTCCAGTGAGATCGTCGGCGGATGGGTCAGGGTATTGTGAATCAGGCAGCGATGCACCGCCTCCTCCACACCTTTCCGGTGCTCCGCGCTTAAGTCCGCAGGCACTTCCACTTCAATTTTGAAATTATCCAAGCGGGCCGGGTTCTTCGCCTTGTCGGCGGTGACGCGAACCTTGGTTCCCTCGACTGCCACCTTTTGCCGCTTCAGGTAGTCGGCCGCGTAAAAGCCCGCACACGAGCCCAGCGAGGCCAGCATCAACTCCGGGGGCGTCATGCCTTCGTCGAAACCGCCGTTTTCCGCCGGTTGGTCGCTTACCACCGAGTGTCCCCGCGTCTTGATCTCGAACTGCACCGCACCCAGATGCTCCACCAAAACTTCCAGCATGACGTTTCTCCTCGTGAGTATTAGGACCGTGCCGCGCCCGCCGTCAACAGCTCATCCAGTCGTTGCCGCAGCGCTTGCCGCGCGCGATGCAACCGGCTCTTCATCGACGCCAAGGTAATCCCTAACTGCTTTGCCACTTCCTCGCCACTCAGATCCTCGACATCGCGCAACAGGTAGACCTCTCGCGCCTCTTGCGGCAACTCGCCAATCGCCTGCCACAGCAAAGCCTTGATCTCGCGCCGGGCCACTTCCACATCCAGGGCCTCGCCCCGCTGCTCCAATTCCGCGCCCTCGTCTTCCATTACCGAAAGCTGCAGCAATGGGGCGATGGCTTCGCGCTCGCGCAACTGCCAGCACAGGCGCCGCGCAATCTGGGCCAGCCAGGCGCGAAAGGCTCCCGACTCGCGTAATTGTTCCAGACTGCGGTAGGCCTTCAGCAATGCCTCCATCAGCACGTCTTCGGCGTCCGCATGATTTCCGCAGACCCGCAGCATCTGCCGGTACACCGCGTCCTTGTGTTCGTTGGCCAGCTCTTCGAAGTTCATCTCTCCGATTGTGGCTCAAGAGCACCTTTCCGTGCAGCCTTTATTCCGCAGCAGGGATTCTGGAGGGCCTCATGGGTGACGCTTCGCGCCTGGTTCCAGGGCATTTTCGCCAGCAGAATTCCCATCATGCAGATGTCCGTGGCCCCGGCAAAGGTCAGGCCCGCGCCCACAAACATAGCCAGCCAGATTGCCCCATGAACCCCGAAGACGACGAGCACGGTCGCGGCCAGCACCAGCAGCCCAGCTCCCAGCCGCACCTGCCGCTCCAGCGACCAGCGGGTTTTGGCCGATGTCACCACATCCAGGCCGCCGCGTACCCAGGCGTCGGTACCGCCTTCCAGCACCCGAACGTCCGCCTGAGCGCCCAACCATCCGGCCACGATCTGAGCCCGGCGGCCGCCTTTGCACACCAACACCAGTCCAGTTTCCCGGCGAAGATCCTTACGCCGGGCATCGAACTGATCCATGGGTATGTTCACCGTGCAGGGGATATGCCCGCTGGCGTACTCGGTCGCCGTCCTCACATCAACCATCTGCGGCTGCCGGCCGCTTTGGATCTCATCCCGCAATGCCGCCACCGATATCATTTTGCTCATTCTGTGCCTCTATCTAAGCAGAGCGCCTGCCGGCCAAAAAGGATTCGCCGCTTTACATTTCTTTCATTGGCAACCTTAGAGCATCGGCGGCATAATACGGCCCATGATTTATCTACTGTGTCGCAATCGCGTCGCGGACTTTTCGCGGTGGAATACCGTGTTCGCTTCGCATGAAGCAGCCCACCAGCGCGCCGGCCTTCGATTGGTCAATCTATGGCGCGAGGTCGAGCAACCCAATAACGTTTTCTTCCTGTTCGCGGTCGCCAGCCTGAAGCAGGCGCGGGAGTTCATCAGTAACCCCGAGGCCGCTAAAGCTGGCGAGACCTCCGGCGTTATCGAGGGCGAATACCATTTTGTCGAAGGGGCATAAGGCAGGTTTCGGAGGTTTCAGAGGTCTCGGAGGTCCCCGGCGACCAAGAAACGAGAAACGTAAAACGTGAAACGTTTCTTGAGCCCTCCCTCCCCGCCATATAAACTGGTAAGGACAATTGAAAACAGCTTCAGGTTGTCCGCGAGGGCAACAGGGAATTCCGGTGCGAATCCGGAGCGGTCCCGCCGCTGTAAGTGGGAAGGCAGCTTCCGATATACCACTCGATAGAACCTGTCGGGGAAGGTGGAAGAGGCCGTTGAGGCAAGAAATTAGAAGTTAGGAGTTAGGAGTTAGAATCGGACCGCCGCCTTCTAACTCCTAACTCCTAACTCCTGACTCCTGCATTCTTCTTCAGAACCTACGAGCCAGAAGACCTGACTGAAGCGATGAGTCGTTGAATCTCTGCGTGGAAACAGAGGTGCCGGCTTTTTTTGTGCGCGGCATCCACCTCCATTTCCACACAGCTTAAAGGATCACCGCGATGCGAAAGTTTTTTCCGCCCTGTCTTCTACTCTTCTGCGCACTGATGGCGCTGGCGCAAAGCGCGGTTTCGTCCCTGCGCGGAACCATCGCCGACGCCACGGGCGCGGTGATTGCCGGAGCTCAGGTGGTGATCGAAAACCGGGAGAACGGCTTCGTCCAGACACGCCAGGCCGGCGCGCAGGGCGAATATCAGTTTGCGCAAATTCCCGCGGGCAAGTACACGGTCACGGTTGTGGCGACCGGTTTCAGCCGGCAGTCCAAGACGGCGGAACTGCTGGTGAATCAGCCGGCCACGATCAATTTTTTCCTCTCCGCGCAAGCGCCAAACACCACCGTCAACGTCAGCGCGGAGACGGCGGCGCTTAACGTGGTGGATGCCAGCCTGGGAAGTGCCGTCGACAATGCCACCGTGCAGGCGTTGCCCATGGAAGGCCGCAATGTTCCCGACCTGTTGAGTTTGCAACCCGGAGTTCTGTATCTGGGTAGAACTAACGATTCGACAAACGATCAAACCCAGGACAGCCGCCGAGGAACCGCCCTGGGCGCCCGCTCTGACCAGGGCAACTTGACCTTGGACGGCGTGGATAACAACGATCAGGTACACGGATGGGCCTTTGTCGGAGTGCTGCGCTCGACCCTGGATTCGGTACAGGAGTTCCGCGTGGCCACCGCCGGATTTAGTGCCGATAGCGGTCGTTCCTCCGGTCCACAGCTCAGCCTGTTGACCAAGAGTGGAAGCAATCATTTCCATGGCAGCTTGTACGAATACAACCGGGATACCAAGTTCGCGGCCAACGACTTTTTCAATAAGCAGGCCGAACTGGCCGAGGGATTGCCGAATGTTCCCGGTACGCTCAACCGCAATACCTACGGAGCCTCCCTGGGGGGCCCCATCCAGAAGGACAAGCTGTTCTTCTTCGTCAACTATGAAGGGCAACACACGGCGGAGAACCAGCAGCAGACGATGGCCGTTCCCACGGCGTCATTACGCGCCGGCCAACTGAAATATTACGATGATAGCGGGCAGGTGCAGACGCTAACGCCGGCGCAGGTTGCATCCATGGACCCCAATTGCGGCGCGAACTGCCCCTGGGGTTCGGGGGTGGACCCCAATTCCCTGGCAGTGTTCCAGCAATATCCCATGCCCAACAGCAATGCCCTCGGCGATGGACTGAATACCGCCGCCTACACCTGGTCGGCGCCCGATCCCGCCTCGCTGAATACCTATATCGCCAAAATCGACTACATGGTATCCAAGCAAAACTGGCTGTTTCTTCGCGGAAATCTGCAGAAAGATAAGAGTTATGACGTACCCGAATTCCCCGGCCAACCAGCCAGCTCCGTCAATACCGACAACAGTAAGGGCATCGCCGCCGGCGATACGTGGAGCCTCTCCACGAATCTGATGAACAGCCTGCACTATGGCTTTACTCGCCAGGGATACGCCAGCCTGGGGACCGGGCAAGGGGCATATGCCAACTTCTACCAGATCAGCCCGCTTGACTCCGAGACGAGAACTACCATCGCCGATGTCCCCGTACATAATTTGATCGACGATCTTACTTGGACGCGCGGCCGCCATACCATTCAAGGCGGCGCAAACTTCCGCCGTATCAACAATCATTCGCTGTCGGATGCGCTGTCGTACGATTCCGCGCTCATCAATTCCGAAGCGCTGGTCAATGCCGGCATCGCCGGCACCGGACAAAGTCTGGACCCCGCCGCTTTCCACCTGCCAGCGGTCGCGAGCAGCTTCACAAATTCCTACAACTATGCGGCCGCCAACCTGGTAGGCCTGCTGGATGAAATTACCTCGCAGGACAACTATCAACTATCGCCGGATGGAAAGACAGGGACGTTACTCCCCTCCGGCGCCGTTCTGAATCGCCACTTCGCGAATAGCGAGTTCGAATACTATCTTCAGGATTCATGGCGTCTCCGACCCAATTTGACTTTCAATTTGGGGTTACGCCACACACTCTTGCAAACACCGTACGAGGTTCATGGACAACAAGTGCAGCCCACCACGGACGTTTACGAATGGTTTCAGACCCGCGGCCAACAGGCAGCGCTGGGGAATACCGTGCAGCCGGACTTATCTTTTGCTCCTTCCGGTCAGGCTCGCGGTCTCCAGCCGTACTGGCCAATGCAAAAAAATAATATTGCCCCGCGGATCTCCTTCGCCTACGCGCCCAACCCGGAAGGCGGATGGTTGCGCACTCTCCTGGGGGGCGCGGGCCGCAGTTCGATCCGCGCCGGCTACGGCATCTACTATGACCATTACGGCGAAGGCATTGTGGATTCCTTCAACCAATATGGTTCCTTTGGTCTTTCCGATAGCCAAATGAATCCGGTAAACGTGCTGACCCCAGACGATTCCCCCCGGTTCACCGGCCTGCACGGCATACCCACCGAAACGCCCGACAGCACCATTACCTATCCAACCACGCCGTCGGACAACCCGCTTACCACCGGCTTCGCCATTGCCCATGGACTCGATAGCCACATGCAAACGCCCTATGCCCATGTGGTGAACTTCTCGATTCAGCGCGAACTGCCCAAGGGATTTATCTTGGAAGCCACCTATCTCGGCCGCTTTGGAAGACACTTGTTGCAGCAGGTCGATCTGGCACAACCGCTCGATCTGGTGGATCCCAAATCCGGCCAGGACTATTACTCCGCCGCCGCGCAACTCTCCAAGCTGGGAGCCAACGCCACCAACGTTCCGGCGATTCCGTTCTTCGAGGACATGTTTCCCGGCGCCAAGGTCGGAAGCCTCACCGCCACGCAGAATATCTACAACAATCTCTGGAAGTACGTCCTGGGAAACGAAACCGCCGCCCTCTACTCGCTGGACATTCTCTGCCAGCCGGGATGCGGCGGACAGACGGGCCGTTTCTGGTCCCAACAATATTCTTCGCTCTATAGTTGGGCCTCCATTGGCGTCAGCAACTACAACGGTGGACAGTTGAAGCTGCGCCATGCCATGAGTCACGGGTTGCAATTCGAGTTCAGTTATACCTACTCAAAATCGCTGGATATGGGATCGGATGACGAACGCTCGATGTTTTCCACCGGCACCAACGTCTCGGGCAGCGCCTTCGGCGCCATTCTCAACGCATGGAATCCGCGGGCGAATTACGCGCCCTCCGACTTTGATGTGCGGCACTTAATCACCGCCAACTGGGTTCTTGAGTTGCCCATGGGGCGCGGCCAGGCCATCGCCGGCGGGGCTTCCCCGATCGTGAACTCGCTGATTGGAGGTTGGCAACTGGCCGGAGTTGCGCGTTGGACCAGCGGTTTGCCCTTCAGCGTGATCTCCGGAGCGGGATGGGGCACCAATTGGGACGAGAAGAGCGGCATGGTACAGACCGGGCCAATCCAGACCGGCGCCTACCTCAGTGCAAACGGAACGCCACAGGCGTTCGCCGATCCCTCGGCGGCATTAGCCAATTTGCGGAATCCTTATCCGGGAGAGGCCGGTGCGCGCAACAACTTTCGCGGGGACGGCTACTTTGGCGTGGATGGGAGCTTATCGAAGTGCTGGAAAGTGCACGACCAGGGAAGCTTGAAATTCGCCTGGGAAGTGTTCAATGTAACCAACTCCGTTCGCTTTGACGTGAACCCGTTAACCTCTTTGCAGAACACGACCACCAGTGGCGAATTCGGCGTCTACGGTGCAACGCTGACGAGGCCGCGCATACAGCAGTTTTCTGTGCGATATTCGTTTTAACCGCTACTACCGTTCCAGTAAATGCGTATTGGCGTATGCCTGGGGAGAGGGCGAGTTTTCCACAAAGGTATAGGTGGAAGCGCTGATTTCCTTGATCGTTTGCAGCAATCCGTCGAACTCTCTCCCTTGGGTCATAATGCAAAGCACATAGGGTTTGTCCGGATAATAAATCATGCCGCAATCGTGGAGTTCCCGGGAGAGTGCACGGTTGGTGGCGCGGTCCGCCACCGTCCGTTCGCCGAATTTTTCGGCTACCTTGACGGCGGAAGGCACGCCCTGTTCGATCCCGGAGTTGAAACTGGTTTCCGTCAATAAGGCCATCGCCTTGTTCGACATCTCCCGCGATAGATAGGTCGCATTGTAGAGAACCCTGAGCGTCAGGGAATATGTTTTCGGCGAGGTGGAATTGGAGACCGGGTCGTCTTGCCGAATCTGAAGATATAGGTCGTCATACACTTGCTGCAAAGCCTTCGGTCCGATGAACTGCTGCAGTGCCGTCATGGCATTATTGTCGGAACTCACGATCATGGCCCTTACCAGATCGTCGATCGAATAGGTGCCGCCGTTGGCCAGATAGGCAGGGGACTTGAAGGATTCATTTTGATTCAGATCCGCTTCCAGTACTACTTTCACGCGCTTGGAAAGCAGCGTGGGATCGGCTTCCGCCAGCTTCAAGGTAGCAATCATGATCTGAACTTTGAGCAAGCTGGCAGGAGAGAACTTGTCGTCTTCGTTGACACCGGTCCACTCACCCGTGTTGGCATTGCGGAAATAGAAACCAACATCGTCCACCAGCCCCGCCTTCTTTTCCCGGACGATAATATCGGAGATCTGATCATTGAGCTTCTGGAACGAAGCCGATTGCCTGCCGTCCAGAGAAAAAGTTAGTAACGGATGTATGTACGCGTAACGGGTGTCGTTTTCTCGTATGACGGTCAAATGCGGCTGGGGATTCGCACCTACGGTAGCTCTGCCTATACAAAAGCCCGCCACCACAAGCAGTGGAGCGATCACGAAGATACGATAGCGTTTTTTGCTCTTGTTGGGCGGATACCCCGCTGGCTTCAATATTTTCTCGGCCGTGGCCGGGGTACACTTTTTATTTTTGCTCATTTAAGATCTGCTTTTTCCATTTAACACCAAACCCTGTCGAGAGTTCCGCAGGAAATCGTTAATTTTTGATTAGAAAATACTTAAGATACGTAGCCGTCTCTTAGGAGAAAACTCGTAGAAATACAGAAGGTCATTCTGGGGCATAGAGATACACGTCGACGCCGGCGTATTCATGTATCTCCACCAGATGATAGCGTGCGGCAACGGTAGCCTTTATCCGCTGGCTAAGTGGCGCTTCATCCGGGCCGGGATTGTGAGCCAGTACAACCCATACGCGCCGATACTCCCGGGTTACCTGGTCAAGGACCTGTGGAGATACCTTACCCATGAAGTCGCGCCAGGTCATGCGCTCTCCGTGTCCGGGAGCCACGATCATAGGCCGAGCATTCGTGCCGGGGAAGTGATCTTCATAGTACTGATAGGCACAGCGCCCATAGGACGGATAGAAGAGAATGGCATCGCCGGTATCGGAATGCGCGAGCACATAGGTACTGGCCTGGCGATAGTCCTGGCGTCCAATATCGAAATCCATCCCATAGTAGGAACGGACGCCGCCCAGAGCGAACCATACGATCGCGCCCAGCACCGGCAAGAGCAACCAACGCGGTCGCAGCGACGCCAGACCTACCGCCGCCAGCAACAGAAATGCCGGCAAGATAATTATGAGATAGCGGGGAAGAAACACCGGCCGTGCCAGCGTAACGAACAGCGTAACGAGCAGGGGAACGATCGCCCAGCCCCATACCAGCACGTAGCCCCAGCTCTCCCGGGAGCATCCGAGACGCCGCCAAGTGCGCACCGCCGCCACAGCGGCCAAGGCGCCGCAGGCCAGATAGAGGCCGCATAGCCGCGAGCCGGCGTTACCGGCGAATTGCTCCAGAAATTCGTATAACTCATGCGGCCCCGGGCGGTGGATCCAACGAAGCGTTCCCGCGCCGGTGGTCGCAATGAAAATCCACACCGGCAACGTCCACAGGCCAATCTGCTTGAGGGCCCGTTTGACTTCCTCTGTATGATTCGCGCCATTCCCTTCAACTTGGCTGCCCTCAGCTGCCGGCAGCTTGGACCACGCACGCAGCGAGACCCAATGCGCCACGATTGCCAGTACGGCGAAGAAATGGGTATAGATGGCCAAGGCACTGGCCGCGACATACCACTTCCAGTGGCGGCGTTGTCCGGATTGCATGGCCTGGGTGAAGAAGCAAGTGGCCAGCGTCACCAGAAAGACCACCAGGCTGTAGCTGCGTGCATCTTGCGCATAACGCACGTGGTAGGCATTGACCGCCAGCAGCAAGGCTGCCGTCAAACCGACGGTGACGCCAAACAGCCGTTTGCCGAGAACATACAACACCGGCACCGTGGCTACCGCCGCCAGGACGGAAAGTCCCCGATACCAAACTTCCGTGCTGCCAAAGTGAAGCCAGCCGCGCAGCAGCAGGTAATAGAGCGCCATGTTGGCTTCCCGCCGCCAGAGCAAGCGCAACAAGTTATACCAGTCCAGCCGCATACAGGCGGCCGTGACTCCCTCGTCCATCCAAAAGCTCTTGGCGCCCAGGGCATGCAGGCGCAGCGCCGCCGCCAGCGCCGTAATGGCGGCCAGGCAGACAAGCGATAAAACCGTCAGGACACGAGCTGGACGCGAGGACCCGACCGAAGGCGCGACTGGCAGGCTGGACATGGATGGGAACAGAAGATCCTTACTTGGACTTCGCCTCGAGTTCGTCCAGCAGAGCTGCCGCCTTGGTCACCTGGTCAACGCCAAAGACCGCCAACGGTTGTGTGGAGCCGGGCTCCAGTCCGCAGTAGGAGTAGTCCACGTTGATCCGATTCTCGCCTAACCAAGCGGCGGCGCGTCCCAGTTCGCCCGGACGATGGGCCAATCGAACGGTGGCGACCTCCCCTTCCTCGAAGATGGTGCGCAGGTTGCCCAGCGCCGCGTTGGCACTGAGGGGATCGTCCACTACAAAGCGGGCCAAACTCTCGCCCTCTTCGACATAGGACTCAAATGCCAGGATGTTTACTCCGCGCTCGGCCAAGGCCAGACAACACTTCCCCAGCGCGCCCGGCTCATCTTTAATCGTGACCGTAAATTCCTTTGCCTTTGCCATGCTGGAATTGTAATCAACCTGGGGGCTTTCTGGTATGTTTTAGGACAAGAACATCATGCGAATCTATCTAGCCGGTCCCCTGTTTACCACCGCGGAACGGGACTTCAATGCCCGATTGTGCGCTTTGCTGAGCGCCGCCGGACACGAAGTCTGGCTGCCGCAGGATCACGAACCGCGCGAGAACACCGCCATGGCCATCTTCCAAGAAGATGTGGCGGGCATGGAGTGGTCACAAGTGGTGGTGGCCAACATGGATGGCCCTGATCCTGATTCGGGCACCTGCTGGGAATGCGGCTACGCCTATAAGCGCAAGCGGATCATTCTTTACCGGACCGATTTTCGCCGGGCCGGGGACGCGGGGGCGAGCCCCTTCAACCTGATGTTGTCGGAATCGGCTGATTTCATTCTAGACATGCCTATGCGAAGCGTGGAGGATGTGGCCCGCGATCTGTGTCCGTTGCTGGAGGAGTGCGCCAAAAAGCAGACGGGGAATCGTGAAGGCTGAAGCCGGACAACTCCTTTATTTACATTCAGTTAATGGCAAATCAATATTGCGTAAATCCACAATCGCCAGTTCTGGCACGCAATACACTTTTGTACCCTTGTGGTTGCGCGGGGAGTGATGGAGAATAGAATCGAGTTGTATAAAGCTGAATTCATACGGTCTGAAATCATGATGAAGTGGATTAAGTCCAATATCGATTACGGTAAGAGCTTGGTTGACACCGGAGTGGACGGGGCACGTTCCGCGGGGACAGCTATGCTCAAGGGCGAGTGCGTTGGTTCGGTGCTGGCTCGTTCGGCTATTAAATCCTGGCCGTCCGTGGCAGTGGCCGCGGGGCTTGGCGTCCTGTGCACTTGTCTGGCGACCAGAAAGAAAAAACCCGTTACCGCGATTGCCACCGGTCTGCTCGGAGGAGCACTCGGATTCGGCGCTGGCTTGGCCTGGGAAACCCGCAGGCTAACGGGCAGCATGGCTCGGGGAGCCATGAAGAACGTGGGGATTGCTCGCGATGCTCACTGGCTAGAGAAGAACCCCATCGACTACGCTTAACCCGCACAACCACGGTTGCGAATCCGAGGGTGGTACCGCCACGATTCCGCGGCGGTTCGCGGTAACGCTATACGTAGTCTGAACTCCCTGGCATTCGAAGTTTTGTTCGAGGCGGCGCGCTATTCTTTACGCGCCGACCTGCACCGCCAGCATCGAGATGGAGCCGCCATCCACTCCTTCCACCGGAAACGAAACCGCCTCATTCACCTGCCGCGTACCGATGATATACAGCAACGGCAGATAATGATCCGGTCGACGATTCTATGCACTTCAAGATGCGGTTTCCTCTTTATTCTTGACACGCATGTGACGTTAAGAGTAATGACATGTTTAAGTAGCTTCAATTTATCTGGTACCAACCTCGGCCAAAGCTGTACCGGCTCCGCACGACAGGTGTGATTTGTTGTAGTGATGGGTCCCTGGGCCAAGCTAAACGGACTATCTGTAGCTGGAAATTGTCCTGAGCGAGGTTAGCGTGCCAGTCAAAACCAATCTATCGAAACATGACTGGAAGATACTCTCCACCTCTTGCGAGGAGGAGAGGCACGCCCTGTGGTCTTGTGTCCTCCCTAAGCAACAGGCCTTGCCTGCCCAAGAAGCTAACTATTTGGGGTTAACGACTAAGAACGCATCAGCAACGTGTGACGCCAAGGGGGCGTAGGAATGACTACTGAGCAGGAATATCGTAATCCATATCCCGGGCCGGTGCCTTTCGAGCAATACGATAGAGACATCTTTTTTGCCCGGATGAGCGAGAGCACGGATCTTCTTTCTCTCGCGATTAAACACAGAGCGGTCCTTCTCTACGGACGGTCCGGCTCGGGTAAGACTTCCCTGCTGAACGCCGGCCTGATTCCCCTGTTACAGGGAGAAGGATTTGGCGTATTACCGGTAGCCCGGATCGGAGCGCAACTTCCCGATTCCGTCGACGAACGTAGCGTGCGAAACATTTATTCCATGAACGCGCTTTCGCGCTGGACCCGGCGAGTCGAGGACAAGGGCAAGGCGGGCGAGTGGAAAATCGGAGACTTCCTCCGGCAACGCCGGTCGCGGGAGGAAGGCAAGCGCACCGATATGATGCGCGTGCTTATCTTCGATCAGTTCGAGGAGTTATTCACCACCTATGCGCACCGCCGGAAAGACCGGGAGCCCTTCTTCCGGGAACTGATCGACGCGCTGGAGCATGATCCCCTGCTGCGTGTCATTTTCGTTCTCCGCGAGGAGTATGTCGGCCGATTCGAAAGCTATGCGCGGATGCTGCCGGAGCGGCCAGCGCGCTACCCAATCGGACGGTTGGCGGCGGAGGCTGCCTTCGAGGCCATCGTGGGACCGGTCAGCGGCACCCGGCGGCAATTCGCTCCGGGCGTGGCTGAGGACCTGGTACGAGATCTGATGACTGCCCGGATCGCGATCCAGGACGGCCGCGCTCATCAGGATGTTCCGGGCGAATATGTCGAACCCACTCAACTGCAGGTCGTATGCCGCCGGTTATGGAATAGCGTACCCTGCGATGCCCACGAGATTACGGCGGAGCATCTGCGGGCCTTCGGAAGCGTGACCGGAGCCTCGATGGGTTTCTATGAGAAGGCGATGTTCGAGGCCGCCCAGCAAGGATCGCTGGATGAAACGATTCTGCGAGGCTGGATCGAAGACACGTTGATCACGCCGGCGGGGACTCGCGGCATTGCTCTGCGCGAGGAAGCTACCACCGACGGGATTCCCAATTCCGCCATTGATATATTGGAAAAACAACACCTGATTCGGATCGAATCGCTGGCCGGGGCCGATTGGTGTGAATTGGCGCATGATCGACTGATCGATCCTATCGTCAAATCCAACGCCAAAATGCGAGGCGTAGGCCGTCCTTCCGATAAGGAGAGCTGGCCGGAGGCGGCAATCTGCCGCTGGGTGGAAGACCAGGCCTTCGAGGCCGCCAAGCGGCGCGCCGTCTGGAAGGTCAAACGGATGACGCCCGAAATGTTACTGCAACATCTGCCCAGCAACCGCGCGGAGCAACTCGAAGATTGGTATGCGGCCTGCGACCGCTTCGCTTTCGAAACGCTCAGCAACTCGATTCCCTTGCGCCAACTCGGCGCCGAATCCTATCCCCGGCTGGAGGAATGCTGGCTGGAGGATATGAAGCGACTACAGGCCGGATTCCTGAAGCTGCAACATAACGGCCAAGGCGAGTTTGACCACACCACCGACTACTACGACTTGGCCCGCCAGCAGATCCAGGATCGACTGCAGGCCGGCGGCAAACTCGATGCGGTTTGCTTCACTACCGTCCTCGAATACGTCGAGAGCCGGTATATGATCGACGGCCGGTTGAATTACGCCAAAATGGAGCCTCTGATTCGAGTCAAAGCCGAACGTCTGTGGAAACTGGGCAGCGAAGACGCGGCGGCGAATTGGTCGATCGCCGAAAACTACGTGCGCGACTTCTACGAGAATCTCGCCTTCGCGGTGATCGGCATGGATCTCCCCGCCTACGACAAAGTCATGGGCGCCTTGCTGGCCGCCGAATCCACCGGCCAGATCGTCAACGTCTTCGAAATCACCATCGCCACCAACTTCCTCCCCACCCGGGAGGCCGTAGTGGCAGCACACGCGCTCGCCGAGCAAATGCGAGTACAGAAAGAGCAGGAGCAGCAAGCGCGCGAACAACAGGCCCAAGAACAACAACTGCAAGAACAACAAGCGGAAGAACTGGGTGACATACAGGTCCCGTTACAGCAACAACCGCAAGAGGCGGAAATGACCGCCGCTTAGTCGGGGAAACACCCACCACGGAGGCACGGAGACACGGAGGAGCACGGAGTTCAGTTAAATTTGAAGGGTGTGTCAACTCTGCTGTGTAAACGACCCCGGTTTGTTTTTGGGTTTAGGGGAAAGGGGTGTGGGGAAAGGGGATTGTTCAATTTGAAACCTGAAATCCTCAGTGTTCTCCGTGTCTCCGTGCCTCCGTGGTGGGTGTTTTTTTAATCGAAATTTTCCGCGCAGATACGGCAGATGTCCGCCCCAAATCTCTCGGCCTTGGCTGGGCCGATACCATCAATCGCCAGCAACTCCTTGACGGAAGCTGGGCGCGCGCTGGCGATCGCGCGCAAGGTACGGTTGGCAATGATACAAAATGCCGGAAGCTCGAGTTTACTGGCTTCCTCCCGGCGCCACGCTTTCAACTTCTCTTCCAGTGCGGGATCGATGGGCACGTCGGCAGGCGCGGGCGAGGAAGCTTCCCGGCGCGGGGCGGAGGACTTCCGCTTGGTTTTTTTCTCGCGACTGCCGGAAGGCTCTCCCACCAGACCGCGTATGACCAGGTTTACCGGCGTTCCCGGCTCCAGTTCATGGCCCTCGCGGGTGAGGCTCACCTTCTGAAAAGGAATCGTTTTACCGTCTTTTTCGAATGCCGTGTCTTCGATCTGAACTAGTCCCGCTTGCGCCATGGCTCCCAGCAGATTTTGAAAATGGTTCCGGCTCATGCCCTCCGACAATTCCAAATGCAATTTGCCGGCGGAAGTCGAGTGGCGGGAGCGCAACGAATCCAGCACCGCATCCCGGATTTTCTCCTCCGATTTTGTGGCGGAGCGGAAGGGCTGAGCCACGCAAAGTTCCGGAGCGCAAAAATCGCAATGGCCGCACATTCGCTTACCCTCCGCGGAATCACCGAAGTGGCGCACCAAGGCGGCCATGCGGCAGGAGTGGGCTTGGGTATAGCGAATCACCAATTCGATCTGCACGCGCCGCTGCTCCACCTGGGCGGCATACGACTTCCGCCATTGCTCGCCGCCCCGGGCCAGGTCACCGGAGGAATCCATCACCCCTCCTCCGTGGATCATCAACTTCTCCAGCGCGGTATCGAAGAGATCCGGCTCCAGATTCAGGGCTTCGCTCAGGGCCTCCCGGGTTTGGGACGCGGGAGAAAGGCGGCGGAAGATCTTATCGAGTTCGGTGATCGGCGGATAATCCCGTTCAAAGAAGTAGTCATGCGTGCGCCGATCGGCATAGGAATGCATGAGGATGGTGCGACTGGGCAAGCCGTCACGCCCGGCGCGCCCGATCTCCTGATAGTAGGCTTCTAGACTGCCCGGCAGGGCCGTGTGAACTACGGTACGGATGTCCGACTTATCGATGCCCATGCCAAAGGCAATGGTGGCCACCACGGCATCCAATCGTCCTTCCAGAAAGCTTCGCTGCACCTCCTGGCGCCGGACCGGAGCCAGGCCGGCGTGGTACTCGGCGGCGGCAAAGGCTCCGGCAAGTTTTACCGCCAGTGCTTCGGCTTCCTTGCGCGTCGGCGTGTACACGATAGCCGGACGCCGCTCCGGCTTCTTCAGCAGCTCTAAGACAAACTCGGCCCGCTGCGATTGCGGAACCTCGACCACCTCGAGGGCCAGATTGTCGCGACGGAATCCATGGATAAAACGGGCGGGCGCGCCCAATCCAAGCTGCTCGACAATGTCATCCTGAACCACCGGCGTGGCGGTGGCAGTCAGGGCCACCACCGGGGCGGGCCGCAGCGCCGGAAGATACTGGCCCAGCATGCGGTAATCCGGACGAAAATCGTGTCCCCATTGCGAAATGCAGTGCGCCTCATCGATGGCAATCAAGGTGGGCTTGCGTTTGGCCAGCATCTCTCCAAAACCGGGAACCCGCAATCGTTCAGGAGCGATGAAAAGAAACTGGAGAGTTCCGTCCAAATAGTCGCGACAGGCTTGGCGGGAAAGAGAGCGATCCAGCCCGGAGTGGATACGCGCGACCACGAACTTCAAGGCGCGTAACTTGGCAACCTGGTCCTCCATCAAAGCGATGAGCGGACTCACGACCAGGGTCGTGCCCCCGCGGGCAATCCCCGGAAGCTGGTAGCAAAGCGACTTGCCGGCTCCCGTGGGCATCACCAGGAGCACGTCCCGCCCCTCGATCGCCGAGCGGCATACCGCCTCCTGATTGACGCGAAACGAGGAAAAGCCAAACGAACGCTGGAGTAATTCCTTTAACTCTTCGCCCGAGGTGCTGGAAATCATAACGGCCACAGACAAAGATACGACGTTTGGCCTTTCGGTTCACGCTTTATGTGCCGGCTTGAATATTTACCCACTCGTTACAGTAACTTTACGTTTCCCCAGCGGGCTTGCGGGTTTCAATCATTAACGACAATCGGTCGAGAAGGAGTTCAAGAATGAAACGCAAATTCCAGATGGTAGCCATCGCAGTACTCGCGGTCGTGTTATGCGGCGCCGCTAGCTTCACCTATGCCATGGAGGGTGGAGGGTTCCGGCACGGTGGCATGCATATTTATCGCCAACTTAATTTGACCGCCGCCCAGAAAGACCAGATTAAGACGATTATGCAAGCGCAACGCACAACGACCAAGCCGCTGATGCAACAACTGGCGACCAACCGCGTAGCGATGTTGCAAGCCACGGCCAATGGCGCCTTCAATCAGGCCCAGGTGCAATCGATAGCCAGCCAGCAAGCGCAAGTGATCGCGCAGTTGGCGGTGGCTCGGGCAACGGTTGAAAACCAGATCTACACCCAGGTTTTGACAGCTCCGCAGCAAGCGCAGTTCAACCAGCTACGCACCGAGCAAATCAATCGCATCAATCAGCACTTGCAAGGCTCGCAGCCATCCCCGGCCGCAACGCCGGCCCAATAAGAGCGAGCTTCGCCCACGAGAAAAGAGACGGACGCCCGAAGGAATTCTCCTTCGGGTTTCCGTGCCTCCAGAATCGTATCAGCAAGCCCGAAATTAGGGAGCCGGGCTCCTAACTCCTAGCTTCTAACTTCTAACTCCTGACTCCTAACTCCTGCTCTAGCTCGCCGTGTTATTGCGCAGATAGTGGTCGATGGAAGTCGCCGCGCGGCGGCCTTCCGCGATCGCCCATACCACCAGCGACTGTCCGCGGCGGATATCGCCCGCGGCAAAGACGCCGGGAATGGTAGTCATCTGTTTATCGTCGGTCTTCACGTTGCCGCGGCCATCCAATTCCACGCCCAATTCTTCCACGAGACCGCCGCGTACTGGGCCGGTGAAGCCCATGGCCAGCAACACGAGATCGGTTGGGATCACGAATTCCGAACCCGGGATCGCCTCGAACTTCGGTGGCGGACCTACGCGGATGGCGTGCAACTCCTGCACGCGTCCATACTTATTGCCGACAAATTTGGTGGTAGCCACGGCCCACTCGCGTACGCCACCTTCTTCGTGCGAACTCTCAACCCGCAACTGCATGGGCCACAACGGCCAAGGCGTCAACGGAGAGCGGTCGTTCGGCGGAACCGGCATGATCTCCAGTTGCGTCACCGACGCGGCTTGCTGGCGATGGCTGGTACCCAGACAGTCGGCGCCGGTATCGCCGCCGCCAATGATCACCACTTGGCGTCCGGTGGCCAGCACATCTTGCGGTTTCGCGACCTTGTCGCCGTAGAAACGTTTGGTGGCCTGCGTAAGGAACGGCACCGCAAAGTGGATGCCCTTCAATTCGCGTCCGGGTACGTCCAGATCGCGCGGTTGCTCGGCGCCGCCGGAGAGCAGGATGGCGTCAAATTCCTCGCGCACATCGGAGACCGGCACATTGCCGCCCACATGGGAGCGATTGCGGAAACACACGCCCTCGGCTTCCATTTGGGCAATGCGACGATCGAGCAAATGTTTTTCCAGCTTGAAATTCGGAATTCCGTATTGCAACAGGCCGCCGGCGCGGTCGGCTTTTTCGAATACCGTAACGCTGTGGCCGGCGCGCGCCAGTTGTTGCGCCGCCGCCAAACCCGCCGGTCCGGAACCGATCACCGCTACCCGCTTGCCGGTGAGCACCTGGGGTACCTGGGGCACGATCCAACCTTCGCTCCAGCCCCGCTCCACAATTTCCTTCTCGATATTGCGAATGGTCACCGCGGGCTCGTTGATGCCGAGCACACAGGCGGCCTCGCAGGGCGCCGGGCAAATGCGTCCGGTGAACTCGGGGAAATTATTGGTGGCGTGCAATTGGCGAAGCGCGTCGCGCCAGCGGGAGTGATAGACCAGATCGTTCCAATCGGGGATCAGGTTGTTCAACGGACAGCCGGTATTGCAGAACGGTACGCCGCAATCCATGCAGCGCGCCGCCTGCGCGTTTAACTTGTTCTCCGGGAGCGGCTGGTAAATCTCGAACCAGTCTTTGACGCGCTCATTCGGAGGACGGCGCGTGGGAAGTTCCCGTTGATATTCCTTAAAACCAGTCGTTTTGCCCATGATAGTAGTTAGGGGCTAGTAGTTAGCAGCTAGGAACCGGCCTCGACCGTATCCTTCGCGACTATCTGGTAGCCACTGATCACTCCGTTTCCAAAATTCCTGCGAGGCGCTGACGCTTGTCCCTCGCCAAAACTGTGTCGGGACCGAAGGCCCTCCACGACTCTGTCGTCCCTTTCGGGACTCAACCTTTTTCTGTGCTAATCGGCGCTGGCTGCGGCGGCCGCTGTCCGGCTGGCCGGCTCAAATACCTGCGTGGCGCGCGGGATTCCCAGCACGCGTTTAAATTCGTGCGGATAAACCTTGACGAAGCGCGTCTGCGATTCGCTCCAGTCATCGAGAATCGAACGTGCCCGCCGGCTGCCGGTTAACGCCGTATGGCGCTCGATCAGGCCGCGCAGAGTCTCGACGTCCTTGGCCTCGACCACGGGTTCCAGATCTACTCCCGCCAGATTGCAACGCTTGCGGGCAAAATCGCCGTCCTCGTCGAAGACGTAAGCAATTCCGCCGCTCATGCCGGCGGCAAAATTGCGTCCGGTCTTACCCAGGACCACGATCAAGCCATTGGTCATGTACTCGCAACCGTGGTCGCCCAAACCTTCGACTATGGCGGTGGCGCCGGAATTGCGCACCGCGAAGCGTTCCCCAGCGACGCCATTAAAGAAGCCTTCGCCACTGGTGGCGCCGTACAGGCAAGTGTTCCCGATCAGAATGTTATCTTCCGGCACAAAGGTCGAAGTGCGAGGAGGATACACAATCAACCGTCCGCCCGACAGGCCCTTGCCCACGTAATCGTTGGAATCGCCTTCCAATTCCAGCGTGATGCCCTGCGCCAGGAAGGCGCCGAAGCTTTGTCCCGCCGAACCGGAAAACTTGAAGTGAATGGTTTCGTCGGGCAAGCCTGCCGAACCATAACGCTTGGCTATCAGGCCACTCAACATCGTGCCTACGGTGCGATTGACGTTGTGAATGTCGAGTTCCACACGCACGGGAACCTTCTGCTCGATCGCGGGTTGGGCCAGCTTGATCAATTCATAATCGAGCGCCTTATCCAAACCATGATCTTGCGCCTGCACGCAACGGCGCGCCACACGCTCGGGAACCAGCGGCTGGTGCAGAATCGAGCTGAAATCCAGCCCCTTTGCCTTCCAATGCTCGACCGCCTCGCGCTTGTGCAACAGATCGCTGCGTCCGATCATCTCGTCCATCTTGCGGAAGCCTAACTCCGCCATCAGTTCGCGCACCTGCTCGGCCACGAAGAAGAAGTAATTAATCACGTGTTCCGGATGGCCCTGGAACTTCTTGCGCAACTCCGGATCCTGCGTGGCAATGCCGACCGGACAGGTATTCAGGTGGCACTTGCGGGCCATGACGCAGCCCAGCGCGATCAGAGGCATGGTGGAAAAGCCATACTCTTCGGCGCCAAGCAAAGCGGCAACGGCCACATCGCGTCCGGTTTGCAGCTTGCCGTCCGTCTGTACACGGATACGGCCGCGCAAATCGTTCATCACCAGCACTTGCTGCGTCTCGGCCAAGCCCAGTTCCCAGGGTGCGCCGGCATGGCGAACGGAACTCAAGGGCGAAGCCCCGGTGCCGCCGTTATCGCCGCTGATCAGCACCACATCGGCATGAGCCTTGGCAACACCCGCCGCCACCGTGCCCACACCCACTTCCGCCACCAGTTTCACCGAGATTCGGGCTTGCGGATTGGAATTCTTGAGGTCATAGATGAGCTGCGCCAGATCCTCAATGGAATAAATATCGTGATGCGGCGGAGGAGAAATCAAGCCCACACCGGCAATGGAGTGGCGCACTTTAGCGATGATGGCATCGACTTTGTGACCGGGCAACTGTCCGCCCTCACCGGGCTTCGCGCCCTGCGCCATCTTGATCTGCAACTCATCGGCATTGGCCAGATAATTCGCGGTCACGCCGAAACGTCCCGAAGCCACCTGTTTAATGGCGCTACGCAGCGAGTCGCCGTTGGGCAAGGGCTGGAAGCGAGCTTCGTCTTCGCCGCCTTCCCCGGTATTCGATTTGCCGCCCATGCGATTCATGGCAATGGCCAGCGACTCGTGAGTCTCCTTGCTGATGGAGCCGTAAGACATGGCGCCGGTGGTAAAGCGCTTCACGATCTCGGCAGCGGGCTCGACTTCATCCAGCGGCACCGGATGCGCGGACTTCTTCATCGTCATCAGTCCACGTAGCGTGCAGAGCTGAGTATTCTGATTGTCCACCAGCGCGGCGAATTCCTTGAAGCGCTCGTAGCTAGTCTGACGCACCGCATGCTGCAGCTTGCTGATGGTGTCCGGATTGACCAGGTGATACTCGCCGCCGGCCCGGTAGGCATAGTTGCCGCCGATGGCCAATTCGGTTTCGCTGTCGCTGGCTTTGCGGAAGGCGTGCTCATGCTTCATTTCCGCTTCGCGGGCCAAAACCTCCAGGCCGATGCCCTCCAGACGCGAGGCGGTACCCGTGAAGTACTTCGAGATCAGCGCCTTGTTCAGGCCGATGGCCTCGAATACCTGCGCGCCACGATAGCTTTGCAGGGTGGAAATACCCATCTTGGAGAACGTTTTCAGCAGTCCCTTATTGATCGACTTGACGAAATTCTTGGTTGCCTTTTCGCCGGTGATACCTTCCGGCAGCAAGCCGCGATGGGCCAGATCTTCCAGCGTCTCGAAGGCCAGGTAGGGATTCACAGCGCTGGCGCCATATCCGATGAGCAGCGCGAAATGCATGACTTCGCGAGGCTCGCCCGATTCCACGATCAGGGCCACCTGGGTACGCGACTCCTCGCGCACCAAATGGTTATGCACGGCGGTAAGTGCCAGCAGGGACGGAATAGGCGCAAACTCTTCGTCCAAGCCGCGGTCGGAAAGAATCAGCAGGGTGTAGCCGCTCTTGATGGCCAGCGAGGCGCGGCGGCACAGGCCATCCAATGCCCGCTCCAATCCTCGTTCGCCGTCGCCGACCTGGAATAGCGTCGGTAACGTCGTAGCCAGGAAATCGCCTTGCGAGACACGGCGCAATTTTTCCAAGTCCCGATTGCTCAGGATGGGATGCTCGAGCTTCAGCGTATGGCAATGCAGCGGCGTTTCTTCCAGGATGTTGCGCTCGGTGCCGATGTAGCTGATCAGCGACATCACCATCTCTTCGCGGATGGGATCGATGGGCGGATTGGTCACCTGGGCGAACAGCTGCTTGAAATAGTTAAACAAAGGCTGCGGGCGGTCACTGAGACAGGCCAGCGGCGTATCGGAACCCATGGATCCGATCGGCTCCATGCCGGTGGAGGCCATGGGGCTCAGGATAAACTTCACGTCCTCGTCGTTATAGCCGAAGGCCCGCTGGCGGCAGAGAATCGTGTCGTGATCGGAACCGATGACCCGCGGCGGCTCCGCCAGATGTTCCAGCGTAATCTGATTCTGTTTGAGCCAGTCCCCGTAAGGCTGGCGCGCACACAGGCGCTGCTTGATTTCCTTGTCGCTGATGATGCGGCCTTCCACCGTATCCACCAGAAACATTTTGCCGGGCTGCAAGCGCCCCTTGGTCTTGATGTCTTCGGGAGCGATGGGGAGCACGCCGGTTTCCGAGGACATGACAACCAAATCGTCCTTGGTTACCAGGTAGCGACAAGGCCGCAGGCCGTTGCGATCCAGCGTGGCGCCAATGACGCGACCGTCGGTAAAGGTAATCGCCGCGGGTCCGTCCCAAGGCTCCATCAATGACGCGTGATACTCGTAGAAGGCGCGCTTCTCTGCCTTCATGTGCGGATTGCCCGACCAGGCTTCGGGAATCAGCATGGCCATGGCATGCGGCGCGGAGCGGCCCGCCTGAAACAGCAGTTCCATGGCGTTATCGAACATCGCCGAATCGCTGCCGCCCGCCTGAATGATTGGAAACATCTTCTTGATATCGTCGCCAAACACTTCCGAAGCCAGCACCGATTGCCGGGCATGCATCCAGTTCACGTTACCCTTCAGGGTGTTGATCTCGCCGTTGTGGGCGATATACCGGAAGGGATGGGCCAACTGCCAACTGGGGAACGTATTGGTCGAAAAGCGCTGATGCACCAGGCACAGGGCGCTCATCGCCTCCGGGTCGGACAAATCGCTATAGAACTTCACGATCTGCGGCGCCAGCAACAGCCCTTTGTAGACAATCGTGCGCGCCGATAACGACGACACATAGAAAAAGCCCTTATGCTCGATCTCGGATTGCTCGATCTCCGACTCGGCGCGTTTGCGCACGACAAACAGCTTGCGCTCGAAGGCGTCTTCGGTCATGCCTTCCGGGCAGCCGATAAACAATTGCTCGATATAGGGTTGCGAAGCACGAGCGACGCGGCCCACGGCGCTGCCATCCACCGGAGTATCGCGCCAGCCGAGGACACTTAGGCCCTCTTCGCGAGCCAATCGTTCCAGCACGGCTTCGCATTGCAGGCGGGCGTTCTTCTCCACGGGGAAAAAGATCATTCCCACGCCATATTGGCCGGGAGCGGGCAAGGTAAAGCCCAAAGTCGCGCACTCGCGGGCAAAAAACTGGTGCGGGATCTGAATCAGGACGCCGGCTCCATCGCCGGTTTCCGGATCGCAGCCACAAGCGCCACGATGCGTCAGGTTAACCAGCACCTCAATGCCTTTGAGGATAATATCGTGCGATTTTTGCCCTTTAATGCTGGCAACAAAGCCGATTCCGCAGGCGTCATGCTCGTGGGTGGGGTGATAAAGGCCTTGCGGCTCAGGCAAACCGTTGGACATAGCGGACCGACAACCATCGTCTTTGGACGTTAGACTCTTCATTAGACACAAATCCCGGCAAGAATTCCTTCTACTCTATTATCCCTGATATGGTCCGCAAGTAAAGAGCGGAGTTTTGATACAAAGAATGGAATTTTTGAATTGACAAGGCGGCAACGTTCCCCGTCCCCTGTCCCCCGTCTCCCGCCCGTGGCGCTTCACGTTTCACATTGGAAAACCGCCATTGGCGATTGGCGATTGGCAATTGGCCAAGCACCCCCCGTTCCACGTCCACGTTGAAAACCGTCCGAATCTCGCGCCGAGACGCTGAGGCGCCGAGGCTCCCCTGGGAATGCGGCCACCTGCCCCGGCGTGCCGTGGGTCTTGGCCGCACTGGAATGCGGGCTGGAAGCCCGCGCACCCAGGTAGGCCGTTCGGCCCCTAGCTACTAGCCCCTAGCTACTAACTACTGCTCCTGGCCCTAACTCCTAACTACTAGCGACCAACTACTGCCTTCCCGCATTCGCAGGCAGCAAATCCCTTGGCGGTGGGATGGGCTAATGCGCAAATGTACAGCGGCCAAAACGGCTGGAGTTCGGGAGAGAGATCGCCTACATAATAGTTCCGGATGTAGGCTTGGCTGGCCTCCGTCTTCGCCTCGCGATCGCTTTCGAAGCCCTTAATCAGCCTCTTCACCGCCTGGGGCGAAAACTGCGCTTCATGGTAGGTCTGCGCGTAGTCGTACTCGGTGGACCAAGTGGTGGCGATTCCGGTCTGATTGGAAGCGGCAATCACCTGATAGTTCTGCAACCCGGCGGAGGGTCGATCGACGTGAGCCACCATGAACGAAGGGTTGTTGCCATCGACTGGCGAAATCGAGGGGACCATTTTGATCGCCACGCCGTGCTCGCCGCCACCCGGGGACGCCAAGAGCCGCAGTTCGTCCATGTGGGAGTGAGCGAAGATCCCAAGCCGGATGATATCGGCATATTCGATCAGCAGATCGGTCATCCGGTCTGAGGCGAGAAACATCTCCGGCCCCTGGCTCCCGCAGACATCCCTGAACTTCGCCACAGTCGAATACGGGTCGACTCCCGGAGGAATGTGTCCCATCACCCAAACGCTCTGGCCCATTCGCCGCGCCTCCACCAATTCTTCCTGTAACCACGCCATCTCCGCGGTAGCGGCCACGGGGTCGGGTTTTCCGGCGCAGGTGCTATACCGGGGCGACAAAAAGACATCATTCACCACGATCAGGCGCGTTTTGGGCAGGGACGCTCCCATGGTGACGCTGTAATAGCCGCCCGTGGCAAATTCCTTGATCACCAGTTGCCTCTGGGATACGGGCAATCCCTCGGCGACGAGACGGGCGCTCTGGGCCAGAAAGTCGCCGCCGGCATCGAAGCGGTAGTCGTCACACGGGCTATCGTTATTGCCCAGAGCCACATAGATGGGCAGGCCCGGAAAACGAGCGCGCAACTCTCCCATTACAAAACTCAAGGTCTTCAAGACAAACCCTTGGCGGTCACTCGGCGTCGCTCCGGGAACCAGGGCACCGAATCGGCAGGAAAACGCGTGGGCGAGCAAATCGCCGCTTACGGTTATGAATTTGGCATCGGGTTGCCGGCTCGACATGGCCTGAAGGCTGGAGCTCAGCAGAGCATAAGGCGTATCCACCCCACGGACATGACAGGTCTGCTGCAACGCCATATAAGCCTTGGCCTGGTCGGGCGACGGCGCCGCCGAAAGGATCGCAACCCATTGACTCACCGGAGCCTTTACCAGTTGCGGAACCTTCGCCGGATCGTGAAAGGGATCGAAGTGGATGTCGCTGACCAGGAGCGCCGGAATGGTAAGGTCTTGGCCCCAGCTAGCCAGCGGGAGGCCGGCTAGAATGACAAACCCAAGCCAGAAGATGATTTGCCGCTGAGAGAACTTGCGAGTCATATCAACGGTGCTCCTATGCGGAACTCGTTCCACGTTCCACGTTTCTCGTTCCACGTTAAGGCAAGGACGAGCAGCGTTCAAGATTGATAACCTGATGGCGAGACAACGACCGAGTTTCCCAATGGCGAAGATAAGGCGAACCTGCTAGCCTGTACGACAATGCGGGTACAGGGCAAAAAGTGAGCCTGGAAAAACATTTCGACGCGGTTTTCGCCACCGTCTTGGCATTGCGAGAGAAGCAGATCCAGCAGAATTACCGGCCGATCATTGGGGTTCACAAGTGGTTTGCGCGGCGGCCGGGTACGATTTTTCGCAACCTGCTTTTGGCGGAGTTTAATGGCTCCGAACCGCTGGAAACCAACTACTGGCGGGCACACGAGTTTCATGGCGTAATTGCCGACCCCTTCATGGGCGGAGGCACACCGATTTATGAGGCCAATCGTCTCGGGTTCAGCGTAGTTGGCACCGATATCAATCCCATGGCGTTCTGGGTGGTGCGGCAATCGTTATCCGAGCTCGACCTGAAAGCGTTCCAGTCCGCCGCCGAGTCTGTGACCGCCGATGTCGAGCGGGTTATCGGCAGCCTCTATCGAACCAAATGCCTGGAATGCGGCAATCCCGCCGAGGTCAAATATTTTCTCTGGGTGAAAACCGAGATTTGCCCGCATTGCAACACCACCCACGATCTATTCCCCGGCTATCTGCTGGCGGAAGCCGAACGGCACCCTCGGCATGTCTCCTTCCGGCATTTTGTCGAGAAGTATTTGCGAGCTAAGAATTACTGCGTGGCGCCCTTTGAGACCGAGTTTAGAGGGAAGCAAAAGCGAATTGTCGCCATTTCCGGCGAGCGCATCGGGGGCGATTTAGTAACGAAGTTTCCCGGTAGCGATAAGCGCCAGGCATGGATTCAAGCCGCTCCCGCCGAGCGCGCCAAGCTGCCGGCATCCTCGCTCGACGGCGTTTTTACGGACCCACCGTATTTTGACAACGTGCAATACGCCGAACTCATGGATTTCTGTTTTGCCTGGTTGCGGCTGGGCTTGAAAGACGAGTTCCGCGAATTCACGCGCTCGACCACGCGCAATGGCCAGGAACTTACCGGCAATACGACTCTGGGTCGAGGGTTGGAGCACTTCACCGGTGGTCTTTCTCAAGTATTTTGCCATTATGCGGCGGCCCTCAAGCGGGGCGCGCCGTTCGTTTTCACCTACCATCACAACAACCCCGAAGTTTATTTGCCGCTGGTGGTAGCCATCCTCGATGCCGGAATGACCTGCACGGTAACCCTGCCAGTGGCGGCGGAGATGAACGCATCACTGCACATTGCCGGCACGGTTTCTTCTTCGCTTGATTCAGTCTTTGTCTGCCGAAAGGAAGGCGCCAACCCCATAACCGGGGACATCCGTTCCCTGCTCGATCGCGATTTGACGCTAATGCGCCAGGCGGGGGTGAAGCTGAGAGATGGCGACGTGCGTTGCCTGGCAGCCGGAGATATCGCACGCCGCGCCGTGCAGCGCCTGCACGCAACCTGGGATGGCGCCCTCCCACTGCAGAAAAGAATGGTTATCGCCTCCGCCTGTCTGCGGGATATTATTGCGGAAACCGATGTTGAATCTCTTGTAACCGAGTTGCAGCCTGCCGCCAAATGGCAGCAAGCCGCCAAGGAGCCGACGATTGCCGCGACCATTTGAGGTCACCCCCAAGTATCTCATGCATTGACGGTCGAGGCTTTGGTGTACGGCGGGAAGACATGCGCCGCATGTTGCTGAAAACCGAAGGCAAGGTTTTTACTTTGAAGAGCCTAGACCAGTTGGTCGAGCACACCCTGCTTCGCGATTTTCTGCCAAAATAGCCAGGGCTGCAACTTTAGTTATTCGCCCGCCGGCGGGGGTGCCGGCTCTACGAACGACGGTTGCTTTGTGTCGCATTTCACAGGAGAGTTGCCGCGAACTACTTTTCTTCTTAAAGAGATGGGTTTTAACGCTCCTGTAACAAAGCTCTGTTAACTTCGGCCCATGGGCAGCAGCACGGCCAACCGAACCGACATGTTACGTGTCCCTAAAAAAGCGATGGATCCGCCGCCGCAGTCTGCCAGTCAGGCGATCGAGTTTCCCCGTGTGAAGCGTGGGGCGGTGGGACCGGGGCTGCGAATTGCGGATCGGGCCTTCCGCTATGCCATGCTGGGTTGTGCCCTCTCGGTGCTGGCCATTGTGGCCTTTATTCTGCTCGAATTGATTCTGCAATCACGGCTCTCTTTGCACGCTTTTGGCTGGAATTTCTTCGTACATCAGGCATGGGACCCGGTGGCGGGAGATTTCGGGGCCTTGCCGTTTATATACGGGACTTTGGTTTCGTCGCTGGTCGCTTTAGCCATCTCCGTTCCCCTGGCGCTGGGCTTAGCCGTGTACATCACGGAAATGTGTCCGCCCTGGCTGCGCGGAATTCTGGCCTTCACCTCCGACCTGCTGGCGGCAATTCCCAGCGTAATCTATGGCTTATGGGCCATCTTTGTTTTGGTCCCGATACTCCGGAACTATGTGGAACCGTGGTTGGCAACCACCATGGGCTGGACCGGGCTATTCACCGGCGCTCCTTACGGAATCGGCATGTTGGCGGCGGGCGTGATTCTGTCGATCATGGTGATCCCGATCATTTCCTCGATTACGCGCGAGGTGCTGACGGCGGTACCGCGGCAGCAGCGCGAAGCGGCCTTGGCGCTGGGCGCTACCCGTTGGGAGATGATCCGCATCGGCGTACTGCGCAATGCGCGCGCCGGAATCATGGGTGCCATCATTTTGGGCTTGGGTCGCGCACTGGGCGAGACCATGGCCGTCACCATGGTGATCGGCAACCGGCCCGAGATTGCCAAGTCGCTTTTTGCCCCCGGCTATACCATGGCCAGCGTGATTGCCAATGAATTCACCGAGGCCACCGGCGATCTATATTTGAGTGCCCTGGTGGAGATCGGGTTAGCACTATTGATTCTGACCTTGGTGGTAAACGCGTTGGCGCGCATCCTGGTGTGGAGCGTAACCCGAGGAATGCCGGCGAGCACTCATGCCCAATAGCACATTTACCAAGATTCTGGGATGGAAGCGCGCGGTGGTAGACCACATGGCTACCGCCGGAGCCGTATTGGCGGCAGTGCTGGTGATCGCGCCGCTGCTGGCCATCTTCATATATCTGGTGGCTCGTGGCGCCGGCGCCCTCAGCTGGGCTTTCCTGACTCACGCCCCCAAGCCGGTGGGCGAAGTGGGCGGAGGCATGGGCAACGCCATTGCGGGTTCGGCCTTGATTCTGGGTATTTCCTGTCTGATCGGCGTTCCTCTAGGCATTGGTTCGGGGATTTATCTAGCCGAATACGGTCGCGGCAAGTTGGCCATCCTGGTGCGCTTTATCGCGGATGTGCTGAACGGCGTTCCCTCGATCGTGATGGGAATGGCCGTATATGCGCTGGTGGTATTGCAGCAGAAGCATTTCTCCGCGCTGGCCGGCGGTTTCGCACTGGGGATCATGATGATTCCCACGGTTACGCGCGCCACCGAGGAGATGCTGCTGATGGTGCCGCGCTCGATTCGGGAAGCGGCCTTGGGACTGGGCGTAGCGGAATGGCGCACCGTGCTGTCGGTCACCCTGCGCACCGCTCTTCCGGGTGTGATTACGGGCATCATGTTGGCGTTTGCCCGCGTGGCCGGGGAAACCGCGCCGCTGCTGTTTACCGCTTTCGGCAATCAATTCTGGAATTGGAATCTGAATCAACCCACCGCGGCGCTGCCGCTGCAGATTTACACCTACGCGATTTCCCCCTACGATGAATGGCATCAGCAGGCCTGGGCGGGAGCCCTGGTCTTGATTGTCACCATCGTGGGCACGGTGGCCGTCGTGCGGCTGGTCACGAATCGCGGAGTGATGAAAGGAACTAGCTAACCTCATGGGAATGAGCATCAGTGTGCGAACCCTGAACGCCTGGTTCGGGCGCACCCAGGCGCTTTATGACATTTCGATGGAGATTCCGGCCAACCATGTAACGGCGATCATTGGGCCGTCGGGCTGCGGAAAATCCACCTTCGTGCGTTGCCTGAATCGCATGCACGAAACCATTCCCGCCGCCGGGGTCGAGGGATCCGTAACCATTGGCACGCTGGACATCTACCACAACGGCACCTCGCCGGTGGAAGTACGTCGGCGCGTCGGCATGGTATTCCAGAAGCCCAATCCCTTTCCGGCCATGTCCATTTACGACAATGTAGCCGCCGGCCTTAAGCTGAACGGGCATTACAGCCGCCGGGAGTTGGATGAAGTAGTGGAACACGCCCTGCAAATGGCGGCGCTGTGGGACGAGGTGAAAGACCAGCTCAAAAAGCAATCCGGCGCCAGTTTATCGGGCGGCCAGCAACAAAGACTCTGCATTGCCCGGGCCTTGGCCGTGCAGCCGGAAGTCTTGCTCATGGATGAGCCGGCTTCCGCCTTGGACCCGATCTCGACCGCCAAAATCGAAGAACTGATTTTTCAGCTGAAAACGCAATACACCATCGTGATCGTCACCCATAATATGCAACAAGCGGCCCGGGTCGCCGATTCCACCGGATTCTTTCTGCTGGGTAAGTTAATCGAATATGATGCGACGGAGAAAATCTTTACCACCCCCGTCGACAAGCGGACGGAAGACTACGTAACGGGAAGGTTCGGATGATGATGATGCGTACCCGCTTTCAACAGAGCTTAGACGACCTGAAGGGCAAATTGCTGGCCATGGCGGGCATGGCGGAAGAAGCCATCGAAACCTCCATCCGTGCTTATCGCGAGCGCGTGCCCGAGCTGTGCAGCAAGGTCTTCGAGAACGAGGTCATGATCAATCTGGCCGAACGCGAGATCGATCACCTGGCGCTCGACTTGCTCGCCATGCAACAACCGATGGCGGTGGACCTGCGGTTTATTCTGGCCATTATCAAGAGCAATGCCGATCTGGAGCGCGTAGGCGACCAGGCGGTCAACATTGCCCAACGGGTGATGGAATTGATCGCGCTGCCGCGCGTGGAATTGGCCGCCGATATTCCGGAGATGGCCGAAGTCGCGTCCCAAATGATCCGCCAGGCTCTGGAGGCCTTCATCTCCGGCAATGCCGAATTGGCGCAGCAGGTACTGGAAAACGATGATACGGTGGACCGCATGAACCAGGAGATCTTCCTGGCCATGGACAAAACCATGCACGAGTCTCCGGCGCTGATCCGCCAGGCCTTGGATACGATCATCATCGCCCGCAATTTGGAACGGGTAGCCGATCACGCCACCAATATCGCCGAGGATGTCATTTTCTGGGTGCGCGGCGCCGACGTGCGCCATCACGCGCTGGCGAATGAAAAGTAGTTAGTAGTTAGTAGTTAGTAGTTAGTAGTTAGGGGCCTAGGCCGCCAACGCCATTCGTCCCTCGCAAAGTTCTTGTGCGGCCCCCGGCCCCTAGCTACTAGCTACTAGCTACTAACTACTGATTCACTGGTATCTTAATAATCTTCTTCTGAATGGCGTAGGTGACCAGCTGCGCTTTGTTATGAATATCGAGTTTGCGCATCAGGTTGAACTTGTGCGCCTCGACGGTCTTGACGCTCAAGGCCAGCAGCACGGCGATTTCCTTTACCGAATTTCCTTCGGCCAGCAGTTTGAGAATTTCCCGTTCGCGTGGGGTGAGGGTGGAGATGCGCGGCCGCATCTTGGCGTCGCGCACACGCGAACGGAAGTCCTCGACCAGCTTGCTGAGCACCTGGGAGCTGAGATACTTGCCGCCTTTATAGACATCGCGGACCGCGGTCACCAACTGCGGCGCCGGCGTATCTTTCAGCACGTAACCGGCGGCGCCTACTTCCAGGCACTGCACCAGATAGTCCTCATCCTCATACATGGTAAGAAACAGCACCTTGGTTTCGGGCCGGTTCTTACGGATGTGGCGGGCCGCCTCGAACGAAGAGAGGCCGGGCATGCCGATGTCCATCAAAACAATGTCGGGACGGAGATCGCGCGCCTTCTCCACGGCATCTCCCGCATCGGGCGACTCACCGATCACTTCAAAATCACTTTCCATTTCCAGCAATCGCCGCACGCCCTGGCGGAACAGCGTATGATCGTCCACTAACAAGCACTTGATTTTTGGCATATTTTCACACCTACCGGGCTTTCGCCCTGAGTCTCACTACATGGAATTGGGGCCGCCGGAAACCCTTTTCAATTGCGCCGGCCATGGGCTTTCCTCAATTGGCTCCGCCAAGGGCGCGACGATCTCGCCGACGACGGGAAAGTTCGTTTCCAACCCGCTGCGCTCCGCCGGCACCCGAATCTGCAATCGCAGGCCCTTGCCTTTGGCGGACGTGAACTTCACTTGCCCGCCCAGCATGGCGATCCGTTCGCGGATGCCTTCCAACCCGAACGTTGGCCGATCGTGTTTCAAGCCAGGCTTGCCGAGACCGACGCCATCATCTTCGATCGCCAGCAACACCTCGTTCTCTTCCCGCGACATCTGTACCGTAACCACGTGAGCGCGCGAATGCTGAGCTACATTGTGCAGCGCTTCCTGGACGATGCGATAAAGCGCCGCTTCCGTGTCGGCGTCCAGGCGGCCCACCGTGTCGTCGATATAAACCCGGGCCTTGATGCCGGTACTTTTGGCGAGATCCTTGGCTTCCTTGCGGATGGCGGCCACCAAGCCCAGCTCCTGCAAAACCAACGGCGCCAAACGGGCAATAATGCGGCGCAATCCCTCGATCGTGCGATCCACCACACTAACGGTTTCACGAATCTTGCCTTTGGCGGTACGTCCGCTTAACGTGCCCTCCAGCATGCCAAGATATAAACGGATCACCATCAGAGCCTGCCCGGTTTCATCGTGCAGTTCGCGGCTGATGCGCTTGCGCTCCTGTTCCTGCACCTTCAATAAATGTCCGGAAAGTTCGGCGATCCGCGCCTCGCGCTGCCGCAGCGCATCGGTCATGCGGGCGCGATCAATGGCTAACGCGGAACGATCGGCGATGGCGCGCAGCAATCCGCGCTCGGTGGGCAGCCATTCGTACGGGCGAGTGAAGCCAATCAATAGCACGCCGATCGTCTGTTCGGAATGCTTCAACGGCATGCCCCAAAGCGCCCGCGCCTGACTACGCAGGAGGGAATTCAACACATCGCCGGGTCGGTCCAGGCCGGACAGCATGGCGGGCTCGCCGGTCTGGGCAATGGTACCCAAAAACCCTTGCCCCAGCTCGATGCGCAGCTCTTCATCCATATCGATGGGAGGATTTAATCCGAAGCTGGCTTTGGCCCGGAGCACCTCGCTCTCGGGATCCCGCAGCAGCACTATGCCCAGGGTGGCATTGAAGGTCGAGGTGGTAATTTCCAACACCCGCTCCAGCAGGGCTTCCAGATTATTGGCGAGCAACTCGGCATCCAGGGAGGCCAATAGCGCCACCGACTCTTTGCGTTGCGTGTCGAAATAGGCGCCAGAAACGGTAATGAACGCTTGCGAAGAAAGCATTTCGAGCGCCGCTCGCGTTTCCGCTCGCTTCTCCCCGTCCAAGTGAGACAGATAGGTTTCACAGATATCGTGCTCAAGTTCGAGGGAACGAGCTACGGCGCGGGTATCCAGTTGCAACTTCGCCAAGCGGGTGCCGTAATAATGCAGGTTTTCGAAAAAGCCGTCAAAATCGCCCCGCGAAAAAAACTGGCTGCCGGTGGCGATGTTTAGCCGTTCCAGCGCGGCCAGTACACGCTCATCGCGGAAGCCGAATTCTTCCTGGATCCGGCTCCGCCAAGCTTCCGTGATCTGAGGCAGATGGGGCTGCAGCACGAGAGAAATCTCGGCGATCAGGTCACGCGACCTTGGCTTAATTGGCAACATCGCAATTGCACCCGTTTCCCTTAGACCGGGAAAATGAAACCTGACAGGTTAAGTAAATAGTAACTACTACCTACTAGATTACCTTAGATTCTACCCGTTTTTTATCCGGCGCAACTACTGGGCCGCGGGGTTTCTGGTTGATTCTTTTGCTAATAGATCAATCTTCAACTGCTTCAGTCGTTTAGGGCTTAACGATCGGACTTCCCGCTCTATTACGACTTTCCCTAAGTAAGATTCGCCCCACCCCCAAACGATTCATATCCACTGCCCTCCCGCCAATTTTGGCAGCCGCAGCGAACGTTCAGGTACAATCGAACCTTTATATGATGCGTTTCTTCACTGCCGGGGAATCCCATGGCGAGGCATTGGTGGCCTTAGTTTCTGGCCTGCCCGCCGGCCTGCCCGTGGATCAGCAGTTCGTCGATCGGGAATTATGGCGACGCCAGCAGGGCTATGGCCGCGGCGGACGCCAGAAGATCGAACGCGATCGCGCTCATTTTCTTTCCGGCGTGCACCATGGCAGGACCATCGGTTCGCCGATTTCCATTTTGCTGGCCAACCGCGATTGGCAAAACTGGCAGGAATCGTTGCCGGTGGAGAGCGGCGATCCCGAGAAACATAAGCCGGTCCAATCCCCGCGTCCCGGTCATGCCGACTTGGCGGGCGCCTTAAAGTTTAATTTTCCGGAAGCACGCTATGTATTGGAGCGGTCTTCGGCCCGCGAGACGGCAGCCCGTGTGGCCGCCGGGGCACTCGGGAAATTGCTGCTGCGCGCGCTGGGCATCGAGGTCGCCAGTCATGTGGTGGCGGTGGGCGCCGCGCGTTTGGATAAAGCCGTCACCTGGGAGCAAATACTGGCGCTCCAAGCCAGCGACGAAATCCTGCTGAACTGCGCCGACGCGGACTCCGAGCAGCGCATGAAGGCGGAAGTCGATGCGATCTTACGCACCGGCGATTCCCTGGGAGGCGTTTTCGAAGTTGTGGTTCACAATGTGCCGCCCGGGTTGGGGACCATGGCCAATTGGGACGAGCGACTGGATACCAAATTGGCCGCCGCCGTGATGTCAGTGCAAGCGGTAAAGGCGGTTGAGATAGGCGATGGCGTGGCTGCCGCGTCTTTGCCGGGATCGCAAGTGCACGACGAGATCGGCTGGCAAAAAGAAGAGTCTTCCTCCCCACGGTTTACCGGTTTTACGCGCGGCAGCAACCACGCCGGAGGCGTGGAAGGCGGCATGTCGAATGGCCAGGACATCGTCATACGCGGATACCTGAAGCCAATTGCGACATTGCGGAGACCGCTGGGGTCGGTGGATTTTACTACCCGTGAACCGGTCAAAGCAGCTTACGAGCGCTCCGATGTATGCGTAGTTCCCGCCGCCGGGGTTGTCGGCGAGGCCATGGTGGCCTTGGTATTGGCGGAGAGTGTGCTGGAAAAATTTGGTGGTGACAGCCTGGGAGAGTTGCAGCGCAACTTCGCCGGCTATGCGGAACAATTGAAACAATATTGATACCCGATGATCTACCCGATTGTTAAATTCGGAAATCCGGTCCTGGAAACACCGACCGAGCCCGTAACCGTCTTCGACGAGGAATTGCGCAAACTCGTCGAGGACATGTTTGTGTCCATGTATGACGCACATGGCGTGGGCTTGGCGGCCAATCAGATCGGCTTGGCCAAACGCCTGGCGGTCATCGACGTGACGTTCAAGGAAGATCCCAGTCAGAAGCTGGTACTGATCAATCCTTCCATCATTCGCGTCGAAGGCAAGGTGACGCAGGCGGAAGGCTGCCTTTCCCTCCCCGAATTTCGCGAGAAGGTCACGCGCCCCGCGCGCGTCACCGTGCGCGCCCAGGACGTAAACGGCCAATGGTTCGAGAAGACCGGAGAAGACCTGCTGGCCCGCGCCTTTTTGCACGAAACCGATCACTTGGACGGCAAGCTCTACATCAACCACATCAGCGCCCTGAAACGCGACCTGATCAAGCGCAAGGTGCGCAAGTTGATGAGAGAGGGAGAGTGGTAGAGCGACAGGAGTTAGAAGTCAGGAGTTAGGAGTTAGAATTCGGGGGCCGCCTCCTTCTAACTCCTAACTTCTAGATTCTCAATTCTCAAAATGGACCTCGTCTTCTGTGGCACTCCCCAATTCGCCGTGCCCAGTTTGGCTGCGCTGGTCGCGGCTGAAGAATTTAATGTTCGACTGGTGGTGTGTCAGCCCGATCGGCCTGCCGGACGTGGCCTGACCGTAACTGCGCCACCAGTCAAGCAATTCGCCATAGAGCACGAGATTCCCGTGGAGCAACCGAAGCAACTCAAGAACAACGGAGAATTCCAGGCACAGCTGGAAAGCATTCGTCCGGAGGCCATTGTCGTAGTCGCCTACGGGCGCATTCTGCCGCAATGGATGCTGGACTTGCCGCCGCTGGGCAACATCAATCTGCACGCGTCTTTGCTGCCCAAGTATCGCGGGGCTGCGCCGATTCAATGGGCGATCGCCCGGGGGGAGACCGTTACCGGCCTGACCACGATGCGGATCGACGCGGGCTTGGATACCGGCGACATTCTCCTGGTACGCGAATTGCCGATCGAACCGGAGGACACGGCGGAAACTTTATCGCCACGCCTGGCTGCCTTCGGCGCGCCGGTGCTGGCCGAGACGCTGCGCGGGCTCAAGGCGGGAACCATCACGCCGCGTTCGCAGGATCATCAGGCAGCCACGCTGGCGCCGCTTTTGAAGAAGGAAGACGGACGGATCGATTTTGCGCGTAGCGCTACGGAAATCTGGAATCGCTTGCGTGGATATACTCCCTGGCCCGGAGCGTATACGCGCTTTCGCGGCAAGACCTTGCACATATGGAAGGCGCAACCGGCCAGTTCAGAGACTCTCGACCCTGGACAGCTGCGGGCGAGCAGCGAACACCTCTATATCGGCTGCGGCCAAAGCACGGCACTGGAAGTCTTCGAAGTGCAAGTGGAAGGCAAGAAGCGCATGAGCGCCCGGGATTTTGTGAATGGATACCGGCCTCAGCCGGGAGACATGTTCTAATTGGTAATTGGTAATCTGGTAATTTGAAATTTGCCCCGCAAGGCGGGGTTTAAATTACCAATTTTAAATTACCCGATTACAAATTCACCTTGATCTCTCCTGCCCGCCAAACCGCTTTCGACATCTTGCTGCGCATTGAAACCCAGCAGGCTTACGCCTCGGAATTACTGCACTCGGATCGCACCGCCATGCTCTCCCCTGCCGACTGCGGTCTGTGCATGGAGCTGGTGATGGGCGTGCTGCGCTGGCGCTCGCGGCTGGATAGCCAGATTGCCTTATTCTCGTTTACCCCGTTCCGCAAGCTGGACCTGGAAGTTCTAACCGCGCTGCGCATCGGAATCTATCAGTTGGAATTTCTGCATCGCGTGCCCGCCCGCGCCGCCATCAACGAAAGCGTTGACTTGGTAAAGCTGTCGCGCAAGACCTCGGCGGCGCCGCTGACCAACGCCATTCTGCGAAAAATTCCGAAAACCACGAATGAAGTACGCGAGCAGCGGCGCCAGGGAAATCTCATGACTCCCAGCGTGAACGCCGCCCCAATTACCGGAGAATCGTTGGCCTCGGGCTTTGCCCATCCGCAATGGCTGGTGGAGCGCTGGATACAAAATTACGGCGGCGAGCGCGCAGAAGCCATCTGCCGCCACGATCAGTGCTTGCCGACGGCCGCCTTACGTCTGCGGGAGGCTTCGGCGGAAGAGGAACTGCGCAAGAGCGGTATCGAACTGACCCCCGGGGCAATGATGCGGGGCGCTCGCCGCGTGGCTTCCGGAGATCCCTCGCACACCTTCGCTTGCCACGAAGGCCGAATCGCCATACAGGATGAAGCATCGCAACTGGTGGCCGCCTTGGTGGGCACGGGCGCGCGCATCCTGGATTGCTGTGCCGCTCCCGGAGGCAAGACCTCCGCCATTGCCGATCGTAATCCGCAAAGTGAAATCATTGCCGCCGAATTGCATGAGCACCGCGCCGAGTTAATGCGCCGCCTGGTCAGCGCTCCCCATGTCAGCATTATTGTGGCCGACGCGCGGGCCTTGCCGGAGAGCGGCCAATTCGACCGCGTGCTGGTGGACGTGCCGTGCTCAGGCACGGGCACCCTGGCGCGCAATCCCGACATTAAGTGGCGGCTGAAAGCTGAGGATTTGAGCGGCTTACAGGAATCGCAGTCGGCCATCCTGGGCGCGGCCCTGCAACACTTGGCGCCCGGAGGACGGCTGATCTATTCCAGCTGTTCGCTGGAGCCGGAGGAAAATGAAGCCGTCATCGAGCGCGTGCTGGCGCAAAAGAGCGGCACAGTACGGCTGATCGATTGCCGTGACGAGCTGAGCCGCTTACAACGATCCGAGGAACTCGCGTGGCCCGAGATGGAAAGCCTGCTTCGCGGCCAATTCCTGCGGACCATTCCCGGCGTGCATCCGTGTGATGGGTTCTTTGCCGCGGTGCTGGAAAAGTTGTAAAAAATCTTCACCGCAGAGGACGCAGAGAACGCAGAGGAAAACAGAACGAGTTTCAAGTTTCCCAAACAGGAACAAACAACGTGCCGAAAAACCGAAAACTTGACGTTTGAAGCCGGGTTTTCCTTTTGCTTCCTCCGCGTCCTCCGCGTCCTCTGCGGTAAATAATTGGAAGTATTGGCGTTGTACAAGGTTTACAATTTCGCCACGCCATGAATCGACTCACTTACTTCTCGCTGATCGCGCTGCTGATGACTGCCGGGGTGTCGGCGCAGACGCCACAGCGAGCCGCGGCGGCGGCCAAGGCTTCGCCGTTTCCGGATGCCGCGCAATTGGACCAGTTGGCGGCCCGCTTCGCTCCAACCCGGCTGACGGTGGACATCGGTGCGCTTTCGACGGGGGACCGTCAGGCGCTGCCTAAGCTCATCGAGGCGGCCCGCGTTCTCAATGACGTATTCATGGACCAGTACTGGAGCGGCGATCGCACGCTCTACCAGACATTAAAAAAAGACAGCACCGAGCTGGGGCGCGCTCGCTTGCGATATTTCTGGATCAACAAGAGTCCTTGGGATGAATTGAAGGATAATCAGGCATTCCTTCCCGGGGTTCCGCCACGCAAGCTTCCGGGCGCGAATTTCTACCCGGCGGACATGACCAAGGCCGAGTTCGAGGCCTGGGCTGCCACTCTGGCTCCGCCGCAAAAAGAGGAGGCGACCGGGTTCTTTACCGTCGTGAATCGCCGCGCGACGGATGGCAAGCTCATCCTGGTTCCCTATAGCGAAGCCTACGGAAAAGATTTGGCCCATGCCGCACAACTGCTGCACGAGGCCGCCAGCTTGACCGATAACGCGAGCTTGAGGCGGTTTTTGAACAGCCGCGCCGACGCTTTTCTTTCCAACGATTACTATGCGAGCGATCTGGCGTGGATGGATCTGGACGCGCCGCTGGAGATCACCATCGGCCCGTATGAAACCTATGACGACGAAGTGTTTGGCTATAAGGCGGCGTTTGAAGCTTATATAAATCTGCGGGATCTGCGGGAAACCGCCAAGCTCAGCGCGTTTACCGAGCATCTGCAGGAGATCGAGAATCACTTGCCGGAGGCGCCGCAGTATCGCAGTCCCCGACTGGGGGCGGCTGCGCCGATCCGCGTGGTCAATGAAATCCTGTGCACGGGGGATGCCGCGCACGGCGTCCAGACCGCCGCCTACAACTTGCCCAACGATGACCGCGTAATCAAGGAAAAAGGTTCCAAGCGGGTCATGCTGAAAAACGTGCAGCAGGCCAAGTTTCGCACCGTTCTGGTGCCGATCGCCACCCGCGTATTAAGCGCCGAGGAACAACCCGACCTGAGCTTCGAGATGTTTTTCACCCACATGCTGGCGCATGAACTGATGCACGGCCTGGGCCCGCACCAGATCACGGTGGCCGGCCGCGCCACCAACGTCCGCCTGGAACTGCGGGACGCCTACAGTGCCATCGAAGAAGCCAAAGCCGACGTGATGGGACTCTTCGCCCTGCAGTACATGATGAATCATGCCGAAGAAATGGAGCTGACCGCGGTACTTCCCGCCGATGAAGCCGCACAGCGCCAGCTTTATATCACCTATCTGGCATCGGCCTTCCGTTCGCTGCGCTTCGGCCTCGACGACGCGCATGGCAAAGGCATGGCGGTTCAGTTCAACTACTTCCTGGATCATGGCGCATTTATCGAGCGCCCGGATGGCAGGTTTGCCGTCGATGTCGCCAAGATGCCGACGGCAGTCCGCGGACTAACGCATGAGTTGCTGACCTTGGAAGCTACCGGCGACTACGCCGGCGCCCGCCGATTACTGGATCAACTGGGCGTGGTACGGCCCAACGTGCAGCGTGCTTTGCAGCGACTACAGACAATTCCCACCGACATTGACCCGATGTTTATTACCGCCGACGAAGTAAAACCGTAGGACGTTTCACGTCGAATTCAGGAGTCAGGAGTTAGGAGTTAGAATATCGGCTCCTCTTCTAACTCCTAACTCCTAACTCCTAACTCCTGACTCCTGACTCCTGACTCCTGACTCCTGAATTCTCACTGGATATTGGGCAACTCACGGTGCTGGTCACGCATGATTTTTCGTTCGTGCCACAGGCGCAGAGGTTTGGAATAGGTGATGATGCCGAAAGCGGCCATCGCCGCCAGCAACAGGGCCGTACTGATGACGAGAAGAGCGTTCGCCACGCCGGTGCTGGCTATCAGGTCCAGAATTTCGATGTTGCGCGGTGTCAGCAACAAACCTAGGGCGAGGACAAGCAGTCCCAAACCGGCCAGCAGTCCGGTAATGTTCTTGGCCCAGCGGCCACGAGCATGGTATCCGGCGAATAGCGCAAAGCCGCACCAAACCAGTCCGCCCATCACCAGAAAATTAGCCAAAATCGAAACCGTAGCCCCAATGCTCATCGCCCACACACCCGTCCATGAGACGCCCTTGTACGGGTGCGGGTTGGAAGGGCTGATTGGTAATTGAGTAATTGCTCAATTTCCCGATGACTCAATTAGAATTAGCGTAGATGAAAATGTTCATGCGCAACTGGTCGATATTGATAGGGCAGATTGCCGGGGTCGAGGTGCGTGTACACCTGACCTTCCTGCTGTTGCTGATCTTTGTCTGGTTGCCGGGAGCCGCCGGGGAGCACTCGGCAGCGCGGGCCTTGGCGTTGGTTGCTATCATTTTTGCTTCGGTAGTGCTGCATGAACTCGGACATGGCCTGGCGTCAATGGGCACCCGGACGCCGGTACGGTGTGTGATGCTACTGCCCATCGGTGGGGTCAGTTTGATGGACGATACCGCTTCCGCGGATTTGAATTGGGCACGGGAGATTCGCATTGCGCTAGCCGGACCGATTGTCAGCTTTCTGGTGGCCGGCGTGGCGATCGCCTTCGGTCCGGTCCTATTCCCCCATCAATCGCTATTGCCCCCGTCGATCCACACCGCTCATTTGGGACATTCGCTGGTGTGGGTTAATGTCGCTTTGGGCCTGTTGAATCTGCTGCCGGCCTATCCCCTGGACGGCGGGCGCGTGGTGCGCGCCTTCTTTTTGCGAAGTTACGACGCCCTGCGGGCCACCCGGCGCGCCGTTAGTGTCGGGCAATTTTGCTCCACCATGTTTCTATTTGCCGGCATGGCGGGCGCGATTTACGGCCAAGCTTGGAGTTACGGGGTCATGCTGGTGGGGTTCTTCCTGTTTGTGGGAGTACAACTCGAGGATCGCTATGCGGTCTTTCATGCGGTATTGGAAAACGTACGCATGGAAGACGTGATGCTGACCGAGTTTGCCACCCTCTCCCCGGCCGACACCCTGGAAGATGCGCTGGTCAAAGTAATTCATTCACTGCAAGACGACTTTCCGGTCATCCGCGGCAGCGAACTGGTGGGCATTATCTCGCGCTTCCGCATTCTCGATATCCTGCGGGTCGACGGCAATGGCTATATCCAACCGGTGATGAGTAACGTTTCGGAAATAGCTCATCGAGGCGATTCGCTGGCCTCGGTTTTCGGCAAGATTACCCAGGCCGGCATCCGCCTGATTCCCGTGGTGGATGGCGAGCGTTTGGTTGGCATTGTGACGCTACAGAATCTGATGCATTCCATGGCCCTGCTGGCCGAAAGCAAGAAGCTACAACGCGCGCAGGTGGAAGAATAGGCCGCCGAAATGCCCCGGGCAGTAACGCCTAGGTTGACCCAATAAGCTCGCCTGACTTGCCGTGTCTGCTTCCTGATATGCCACCTTTTCCTGGGGTTGAACCCCGGGCCTGAGTTTCTACACTTTAGAAGTCGGGGCTCGGGCATACACACAGGTGGAAGCACCGGGCTTTAGCCCGGTGACCGGACGTTCGCTTGCAGACGGGCCTTTAGGCGCGGAGTATGCTGTTCCAAGCAGTTTCGGGAGGTGGCCAGTTCGTCATCCCGGACTTTGGACGTGAACCCACGCCACCGGGCCTAAAGGCCCAAGATTTTGAGGGCATTTGGTTCGTCGGGCTAAAGCCCGACGCTTCCACCGGTTGCGGCTTCGGCAGTTTGCTATTTCTTTGAGCAGAAATCCAAGTGCCCCCGCGACGATTCCGGGGTTTGGCCAACGACCCACGACCAAAGACCAACGACGATTCCCGGAACGCGCGCTGGGCGCGCGTTCCGGGAATCCCAGCTACTTGGCTTCCGCCGCCTGAGCTTTGGGAACAGCCGGCAGATGCATGGCTCTTACCTCTTGCACGCCAGCGGCTTTGCGGAGTTCCTGCAGCACGTTCTCCGGCACCGGGCCGTCGACTCGCACCACAGCCAAAGCCTTGCGCGGCTCCTTGGCGGTTTCTTCCCGTCCTAACGAGAAGTCGGCAATGTTTACTTTGTTCTTGCCCAGTATGGTGCCCACCTGCCCGATGACTCCGGGAACGTCCAGGTTATGCATGTAAACCAAATGGCCTTCCAGCAGCGTCTCGATATCGATGCCGTCTACGGAGAGCAGGCGTGGTGAACTGCCATGCAGTACCGTCCCGCGCACGACCTGTTCGCCGGCCGAGGTTTGCAGGGTGATGGTCAAGATGTCGCGGGCGGCGCCATTGTCCTTCTGTTGCGCCTTATCTTGTGCCTTGCCGCTCTCGGTGATGCGGATGCCGCGCGCCTCCGCCATGGAAGTGGCGTTCACCACATTGGCGTGATCGGCTACGACCTGGTTCAGTACGCCCATGACCGCCGCGTTGCGTACCAATTCCGTCTTCCAGGAACCGATGCGTCCGCCGTAGCGAATGGCAATCTCCTTCAGGGGAGCAGCCGAGATTACGTGGGCCGCAAAGGCGCCCAGACGTTCCGCCAGCACAATGAAAGGCTGCAACTGCAGGTATTCCTCGTAGGAGACCGAAGGAACGTTGACCGCGTTCTGGAATACGCCCTTCGTGAGATATTCGACTACCTGCTGGGCAATTTGCACGCCTACGGCATCCTGCGCTTCCTTGGTGGAGCCGCCGATATGCGGGGTCAATACGACGTTTTCCAAAGCAGCGAAGGGAGAATTCTTGGCCGGTTCCTCGCGGAAGACATCCAGCGCCGCGGCCGCCACTTGTCCCGACTTGAGCGCATCCAGCAGAGCGGTTTCGTCGATCAACTCGCCGCGAGCGCAATTGACCAGGCGCACGCCCTTTTTCGTCTTGGCCAGGGTTTCGGCATTGATCAGGCCGATGGTTTGCGGCGTCACGCCCAGGTGCAAGGTCAGATAATCGGATTTAGCAAAGACCTCGTCGAGCGGCAGCAATTTGATTCCCAGATCTTCGACCACAGATGGCGTAATGAACGGGTCGTGGGTGATGACGTTCATCTGGAAGGCAAGCGCGCGGCGCGCCACTTCCATGCCGATGCGGCCCAGGCCGACGATGCCCAGCGTCTTGCCGCGCAACTCGGTTCCCTGCAGCGATTTCTTTTCCCATTTGCCTTCATGCATCAGGCGATCCGCCCGCGGCAGAAAACGCGCGAGGGAAATCATCATGCCCAGGGTCTGTTCGGCCACAGCGACGGCATTGCCGCCCGGAGTGTTCATGACCGCAATACCCTTCTTGGTGGCGGCGTGCAAGTCCACATTGTCCACGCCGACTCCGGCGCGGCCAATGACCCGCAGTTTGTCGGCATGAGCCAGCAGGGTTTCCCCTACGTCGACCGCCGAGCGCACGATGAGCGCATCCGCGTCTTTCAGCAGTTCAGGCAGATTGCCCGTGATCTGGTCGGGGGTAATTACCGTCCAATCCGTATGTTGCTTCAACAGTTCCACAGCGGCAGCGGCAATTTTTTCGGCGACAATGATCTTCATGAGTGCACCCTCAAAAAAAGACAGAATTCCCTCATTCGCGGCTACAGCCTCGTTTTCGGGGATCTTAGTCAGCTTACACTAGAAAGGGTGGAATCCGGCAGGCTACTGAGCTCAGGATTTCCGATTGGAACTATCGCTTTTCCATTTCACGCCAACTGCCCCCGGAGCGACGTAGCGCCGCCGACCCCCACCCCAACGCGCCAACAACGGGCGCGCCGGGGACCCCAGTTCCGGCGGCTGTCCTGCGGGCCTCTCGCCCACAGTCACTCAGTTTTGGGGCCTGATGCTTGCTCTTTCCAGGAGCGAAACGTGTCAGGGCACGACTTTAGTCGTGCCGTAAGCGGTTCATTATGAAGGGCGGCTTTAGCCGCTGCGCATCGATTTTTCCGTGCGCTCACACGAACAGCGGCTAAAGCCGGCAATTTTATTGTGCCGAACGGCACGACTAAAGTCGCGCCCTGACACTCCTGTCTCTCGCTCGCAATCAATGATTCCATTATGTTTGGCCTCCCTGAGCCTCCCGGAGAACTCCAATTTTGCAAAACTAAATTTTGCAAAACTAAGTGACACCGGGCGTCTCGCCCACGGTGGTTGAGAGTAGCCGGCGCTACCTCTGCCGTCCCGGCAGACCCGCGGAACGTGAAACGTGAAACGTGAAACGAAAAACGTGAAACGCTTCCCCTGCGTTAACATCTACTTGGGTAGGGCTTGACAATGAACAACGCACTGAAAACAGCACTGTTATTGGGCCTGCTTACCGGGCTGATTCTTTTTGTAGGGGATTCGTTCGGCGGACAGCGCGGTTTGGCTATGGCCTTGATTTTCGCCGCTTTGATGAACTTTGCTTCTTACTTCTACTCGGACAAGATCGCGCTGGCCATGTACCGGGCCCAGCCGGTAACCCGCGAGCAACTTCCGCGCGTCTATGACGTGGTGGAGCGGATGACCCAGCGTGTGGGATTGCCCATGCCCAAGATCTATGTGATCCCGTCGGATTCTCCCAACGCGTTTGCTACCGGACGCAATCCCACCCATGCTTCGGTGGCGGTGACCCAAGGCATTCTTAATCTACTCGATGACGAGGAACTTACCGGGGTACTAGCCCACGAGTTGGGCCACGTGCATAACCGCGATATTTTGATCAGCTCAGTGGCAGCCACGCTGGCCGGCGCCATTACATTCCTGGCCAGAATGGCCTGGTTTGCCGGATTGTTCGGAGGCTTGGGCGGCAATGATCGCGAAGATCGACGCGGCGACGGCCTGGGAGGATTGTTCATGCTGATCCTGGCGCCCATCGCGGCCACGCTGATCCAATTGGCCATTTCCCGCTCGCGCGAGTATCAGGCCGACGCAACCGGCGCGCGGTTCACCGGAAACCCTTACGCACTCGCTAACGCCTTGAAAAAGCTGGACATGTATTCCCGGCGAGTGCCCCTGGCGGCAACCCCTTCCACGGCGCACATGTTTATTGTGCAGCCATTTTTGGGCATCAGTTTTGCCAGCTTGTTTTCGACGCATCCGCCCATTGCCAAGCGCATTGAACGCCTGACCGGACGACCGGCGGAATTGGAAGGCTAGAAGCTAGTGGTCGGGGCCCCCGGGTTCCTAGCTACTAACCCCTAGCTGCTAACTACTATTTGGAAGATTACCCAAGTCATGCCGGCCGACGGGAAAACGCACCGCCACGCTGCTACAATCGCCCCCATGCCCAGGCAAATCGAGTCGGCCGGCGCGGCGCGACTGGCGCAGTTGGAAAACGCCCTGCGCAGCATCATTCGCGGGCAAGATGAAGCCGTACGCCTGGCCCTGGTGGCTTTGCTGGCCCGCGGACACCTGCTGATCGAAGGCGTTCCTGGGGTAGGCAAGACGACTTTAGCCCACGCCCTGGCCCGGGCGGTGGATTGCTCCTTTCAGCGTGTCCAGTTCACCAGCGACATGCTGCCCAGCGATGTGCTGGGGATCTCGATTTATTCCCCGGTGGAGCAGAAATTCGAATTCCGGCATGGCCCCATCTTTGCCAATATTCTTTTGGCCGACGAGATCAACCGTACCACTCCCAAAACGCAGTCGGCGCTGCTGGAGGCCATGAATGAGGGGCAGGTCACGGTCGATTCGCGTTCGCACCTGCTGCCACAGCCTTTTTTAGTGGTGGCCACACAGAATCCGGTGGAACATCACGGCACCTATCCCTTGCCGGAATCGCAGATGGATCGTTTTCTGATTCGCGCCAGCATGGGTTATCCGGCCACCGACCGGGAACGCGAAATCCTGCGCGCCGAAGCCGGCGCGGCGCGGTTGGACGACCTGCGTCCAGTATTGACCGGCGCCGAGGTGCTGACGTTGCAGGAAGAAGTCACCAAGGTCGCGGTGGACGATTCGCTGGTCAGCTACACCCTGGAAATCGTACGCCGCACCAGGGAATCCGAATTTCTGTCCCTGGGCGCCTCCCCGCGAGGCTCGCTCATGCTGTATCGCGCTGCTCAGGCGCTCGCCTATCTCGATGGGCGCATGTTTGCCACTCCGGAAGACTTCAAGTTCTTGGCCGTCCCGCTGCTGGCCCATCGCGTGGTGGTGAATGCGCGCTACTCCTCCACCCGCAAGAAATCCGAACAGGCCGACGATGTGCTGCGGGAAATTGTCGAAAGCGTCCCGGTACCGGTGTAGTTGCGAGTGGCGAGTGGCGAGTGGCGAGTGGTGGGTAAAGTGGTTTTCTGTTGCCGTCAAACCCTTGTAGTGATTTAGTTATTTCCCCGTTTAGTCGCGAGTGGCAAGCAGTGGGCAAAACGTTTTCTGTTGCAGTCAGACCCTTGTAGTGATTTAGTTATTGCGCGGGCTTCGGAACGCAAGTTAACCGAGGACCCCGATGCCGGGAATACCAGGCCCCCAGATTATTGGCAACCTCGTCACGAGCAACTTGCCACTCTCAGGAGGGAATGTGTCGGCTGATTGTAAAGATCTTCTCACATGGCAAAAAGGAATGCGGCTGGTGACGGCTGTTTACGCGGCAACACAAAAGTTTCCGCGCGAGGAAGTCTTTGGGCTTTCGAGCCAAATGCGCCGCGCGGCCGTCTGCGTGGTGAGTAACATAGCGGAAGGTTCGGGTCGGTTTTCCGATCGAGAATATAAACAATTCCTTTCTCAATCCAGGGGTTCTTTGCTGGAACTCGAAACTCAGTTACTGATTGCCCGGGATTTGAGGTACATTAACAGTACTGACGCGGACGTGTTGTTGAAGCAGACGGACGAACTATCCCGAATGCTTAGCGGCCTTCGCAATGCGATTCGGCCGAGATGTTCGCGGTCAGAAACCGCAAGTGACAGCGTGGTGGAGTCTCCCGGAAGAATTGGCAAGGCGGCCCCGCTCGCAACTCGCAACTCAAAACTGACTTATGAAATCTGGAATCATTGGCCTGCCCCAGGTAGGCAAGACATCGCTATTTACCATCTTGACCAAACAGCAAGTCACGTCGCGCACCAACCCGCGCGACGCGCATATCGGCGTGGCCACGGTTCCCGACGAGCGTTTGGACAAGTTGGCGGCCCTCTATGACCCCAAAAAGCTTACGCACGCCACCATCGAATACGCCGATGTGGCCGCCATGAGCCAGGAAGCCCTGAAGGAGTCCGCGTTTCTCAATACGCTGCGCACGGTCGATTCCCTCACCCATGTGCTGCGCGCCTTCGAGGACCCGGCCATCCCCCATGTGGGCGAGATTGATCCCCTGCGCGACATCCGCAACGTCGAATTCGATCTGATGGTCAACGATCTTGGCCAGATTGAAAAGCGCCAGGAACGGGTCGAAAAGGACTTGAAGCGCCAAAAGAGCGCGGAACTGGAGCGCGAGCGCGACGTTCTGGTACGGGCCCGCGAGCATCTGGAATCCGAACGCCCCTTGCGCGAGATGGAAATGACCGTGGACGAGAAGAAGCTGGTTCGCGGATTCATGTTCCTGAGCGAAAAACCCATGTTGTATGTGCTCAACATCGGCGAAGATCCAAAACTGGGCGAAAAACTTGATGGCGCGGTAGAAAAGTTTGGGTTGCAAGAAGTAGCGGCCCGGCCCAATGCCGGCGCTACCGCCATTTGCGGCAAAGTGGAAGCCGAACTGGCCGAAATGAGCGAGGAAGATGCCGCCGAATTTCTGGGCAGCTACGGACTGCCGGAAAGCGGCTTGGTGCGCTTGATCCGCAAGACCTACGAACTGCTCGGACTGATTTCGTTCCTAACCGCCGGCGAAGACGAGTGCCGCGCCTGGACCATTTTCAAAGGCATGCGCGCGGTGGAAGCTGCCGGCGCCATCCATACCGATTTGGAAAAACATTTTATCCGCGCCGAAACCATCCACTGGGACCAGTTGCTGGAAGCCGGGTCGGAAGCCAACGCCCGCGCCAAAGGCACGCTACGCCTGGAAGGCAAGGACTACATCGTGAAGGATGGGGACATTCTGCATATCCGCCACAGCGGGTAAGTGCGAGACGCGATTCGCGCGTGGGCCGAACATCCACCACGGAGGCACGGAGGCACGGAGACACGGAGCTCACGGAGTAAAACACAGCGGGTGCCACAGGCGGCCACCAATCGAATGCGACAACAACTTGCGGCTTTTTCATTCGGCCCCACTCCGTGAACTCCGTGCCTCCGCGTCTCCGTGGTGGATGTTGTCGGCGCGTCTCAAAAAAATCGAACCGTTCTTTGCGGCGACACATCCAACAAATATCTGGCTGAGTTTGGTTGAGCTTGCTATTTGGACGCGCCTTATCGACGCCACAATCGCTCCCCCCTAGAACGGAGGCCCCAAGATGGCCCACAAAGCCAGTGACCGAACCTTTCGCGAACCCATCAATTGGACGACGACCCTGATCATGGTCTTATTCCATATTGGCGCCGTAGCGGCTCTTTTCATGTTCAGTTGGAGCGCCTTGGCGGTGACCATTGGATTATGGTGGATTTCCGGCAGCCTGGGCATCGGCATGGGCTACCATCGCTTGCTCACCCATCGTGGGTACAAGACACCGAAATGGGTCGAGTATCTGCTCACGATATGCGCCACGCTGACGCTGGAAGGCGGGCCCTTCTTCTGGGTGGGCGTTCACCGCGTGCACCATCAGAACTCCGACCAGGAGGGCGATCCCCACTCCCCGCGTCATGGTGGTTTTTGGGCGCATATGGGCTGGATCATCACCCGCAGCACTTTGCACAACGGCGCCCCCGAGCTTTTGGCCTATGTCCCCGACCTGCGCAAGGATAAATTTCACACTTGGATCAGCAAATGGCACTGGGTGCCCACGGTCGTGCTGGCGGTGGCGCTGTTCCTGATCGGCGGATGGCGATTCGTAATGTGGGGTATTTTCCTGCGGACCGTAGTCGGCCTGCACGCCACATGGCTGGTCAACTCCGCCACCCACATGTGGGGCTCGCGCCGCTATACGACCACCGATCGATCCACCAACAACTTCCTCATTGCCCTGCTGACCTTCGGCGAAGGCTGGCACAATAATCATCATGCCCATCCGCAATCGCCTCGCCACGGCCTCAAGTGGTATGAGGTCGACATGAATTGGTACGGAATTTACTTCTTGCGCCTGTTTCGGCTGGCCTGGGATTTGAAATTGCCCAAGCTGGAACCTGTGGCGGTGATGCCGCCTCGGTCCCGCGCCAAATCCGCGTCTTGAAAACCGTTGACCACGGAATACCCAGCAAGCACTGAAAAACGACGAGATGTAGCGCCGCCGGCCCGGCGGCTGTCCTGTGGGCGTCCTCGCCCACAGCGCTTGTCTCAAAGGTGCGGCCGGGACGTCCGCACCGACAGCCGGCGAGACGCCGGCGCTACCAGCTAAGAAAGCACTGGAGCGCGAACAAAATAACCGATTCAAAGGATTGCTTTTCCCGCTGACTTTTCTGTGTTTTCTGTGGTTAAGTGCCCCCCAAATAAAGCCTGCGAGAACCGTTGCGTCCAGAGTAGCTGCCGTTTACTCTTATTCTCTAATCATTTGCTCTGAGAATAGAGCGTCCTGGAGGCGGCAATGGGGAAAAAGCAGGGCCGAAGTGTTGGCATTGCACTCTTATGGAGTGCGGTATTGGTAATCATACTGAGCTGTCCGGCAGCCTGGGCTCAAACTTTTCGTGGAATCATTCAAGGTACGGTGACCGACGCCAGCGGAGCGGTATTGACGGGCGCCAAGGTGACCGCCCATAACACGAATACGGGGACCGAGCGTACCACGGTGACCAATGCGAGCGGTAATTTTAATCTTCCCGAACTGCCGATTGGCACTTATTCGCTGAAGGTCGAGGAAACCGGTTTTCAAACCTCGAAGACGACGGGGATCGTTGTCGAGGTAGCGTCCACCAGACGCATTGACACCGTGCTGCTGCCCGGCCAGGTGCAGGAGCAGGTTGAAGTCGCCGGTGAGTCCTTGTCGCAAGTGGAGACCAGCACGGACGATCTGGGTTCCACCATCTCCGCCAACACCGTCGAGAATCTTCCGGTGAATGGCCGCGATTACACCAAGTTGATTTATCTGACTCCGGGAATCACCGGCTCGCCCGATCAGATTACGGATTCGCCCGGTTCGTTCGGCACCTTCTCGATGAACGGCGCGCGCGGCCGGTCCAATAACTTCCTGCTCGACGGCACGGACATGAATGACGGCTACCGCAATGATCCGGCCATCAATCAACCGGGAGTTTTTGGCACCCCTTCTACGATTCTGCCGATTGACGCCGTCTCCGAAGTTCGTGTGCTTTCGAATTTCCAACCGGAATTCGGGCGCAGCGCCGGCACCGTGATCAGCATTGTGACCAAGAGCGGAACGAACAACTTCCACGGAAACGGATTCGACTACTTCCGCAACAACGCACTCGATGCACGCAACTATTTCAATAGCACTACTGACCCTCAGGCGCCGTTCCACAACAATCAATTTGGCGGTTCGCTAGGCGGGCCCATTCAGAAGGACAAGACGTTCTTTTACGCCAACTATGAAGGCCAACTGGAACGCGTAGGCGTGGTAACCACCGGTTGCGTTCCGCAAATCACGGCGGCTCAGCTGCAGAGCGCGAATCCGGTAATCCGGCAGCTTTTGCTTTCACAGAACCCCTGGCCGACGGCAAACATAGCGGGCACCGGGATGAGCGCAGATGGGACCGGTTGCCAAGGCGGCAATCCCGACGTTTCCTTGATTACTCCTTCTTACAACAACCTGAGCAGTGTCATCGGCAAGATCGACCATAGTTTCAACACGAATAACCAGGTGACCGGCCGATACTATTTCGGCGATAGCACTCAGGCCTTCCCTCTGGCCTTAACGGCGTCGGGCGGCCAGCTTCCGGGGTATGACACGGTAACGCCTACTCGCGTGCAGCTGATTTCGCTCTCGTATGTGCGCGTGATTTCGTCAACGCAGGTGAATGAACTTCGCTATGGATGGAACCGCTTCGCCGAGGGCTTTTATCCCCAAGATCAGAGCTTCTCGCCCAGTTCGATCGGTCTGTGCTCGGGCAGTACAACGGCCCAGTGCACGCCGGGAAATCCGGCCGACCAGGGAGTGCCTACCATCGTGGTCGGCGGGTTCTCGCAAATCGGCGCGACCAACGGCGATCCCAAGCACCGCACCGACACCAACCACCAGGCCCTTGATGGCTTCTCCTGGCAGCTGGGTAAACATGACGTGAAGTTTGGTGGCGAGTTCCGCCGCACCAGCATCTCGCAGACCTATGATAAGGACTTCCGCGGCAAACTGGTGTTCGACAATCTGACCGATTTCCTTGCGGGGAACGTGGATTCCGGCATTCAATATTCCGGCGATTCGGACCGTAATACCTTCGAGAACAGCTTCGGCCTTTATGCACAAGACAGCTACCGCATGACTTCCCGGCTGACGTTCAATTATGGCTTGCGCTGGGATTATTTTGGCGTGCTGGGAGAGAAGAACAACCAGCTCAGCAATATCACGGCCACTGACCCGGTCGCGGGCACGGTAACGCTCACCCAGGTAGGCACCGACGGGCTGAATTCGCTGTACCGGCCGGATTACCGGAATTTCTCGCCGCGCGTGAGCTTGGCTTGGGATGTATTCGGGAAAGGAAAGACGGTTGTCCGCACCGGTTTCGGCGTCTTCTTTGACTCCTTCTCGCAGGACATGTTCGTCGGCCAAGCACCCTATCCGCCGACCTTCGACCCCGGCATGACCTACAATCCGATCGGTTCGGCTCAGGTGGTTCCCGCCTCGGCCTCGGGGACCACCATCAACGCCGGCGTGCCCATTTATGGTACCCCCGGCTGCTCGAGCGAGTGCGATATTTTCTCCGTGGACCGCAATCTGCGTACGCCGTACATGGACAATTACAACATCAACATCCAGCAGCAGCTGGCCAACAAAATTGTTATGCAGCTGGGATACGTGGGTTCGCAGGGGCACCGGCTGACCCGGTATTTTGATATCAATCAGCCCTCGCAAGCGCAGATTCAGGCCTACGATCTGGCAAACCCCGTCCCTAACCCGATTACGGGCGCACTCGCGAGCGCCGGTGGTTATGCCATTCCCCGGGTATATGGCAACAATGCCTACGGCGCCTACTACATCATGCAGCTGAACACCACCGGTCAGTCCAACTACAACGCGCTGCAGGCCAGCTTGAAGCTGAGCGGTTGGCATGGCATTACCTCCATCGTGAACTACGTGTGGTCGCGCTCCATGGATAATTCCAGCGACGGCTTGGACTTCATCCCCAACGCCGCCCAGCCCAACGACAGCACCAATCCGCAACAGGAGTACGGTCCATCCGGCTTCGATACACCCCAGCGCTTTACCTGGATTTTCGGGTATGAGCTGCCGAAGATTGGCGGCAACCTGCAGCGCGTAAAGAATGGCTGGGGCTTCGATAGTACCGTCGAGATGCAGAGCGGCCAGCCCTTCAATCTCAACTACAACTTCCAAGACGATTTCAGCGGCAGCGGCGAAGGCGATGACCGACCGGACGTGGTTGGCCCAATTGTGTACAACACTAAGAATCCTGCCCAGTACCTCGATCTTAGTTCGTTTGCCGTCCCCTGCACCGTGAGCAGTGCGACCATGGCCAGTTACGATGCTAACGGGAATGTGGTTTACACGCCGAATGGCAAGGCTTCCGACTGCGTGCCCGGCACGCGGCATTTCGGCGACCTCGGCCGCAACGCTCTGCGCGGCCCCTCGTACAAACAGTGGGATTTCGCCATTTATAAGAACACTTCGATCACCGAACGCCTGAAGCTGCAGTTGCGGGCGGAGATCTTCAACCTGCTGAATCACCCCAACTTCGCCAATCCGGTGCTTCCGAACTGGATTGCCGATGCGGGCGCGGCCGGATTTGCCTTGAACGGCGCCGGCAATCGCGAAGTAGGGGGCGGCTATTATCCCATCACCGCTACTGGCGATGTGGGTGTTGGCAATCCCTTTCTTGGAGGCGGCGGACCGCGCGGCATTCAGTTGGCCGCGAAGTTCTCGTTCTAGCAGCAATAAGCAACAAGCAGTAAGCAATAAGCCAAAGCCACAAGCCAGATCGTTCTGGGTTGTGGCTTTTTTACTGGCAGCGATAAGCAACAAGCCAGACTCGATTCGGTCTGTGGCTTTTTGCGTTTCCTCCGCGCCTCTGCGTCTCTCCGCGAGATTCCGGGTTTCGCTGGCGGGCTCCGCGTCTCTGCGCGAGATTCCGGACTACGGCGCCGTCTTCTTCTGTCTTCTCTTATGTGCCAGAACCGCCACGGCGATGGCGACAGCGATGACCGAAAGAATCACCAGGGGATGCTTATGGAATAACGCATTGAAGGAGGTGATAATCTGCGGGCCAAAGACGACGGTGAGCGCCGCCAGCAGGCCGAATCGCACCAGGCGGGCGGTAAACATCACGCCCAGAAAATGCGGCCATCGCATTTCAAAAGCGCCGGCGGAGAGCACGAAAATCTTGAGCGGAAATGGTGGCGGCAGTACCGCCGGCAATCCCAACGTTAACACCGGGTGATTTTCGAAGTCATTGCGGATCTTATCGAATTTCGCCGGAGACATGCGTCCGGCGATCAATACTTCGCCCCCCGCATAGCCGATGCCGTAAAGCACCAGGCACCCGACCGCCGATCCACTGGCCGCCAACAGCACATAGAGCCAAGCATGACCCGGATGCTGGTAGGCATAGGTAATCACGACTGCGTCCACTGCGCCCGGCAATGGGATGCCCGCGCCGTCCAGTCCGGCCGTCAAGAATACGCCCCAAGGTCCCAAGGTTTGTAACAAGGCCCAGAGCCAGTGTCGGTATTTCAGTAGTGTCTTCATAGAGTGCAGCAATAAGCAACAAGCAATAAGCAATAAGCCAGCGCCGAGTCCGATGGTGGAAGCACCGGGCTTTAGCCCGGTGAAAACTGGCCCAAACGCAATGGGCTTTAGCCCCGGCCCTGCGGCTAAAGCTGCTCCACGGGCGCGGCGCTTCCTCTCCGCCAGACGTTCCACATCCCTCATTCCACGTGTCTCCGCGCCTCAGCGTCTCGGCGCGAGGTTCCGGGCGGGGGACGGGGGACAGGAGACGGGGAACGACGCTTCCACCCAAGCACAGCCGACTAAAGATCTTTCTTGTGTTCCGTTTTGCCCAGCAGCAGATCCAGCGCGTGCGGCAGAAGATCGATGATGGCGTTCAGCGACTCGGTGGCGGCCACGGGACTGCCCGGCAGGTTCACGATCAGCGTGCGGCCGCGGATTCCGCAGACCCCGCGGCTGAGGGCGGCAAATGGGGTACGCCGCGCACCTTCCGCCCGCATCCGTTCGGGAATGCCCGGCACCATCAGATCGCAAATGCTCTGCGTAGCTTCCGGAGTGACATCCAATTTCGCCAGTCCAGTGCCTCCGGTGGTGATCAGCAATTGCACCTTACCCGACCATCCCAGCAGGGAGTTCTCGATGGCGGTGCGATCATCGGCGATCACTTCCCCGCCCGTGACGTGGAAACCCTTGGCCGTGAGCAACTCGCGCACCGCGGGGCCGGACTCGTCCACGCGTTCGCCGCGCGAGGTCGAGTCACTCACCGTCAACACGGCGGCGGTAAAAGTTGGTTCGCCGGTACTAGATTGCAAATCGGACATGTATTTCCTCAGCCGTCCTGTTCCCCGGCATCGCGATTGGCTTCATCAAGCAGCCGCAGACCTTCCATCAATAAACTCTGGGTGGAGCGGGTAATCGTTTGTTCGGAGCTGGCCGCTGCAAAATCGATCTGGAAGCTGCCCTCCGCCTCGGTCCAAGTCAAAGTCTTATATACCGCCGAATCGCCCGAGAGGGAGCCACACACCGCATGATTCATCTGGCCCTCCCGAAAGAACAGCTTACCCTGTTCGTCGCCCTGTTTCAGGGTGAGCAAACAAGTTTTGCGTCCCATTTCCAGCGATTGCAATAAATCGATCACGTTCATCTGCGCCAGGGATCCGCGCATGGTGGTCTCGCCGGGAGCGCTGTGCGCCATCTTTTCCAGCGCGATCTTCCGCAAGATACGCTTGATTCTGGCCGCCGCCTCACTGGCAAAAAACGGCTTTTCCAGGAAATCTTCCACCCGGTCCTGCAGCGGCTTCAACAGCTCACTCATGTCGTTGCGGCTGGCCGCCAATACCAGCGGAATCTCCGCGGTCGCGGGATTCTCTTTCAATTTGTCCAGTAGCTGGCGCCCATCCATGCCCGGCATTTGAAAGTCGCTGATGATCAAATCCGGAAGACTGGTGGCAACTTGACGCAACGCCTCGGCCCCACTGGCGGCAGTGGTAACCGCGGCCAGCGGCGCCAACGTCCGCTCCAGCAGTCCAAGCACCATCGGATTGTCGTCCACCACCAGAACTTTAATTTCGCCGGCCATTCGTCGCTTCCCTAAGTTTACGGCTTCCGCACGTAGGTACCGCTTTTTCCGCCGGATTTACGCACCAGCATAACTTCGCGGATGGCCATGCCCTTATCCAGCGCCTTGCACATGTCATAGACGGTAAGCGCGGCCACACTGGCCGCCACCAACGCCTCCATCTCCACCCCCGTAACCGCGGTGGTGGTGGCTTGGCTGGAAATGCGGACACCATCCTCGCCTGCGCTCATGCGCACATCCACGTGAGTCAAAGCCACGGGATGACAGAGCGGAATCAGCTCCGCCGTGCGTTTGGCCGCCTGAATTCCGGCAATACGCGCCACCTCAAAAGGATCGCCCTTGGGATTGTGCGGCAGCGCGCGGAGCATCGTTGGCGACATCTCCACCCAGGCGGTGGCCTCCGCCCGGCGACGCGTCGGCCGTTTGGCGCTGACATCCACCATTCGCGCCTGCCCGGAAGAATCGTAATGCGAAAGTTTCTTCGGCACGTTCTCAGAGTAAGGCAGGCAGCAGATATTGTCACTCTTTCGACGCCGTCGGCTCTCGGCCCTCGGCCTTCGGCCAGCAAGCAATGCGGAGGCGCAGAGGAAAACAATTCAGCCGCGGATTAACGCAGATAAACGCCGATCAAGGCAATCGTGATCTTTATCTGCGTTCATCAGCGTTAATCTGCGGCTAAGGTTCTTCTTGGTTTTTCCTCTGCGCTCTCTGCGTCCTCTGCGGTGAAAAAAAGGGCGTCCCATGCACTACTGGGACGCCCTGGGTTACGTTATGAAGGTTCCTAGTGGCCGGCGGAGGTCCCGACGGTTGCGCCATTGGCCCAGCAAACCAAGCCGGGGGAGAAGGGCGCCGATAAGTCGGGATGATTCGGCCGCACGCGGATGGTAAATCCGTGCCGGCCGCTACGCTGCACCGAAGTCTGACCGGTATAGCCGTAGATCGCGTCGGTCTCTTTCCCTTCCGACTGCATGGGTACGGCGACGCCATCGACGATTTCGCCCTGGGTATCGACCCGGCCCACATAGAGTTCGACAATCACATCATCCGGAGTCAGCGAGCCCAGATGGACCTGAGCGCGCACCTGGATGGTGGACGAGACGGCGACACTTACCGCCGGCGCCTCTTCGACTTTGCCGACCCAAACGTTGTTCCATTCCCGGCGGATACGAGCCAGCGCCGCGGCCAACGCCTTGGCGCGGGCGGCATTGTCCGCCTCCAACGCACGGAACTGTTGATGCGACTTGGCGTAGGTGTCGGTCATGTATTCGCTGACCATGCGATGCGTATTCACAAAGCGGCACAGCGAACCGATACAAGCCTTCATCCGGTCCACCCACTCGCGCGGAATGCGATCCAACCCGCGGTCATAGAAGGTGGGAATAATATCGTGCTCCAACACGTCGTAAAGCGCCTCGGCTTCCACGTGGTCCTGATAGGCCAAATCCTGGTAGTCCTCGCCGTTGCCGATCGACCAGCCGATTTTCGGAGAGAATTGGGGATTGTTCCACACTTCGTCCCACCATCCATCCAGGGTGCTGAGATTGAGGACACCATTGGCGGCGGCCTTCATCCCGCTGGTACCGCTGGCTTCATTGGGTCGCAAGGGGGTATTCAGCCAGAGATCCACGCCCTGCACCAGATAACGCGCCACCGAAAGATCGTAATCTTCCAGGAAAACGATGTGACGGCCGATATCGGGATGCCGGCTCAACTGCGTGATCTGCCGGATCAGTTCCTTGCCCGCATCATCCTGCGGATGGGCTTTACCGGCGAAGATCAACTGGACCGGCCGGGTGCTATCGCTCAGCAAGCGGTGCAGGCGCGACATATCGCGCAGGATCAGCGTGCCGCGCTTATAAGTGGCAAAGCGGCGGGCAAAACCGATGGTGAGCGCGTCGGGATCCAGGACCTCGTCAGCGGCTTCGATTTCCGTCTGCGAGGCGCCGCAGCGAATACGCTGCAAGCGCACGCGTTGCCGGGCCCAGGCCACCAGCCGTTCGCGACGGCGCTCATGAGTGCGCCACAGCTCTTCGGCGGGGATGGAATAGGCGCGTTGCCAGGTCTCGCCATTGGCCGGTTCGTCGTACCAGTTCGGCCCAATGTAGCGCTTGTACAGTTGGTTCATTTCCAGAGAAATCCAGCTGCGGAAATGCACGCCATTGGTGACGTGACCGATAGGAATCTCGTCCTGGGGAACTCCCGGCCACAACGACTGCCACATGTGGCGGCTGACCTCGCCGTGCAATTTGCTTACGCCATTGGAGCGGGAAGCCAAGCGGAGAGCCAGTACGGTCATGCAGAACTGCCCCGTACCGCGTGTCAGTCCAAGGTCCAGAAATTCTTTCTGGCCCAGTCCCAGTTGCCGGGCGGTGTTCCAGAAGTAGCGCTCCATCTGCTCGGGAGTGAAATAGTCGTGTCCGGCTTCCACCGGGGTATGGGTGGTAAACACCAGACTGGCCGCGGCCAATTCCCTCGCCTCGGCGAAATTCAATCCATAGGTCTTCATGAGTTGGCCAAGATGTTCCAAGGCAAGGAACGCCGAATGGCCTTCGTTCATGTGACAAATCGTGGGACTGAGTCCGGAGGCCAGCAAAGCGCGATAGCCCCCGATACCGAGCACAATTTCCTGCTGCAACCGCATCTCGCGGTCGCCCCCATATAACTGATCGGTGATACGGCGGTCTTCGGGCCGGGCATTCAGAGGAATGTTGGTATCCAGCAGAAACAGCGGGACGCGTCCCACTTTGACTTGCCAGACTTGGGCAAACACGGCACGGCCAGGCAGGTCCACCTGCACCACAATCGGTTTGCCGTCGGGGCCACAGGCGACCGCCAGAGGAATGTTATGGAAATCGTTGGCCTCGTAGGCTTCCTGCTGCCAACCCGACTGATTCAGGTACTGCCGGAAATATCCCTGTTGATAAAGCAGTCCCACCCCAACCAAGGGCAAACCCAGGTCGCTGGCGGACTTCAAATGATCTCCCGCCAGAATGCCCAAGCCACCGGCAAAGATGGAGAGACATTCGGTAATGCCAAACTCGGCGGAGAAATAGGCGATCAGCGGCTGATCGACTTGCGCTCCATATTTCTTCTTGTACCAGGTAGTCCCACTGTTTAAGTAGTACTCCAGGCTGGCCGCTACGCGATTCAAGTGAGCGAGAAAGGTCTCATCCTTGGACGCGGCTTCCAGCTTTTCCTGGGCGATGGTGCCCAACATCAGGATCGGGTTATGTCCCGACTTCTCCCACAGTTCGTGGTCCAGCCGGCGGAAAAGCTCTAGAGTGTCGTGACTCCAGGACCAGCGGAGGTTATAAGCAACCCGACGCAATGGCTCGATCGCGGTGGGCAGGGATGGTACAACGCTGAACGTCTGAACAGGCCTCATAATGGCGCGCGCGACCTCAAATGGCTTTTTGGGCATTTATGGAGTTGCCACCGATACCCGTGCGCAAATCCGATTCCGGACGGCGCGGTTCACCGGGACTCCATAGCTCCCACCTCAATTATCGTCCGTTAACGTAAAAACATAAGCGTTTTGGCACACAAAATGCGATAGGGGCGTTATTACCAATAATCTAACGAGCATGGCTTAACGAGCTTGGGCTTCGGCCTGCTCAAGATTCAACGAGGAGCGTTCGCCATTGATCAGCACCATGCCGCTGTCGATTAGTTGCTGGCCGGTGCAGTCGTAACTGGCAAAGCATCGTAACGTCTTGAAAGGAAAGAAGAACTCCACCGCTTCGGAATTGTCTCCGTCAGACAGTTTCAGGGTAGTACTGAAAGTGACGCCATCAAATCCTCCATCCTGGGGAAAATAGGCCACCACCGGGCGGATCAAGTGCACAATGTGGTCGTCAAAGGCCAGCGCTGCAAGCTGATAGCGCGATCCCTTGCCGGAAGAAAGCGGCGAACTCACCGAGAGCTGCAAATAGGCGCCTTCGTGGAAGGCGATAAACATTGGGGGCGCATAAGGGACAAAATGAGCTTGCGAATCCAGGTTGCTCCGCAGGCGCGCAATGGTATCCGCGTGCTCGGCCTTCAAACCCGCTAACGTGGCCGGGGTAATCAGACGGACGGGCAGACCGCCGCGAAGCAGCGCCGGCGATACGGTACTTTCGGGTGCGGGCAGCGGACCGAGACCGGCAGGAGCGCTCAAACTGGCAATCTGCACCTGCGCCGGACGTTGCGGTTTGGCTTCCACCTTCTCCGCGGGTTCGTTGGTCAACCACAAAACGAACGGCTCGGCATCCAGGTAGACCTGCGAATCCAGCAGTGCGGCCTGTTGTTGCTCTTCGTTGGCCGCCGTCACCAGGTGATGCGCGGCAGCACGCGGCACTACAAAAGTTACATTCTCCGCATTCTCGGTATTCACCGTCATCACCGTGCGGCGCACGTGGTAGGAGACCTCGACAGCAAACGCCGTAAAGGCATCATCCGGCGGGAACCTTGGTACGGCGCTCTTCAGGATCGGCAGCACCACGTCTTCATAGGTCTTCTTCACTCGGGCGCGCTTATCCAGCAACGTGCTGGAATATGCCGCGTAATAATTACCGGTGATTGCCAGCACGGTTTGGCCGTCGAATTTGTCGAAACGAATGGAGCGCTGATCCACTTTCCGCTGCTGCGGTTCGTCGATATCGAGCTGGCGGCTGAAATAGAAGGCATAGGGGAACTGGTGGGCCTGGATCTCGGCGCCCATCGCGTTCAGGGCTTCCATATAGCGTAGTTGTAAACGGCTGGCGCCGGCATCCTTGATCTCACTTACCGTAAGCACTTGCGCGTGTGCGGCCACCGCCAGCACGAGAACCACGGCACAGCTAGCGATTGTTCGCATAAACAAAGCCTTTCGTCTGATAAGGAGGATCGGAAACCGCGCGAATATAGGCGATCAGGGCCTGAATGTCGGAGGAAGACAGCGTATAGCCCCAAGGCGGCATTTCCGCCGAGCGGCCCAAGGCGGGACCACCATGGCTGACAATGGCCGTGAGTTCTTCGTCAGTCAGCTTATTTAGCGTATCTCCCTCGCTGAAGGGATGCGGTTTGGCCGTCAGGTTGTCGTAGTTCGAAACCCGTTCGCTGGTCGACTCCTGGTTGTGACAGCGATCGCAGTATTGGTCGTTCAGCCGCTGGCCCAGGACTTGTTGATATCCCAGCGCGAGCTCGTCCAATTTTATCTCGACCCGTTTACCGCCGCTGTCATGAGTGACCGCGGTGAGCGGATAATGCCCCGCCTGGCCACCCAGCGAAACCTGGGCGGTAAACTGCCCGCTGGCATCGGTAAGACCGGCGGGAGGAGCGCAGATTACGCCGGGCGCGGCCTCGATCGCAACCAGGGCGCCCGCCACGGCGTTGCCTTGCGCGTCATTGACCTGCACAGTGACCGGCAGATCGAGCGAGGCGCCGGCGGGCGCTACCTGTTTATCTCCACTACTGACCACAATGGCCGTGCCATAGGCCGTGGCTGCTGGCGGGGCGGGAATCTGGGACCGGCGGTTGCAACCGGCCAGGGGAACGACGGCAACGAAGAGAAGAAACCAGAAGCGGCTCATCGTCCTCCTCCGTTCTTGCTGGGGGTCGAGTTCGACGACTTCAACGAACTGAGAAACGCCGTCAGCGCTTTGGCGTCGTCATCGCTGATGTGCTGATTGGGCTCCAGGGCGCCCGGACGCAGCGCTTGCGGGTCCTTCAGCCAGTGATAGATCCACGCCGCATTGAGCCGCGCGCCCGCCGACCACAACGCCGGACCGATGTATCCCTTATCCTTCTGGGAATCGATGATATGGCAGGATTGACAGGCGTATTTTCCATAAAACAGCTGGCGGCCGGTTTCCACCAGAGTGGGCGTCGGGTTGGCCGGGGACCAGTCGCGGTCGAAGGCCGCCGTCTGGTACACCGTCATGATGTAGTCGGTCAGCGTATTGATCTCCGCATCCGTCAGGTTGAACTTAGGCATTCGGCGGATGAGCGCGGGGCGCAAGGTCTCCGGGTTTTTGAGAAATTGCACCAGCCACTCACGCTTCACGGCGCTGCCTTCCCAGGTCAGATCGGGCGCCATGTCTCCGCCCCGTCCGTTAATGCTATGGCAACTCAAGCAGCGCAAACCGCGCATCAACTGGCCGGCCCTGCCCGCCGGCTGGTAGCTCGTTGGTTGCAGCGTGCCGGCCCGGACAATTGGCGCTTTCGTCACGCCGCGACCGGTTTGCGCCAGCAAGGCGGTGGTGACCGCATCCACCTGTTGCTCGCTGAGTTTGAACTGCGGCATTTTCAGGCTGGGTCCAAAGGCGCGCGGATCGCGCACTTTCGCCGCGATAAAGTCCGGGAGCGTGTGCGGCACTCCCACGGGAAAGGCAATTTGCGCGAAGCGCTTAGCGCCTACGCGGCTGAGAGCGGGGGCAAAGTTCTCCGGTTTCTTGACGCCATTGATCTCGTGGCAGGAAGCGCAACCGTACTCGATGACCAGCGCCCGGCCATGCTCCACCTGTTCCGGGGTGGTGTCGCCGAGGTGCGCATTGGCCAGGAAATCGTCATCCTTCTTGGCGCCCAGAAACTCCAGCAGCGTCGCGATCTGCCGGTCATCGAAACGGTAGCGCGGCATCCTGGTATTGGGATCGTAAGCCGCGGGATTTCGCAGCCACGCCGCCAGCCACCGGGGATTTGTCTTGGTGCCGATTTTCGTCAGCTCCGGTCCCAGATCGCCCCCCACCAGATTTCCGGCCGCATTCTGCATGGCATGGCAGGAGGCGCAGAATGACTGGCCATAAAGCGTTGCCCCCGCTTGCGTATCCGGCGTTGCGGAAGCAGGCGCCGCCACGGAGGCCACGGCGGAAGAGGGAGTGCTCTGCGCCACCAGAAACGCGGTGACATCGCGCGCCGCATCGTCGCTCAAATGGAAATTGGGCATGGTGGCGGTGGGGGAATAGGCCTGCGGGTCCTTAAGCCAGGCATAGATCCATTCACGGGTGGTCTTCTCGGCAACATGCCGGAGGGGCGGAGGATCGTCCTTGCCCTGCATGATCGTGCCATCGGACATCTCGACCGCATGGCAATGCACGCAACCCTCGCGCGCCAGCAATTGCCGGCCAAGGTTCAACTGCGGTGTTCCGGTTAGAGCCTCCATATGGCACTGGCCGCAAGAGGCTTGCAGGTATTTCGCCGGCAGCACGGGCTCTTCCCAGGCCAGCGAACTGCGATGAGCTTCGTGCACGGTGGTGGCGGGACCTTGTCCCCGATGGCAGGTAACGCAACCGAATTCGGTAAGGGAGTGCGGAATCGGCGGATGCGGCCGGAACGGCTGTTCCTGCACATCGCGCAGCGACGTCTGCTTCAGCGCCAAGTGACAACTTGTGCACCGGTCCACCACGCCTTGCTCGGGCAGCCATATCTGTTGCACCCCATGGTCCATGCGCTTTTCCAGGGTGACGGCGTCGGCACGGCCGCGGATCAGACGCAAATACGCATTCTGGTAATGCCGCCATTCGCTAAAGTGGTTCTTGGCGGGAGCGATGCCCAGCGACACCAAGGCCACCAGGCTGACCACGCCGAAAGCGCGCACCGGGTCGCCGAAGATTTTGCGCCACGCACTCCGCATCTTAGTACTCCTTCCAAGGCAGTACCCAAGACCATCCGGGACCGCGGAAGAAGGTGCCGACCGCGGTCAGCACAACCAGCTCGGCAAGAAACCAGGTCATGATCCAAAAGGAGAGCGGCTTGGCCGCCAGGCCATCGGTTGCGCCCTTCGCCGCTTGGCGCGCGGCCAGGGCCATGAAGAGGGCAATCACCAGCGTCGGCGCCAGTGCCACCCAGACGTCAAACACCACGAAGAAAACACACAGCGCCCCCGCCATCCCGGCGAAGATCGTCACGCGCCGGGCTCGCTCGCTCAGGAATAACCCGCCGCCCTCGACGTTTACGTTGAAGTACGGAATTACGATGAGGGCCAACACGACGAGTCCGGGAATCAATACCCCCGCCACCACCGGCGGGAAATAGTGCAGCAGTTCCTGCAGTCCGAGGAAATACCACGGAGCTTTGGCCGGATTCGGAGTGTGCATGGGGTCGGCGAGTTGCTCCAGCGGGGCGTCGAACAACAGCGCCAGCCAGGTCAACGTGATCGTCAGCAATTCGATGGCGACCAGAATGCGGAAGAATACGCCCGGATGCGTCATCATCCGCTCTTCGTCGGTCACGCGCACGGCCGCCGAAGTGCGGCGGGTAATAAAGGCCACGCGTACCGGCGCCTTGCGCACATCGGAATTCAAGCCGGCAACATAGGGTTTGGGTTCGTCGCTCACGGTGTCCCTCCCCGGGTTGCGGCGCCGGCATCTTCGGCGGCCGCTCCCGCCGGCGCCAGCGTGTTTTCTCCAGCGGCGGCCTCGGGCACATACAATCCACCATCCTTGCGAATACGCCAGAAGTGCACGGCGATCAGCAACACCGCCGCAATCGGCAGGACAACGCAGTGCAGGACATAGAACCGCAGCAGCGCATTGGCATTGACCTGATGGCCGCCCAGCAGCAGGTAGCGAATATCCTGTCCGAACAGGGGTACGGCGGAAGCGATGTTGCTGCCTACGGTAACCGCCCAGTAGGCCAACTGGTCCCAGGGCAGCAAATAGCCGGTGTAGCTGAGCAGCAGCGTCGTCAGCAGCAGAATTACGCCGATCACCCAGTTAAACTCGCGCGGCGGACGATAGGCGCCGCGATAGAACACCTTGAACATATGCGCGAACACCAGGAACACCATGGCATGCGCGGACCAGCGATGCAGGTTACGCAGAAATACGCCGGACGACACCACGAACTGCAGGTCCTTCATGTCGGCGTAGGCCTGCGGCGCCGAGGGATGGTAATAGAGCATCAACAGCACGCCCGTGACAACCAGGATCAGAAACGTGCCGAAGGATAGCGCTCCCAGATACCAGGTGGCGCGGAAACTCATCACGCGCTTCCGCGCCTTGGTGGCGAATAAATGCAGAAAGATGTTCTGTTGCACCACCAGCGCGCTATGCAAACGCGTCCCGCCGGGCCCGCTGCGGAAGACCGAGCGCCAGGCGCGGGTGGTGCGCAATTCCTCGAAATACGCGGAAATCGGCTTCATCTCACACTCTCACGTACTGCCGTTCGGCCACCGTCGTGCTGCGGTCCACCATCAGATCGCCGTCGTCGCTGAGCCACACTCGCAGCCAGGGCAGGGGCTTCGGCGCCGGCCCCTCGATCTTGGTTCCGTCGCGGCGAAACTTGCTGCCATGGCAGGGACAGGCGATCAAGTTCAACTCCGGCTTCCACGCCGTCAGACAGCCCAGGTGCGTGCACACGGCCGACAGCGCATAGAAGCCCTCGGTCGCCCGCACCAGGTAAATGCCCGTCGCCGGATCCAGGGTCACGGAGTCTGGAACGTATTGGTCCGGCTTGCCCGCATTCACCACCGGAGATGCTTCATAGAGCACATTGGGCGATAGATACTGATAGGCGAACAAAGCCGTGCCCACTCCCGCCAGCGCCAGCGAACCCGTGCCCAGCTTCACGAAGAACCGCCGCCGGCTCAGGTCGTCGGCATCGCCGTTATCGGGAGTGCGCTTGTCGTCGTTCAACATGGTGCCTCCGAACTACCTGCCCTGGGTACGCGGGCTTCACTGCCCGATGTCACTTAGTTTTGAGGTTTCAAGGTTTGATCTGTCCAGGAGCGAAACGTGTCAGGGCACGACTTTAGTCGTGCCGTAAACGGGTCATTAGGAAGGGCGGCTTTAGCCGCTGCGCTTCGCTTTTTCCCTGCGTTCACACCAACAGCGGCTAAAGCCGGCAATTTTATTACGCCGAACGGCACGACTGAAGTCGTGCCCTGACACTCCTGTCTCTCGCACCCAATCAATGGTTCCATAATATTCAGCCCCCTCGAATCCTCCCGGAGAACTGCCATTTTGCAAAACCGGCAAGCCGGGACAGGATGGCCGCGTACCCAGACCTGCCAACTACTGCTTGCCCGCCGCCGGCACATCAAACGTCTGAATGGCCACCAGCCCGGTGCGTTCCGTGGAGGCCAGGCGATAGGCCTCCATGGAGATCGTGTTCACCGGGCAGCGTAGCGCGCATAATCCGCAGCGAATGCAGCGGCTTTCGTCCTTGATCATGGCGGTGCCGGTAATCACGCCCGCTTCTTCGGCGGCCACGTCGTCCAGTTCCAGGCCGTAGAGTTGGGGGTTCTGGCGAAGGGCATCGAGCGTCCGCGGTTCAAACTCCACCTGCGCGAGCGGCACCAGTTTGAGGCAGTCTTCCGGACACACGTCCACGCAGCCGCCGCACAGGATACATTGCGTGCCATCTTCTTCCGAGCCCTCGAACACCGTATTTATCCAGCAGCGCAGACAGCGGCGCGCTTCCTCCATCGCGCTCTGCTCATCGAAGCCGATCTCGACTTCCGTCACGCCGGTGCGGCGATCAATGGGGAGCATCGGCACCGGTGGCCGGTCGAGTTTCATGAAGTCCTCGAACATGCGGTGCCGGTTGAGAATTTCGACTTCGATCTCAGGTTCGGGATGTTTCTGTCCGCGCAGAAGCTCGTCGATGCCAATGGCGGCGCGCTTACCGTCTCCCACGCTATCGATAATCAGCCGCGGCCCGAATACGCAGTCTCCGCCAGCAAATACGCCGGCCGCGCTGGTCATCAGGTTTTCCCGGTTGACCGCAATCAGCCCACGCGGCGATATCTGCACCCCGTCTTCGGGGCGCAGGAAATCCAGGTTGGGAGCCTGTCCGATCGCCATAATAATGGTGTCGCAGGCCAGTTGCTTTTCGCTGCCTTCATACAGCGTTGGGTTGAATCGCCCATTGGCGTCAAACACCGATTTGGTATCGAGAGTCTCCAGCGCCGCCACTCGGCCGTCGAGACCCACAACCCGCTTGGGCCCGAGACCGGCGTGGATCATGATGCCCTCGGTTTCGGCCTCTTCAATCTCCTCCAGCGCCGCCGGCATCTCGTTGCGGCGCTCCAGGCAGACCAAGTGGACTTCCCGCGCCCCCATGCGCAACGCCGACAGAGAGATGTCGACCATCTCGTGAGTGGCGACCGCCATGACATTCTCGTCGCTGGGCGCAACTTCTTCGCCGGCGCCATGTTCGCGCAACACTTCGCGCGCGGCCGAGCGCGCCACATCCATGGCGACGTTGCCGCCGCCTATAACTACCACATTCTTCCCGATGGTGAATTTGTAGCCCAGATTGACGTTGAGCAGAAAATCGATGCCGCGATGGACGCCGTCCAGATCGACTCCGGGAATGCTGAGGTCGCGGCTGCGATGGGCGCCTACGGCAATCAGCACGGCGTCGAAACCCTGCCGCCGCAATTCGCCGATGGTGAAATCGCGGCCCGCCGCCTGGTTGAGCCGCAGGGTGATGTCGCCGGTCTCCAGGATTTCGCGTACCTGCGCCTCCACGACGTTGCGCGGCAGACGGTATTCCGGGATGCCCAGATACAACATGCCGCCGGCCACCGGCGCGGCCTCGAAGATCGTCACCGCGTAGCCCATCAGCGCCAGATCGTGGGCGGCACTCAATCCCACCGGACCACCACCGACGATTGCCACCTTGAACGGCAGTTGTTCCGCTGGCCTCGGCATCGCAATCGGATGCCTCGATTCGGGCCCATAGCGTTCGGTGAGGAACCGCTTGAGCGCGCGAATGGCAATCGGCTTGTCTATGTCTCCGCGCCGGCACGCTGTTTCACAGGGATGCGCACACACTCGCCCGCAGATCGAAGCCAGCGGATTCGGCTCGCGCGCGTACCGATACGCTTCCTCGAACCGCCCTTCGGCGATCAACGACACGTAGCGGCCGGCGTTGGTATGCGCCGGACACGCCATCATGCAGGGAAAGTTTGTGTTCAGCCAGTCCCGATCGACCTTCTTATCGAGAAACCGCTTTTGCATGAGGCCCTGCCTTGAACCAGAAACTCATTTGCTCAGCGTAAAGTCCGCCTTCCCCGTGCCGGCTACCTGCACGGGCTGTGACTTGGGCTTCATGCCTTCGTGCCAGGCTGTGACCGTATAGCTGCCGTCGGGAACGTCTTTGATGGTGTAATTCCCCGCGGCATCGGTTTCCGCATAGTAAGGAGTGGGACTGACGACAATGTACCCGGACATCTCCGGATGGACGTTACAAAACAGCGGCGCCACGCCGGCATGGTCGAATTTCCATTCTTTCTTCTGGCCTTTGGGCCACGTCCCCATGTTATGGCTGGCCTTCTTGTCCCCACCCACGGAGGGCCAGAAGACGTTGTGCTGGACGCTATCGCTATTCAAAAAGTCCACGGTTTCGCCCAATTGCACGATCAGAATGTGCGGTTCAAACCGCAGGCCTTTCTGGTCCATCACCGGGCGCCGGCTGGGGATGGGGAAAGTCTTTCCGGAAATCGCGTCCACGTATACCACCGAAATGCCCGCGCCCCCGGAAACCTTTCCACTGATGCTTCCCGCCCATGCCGCCCCGGCCATCATCGCGAGCAGCAGAATCATTGTTGCCGAATTCTTAAACATTGCTCTCTCCATGTAGCAGTAGTTAGTAGCTAGTAGTCAGTAGCTGGTAGCTAGTAGCTAGTAGCTAGTAGTTGGTAGTGGGGTTAATAGTCCGCGGCCGGGCCCCTAACTACTAACCACTAGCTACTAACTACTGTTTGCCCTAACTACTAACCACTAGCTACTAACTACTGTTCAGTACACCCATTCCAATCCGGCAACCGCGGTATTCACGCGGAACGGCCCTACTACCACCGGGTTTCCGGTTAACGGATTGATCCCCGAGGAAACCTGCTGCTGCGGACGTACCTGATATTCAAAGGACGCCTTGATGTTGGCGTGGATCAGGAACTGTACGCCGGGCGTGTAACGGCTGCGCGTCACGTGAACCGGGCCGAAAAAGTTCGTATTGATGTTGCCCAATCCGTTGAAATAGTCGGCATGGGAATTTACCGCATCGTACCGCATGATCAGCAACATCCACGGATAGGGCATCAAGTCGGCCTGCAGGAATCCACCGTCAAACGTAGCCGGCGGGGCATGCACGAAAGCGACCGGAAGCGCCTCGCCGGCGCTCACCGGCAGCGGCACCAGGGCGCCGGTATTGTCCACGGGCAGCAGGTTGTGGTCTCGTCCATACATATACAGGCCGAACAAATTGAACGTCCGGTAAATAAAGCTGAAGTCGCCGCCCACGCGATAAAACGGCTCGCGCGTCGTCAACAGGGAGGGGGTGACGCCGTCCGATAGCGCGCCCGCCAGGCGCTGCACGCTGCGCCCGTAGAAGTAATAGCTCCCCAGCGCCAGCGAGGTGTGGTCGCGGGGACCGGTCGCCCCCGCCGCCTGAACGGCGTTGCGGCTGCTCTTATCGCGCTCCAGGTTGACGCGGTACAGGAAGCGGCCGTACAGGTCTTTAAAGTTGGAGTCGGAGTTGTAGCCGATGCCGGCGGTATTGTTGCCGCCGGTGGCCGAAGGCACAAAATCACTGATCGGCGAGGTGTTGCTGGTGTTCTGATCCACCACCGCCAGCGAGTACCAGTAACCGCCGTAGTGATGGCCGCCGCTGATTTCCGCTCCCTTCCCGGCGCCGGCAAAGGTGAAGTTATTGTTCACGAACTGTTGCGGGAACATGGAGTTCACCGCGCCCAAATTCGCTTCCGAATAGATATCCCACGGACTGATATTCCAGGAGCGCGCCTGGCTGAAGGGCAGATCGAGTTCGAACTGGCCCACGCGCAGATTGAGCGAGTCCTTGGGTAAGTGCAGGTAGCGGCTGAGGTTGAGGAACTTCAAGTACCCGTCGCCCAGTCCTCCGTTGCTATTTTCGCCCGCCACGCTGATGTCGTCGTCCACCCAGAAGGCGATGTCACTGCCGAAGTTGCCCGCCGTAAAGATGCTGAAGAACCCCGTCTCAAAATCGGTCTTGGGCGGATATAGCCCGAAGTCGCCAGGACTGAACGGCGGCGACGGCGATCCGCCGGCTCCCGGCACAAACTGGAAATTATTGCTATTGGCGCCGGTCACCTGGAAATAGTTATTCATCCGCAAGCCGATCGGCGGCATGCCCGGAATCTTGCCCGGCCAAACCGCGTGCGGCCAAAGTTCGGCTTGCGCCGGCGCGCCCAGCATGACGGGAGGGATTTTCACCATCGATTCGTCGTCGGCCGGAAACTTGAATCCGGCATCCTTGAAGGCCCTGCCGAAATCGTTCAGTTTGGGAAAGGCCACGTGACAGGTGCTGCAAGAAGTGTTGTAAAGCCGTGAAAATGCGGGGATCGCCTTGCTGCGGTCGGGAAAAACCAGGGAGACTACAACTACCAGCACGACGATAACGGGAAGCGAAGCACACGTTGCCTTCTGCATATGACGTGCCACCCTTCGCGAAGCGGGCGGCCTCCCCACGAGGCACAAAATCCCCGGCTCCGCCTAAGCTGCTGATATTGGGTGCGGAAATTGCTTCCCGGGTTGCTGCTCAATCTTGTAATCACTACGGCATGTGGCGGAGATCACATTCCCTCACGCCGCGCTTCGGCGATAAGACCGCGGGCCAGGGCGCGAATTCCGAATTCAAAGTCGCGTTCGAAAAAGTCGCCGGCACAATGAAGCGCTTCCCGCAGGTGGGGAAACTCCGCGGACGGAAAATCCCGAAACCGGGCTTCGATCTGTTCGCGAATGGGGTGCTCGGCATGGCCGGCGGAAAGCCCGCTTGGGTCTGGCTTATTGCTTGCTGCTTGTTGCTTGCTGCTATCTTGCGCGGCCATGCCCACCACTCCTCGGACAGCGGCGGCAATCGCGTTCATGCCCGCCATGGCATGGCCCGGCGGAAGACCAGCCTCCCGCAGGATACCGATGAGCAATTCGACCGGGCGCAACGCCACCGGGGTCACCGGACCGCGCACCAGCACGATCGGCAGGGCGTTGACATGCGCCAGCATGGCGTCCCGATAGGCGCGAGCAGCGCCCATGACACGTTCTTCAGGAGGGTCCGCCGGATGCATTATCCGGAATTCGGACTGTTGCTGGGAGCGGAGGGGGACACCGACACCGAGGACATCGCCATCGTTACGGCCATGTGGAAGCGGTTCGCGCGCAATCTGAAGTCCCACGTTGTCTTCTGCTCGACTGCAAATCGTCCTGTCCAGGAGGTGGTCAATGAACTCGCTGCTATTGCTTAATGGTTCGCCCCGCGGTCCACGCTCCAATTCCATGAAGATGTTGAGCCGCATCGCCGAAGGCTGGGAGCGCGGCGGGGGCGCGGCGCCTGAGGTTCTCCATCTCGCGCAACGAGCCGGCTTCGACCGTGCGGTAGCGGCCTTTGGCGAAGCCGATATGGTCATGCTGGGAATGCCGCTCTACACCGACGCCATGCCGGCAATCGTGAAATCCTGCATCGAGGCCCTCGCCCCGCGCGTGAATATTACCGCGGCGGGAGGCGGGAATCCCACGCTCGGATTCCTGGTGCAATCGGGCTTTCCGGAGGCCTTGCATTCGCGCCCGCTCGAACGCTATCTGGAAAAGCTTGCCCGCCGCCTGGGCTCGCCGTATGCCGGTACGATTGTGCGCGGTGGCGGCGAGTCGCTCCAGGCAATGCCAGATCGGGCAAACAAAAAGCTATGGGAACAGCTGCGAATCCTCGGCGAGCAACTGGTTCGGGACGGCCGGTTTGGCGAGGCCGAGTTGCGCGCCGTCGCCGGCACGGAGCGCTTTTCGACAACGATCGCGGCATTGCTGTCAGTGGCGTTCAAGCTGCCAGTCACCCAGTTCTACTGGAATGGCCAGCTCAAAAAGAATGGCGCATGGGAGCGGAGATTCGCGGCGCCCTATAAGCAATAAGCAACAGGCAATAAGCTCCAAGCCAGAACGCAGTTGCGAGACGCGAGTCGCGAGCTGCCAGCCGCACAAGGCTCGCTACTCGCAACTCGCAACTCGGGACTCGCATGCTACCGCTGTACGCGGGCGTTGCCCTTCCAGATGCTCCAGATCTGATCTTCATCCGCGGGTTGGCCGTAGTCGGTCAGCAGGGTGGTCGCCAACGCGCCGCTGGCCCATCCGAACTGCGCCCACTTTTCGGGCTCCCAACCCTTCAGGATGGCATAGAGCATGCCGCCGACGAAACCGTCGCCGCCGCCAATGCGGTCCAGCACAGTGATGTCGCGCGGCTCAACCACGTGCCATTCGTCGCCGGCCGCCATGATGGCGCCCCACAGATGATGATTGGCATCCACCACTTCGCGGAGCGTGGTGGCGAAGGTCGAAGCGTTGGGATAGGCCTTCTTCACGCGTTCGATCATGCCCTTGAAGCCGTCAATCTTGGACTTGAGTCCCTTGCCGCCGGCTTCGGGGCCTTCGATGCCCAGACAAAGCTGGAAGTCTTCCTCGTTGCCGACCAGAATATCGGCCACGCTGGCGATCTCGGCGAAGATGGCGGAAAGTTCCTTTTCGCGGTTCTTCCAGAAGGAAGCGCGGAAATTTAAATCAAACGAAATGCGCGTGCCGTGTTTCTTGGCGGCCCGCGCCAGTTCCAGGCAGAAGGTGCCGGTCTCGGGAGACAGGGCGCCGATCAGGCCCGATAGGTGGATGATCTGCACGCCTTCTTTGCCGAAGATGCGATCCAGATCGAAATCCTTTACGTTCAGGGTGCGGCCCACTTCGCCCGCGCGATCGTTCCATACGCGGGGTCCGCGCGATCCGTAACCGCTGTCGGCGATATTGAACTGATGGCGATAGCCCCAGGGATTGCCTTGTGGAACTTCCACGCCTTCGTAATCCATGCCGCGGCTCTTCAGGTTGTCCTTGATAAACTGCGCGATCGGACTGCCCTTGACGAAGGTCGTCAGAACCTTTACCGGCAATCCTAAAAACGAGGACACGCTCGCCACGTTTGACTCCGCGCTGGTGGCCTGCATGAGAAACGATCCCGCGGAATGCACGGGCTGTCCGTTGGGGGGCGTGATGCGTACCCCCATGCTCGAAGGTACGATCAAGGCATACTTACAGTTTTGCTTCAGTTCAATCTTCACCTGCTGCTCCTTTCGCCGATCCTCTTATAGGGTGTGAACTTTCCATTTTAACGGCCCTTGAACTGATCTCCAAGCTGCTCTTGCGAAAAGCTGACGCTACGGGGCGTTTCCCATGATTCGTTCCACGTTCCACGAGGATCGAGAGTCCGCCGGCCGCAACTTGTTCCCGCACGAGGTGTTTCTAAGAAGTGAGACGGAGGCGTTAGGCAATGGTCAGAAAATCAATGTTCGCATTCATCTTTGTGCTGGCCGGAATGGCCCTCGCCGTACCGAAACCAGCAAGCGCGCAAGTCGCCTTTGGGGTAAGAGTCGGGCCGGTGGTGGTGCGTTCGCATGCTTTTGTTCGTCCTTATGTGGTCGCTCGCGCGCCGTACGTAGCCGTCGCTCCGGCATACGTATATCCGGCTTACGCATATCCGGTGTATCCGGCGCGAGGCGTTGCGGTCGTCGGTGAGCGCTTCTATCCGCGACCTTTCGCGTATCGTGCCTATCCGGCTTGGCGCTACGGCTGGCGGCGGTGAACACCGAACCTGGGTACGCGGGCTTCCAGTCCGCATTCCGGTGCGGCCAGGTGGCGTGCGCGAGAACTCCCTTTCCGCCCCCTTCACGGGTGTCATCCTGAGCGAGGCCCGCGGGGCCGAGTCGAAGGACCTATGTATTCTTTGCGTGATCCCATGCATGTGCTCGCGCACAGGAATGCAGAGGTGCTTCGACTCCGCGCCTCTGGCGCTCCGCTCCGTCGAAAATCACTCCCTGTCAGGCCAACGATCTGAAATCAGGGTTTGAAATTTGTACAACCCTGTTTACAGTAAGCTCATGCCCATTAACGCCGATAAACCGCATCTATGGAAAACTGACACTCGCGCCTCGGTCGATCAGTTCAATCGGTGGTTTATGGCGTACGCACCCAAGGCATATCGTGAGACCCGTCTGAACACCGTTCAGCATGTTGAGCAGGGGCTTGCTATCACGGCGGACCTCACGAACATCACACCCGGCGTGATTGAACAACATCCCGCGATCCTGCCGACCTTACGCATGTCCACCTGCCCGCCGCTGGCGCGTGATCGGCTTATTGGCCTTGCCGATTCCAGCAAGAATCTTGTCGGCACGCTCGAACAGGGGAAATTGCCGCCGCAGCTTTCGCCGGCGCTGCTCGCGGAACATTTGCGGCGAATCGCGGCCATTATCGCACGGATGCTGGACGTTGACATTTTCCCTTGGCTTCTGGATAAACGTCGTCCGACAAAAGAAGAGCGCTATCGCTCATCCACCATCGTGGCTGACCGGTTGTGCGGAGCCGTGGCCGAACCAATTGTCAGGAACGCCCAGGAAAAGCGCCAGCTTGCACTGATTGAGAAATACCTTACCAAGCGAGGGTACAAGCTAAAGGCTCCCATGGCGAGCACGTCGTTTTCGTGCTGTTTCTGTGCGGCTACTTCGACGCGGCTTACTTGGGCTACGAGGCCGCCGAAGGCATAGACTGGGTTTGGGAACACCGGATCGACGACCTTGCGAAACTCGGCATTTGATTTTATGGAAAACGCCATTCCCCACATCGAGGAGCGCCGCCTGAACGAACAGGCCCGGCTCGATGGCCTCAAGACAGCGCCGCAACGCAATAAATGGGGACAGTTCGCAACGCCGCCCGCACTTGCTTTCAGCATTGCCCAGCATGCGCGAGCGCTTATGGGAGAAGCGGCGGCCGTGCGTTTTTTGGATCCCGCCGTCGGCACCGGCTCTTTCTTCTCGGCCCTCGCGCGGGTTATGCCATCTCGCGATATCATCGCGGCAACCGGAATTGAATTAGATCCGTTATTTGCCATGGCCGCCAAGAGCCTGTGGGCAGGCCAAGGGCTTGACGTCGTGCAAGGAGATTTTACGCGGCAGGAACCACCCGCGCAGCGCTTTAACCTGGTCCTGACGAACCCTCCTTATGTGCGGCATCATCACTTGCCTTCCGGGGAGAAAGACCGGCTGAAAGAGCAGCTGGCCCGTTCCCTGCATCTGCCTATCAGCGGCCTCGCCGGGTTGTACTGTTATTTCCTGCTCTTGGCGCATGACTGGATGGAAGAGGACGGGCTCGCCGTTTGGCTAATCCCATCCGAATTCATGGACGTGAATTACGGCGCGACCTTGCGCCGGTATCTGACGGAGCGGGTAACGCTTCTGCAAATCCATCGTTTTTGTCCCACCGATGAGCAGTTCGCCGACGCGCTGGTTACCTCGGCCATCGTCATCTTCCGGAAATCAACTCCGCCACCCGGTCACGCAGTGCGCTTCTCGTTTGCCGGCCCAATCGGGCAACCGCGGACCGAAGCCACTGTGTCCCTGGAAACGCTCCGACACTCAAACAAGTGGACACAGTTCCCGGCCCGTTCGACTGTCGGCAACAGCGACGAGTTGACATTAGGCGATATTTTCAGCATCAAGCGCGGGCTGGCCACCGGCTCCAATGATTTTTTTATTCTTACCGAAGAACAGGTCGAGGAACGGGGGATTCCACTCGCTTTTACAAAGCCCATTCTTCCCGGCCCACGTCATCTTACGCAGGACATTATTCAGCAATTGCCGAGCGGCGCACCCGACGTGGCGCCGCATCTTTATTTGATCGACTGCAAAGAATCGGAGGAACGTATACAGGCAGAGTGGCCTCGTTTCTATGAATACCTGGAGGTTGGCAAGGCCGGCAAAATCTATGTAGCGTATCTCGCCAGCCGCCGCTCTCCGTGGTATTCGCAAGAGCAGCGTCCACCAGCACCGTTTCTTTGCACATACATGGGGAGGTCGCGCAACGGCAAAGCTCCGTTCCGGTTTATCTGGAATCGCTCGCAGGCGACCGCCCACAATGTTTACCTGATGCTCTACCCCAAAGAGCAATTGCGCGACCTTCTCGCACGGCTCCCCGAACTCGCCGGCCAGGTTTTCGAGGCGCTGCAACTCATTACGCCGGCGCAGCTTTTATCGGAAGGCAGGGTGTACGGCGGCGGCCTGCACAAAGTGGAGCCGCGAGAACTGGCCCAGATCTCGGCTCGCCCCGTGATCGAGGTGATCGCCTCCCATGTGCGTATCGAACATCAATTGTCGATGTTCGTATAGCGCGTCTTCCGCTGGACGCTGCGGTAGCGTTTTGCTACCATAAGTGGCTATGAGCCAGCCAGTGAAACTTTCCGACGCTCTGGTGCTGGATGCCCGCATTGCGGGAGAAGTGGTGGAACGCTCGATTGCCGGACAGGTCGAGTACTGGGCCAAGTTGGGCCGGGCGGTGGAACAACTTTTACGAGCGCCCCAGGCGTTGGCTTTGTGCCGCAACGCGGCGGCCCGTCCGCTCTCGGCATGTCTGGAATCGGTCGACTCGGCCGTGGGCCGGCAGCGTGTCGCCGACTTCCTGCAAACTCAGCCGTTCCCGCATTATGAGGCCCATCCCGAACAGCCCGGACTCCTGGTGCGGATTGCGGAAAATGGCCGGCGCTCGGTGGGACGCTTCGTCAATCGCCAATTTCAAGCGGTAAAGGTCAAAGCCCGGAGTAGCAGGAAGTGAATCACCCGCTCGATGCACGCCCGCTCATGGTTGCGCTTGCCGGTCCCAACGGCGCGGGAAAGACGACCTTTTATCACGCCCACCTGCAAGCGGCCGGACTGCGCTTCGTTAATACCGACAATCTTGCGCGCGAGTTGAACCTCCCCGCCTATGACGCGGCCAACGTTGCCGACGCCTTGCGGCGCGAACTCGTACGCCAGCGCGAAAGTTTCGTATTTGAAACCGTCTTTTCCGATCCGGTCGGGGAAAAGCTCACCTTCTTGAAGGAAGCGGCCCAGGCAGGCTATACCGTCGTTCTGTGCTTTATAGGAATCTCCGGACCGAAAGCGTCCGACGAGCGCGTTGCCATGCGAGTGACGCAAGGCGGACACGATGTCCCGCCAGAAAAACTGATGGCACGCTATCCGCGGATCCTGGCCAATCTGAAGGCAGGCATTCGAGAGCTTCCCATTGTCTGGGTCTTCGACAACGACGACCTGAGAACGCCCTACCGGCTGGCGGCAATCTTCCAACAAGGCAAGCCCGCGAAGCTGATCAACCCCGTTCCAAAGTGGCTGCGCCCAGTCCTGCCTGCAAGCAAACCGTAACCATCCGCGATCAAGTCGCTCTAGTCGTCCGGCATCCAGGTTTGTCGCGCTCGAACCTTGGCAATATTGAAGCGAGCACCCTGATTGTCGGGTGGGTTAAGCCAGAGCAGCCGGTCGAACACCTGTTCAGCTTCCTTAAATCGACGCAGCCTCCAAAGACATAGCCCGAAGCCGATCATACAGCGAAGAAACGGGCGGTTATCGATCCATCCCCAAGGCAACACTCCGTCGGTTCCCAGATTGGACCCAGCATATCTTGCCTGCTAACTGCCTTCGAATCCCTCGAAAGCCTCTCGGACAACCGCCTCAACCGCGGCAACTTCTTCGTCGCTTAACTTCGCGAATTCACTCTCGCGGCGCTTCTTCCCGAGTTTTCCGCTGTTCTTGCGAATGAACAGCACCAAGTCCTCGGCGATCCGGTCGGGCATATCCACGTACTCCGTGATCCGCCGCATGGCCTCGTCATGCCGCCGCAAGTAGTCGATTTCCTGAGGCAGATCATGATCAATGGTCTGTTCAACACCGCTGTAGAGGAATTCTGCGTTGTTCGTACAGTCGAAGTAGCGATACAAATCAGCCGTGTCGTTCAGGACTTCCACATTCCTCTCCGGTGTTGGACGCCAGGCAATGAAGTTCATCAGCGGCGAGGAATGGGCCTGCAGGCTCTCGCGATACTGCTCGATGCGCGTGAGCATCACGGAAGAAACCGGAAACACCATCCCGGGCGGAGTGAACTTTCGTTCCATCAGCACGTGATGAATGAGGCAGCGATGCAGTCTTCCGTTGCCGTCCTGAAAAGGGTGAACGTACACGAAGGCGAAGGAGGTGGCCGCGGCCTGGAGCACCGGATCAATGCCGGAGTCTCGCATCCGGTCATTGGCTTCGATGAGCCCGCCCATCAGATCGTTGAGATCCTGGGGGCGCGCGCCGACAAATTCGGGCAAGGGATCTCCCTGGTCATCGCGTTGTCCGAGAAATACTCCGTCCGGCCTAAGTCCCGGCTGGACGAAGCGCTTGTCCTCGATCAGAACATCATGCAATCGGATGGTTTCATCCAGCGTCAACGGAACCCTTCCCGCCTGCATGACCGCGCGCGCCCATCGCTCCAGCCGCCCACGCGGGGGGCGTTCTCCTTCAATCGCAAAACTGGCGCGGCTGTCGGCAAGCAGCAAGAAGCTGGCGGCGCGGGCTAGGACATTGGCGCCCGTGCGGCCGGCGATCTCCTTGGCCTTCTCTCCGAGTTGCCTTTCCACAAACGCGTTTAAGCGATCTGTGCGCCTTATCACGGGAGAGAATCGCGCCGTCCCGAGCAGATTTTCCCGAACCTTGTGACGTCGCGACAATTTGGGAGTACCCGTGAAGTACGCCTCTGGATCGAGAAGATTGACCGCTGCCAGCGTGGCGGGTAATTCTGGGATATCCAGAGTCCGCCCCGTCAACAGTTCGTAAAACATCCAGGCTCGGCGACTCGGCTCTCCGGTGGGTGCACGACGTATGAAGTGCTGAACGACGTCGGCCGGTACGGCTTCAAAGAGCCGCTTCAGAATGAGCAGGTCGATAGGCTCGTGTCGCAGAGCGAAGTTCAAATGAGCTGCGAAATCTTCTCCAGGCCAATATCGCTTGTCAAAGACTGACCAGTGTGTTTCCTCCCTGCGGCTGCCGCGAATGTGCTGCTCGGAAACCACGCTGGTGTGCCTGACCGGCGCCTGCACATTCAATGCACGGACGAGGGCTGCCCACCCGGCCAACTTCGCGCCTGCTGGAACTGCCTTCTCCTGGAAGACTTGAACTGGATCGGTGTCGATTCGCAATGTCGAAAACCTCAGGATTATGGTCGAAAATAGCACGAAATAACATATACAGGTCGAAAAACAATATATTGCAAAAGTGGTCGAAATTCAAGTTAAACTGTCGAAAAGCATAATATTTTTTCGCTATATGTCGCAAATTGGCATATCAAATCATTGCCGTGAAGACGAGGAAATATCTGTCGTGCAGAGGATGTTAGACGTTATTGCTTCCTGGTGCTCGCGGACTTACTGACTGTTTGTACCCATGTTCACGCCTGCGAGCCTTCCAAATGGCTATTCCGACGATGTCGAACAGCATTCCGATTTGATGTCGGACAGCGTTCCGATCTGATGTCGAACGTCGTTCCGAGATGACGGCGAGCAGGTTCGGAGCGGAGCGACGCTGGTGAAGAG
>Ga0181517_10000175_pt1 | contig 92124 bp, 65 predicted proteins | sample PEATcosm2014_Bin_31_FD_119748 | JGI IMG/M metagenome (GOLD analysis project Ga0181517, IMG submission 119748) | Peatland microbial communities from MTU Mesocosm Facility, Houghton, MI, USA - PEATcosm2014_Bin01_30_metaG | ecosystem: Environmental > Terrestrial > Soil > Wetlands > Peat | place... | reverse complement strand
TTCACAAGGGCACGGTTGTGCCGGAGAAGGACGAGAAGAAATAACGTATGCCTCTGATCCGGCTTCATCAACTTTCGCGGCGCTACCAGATGGGCACCGAGACGATCCACGCGCTGCGCGAGGTTTCGCTGGAGATCGAGCGGGGCGAATACGTCGCCATCATGGGGCCGTCCGGGTCGGGCAAATCGACTTTGATGAACCTGATCGGGTGCCTCGACACGCCGAGCTCGGGCCAATACGAGCTGAACAACGTCCAGGTGAGCCAGATGGATGACAATCAACTGGCGGCGGTCCGCAACAAAGAAATCGGCTTTATCTTCCAGACGTTCAACCTGCTGCCCAGGTCCGACGCGCTGCGCAACGTCGAGCTGCCACTGATCTATGCCGGGGTGCCGTCTGACGAGCGCCGCCAGATTGCGTTGGCGGCCCTTGCCAGCGTCGGGTTGGCGGAGAGGGTCCATCACAAGCCGAACGAACTTTCCGGCGGCCAGCGCCAGCGGGTGGCCGTGGCGCGCGCGCTGGTGAACAAGCCTTCGCTGCTGCTGGCGGACGAGCCGACCGGGAATCTCGACACCAAGACCGGCAACGAAATTCTTGCCTTGTTCGAACAACTGTCACGCCGGGGCAACACCATTATCATCGTGACTCACGAGGAAGATGTCGCCAAACACGCGCGCCGCATCATCCGCATTCGGGACGGCAACATTGCGAGCGACGACAAGACGCCGGACAGCCAACGGGTGATCGTGGGCCAGGAAGCGGCGGTGGAGACCGTCTGAGAGGAAGAGCAACAAACCGTAATTGTTTTGAGTCTGGCAGTATGGAGATCCTTCGAACTGGCGAGCTGAAAGCGCGGGAATGCCGCGCACTCCAAACGCTTCGCGATTACAAGCCCGGTTCCGAAGCGGCGAAGCGACAGATCGAGACAGTCAGGATGAATCCGGCCGCATGAACTTTCTGACGGAGCTGAAGGAAGGCCTGAGCATTTCGTGGGGGGCGATTCGGGCCAACAAGATGCGATCGATCCTCACGACACTGGGCATTGTGATCGGGGTGGTGACGGTGACGTTGATGGGGACGGCGATTACGGGGCTGGACCGCGCCTTTCTCAAGAACATCTCGGTGATCGGGGCCGACGTGCTGTATGTGGAGCGGTTCAACTGGTTTGCGAATGGGCAGGAGGAATGGCTCAAGATGCAAAAGCGCCGGCGCATCACGCTGGGCCAGGCCAGGGCGCTCAGGGAGGAGCTGGAAGCCTCGGAGTCGGCCCAGGCGGCGGGCAGTGGCGGAGGTTCGCAGGCGGGCAACGCCCTGATGGCACAGGCCAACGCGCTGCGGGACGAATTGACCACCGCGCGCGCCGTCGCTCCCGTCGCCAACGTCTCGGAACCGGTCCGGTTCGAGAAGCGCGGATCCGACAGCGTCCGGATCATCGGCACGACGGACCAATACGTATTCACCAGCAGCATCGGGGTGGCCCAAGGCCGCTTCATGTCGGCCACCGAGGCCAACGGGGGGCGGCCCGTGTGCGTGATTGGATCGCAGGTGGCGACGAATCTATTTCAGCGCGAGCCGCCGCTGGGCAAGCGGGTGAAGATCGCCGATCGGCCGTTCGAGGTCATCGGCGTGCTGGAATCTCAGGGGACGTTTCTGGGCCTGATCAGCCTGGACAACCAGGTGATCGTGCCGCTGCCGCAGTTCACGTCGGCTTTTTGGAACAACCCGGATTACCAGATCCAGGTAAAGGTGCGGGACCTGGCGCAGCTTGAGGAATCAAAGGAGGAAGTACGGGCGAAGATGCGCAAGATCCGGCGGCTGGCGCCCGGGGCCGAAGACGATTTCGGCATCAACCAGCAGGATCAGTTTGTGCAGATGTTTCATCGGCTGGGGGGGACGATCGCGGTTATCGGCATGTTCATCACCGGGCTGTCGCTGTTCGTGGGAGGGATCGGCATCATGAACATTATGTTTGTGTCGGTGGCGGAGCGCACGCGGGAGATAGGGATCCGCAAGGCGATCGGCGCCAAGCGCCGCACGATACTGATTCAGTTTCTCATCGAAGCCGCCAGCATCTGCGTGTTGGGCGGGCTCCTTGGGCTGGGGATCGCCTGGCCGCTGACCCTGGTGGTGCGCCTGGCGTTGCCGGCGACCATGTCGCTGCCGATCGTGGGGGTTGCCATCCTGGTCTCGCTCCTGACGGGAGTCTTGTCCGGGTTCTTCCCGGCTTGGCGCGCGGCGCGGATGAACCCGGTGGATGCGCTGAGGAGCGGGGAGTGAAACGTGAAACGTGAAACGTGAAAGGCGAAGGGTTGCAATGTTGAAGTCGGGAAACTTGGTAACCTGATAACGTGAGAATGCGAGGGGAGATTTTATGAATTATGGAACTTGGATGAAAGGGGTTCCGGTGGAAATCACGGGCGATTCACTTTGGAAGATGGAAGCGTATCGGCTGGCGCTTTTTGCGGCGGACCTTGGGTGGCATGATGTGACCAGGCTGGCGGGGGATAAGCGGACGCTTGATACGGCGGGGCAGTTGTACCGCGCTTTGGGCTCAATCGAGGCAAATGTCTCGGAGGGCTATTCGCGAGGCAGTGGCCGGGATCGCGCGCGATTCTATGAGTACGCCCTCGGGTCTGCCCGTGAAAGCCGTGGCTGGTACTACAAGGGGCGACACATTTTGGGTGAGACGGTCACTGAGCATCGGATTCGCCTCGTGACCCATATCGCCCGCCTGCTGCTCGCGATGATTCCTAACCAGCGGACCGCCGGCTCGTTCATGCATGACGGAGGTTCCGAATACCGAACCACAGAGGAAGCTATCACGGAGGAAGCTCTTCTCCAGTCCCCCTCGCTCGCTCCTGAGGCGCTCTCCCGGTTATTCGAAGACATCCCTGCTTCTTAATCACGTTTCACGTTTCACGCATCACATTCGATGATTCCCAAGTCCCTTACTGTTATTTTTGCCGAAGCGCAGGAGAGCTTTTTCATGGCGATGAGCGCGCTGGGGGCGCACAAGCTGCGATCGGCGCTGACGATGTTGGGGGTGCTGGTGGGGGTGTTCTCGATCATCGTTTCGATGACGGCGATGCGGGTGCTGCAAAAGCAAATCGAGGATCAGATGAGCGATCTGGGCAGCCAGACCTTTCAAGTGACCAAATGGCCGACTCTTTATTTTGGCGGCCCGGAGGGTTTCATGAAGTATTGGCGGCGCAAGGACATTACGCTGGCCCAGGGCCTGCGGCTTGTGGAACGGGCCACGCTGGCACGCGCGGTGGGCCTGGAAACGAGTTTCTGGGGAGGACAGGTGGAGACTCGCTATAAGAAAACGTCGCCCGACGTCCAGCTCTACGGGGAGACGCCGGGCAGCTTTCTGGCGCGGACGTGGAACCTGCACGAGGGGCGGCTGCTGCTGGATATGGACATCGACGGGGCTCGCGACGTGTGTGTGCTGGGCAACAGCCTGGCCAAGACCGTTTTTCCGCACTCCTCACCCGTCGGCGAGCGGCTCAAGATCAACGGCATCAACTACACGGTGGTCGGGGTGCTGGAGGCGAAAGGGGGATCGGTGGGGGGGGACCAGGACAACTTCGCCATCGTCCCGGTGACCACCGGTCTGAACCGGTTCGGAGGCTGGCGCAGCCGCAGCCTGGACATCCTGGTGCAGGCGCGGGACCAAGCGGCCTATGAAGAGACGATGGAACAGGTGCGCGGCTTGATGCGGGTGCTGCGCAAGGTGCCGCCCGGCAAGGAGGACGATTTCGAAATCTTCTCCAACGATTCGCTGATCACGCAGTTCAACGCCTTCACGCTGGCGGTGCGGATTGGGGTGGTGGTGGTCAGCTCGATCGCGCTGCTGGCCGCCGGGATCGGCATCATGAATATCATGCTGGTCTCGGTCACCGAACGGACACGGGAGATCGGCGTCCGGCGGGCGGTGGGGGCGCGCAAGCGCAACATCATGGCCCAGTTCATCATCGAAGCCATTGTGCTGTGCCAGATCGGGGGGCTCATTGGCGTCGCGCTCGGCATCCTCGGAGGCAACGCCACAGCCTGGTACCTGGACCTCAAGCCGGTGGTGCCGGTGGATTGGGTTATCGCCGGCCTGCTGATCTGCTCGATCGTCGGCGTCATCTTCGGGACCTATCCGGCGTACAAGGCGGCGAATTTGGATCCGATTGAGTCGCTGAGGTATGAGTGAAACGTGATGCGTGAAACGTGAAACGTGAAACGGTTTCGGGTTGTCAGGTTGTCAAGTTGTCAGGTTGCGAGGCTTTAACGTTCTAACGCTTTAACGTTGGCGAGGCCGGGGGTTTCTCCCCACTGGAAGTGGAGCCCGGCGAGCGGGCAGGTTGGTGGGGAAAGGGGCTCGTCTCGTCATGGGGGACGGGAGGCATTAAAACATCTGAGAGAAACCGAGGAGGAGTTAAACAATGTACGTTATCACTGGAGCCACCGGCAACACGGGACACGTCATCATCAAGAACCTGCGAGCCAAGGGCAAGCCGGTCCGGGCGATTGGCCGAAGCGCGGAACGGCTGCACCCGCTTGCCAAGCAGGGGGCCGAACCGTTCGTGGCGGACCTCACGGATTGCGACGCCCTCACGCGGGCGTTTGACGGGGCCCAGGCGGTCTATGTCATGATTCCGCCGGACCCGGCCAGCGCGGATTACCGAGCCCAGCAGGATCGGATTACCGACGCGATGGCCGAGGCCATCGAAAAGTCGGGAGTGGAATACGCGGTTGCCCTGAGCAGCTACGGGGCGGACAAGCCGGACAAGACCGGGCCGGTCGTGGGCTTGTACCGTCTGGAACAGCGCCTTCGGAGTCTTCCCGGGCTGAATGCTCTCGCTCTGCGCGCCGGTTATCTCATGGAGAATACGCTGGCGCAGCTCGAGCCGATTGAAGCGATGGGGACGACGGTCGGCACGGTGCAGCCGGATTTGAAACTCCCGATGGTGGCCACGCGGGACGTGGGCGAAGCCGCCGCGGAGGCCCTGGTTCGACTGGACTTCGGCCACTGGCAAACGCGCGAACTGCTGGGTCAGCGGGACCTTACGCTGCCAGAAGCCACAGCGATCATTGGATCGGCGATCGGCCGCCCTGAGATCGCTTACCTGCGGGTGGCCGAGGATCGATTCCAAAACAGCCTGGTGCAGGCCGGCCTATCACGGAACTTCGCCCAACTGCTGACCGAGATGACCGAGGCGATGAACTCGGGCTGGATGCGCCCCCTGGAGCCGCGCTCACCGCGGAACACGACGCCAACCAGCTTTGAGGCGTTTGTGGCCGAGAAATTCGTCCCCAGCTACCGCGCCAAGGCGCTGGCGGCGTGACCACGCATCACATTCCCATGATCTGGTAGCCGCAATCGACGTAAATGACCTGGCCGGTGATGGCGGCGGCGCCGGCGCTGGCGAGGAACAGGCCGGTGGCGCCCAGTTCCTCGGGGACCAGGTTGCGCTTGAGCGGGGAGTGGGTTTCGTAGTGCTTGAGCATCTCGCCAAAGCCGGCGATGCCGCGGGCGGCGAGGGTGTTGACGGGGCCGGCGCTGATGCAATTGACGCGGATGCGCCTGGGGCCGAGATCGTAGGCGAGGTAGCGGGTGCTGGCTTCGAGCGAGGCCTTGGCGACGCCCATGACGTTGTAGTGGGGGACGACCTTTTCGGCGCCGTAGTAGCTCATGGCAATAATGCTGCCGCCGTCGGTCATGAGCGGGGCCGCCGCCCGCGCCAGGCCGACCAGCGAATAGGCGCTGACGTCGTGGGCGATGCGGAAGGCCTCGCGGCTGGTGTTGACGAACTGGCCCTCGAGGGCGTCCTTGGGAGCAAACGCCACCGAATGGAGCAGCAAATCCAGCCGGCCGAATTTATCGCCGACCGTTTTGAACACGGCGGCGATCTCCTCGTCCCGGGTCACGTCGCAGGGCAGGATGAGCGTATCGGCACCGAAGGCGCCGGCCAGCTCCTCGACGTTGTCCTTGAGGCGCTCGCCCTGGTAGGTGAATGCCAGGGAGGCGCCGGCGTTTTTCCAGGCCTGGGCGATGGCCCAGGCGATGGACCGTTTGTTGGCGACTCCGAAGACAATCCCCAGTTTTCCCGTCAGGAGCGACATGAGTTTGGTTTTAAGGTATCAGAGCTGCCAAATCATCTCGGCCACGGTCCGGTTGGCGGGAATGAAGGGCACGACGTGTTCGGTGTGAGGCACGATAATGTCGAGCACGTAGGGTTCGTCGGCGTCGAGCATGCGCTGGATGGCGGCGCGGAGGTCCTTTTTGTAGATGACCCGCTCGCACTTGACGTTGAAGCTGTTGCAGACGGCGACGTAATCCGGGTAGATCTGCTTGCGATTATCGGGGTCGCCCAGGTAAGTGTTGCCGCGGTTGCCGGCGAAGAAGCGATCTTCCCATTGCATCACCATGCCGAGGTGCTGGTTGTTAAGGATGATGGCCTTGGCGGCAATCTGCTCGATGTGCGCGGTGGCCAGTTCCTGGACGTTCATGAGGAAGGAGCCGTCGCCGTCGATGTCGACGACCTGCTTATCCGGGCAGGCGACTTTGGCGCCGAGGGCGGCGGGGTAGCCGAAGCCCATGGCTCCCAGGCCGGCGCTGGTCAGGAGCTGGCGCGGGTATTTGAATTTATAGAACTGGGCGGTCCACATCTGGTGCTGGCCGACGCCGGTGGTGATGAGCGCCTCGCCTTTGGTCAGCTCGTAAAGCATCTCGATGGCCATCTGGGGCAGGATGACCTCGGCCTCTCTGCCTTTGAGGTGGTCGCGCATGTGCTGCGACTTCATGACCTCATCGGTCACGACGTAGCCGAAGGGGGCTTTGGCTTTCCAAGCGTCGATTTGCTGGTGCCAGGCGGTGAACTTCTTCTCGATAGGCCGCTCTTTGATCATTCGGGCCAGCCGCCCCAGCGCGTATTTGATGTCGCTGACGACGGGCAGGTGGACCAGACGGTTCTTGTTGATCTCGGAGGGGTCGATATCGATGTGGACGATGGTGCCTGTTTCGCAGAATTTCTCGACTTTGCCCGTCACGCGGTCGTCGAAGCGGACGCCGAAGGCGAGGAGCAGGTCGGCGCCGTGGGCGATTTTCTTGAGCGGATCATCCGGTTTTGTGTGGGGCTCGTATTCGCCGCTGACGGCCCAGTTGGCGAAGGCGGCGCCGTGCATGCCCAGCCAGCGCAAGGAGAGGGGATGGGTTTCGGGAAAGGCGCCGCAGCCCATAAGGGTGCTGGTGACGGGAATGCCGGCAGCCTCGGCGAAGCGGCGCAGTTCGTCGCTGGCGTTGCCGGAGATAATGCCGCCGCCGACGTAGAGCACCGGCCGCTCGGATTTCTCGATCAGGCCGATGATTTCGTTGAGCTCGAGGTCGCTGGCGCGGCGGTCGGGGTTGTAGCCGCGCATGTTGACTTCCCTGGGAAACACGGGCTGGGTGCGGGCCTGCTGGACGTTTTTGGGAAGGTCAATGAGCACGGGGCCGGGCCGGCCGGTCCGGGCGATATGAAAGGCCTCCTTGACGACCCGGGGGATTTCATTGATGTCGGTGATGAGATAGCTGTGTTTGACCACCGGCAGAGTCATGCCGTAGATGTCGGTTTCCTGGAAGGCGCCTTTGCCGATCATGGCCTGGGAGACCTGGCCGGTGATGGCGACCAGCGGGACGGAATCCATGTAGGCATCGGCGATGCCGGTGACGAGGTTGGTGGCGCCAGGGCCGCTGGTGGCCATGCAGACGCCGGGCCGGCCAGTAGCGCGGCCATAGCCGCCGGCGGCGAAGGCCCCACCTTGTTCGTGGCGCGGGAGCACGGTGCGGATCCTGGAACGGGTGAGGGCCTGGTGAATTTCCATGCTCGCTCCGCCCGGGTAGGCAAATATGGTATCGACTCCTTCCCGTTCGAGACAGGCCACGAGGATCTCGCTGCCGGACATAGTGGGGCCCAGTTCCGCGCCTTTGCGGCCGGAGGTTTTCTTTGCAGTTTTCATCATACGTTTTGCTTGCGGTTTGGCTGACAGCCGCAGGCGCATAAAAAAACCCACGACTGTTTCCCAGCCGTGGGTGTTTGTCGAAACTCGGTTCAGGGTCGACAAGCGCCTACGGCGTCGCCATCTACGACGACGACGACCAGAGCCAGCGCGACTTGTCGAGCATTCATTAACATCGGGCCGAAATTTACCCGGACAGCCCGGGTCCCGTCAAGCCCTTATTATTTCTGGGATTAGGAACGGGTCCACTCGTGCATCCGGCCAGCACTCCGTTAATTGGACCCTAAAAACCCCTGTGGCGGGCGATTTGAGGCCAAAGAAAAGGTTGGCGGCAGCGGTGTCCTTCACGCGGATGAGGTCCCGCGTTTGTTGCCCGTCTCCGAAGAGGGTGATGGGTTGGTGTTTCAAGGCCTGGCCGACAGCTCCGAAATGGGGAGCGTCTCCAGGATGCGAATCTCAAGTGGGGCGAGCGCCAGGGGATGGGCTTCACCCGCCCGGAGTTGAACCGGCGCCAGCGAGCGGTCCTGTTTCCAAGGGCTGGAGGCTTTGAAGGCGTTAGGGGCGCCTCCAGGGAGCTCGAAGAGCGTCCGCACGTCGACGGAGAAGCTGGCGGGTTGGTCCGCGGGATTGCGGAGAACCAGGATGCCTTTCCGAGGCGACCAGGAAGCCCATCCGTAAACCTGTGCTCGGCCGGGGTCGCCTCCAATCCAATGGGAGTCCTTCAGCACGTCGGCGTTGGCGCGCGCCCATTTCGCCGCTTCGGCCAGGTCGTCCCAGTTGCGCGGACGCAGCAGCGCTGGCGTGATGTAGAGCTCCTGCAGTTGCGTGCCGGTGCCAAAGAACTCGCGCACCTGGGCGGCGAAATCCTCATCGCTCATACGGTCCAGATGCATGGCGTTGGAGGCGTAAATGATGCCGTGCAGCATGAGGGAGTTTAACGGGTACAACGGCGCGCACTGCACGATATTTTTGTAGGTTTGCGCGTCGCGGTAGGTCATCCACTGCTGGCACCAGGAGCCACTGCCGGCAAACTGATGATCCTCGCCACCGCGCCAGGTCGAATCCACATACAGGAGCCAGAATGGGGAGGGCCAGGTGCCGGTTGTCTGGTTGATATAAATGTTGGGCTTAGCGCCGCGCAGGTCGGCGACCAGCCGCATCATCGCGTCGCCATCGCGTGTCAGCCCGCTTTCACTCGCTCGCGCGCCCGCGGCAAGGCCGTCAAATTTGAAAGCATTGACACCGTATTCTCGAACCATTTCCAGGCAGATGTCGCGGAAGCGCTGGAAGTATCTGGGGCCGGCCAGGGAGAAGCCATAGGCGTTGGTCTCGAGACCCTGCTCCCGTCCATAGGTGAGCCGTTGTTCCTTGGCAGTGGCGTAACCGCCAAAGGGCGAGAGCCACACCCCGATGCCGGAGCCGTATTTCGCGAGAGTCCTATTCAGCGGCCTAAAGCCGTGGGGAAAACCCCGGTGGAATTTCCAAAGCGTCTGGTTGTCATCCCAACCGTCGTCGAACAGAAATGAGTTCAACTCGACGCCTCGCTCTTCTACCAGGCGGCGCCCGACCTGACTAATCACATCCAGGGCTTCGCTTTCGTTGTATTTCCGGGTGCTCCAGGCAATATCGTACCAGGAATTATAGTGCAGAAAAGGCTGGTATGGGCGCGCGCGTTCGCGCTCGATGCAGGCGAGAAAACCTCGCCGCAATTGTCCAGCCGGCGCGATGCCCATCAAGCAACTCTGCGTCAGGGTTTCGCCCACTTTCAAAACGGCATTGCGGGAAAAGCTGCACACCACGCGGCCATCGCCATCCACACTGTTTTGGGCCATGGGATGTCCGCAGGCAAAAAAGAAATTGCTTGCCACCGCCGGAGATCCCGCAACCGTGCCAGCGGTTCTGGCACCGGGTATTTTTTCGTCCAGCAGAATGATTTTTCTTACCAAAACATCCTTGTTAACCGCGCGGAGCGAGAGTTCTCCGCGCACATAGGTGGCGCCGTCCCGCAGGATCGCGCGCCATTCGGCAGCGAGGTTTTGGTCCGCGGCGGAGAGTTTGGCGACGACTTGCCGGCCGGGAAAGCGCCTCGCCAGCGTCGGGGAAGCCGGCTGCGGCGCGAGCGTCTCTTCCTCGGGAGGCCCTTGCAGCTTGAAGTCGGACGCTTTCAGAAGCGTATCGTTATCCAACACCAACTGAAAGCATTCCCCGTTGAGATTGAGCGCCGCTTTGTCGGATCGCCCTTCGATACGGGCGGGTCGAAATCTACCATCCACGGAGCGCCAGGACCAAACGACGTTGCCGTTGTCCAGGGATCCGCCGTTTTCATCGGCTTGGCCGGCAGAAGCTCCCAACGCCACGAACAAAACGAGGAGGATGGATGAAGAGGCGATCACCAGGCGGGCGGCATTTTCCAAGACATACTCATAAGCCATGCCTAAAAGTAGCGCCCCAGCCCTCCTGCACCTTTGAACCAGCGGCGTGGCGTGAGGCAGCGGCCGACACCTCCGCTCTTTCGGCAAAGCACAGCTCGTCATACGGCACCGCAATGGTGAAGGTTGAAGGCCCCTGGTATAACCGTCCATCAAACCCCTTCCAGGTGCCTCGTGGAAGAATCACGTCTCTCTTGGTTGCGCCCTTCTTTAATATCGGCGCAACCAGAATCCGATCGCCCAACATGAATTGATCGTTTACCCGCTCATACCCCTCATGGGGAAACACATACTCCATGGAGCGAACAATGGGCTCTCCGGTTGAGGCGGCTTGCCGCGCCAGTTCCAGGATATAGCCCTTATGTTCCTCCCTCACTTTGACGGCGCTGAGAACCGCTTTGAGATGTTCTTTGTCGAGCACGCGCCAGGGGGCCACTGAGAATTGCATCATCGGCATCAAGGCCTGGCACTGGGAGGACCGCACAATCAGCTCCTGGTCAATGGCGCTGCCTGGAAGAAAGGAGGTGAACTCCCCGCCCCCAATCATGTCGGGGCAGGAAAAAGGGTAGCCCATCAGCCCTTCGAGGACCATATCGGGGATGAGTTTATTAAGATCGACCCAGGAGTGGGCCTTGTCGCTCAAACGCTCACCGAGTGGCTGGCCGCCCATTTTCCACATAGCACGGTATTCGTTCAAAGGATAATGGAGACCGATTTGGCCGTACAACGCGGTGTGTGCATTGGGCAGCAGCGGCAGGGCGGTCGAAACACCGCGGTAAAACGAACTGTCGCCTCCATCGAACTTGAAGCCATCGACGTGATACACCGAGACCAACCAATCGAGGCGGGCCCGGAACCAATCCGCCGCTTTGGGATTGCTGAAATCCAGCAGCGCGCTGGCGCCATTCCACCACCGGACGATGGCTGGCTCGCCAGAATTGTCCTTTAATAGCAGGTTTTGCTTCGCCAACTCGCGGCAAACGTCGCAGTCCGCGCTGACAAAAGGACAGACCCAGAGCATCACTTTGAAGCCATCCTGATGCAGGGAGGCGATCATGGCCGCGGGATCGGAAAAGCGAGCCTTGCTGAAGTCCCACTTGCCGTAATCGTCCTGCCAATTATCGTCGATCATCAAGACCCCCGGGGGAAAGCCTTGCTCCTTAAGCCCCTTGGCGTATTGGAGAATGCCGGCCTGATTCTGGTCGTACATCAGTTCGATCCAGGTATTGTACTGCGGGCTGGAAAACAGCAGCGCATCCGGCGCCGTCCCCGAAGGCGGGAAGTAGGTCTTGCTGGCGAACAAAAACGCCTCGCGCAAGGAACTGCCCGCTTTGTCCTGGCAAATCCGGCCCGCCGGCGACTCCAGCACCAGGCCCCCCTGCCCAAAGAAGATTTTGAATGGGTCCTCCAACCAAATGACGTCGCCGTGATCGGACAAGCACAGCGGCTGAACCTGGTTTTGATGATTGTCCCCGCGCACGTCAGCGGCATAACCCTCCTTGAGAGGCATGCGGAACCCATCCTGGATGATGCCCGCCCACCAGTTGACGTTAGTCGCGATGGGGATAGTGAGGCAGCCTGCTCCCGCGTTGCCGGGGGATTGGCCGAAGGCGCGAGGCCAAAGCAAGACCGCCGCAACGATCAGACCGGAGCAAAATCTCGTGAGCACCATAAACGATTTTCAGGATATCGGGCGTGGCGGGTATGTTAGCGGGGCGCCGGTTGTCCCGGCGCCCCGCGGGCATCGCTACGGATGATAAAGGCCAAAGAAGCAGTTGGTGGGAGAGTGTCCGAACGCGGCGTTCAAGGTTGATTGATTAATGATTGTCAGGCGTTCGATGTCGCCCACATTTCGCCAGCCGGTGGCGGAGGCGGGGAGGGCCGGTCCCTGTGAGATCGGAGTCTTTGCGATGTTATCGCTGGCGCACACATTCGTGAACCCGTAGTCGGGGAGCGGCCAGCTAATCCAATACTTCGTATCGGCAGTGGTGAGGAAAACGCCGGCGGGATCCTCCGCGTACAGGACCCAGGTGCTCGGGTTCAACGTTCCAAAGGTGTCGTTGATTGAGCCTGCCGAACCGGACACTTGGACCTGGCTGAAGGTGGATGATTGCCCGATATTGGCATTGGCATTCGGCAGAGTGCCGACATAGACAAACAGCGGGTCGCGGAAATAAGAGGCATCACCCGCGGGAATGGTGAAGTTTGTGCTGGTACGGTCGGGGGCGGTAATGGTGACGTTGGTGTTCTGGTTAAACGTCAGGCTCCATGTTCCCAGCGGCCCGCTGGCGCAAGGTTGGGTCACAGCGCGGTTGTACGTGCTGTCACTCCCGTCGTTGATCTTGTATTGGAAGGTGCCTCCCGCCGACCCATCCGGGTTCTGGACTACATTGAAGTCCACCTCGTTCGTTGAATACCAGTCGACGCTCGGCCCGGGCACTATTCCCGCCGCGGGAATCAGGAACATCTGGGATTCGAATCCGGGATAATCCACGCTTGGGAAAGAGGCGATAGTCATGGAGTAGGTTGTGGTCTTGGAAACGGCAGTCGCTGTGTTCCACGAGTAATTGCTGTTAACGGTGGCCACCATCTGGCGCTGCCAGGTGCCCAGGGGCTTGCTGGTCAGGCACGTCAAGCCGGGCGGAGGGGCTTTGGCAAGGCTCAACGGCGGCCGGTTCGTGTTGACCGCCGGCGGCGCCGTAAACACGATATTGTCAATCCAATAGGAGACGGTATTGGTCAGGCTGTCGCCGCCATTGGAGATGAACCCGATAACCGCCTCGCTGTTCGTTGCGTCAGGAAGTCCGGCGAAGGAACCATGGATGTGCTGCCAGTTGGTGGTGGTTGCCAAAGTCGCCCAGCCCAGCACGGTAGTCCAGGGATTGTTGATGATGAGTTCCACGGCGCCATAGCTGGTCCCATCCAGCGCCGGAGAGGAGTTGGCCACATCGACTTTGATATCGACGTCAAACTCGATATAGTTGGTGGGGTCAAACGGCGGGGTGCCGAAGGCAAGCTGGATATCGTTCCAGCTTTGGTTCCAATTGGGATCGTTGTAAAGGGGCCATTGCACGGTCAGGTACATAGACCCGCTGTTGGGGTTTCCCTGGGAGTCCTGCGTTGCATCGAATGAATAGTTGACACCATAGACATAGCTTCTGAAGTTATACCAGTCCATGCCGAAGGTGCCGTCCTGATCGCTGTCGAAGCTGTTGACAATCAGATCCTGGGCTTGCACCACCAGCGCGGAGGTGAGCAGAGCGGCGATTCCTAGGCTGGGGAGAACCAGCCATCGGGTTAGTTGTTTTTGTGTTTTCATAGGCATGCTTGTTGTGGATTCTAGTGATTTGCTGGGAATCGGACTTGATGTTTTTGTGGTTTGAAGGGAATCGGGTTTAATGCGGGTCTAGTGCGATAGCATGGTTCGAGCGCTGCGCCTTCACGGCTGGTTCACGACGCGATAAAATCGCGCCGGCGACAGAATCGGATCCATGAAACTCCATTGGTTCGTGCTGGTGTTTGTGGTGAGCAGAGCCACCCAGGTGAGCAGGTTGGAAGTGCCCTGAACGGTCCAGAGGCCCGGCGCCGCACCGTTGACCTGAAGGGCAAAGCTTGAGGAACTCACGCCTGCCTTGAGCGTGGGCTGCGCAACAATCGCCACAACGGAGAATTGTCCCAGCGTAAGCCATCCTGAGAGATCGGCATCCTGCGCTTGATTGGCAAAGCGGAGCATTATCCCGTTCGTCATGGGATTCGGCACGCTCATCAAGAGCTTGAATTGGCCGAGAGCCAGGCCGCGGTTGCTCTGAGTGCAGCTCCAGACCGTATTGGTGGCGGGAAGGAGGGAAGAAAGTTTCCAGGGGACCGTCCAGGATTGCACGAGAGTGTGGTTGCTGTTGAGCACACCGAGTTGCACCGGCCAATCATAGTAAAACGGCGCGACGCCGGTATTTAGAATCCCAACGCTGACGCTGAGCGGTCCGGAGGTGCGCGCATCTGTCAGTATCGCGTTGCTGACATACAGCTCATATCCCAACTGTCTCGCGCCGGCCAGCGCCAGACTCTGTTCCGCACCCGTGAAGCCGGGGTCAAACACATACTGGTTCAGCATCCACGAAGCATGGGTGAGGACGACGCAATTGCTGAACCCCTGGCCGGCAGGCACGCAATTCGGTTGGTTGGTGTCCCACAGGCAGGACTGGACCTCCGGACGGACCTCGCCGCCGATCGGCTGCGCGAGCCATTTGTTCGTTTCCCCTGCAGCCGCCAACAAACCAAGAAAGTTGTAGCTGGGCGGAGCGATGGTGTCATACGCGAAAGAATCGTCGTGATAGCCGAGCGGCAGCGGCGCCGGGTTGAAACTGCCGGCGGGCCAGCGCACGAGCAGCTTTGTCTTGTGAAAGGCGTTGGTATAAGCCGCCAGGACCTCATTCTGAACGGCAATCGAGGCAAACCAGTTTGTTTCCGGGTAGGTATGCCATTCTCCCCAATAGCCAAGCAACCCGAGCTCGACAAAACCGATCCGCGAGTCGCCGTCGTAACGGGCGCCAAGGGCGGCAATGAAATTCGTTAGCGCCTGATCCAGCAACGCGTTTTCGTAATCCGGACAAACGCTGATCCCGTCGTTGCCATAGTCGTCGTATGAGTAGGTAATGAGGCCAGCATTCAGCAGATACTGAGGGATGCCGCTCGGCAGCGTCGGATAATCCAGGTAAACCCGGAATACGGTCTGATGTCCGCGGTCGGCGTCGTCTTGGAGCAATGTATCCAGGCTCGACCATTGGAAGTTCGTCGGCCCGCTCATCAGCGAGTTCAACGGCAAATAACTCCATTCCATGCTGTAGGGGAACGCCGTGTAGCTGCCACTATAAGGCATAAAGCCCTTGAGCGGGTTGGCTGGAGGCGCCGGGGTGTAACTGAGAGAATAGGAATTGGTGGCTGCACCCGCCGCTGTCACGCCGAGGGCAAAAACCGACACGAGAATGAGATGGGCTGCGCACCTCATAATGCAAGGCAATGGTTATGGTGATGGTGGGGCATTCTAAGGCTCGGGATTAGGAATATCCGTCGTATTGGTCCAGCCCCGATGCCAAGACAAAGTCCACAGGTCGCCTAACCGGACCAGGCTGGCATGAGAATCATAACAGACGACACAGATTCTGCCTGGCAGGCCTACACTGGACGTGATATTTCTCGGAGCGCTTTGCGGCCCATTGCCGCCGTGGCGGGCGATGGTGGCTCGTCCGATGTAGGTGGTGGTGGAGCCGTTGTATAAATCCTTGGCGGGTCCTTCGGCTTCCTTCGCCCAGCCGTCCACCCACACCGAATCGTAAAAGACTGGCGTTTGTGACGGCGCCATGACCATAGACGGAGTGTACTTCCAATCGGCAGGGACAATGATCGTCGAGTTATAGTTGCCCGAGTACAAATAACCATTGAAACCATAGCTCCCATAATAATTCGTGCCATAGGGGCTCCACTTCCACATTTGGTCGCCCGCGCCGAAAGTGTAGTTTGCGCTCTCATAGGTTCGGGTCGACGGAGTCGTGGCCAGCGGACAACTCCGGATGTTAGTCACATTCCCCTGGTAAGCCAACAGCATGGCCATCCAAAGGTTATCAGCGTCTGTTTTGACAAACTCCTGAGATCCGGAATCATTCACATACATCTCGTGGGCAATTCCCAGTTGGCGCAAGTTGCTCAGGCAATTAGTGTCCTTGGCCTTGAACTTCGCTTTCGAAAGGGCCGGCAGCAACATTGCCGCCAGGATGGCGATGATGGCGATGACAACCAGCAACTCGATCAGCGTAAAAGCCGACGCCAGGAATTTCGGGCGATTGCGTTGGGGCTTTGGCAGCATAGTGGGTGAGTCAGTGTTGTTCAGTATTTCTGAAAGTCATTATCCGCTTCGTGTGGCTGCTTGTCTTGTCGCTCAAATGAGTGACAGTATCGCTTTCGACGATTCAGGACTCGTGTCATCCTCACAGCGCCTCCCGATCGTCACGGAAAAGACGCGCCGCCTCGCAGCCACTCGGCGGCAACGCCACGCAGGTGGCGCCGGCGCCTGCCGGCGGGATCGGCCAGCATCAGGGGGATGCGGTTAAGCCAAGGCCGTGGCTACGAACCGCCGTAAAGCAGCCCGCGCGGGATTTATTGTGACAACGGAGGCCGCTGGAAGTACTTGGCCACCGCCTGGGATCGGGAGTGGACATGCATCTTTTCGTAAATGCGCCGGATATAAGTGCGCACGGTGTCGAAGCCCAGGCCCAATTGGTCGGAGATCTCTTTGATCAGGTACCCCTTGGCTAGCAAATCCAACACCGCCCGTTCGCGCGCGGACAGATCCTCGGCCTCGGTCGCGGGCGCGTTGGACTGAAAGAATTGAACGACCTTGCGTGCAATCTGGCTGCTCATGGGGGCGCCTCCATGATAGGCGTCTCGAATGGCCTCCAGCAACTCCGCCGGGGGCTCGTGTTTAAGCACGTAGCCGATCGCACCCGTGGTCAAGGCCTTAAAAATGCGCTCCGGGTTTTCGTAAACGGTCACCATCACAATCCGGAGCGAAGGCTTGAGCTCTTTCAGCTTTCGAACACACTCGATCCCGTCCATGCCAGGCAGGTGAATGTCCATCAGGATGACTTCCGGTGGCGTTCGGGGAATTTCCCGCAACGCGTCCTCGGCCGTGCCGTAGCATCCCAGGCAACGAATGTCCCGGGTCTGTCCGATAAGGCGGGCCAGCCCCTTGCAGAGGTTGGGATCATCTTCAACAATGGAAACGGTAATAGGCGTGTTCATCTTTGCTGGGCTTGAGGGTCATCGGCCGCGGAGGTGAAGCGTCAGCTCCACTTGCGTGCCACGGCCAGGCTGGCTTTGCACCCGGATCTCGCCAGCGATCGCGCGCATTCGCCTGCGCATGTTGGCTAGACCGTTCCTGCGCAGGCCGCGATTGAGGCTTTCGGCGGTCGAACCGGCGCCCGGCTCCGGCATCGGCTCCGGCTGGAAGCCTTTTCCATCGTCCCGCACCGTGAGGGTGAACTTTTCCGCTTCGACGGCGATCTGAATCCAGACTTCAGACGCATTGGCATGCTTGACGATGTTGTTCAGGACCTCCTTTAGAACCATGAATAAGTTATGGCGAATATCGGCGGTGAGTGGGACCTCGGGCAGAATTGCCGGCACAGCCAAGCGGCAGCGAATCTTGGCCAGTTGCAGATAATCGTGGGCAAAGCTGCAGGCATAAGAGACGAAGTTGTCCAACACGTCGTTCTCTGGATTGACTGCCCACACGATTTCATCCAACGAGTGCGCCAAAGACCGCGCCTTGTCGGTAACCCTGCGGATATCGGCCAAGACCGCGCCGTCGGTGCCCTCGGGGTTTTGAGCCAATTCGCTGAGGATGACAATCTCCGTCAAACCGGCGCCCAGGTCGTCATGGATATCATTGGCAATGCGCGCCCGTTCCACTTCAATCGCCCGCTCTCGCTCAACATGCTCAAGCTTCCGCTGGAGTTTTCGTCGCACCGCGTAGCGCACCGAACCGGCGACACTGCCCAGGGTGGTCAGGACGACGAAGGCGGCGAACCACCCGGTTTGCCAGAAATAGGGCAGCACCGTTACGGCCAGACTGACTCCCTGATTATTCCAAACCCCATCGTTGTTGCAGGCCACAACGTGAAACCGGTAGTGTCCCGCCGGGACATAGGTATAGTCGGCCGCGCGCCTTGCTCCCCCGTCGTTCCAACTGCCCTCCAGGCCTTCCAGCCTGTATTTGAACCGCACCTTGGAGGGACTGGTCAGGCTCGGGGCCGTGTATTGAAATTCCAGATGCCGTTTGCCGGGGGGGACAGTTAAAGGTCCCTCCAGCGTCTCGATCCCGATCGCGTCACCCTTGGGCAGCAGCGCGGTTCCGCCGACCGCCACCCCCTCAATGAGCACTGGCGGGACCAAGGGATTGAACGGAACCTTATCCGGATCAACAATGGCGAAGCCCTTGACCGTAGGGAACCATAGCCGCCCATCGCGAGCGCGCAGACCCGACGGCTGAAATCCTCCCACGCACTCCAGGCTCGGCAAGCCATCGGTCTTGTCGTAGCTGACGCATTGAACCGCATTGCTATTGTCGGCGCCGGGATCCCATTGACGCTTGTTGACCCGGAAGACGCCGCCATAAGACCCAAGCCAGAGGTGGCCCTGGCGGTCCTCGAGGATTTGGCAGATAACATCGTTGACCAAGCCGTTCTTAGTGGTCCAGGTTGTGATTGCGCCGGACCGCAAGCGGCTCAACCCGCCTCCACAGGTGCCGATCCACAGTGTGCCGTCGTCGTCGGGACAAAGCGACCAAACGGTATCGCTTGCCAGTCCCTCCTTTTTGCCATAATGGGTCCATTGCCCATCGAGCCGCCCATACAGGCCCTCGCTTTCCGTCCCCACCCAAAGGTTTTCCGCGGAGTCCTCCACCACAACGCGCACGTCCAGGCTGGAGGCAGCTCTGGGAATCCGCGTAAGCGTTTGTTGATCGCCAAGCAACCGGGTAAGCACGCCACACCCCTGCTGGCCCAACCACAGGCCCCCTTGGTGGTCTTCATACATTGCAAATATCGGCCAGCCAATCCCCACCCCGTCCTCAAGGCCGGCAAAGCCGTCGGCGTGGCGTCGAAACAGCCCCATCCAGGTTCCGGCCCAGACCCTGCCTTGACGATCCTGGAGCACCGACCAGACATGCCCATTCCGCATTCCCTGGCTGGGGCCATAATGGGCGACCTTGCCATCGCTCAATAAATGATCCAGCCCCTCCCCATCCATCGCAATCCAAAAGCTGCCATCGGTTGACTCGCACACAGAGGTGACTTGGTCGGAAGACAGGCCCTGGCGCGCACCCAGACTCTGAAAAGTCACGGGTCTCAAGCGGCATAGGCCGCCGCTTTCCATTCCCACCCACATATTCCCTTCCCGATCCTCTACTGCGCAGCGGACAAAATCGGTAGGCAGCCCGTCCTTCTTCCCCAGATGCAGCACCGTCCCATCGGAGTCATAGCGGAACAGCCCGTTGCCCATCGTGGCAACCCAAAGGCGATTGTGGCTGTCTTCATAGAGGTCGTAAATCGGCCAACTGCCCCAGGCGTAGGCTCCAAGATCCGCCACCCAGCGCCCCGACTCAAATTTTCGCACTCGCCTGTTGGCCGCCACCCAAACCCCTCCCGTGCGGCTGGGTGCCAAATCGACATGAAAATTCCCCTCGTTGGTTTCGCTCCACATGCTTTGAAATTTCTCCCCCTGCCACACCGCCAGTTCTTTCTCGGTGTTCACCCAGACTCCCCCTCGCTGATCCGCCGCCGCCGCCGCCGGTTGGCCTCCTTCAAGGTTCCAGTTGGTGGACGGCACCGTAAAGCCCTCTTTGCCGAAACGAATCAGCTGCCATTCGCAGGACACCACCCACAGATCTCCTTGCGCGTCGTCGAAGATCTTCCGGGCGTAGTTGAAGGGGGTCCCTTTGCCCGGCAATTCGTAGGAACGAAACCGGCCGTTTTGAAGACATAACATCTCGCCCTGCTCACCCGAGATCCACAGCCTTCCTTGGCGGTCCTCGAAGAGCTGAGCCATTCGGTCGTTCCGGATTGCCGGGGTATTGTTCTCGTTGAAAACCTTGAACTGAGCACCGTCAAACCGCACCAATCCATTTTGGGTTCCCAACCACAGGTAGCCATCGCGTGTCTGCACGATGGAGGTAACCGTACTCTGGGGCAAACCCTCATCGGTCTGCCACACATCAATCTGGAAGTCCGGCAAAGCTGCCGATTTCTGCAAGGTGGTTATCCACAAGAGCAGCCAGAAAACCCGATACTCTTGAAATTTGGCAAATGCGCGCAGCATGTGGGTTTTGGCAGCATCGACCCAAACGATGGCTGATAGCAGACCTACTATCGTGTCCTTCAGCGTTTGTCAAGCATTCCCGGAGGAGCGCCCGTGCCGAGCGGGCGGCTCGTTGAGCCAAGCCACCACCGCGCAATCACGGATCAGGGGTGCACTTGTGAGTCACCACTTGCTACTCGGACCCGGCCTTGGCATGATGCCACGCCACGAGCCAGGCATTGGCGCTCAAAGCAATATATTGAACGAACCGGACGAAGTTCTGAGCAAAATGAACTCCAGCATGCATCGGCTGATTCCTGCGCTGGCGCCGACGATGCATTCCGCTCCCCCCGCGTGATCACCCCTGCAAACCATGACCGAAGATTCCCAGCCCCATCAAGCCGTTAAGGTCAGCGAGGAACATTACCGCCGCCTTTTTGAAAGCGCTCCGGAGGCCCTCTTCCTGCACGATCTTCAAGGCACGTTCCTGGGAGGCAACCAGGCTGTCGAACGGCTGCTGGGCTATTCGCGGCAGGAATTGATTGGAAAGACTTTCTTCGAGCTCAACCTATTGGACGATGAAGAGGTGGCTAAGGCGAAGGCATCGCTGGCACAGCTTGCCCAAGGCCAAGCCGTCGGCCCCACCGAACACAAGCTGCGCCGGAAGGATGGCAGTTGGATCGTCGTGGAAATCCGCAGCTGCCCGGTTGAGGTCGAGAACCCGAGCCTTATTTTTGGGGTCGCGCGGGATATTTCCGAGCGCAAGCGGGCGGAGATGGCGCTCAAAGCGAGCGAGCAGCGGTATCGCCAGGTATTCGAATCGGTGAACGATGCCATCTTCTTGCGCCCTTTACCGCGAGATGGAGCCAAGGCGAACTTCATCGAAATGAACGGAGTCGCCTGCAAGCGGCTGGGTTATTCGCGAGAGGAGCTCTTGCAGAAATCGCCGGCAGACATCGACCCGGTTACCGATCCAAGGGAGGTCCTGCAACAAACCGAGAAGCTGCTGACCGATGAAGGGGTGATCTTCGAGGCGGTACACGTGACCAAAGACGGGCGCCAGATTCCCGTTGAGATCAGCGCCCGGGCTGTGGATTGGGACGGCCAGCCGATGATGCTGACGGTGGCGCGGGACCTGACGGAGCGCAAGCGCCTGGAGGCGCAGTTGCTCCAGGCGCAAAAAATGGAGGCCATCGGGCAATTGGCCGGAGGAGTGGCGCACGACTTCAACAACATACTGGCGGCCGTTCTCATGCACTTGGGGCTGCTGCAACGAGATCCGCAGTTGCCGGCGGGTACAAAGGAAGTTCTTAAAGAGGTGGAAACGGAGGCCATGCGTGCAGCCGGCCTGACGCGCCAGCTTCTTTTGTTCAGCCGCCGCCAGGTGGCGAAAACCGAGCCGCTGGACCTCAACGTCTTGATCACCAACCTTTTAAAGATGCTGCGGCGTTTGCTCGGCGAGCACATTGAGGTGAGCTTCCATGGCTCTCCCGGAGCGGTTTGGGTCAACGCAGACGCGGGGATGCTGGAGCAGGTAGCGATGAACCTGTGCATCAACGGCCGCGACGCGATGCCCCGGGGCGGAAAGCTAACGCTGGCCACCGCGGTGGTTGATCTCGATGCGAGACTTGCGCAGGCGAATCCGAACGCGCGGCCGGGGCGCTTTGTTTGCATGTCGGCCACGGATAGGGGCTGCGGCATGGACGAAAAGACCCTGGGCCGGATATTCGAGCCGTTTTTCACCACGAAACCGGCGGGGAAGGGAACGGGACTGGGGCTGGCGACCGTTTATGGGATCGTGAAACAGCACGAGGGCTGGATCGAGGTGAGCAGCGAGGCCGGGACGGGCAGCGTGTTCCGAGTCTATCTCCCGGTCCTGAGCGACGCCGAACCGCGTGTCGCGGAAACCACTACCTCCGAGACAAGCCGAGCTGGATCGGAGACGATCCTGCTGGTGGAGGATGAAGCTGCCTTGCGCCGTTCCACGATGCTGTGCCTGCGGCGGTTGGGCTACTCGGTCTTGGAGGTCAGCAACGGAGTGGAGGCCCTGGCGATCTGGCAACAGCACCGGCAGCGAATCGCGCTGCTATTCACGGACATGATCATGCCCCAAGGGATGACCGGCCTGGAGCTGGCTCAACGGCTGAGGCGGGACAAGGCCGGGCTGCCCGTGATCATTACCAGCGGTTATACGGCAGAAGCGGGCGATCCACAGACTATGGCCCGGCAGCAGATCCTCTTTTTGTCCAAACCGTGCAAGGCGGCCACCCTGGCCAAAGCCGTCGAGGAGTGCCTGGCGCGCAAAGGCGGGTGAACCTGGGCCAAGGAATGGGGGGGGCCGGGGATTCGGCGTTTTTTTACCATGGCGTCACGCCAGGTAAGTTGTTTTCTTGGGTGAAATATGTTCGGTCGCCGGACTTTGAGATGAAATTGAGGTTGCAGGCTGGTCGTTTCCGGTAGAAAATCATCGCAAAGCTCGAACAAATACCTCACCCGCAGGGGGCGGCTTTGGTCGAGAGTCGTTGGCAAAGGTTCGCTTCAGCGTTTTCTGCTGCAATCGAACTGTATAGAAGGAACTCTATTATGAATCAGATTGGGCAATGGGATCTTCGAGCGTTGGTTGCGGGCTACAAAGCGAGCCTCTCGAGCCGGCGAAGAATCACTCCGTCAAACACCCCAAGATTCTCCGCGGCTATTGCGGCGAAGGCACGCCAAGTGATCGTCGTCTTTTCGGTTTTGATCGCGCTTGGGGCCACCACGGCGCGATCGGCCACCATCACATGGATCAACACCGGGGGCGGAAACTGGAGCGGCGCCACCAACTGGAGCGCCAACCAGGTTCCCGGCGCGACGGACACGGCGGTGATCACCGCCGCGGGCAATTACACTGTCTCGCTGGATGTGAGCGCGACGGTGGCCGGGCTGGTCTTGGGCGCAAGCGGCGGCGGGACCACCCAAACACTCTCTACGAGCGGCAGCACCCTTTCCGTCAATGGGCCGATCGAGGTAAGCGCCCAGGGCCAATTCAAGCTCAATGGCGGGGCACTTGCCGGGACCAGTGTGTTGACCGGAACGCTTGCCTGGAGCGGGGGAAACATGTCCGGCGTGTTGACCCTGGCCAGCAACAGCGTGTTGAATATCGTGGCCGGGGGCGGCTACGGCTTCAACGGCCTGGTGCTGACCAACTACGGGACGGTCAATTGGACGAACACCACGATCTACGGCATCAACAACAACAACGTGCAGATTTACAACTACGGCCTTTGGAACGCGCAAAGCGACAACAGCTTTGAAGGCGGCTACGGCGGCGGCACGAGCCTTTTCGAGAACTTCGGGACATTCCTCAAATCGGGCTCCACCAACGCCACCGTATTCGACGTCCGTGTCGTGTTCAACAATACCGGCACGGTCCAGGTGGCGAGCGGGACGCTGGACCTTAACGGCGGGGGCACCAACAGTGGCGCCAGTTTTATTACCAGCAACAGCGCCGTCATCAACTTCTCCGGTTTTCTTTTCACCAACAACAATACGTTCACCGGGCCGGGCAATTTCGTGGCAGGCGGAGCCGCTTTTGGCGGGACGATCCAAGGGACGTTGAGTTGGGACGCGGGGAGTTTGGCCGGGGTCATGACCCTGGCCACCAACGGCGTCTTGAACATCGTGGCCGGGGGCGGCGACGGATTCAACGGCCTGGTATTGACCAACTACGGGACGGTCAACTGGACCAACACCACGATCTACGGCGTCAACAACAATAACGCGCAGATTTACAACTACGGCTTGTGGAACGCGCAAAGCGACAACAGCTTTGAAGGCGGCTACGGCGGCGGCACGACCCTGTTCGAGAACTTTGGGACATTCCTTAAATCGGGCACCACCAATGCCACCGTATTGGACAGCCGAGTCGTGTTCAACAACATCGGCACGGTCAATGTCGAGAGCGGCACGATGGAGATTGGCGGCGGCACAAGCAGCGGGGGCGGGTTTGTCACCGCGAGCAGCGCGACTCTCGTTTTTATCGATACCCCATATAACTTTGCCAACACCACCACCTTGAGCGGTCTTGGCGGTTCTGTGGCGGCGGGCGCGAATTTCAATGGAACGATTGCCGGCACCCTGGGCTGGAACGGCGGGAATCTGGATGGCGTTCTGACCATAGCCACGAACAGCGTGTTTAACATCGTGGCTGGTGGCGGCGACGGATTCAACGGCCTGGTATTGACCAACTACGGGACGGTCAACTGGACCAACACCGCGATCTACGGCCTCAACAACAACAACGCGCAGATTTACAACTACGGCCTGTGGAACGCGCAAAGCGACAACAGCTTTGAAGGCGGCTACGGCGGCGGCACGACCCTGTTCGAGAACTTTGGGACATTCCTTAAATCGGGCGCCACCGGCGCCACCGTGCTCGACGGCCGTGTCGTGTTCAACAATACCGGCACGGTCAGCGTGGCAAGCGGCACGCTGGACCTTGAAGGTGGAGGCACCAATAGCGGCGGCGGCACGTTCACCATGGCCAATACCGGCCAGTTGGGTTTGGACAACATGATCTTCGCCAACAGCGCCACCATCCACGGGAGCAATGTGGTGCAAATGGGCGGCGACACGACCGTTAGCGGAGTCTTGACGGTGGCCAACCTGGATTTGGTGGACGGCGAGCTCAGGGGGACCAATCTGCTGACGGGGACGCTGACGTGGAGCGGGGGAAGCATGTCGGGCGTATTGACGCTGGCCAGCAACAGCGTGTTGAACATTGTGGCCGGTGGCGGCGACGGGTTCAACGGGCTGGTATTGACCAACTATGGGACGGTCAATTGGACCAACACCACGATCTACGGCATCAACAACAACAACGCGCAGATTTACAACTACGGTTTGTGGAACGCGCAAAGCGACAACACCTTCGAAGGCGGCTACGGCGGCGGCACGACCCTGTTCGAGAACTTTGGGACATTCCTTAAATCGGGCGCGACCAACGCCACCGTATTCGACGGCCGTTCCGTGTTTAACAATACCGGGACGGTCGAGGTGGCAAGCGGGACACTGAATCTTAACGGAGGGGGAGCAAGCAGCGGCGGCAGTTTTGCCACCAGCAACAGCGCCGTCATCAACTTCTCCGGCTTCCTTTTCACCAACAACAATACGTTCGCCGGGCCGGGCAGTTTTGTAGCGGGCGGAGCCGCCACGTTTGGCGGAACCATTGTGGGAACGTTGAATTGGGACGGGGGAAGTTTGGCCGGAGCCATGACCCTGACCAGCAACAGCGTGCTGAACATCGTGGCCGGTGGCGGCGACGGGTTCAACGGGCTGGTATTGACCAACTATGGGACGGTCAATTGGACCAACACCACGCTCTACGGCATTAACAACAACAACGCGCAGATTTACAACTACGGCCTGTGGAACGCGCAAGGCGACAACACCTTCGAAGGCGGCTACGGCGGCGGCACAACCCTGTTCGAGAACTTTGGAACATTCCTCAAATCGACCACGACGGGGGCCACCGTGCTCGACGGCCGTTTCGTGTTCAACAACACCGGCACGGTTGATGTGGAGAGCGGGACACTAAACCTTGAGGGCGGGGGCGAAAACAGCGGCGGCAGTTTTGCCACCACCAACAACGCCGTTATCAACTTCTCCGGTTTTCTTTTCACCAACAACAATACGTTCGCCGGGCCGGGCAATTTTGTGGCAGGCGGAGCCACTTTCGGTGGGACGATTGCGGGCACGTTGACTTGGGACGGTGGGAGTTTGGCCGGGGTCATGACCCTGGCCAGCAATAGCGTGTTGAACATCGTGGCCGGTGGCGGCGACGCACTCGACGGCTTGGTGCTGACCAACTATGGAACGGTCAACTGGACCGGCACCACGATCTACGGCATCAACAACAACAACGCGCAGATTTACAACTACGGCTTGTGGTACGCGCAAAGCGACAACGCCTTCGAGGGTGGTTACAGCGGCGGCACGACGCTCTTCGAGAACTTCGGGACCTTCCTCAAATCGGGCACGACGGGGACCACCACTCTCGACGGCCGTGTCGAGTTCGACAACGCCGGCACGGTCGATGTCGAGAGCGGAACGGTAAGCCTGAACGGCGATGTCAACCTGGCCGGCGGAACCCTGGACTTCGCCATCAACAATGCGACCAATTACAGCACCGTCTCCCTGGCTGGCGGCACGGTGCTGGGCGGCACAATCAACGCGAATTTTGAAAACGGCTTCTTTCCGGCCCTGGGCAGCCAGTTTGCTTTGGTGTCGTGCGCCAACCCGAGCGGAGCCTTCACCTCCGCCGCGCCTCTTCCTGTGGGCATGTCGTTCGTTTACTCCAAGACCGGGGCCACGCTGGTTTGGAACGGCCTGACGCAGGCCGATTGGGCCGCGGGCTCTTCCTGCCTGCATGGGGCGTTCACCACCACGTTTTGGAACAGCCCCGGGACGAGCGTGCAAATCGTGGCAACCGTCAATGGCAGCTCGTACGTGCTCGCCACGTCGCCAGCCGGCGGGCTCGGCACGGTCTCCTATAACTCGTCCCAACTATCGAATGGCGTTTACAACTTGAAAGCGATAGTCCTCAACGCCGCCGGGCAAGTGGTCGGGGATTATTCCCGAAACGTTTTTGTGAATGACTCCCTGGCCTGGCACGAGGGGATGTTATCTTCCAGCCAGACATGGGGAACCAACGCCGTCAATGCGGTTGACCAGAATGTCATCATTCCCAGCGGCGTGACGCTCACCCTGGCGCCGGGCGCCATCGTGAAATTCACCAAGGGAGCCGGCATCATCGTCGAGGCCGGCGGGATTCTGGACGCCAGCGGGGCGACGACGAACGCGCCGATTATCCTCACGTCGATATCGGACGACTCGGTGGGGGGCGACAGCAATGAGGACGGCGATGGATCGATTCCGGAGGCGGGCGATTGGAATGGGGTGACCGCTTCGGGGCAATTCCTGGAGAATTCCTTCGTGGATTTGCGTTATGTCCTTCAAACGTACAGCGGAACCATCAGCCAGAGCCAGGAATGGTCGGGCTCGCAGGAGCATCTCATTACCGGCAACATCATCGTCCCGACGAATGTGACGCTGACCATCGATCCCGGCGCCATTATCAAGTTCAATCCGGGACTCAATCTGACGGTCCAGGCCGGCGGAAAACTGATTGCCGCCGGGACCTATGCCCAGCCTATTGTCTTTACTTCGGTCAATGATCAGAGCGTCGGGGCCATAACGAGCGCGGCTTCCACCAATCCAGCGGCTGGCGACTGGGATTCCATCTATCTCGATGGCGGCCGGGCAACATTTGACCATGTGTCGATCAGCTACGGAGGGGGTCCGGATTCGCTCAACAGCGGGCTGATCAGCATCATCGGCAGCGGCTCGATTCTGACGATATCGGACTCGATTTTGAACCAAGGGTTTTATCGGGGCATCCAGGCGGAGTATGGAACGGCCAACATCTCGAACTGTGTCGTCATCGGCTGCGACCGGGGCATTCAGTCCGGGTTGAGCGGGCCAACGGTGGTCAATGTCATCAACTGCACGCTCGAGGAGAACAACTATGGGCTGTTCGCCCACGGCGGCGTCCTGAATGTGGCCAACACCCTCATAGCGGACAGCCTGACGGCCGGGGTGGCTTATTGCTGCGGCAGCTCCTTGACCACGTTCGAATACAACGATATCTGGTCGGCCACGGGGTCCTACTCGGCGCCTATCTGGCCCATCGCCAATCAAACGGGCATCAACGGCAACATCTCGGCGAACCCGAAATTCGTGAACGCCGCCCAGGGCAACTATCAATTGGACTATGGATCGCCGTGCATTGACGCCGCCAACGGACTCGTGGCGCCGCCGACGGATCTGACGGGCGCGCCCCGTTACAACGACCCGCAGACGGTGGTGAAAACCGGGGTCACCAACGCCAACGGCCTCTATCCTGACATAGGCGCGTTCGAGTTTGTCAAGACGGCCAGTTCGCCGGTGGATCTGATCGTCAACTCGGTGGTGGGTCCGTTGCAGCTCACGGGAGGCGAGACGGTCACGGTCCAGTGGAACGATGTGAACGCCGGCACGGGCAACGCGATCGGTCCGTGGCATGATACCATTTCGCTGGCACCTCAAAACGGAGGCGCCCCGCTCGCGGTTGCGACCGTGTTGGTGGCGCAGAATGTCACGCTTGGCGCCGGGCAAACCTACGCGGCATCCGCCAGCGTCGTGGTCCCTGGCGGACTGCAGGGTCTTTATCAACTGCAAGTCCAGGTCAACAGCGAAGGGGACGTTTTCGAGGGAGTTAACTGGACGAACAATACCACCCTGGCGACGGCGCTCTCCTCCCTGTCGGATCCGATGCTGACCATCGGCGGGGCGACCCTGACCAATGCGTTTACCTCCGCGGGGCAGTCCGCCGTCTTCGCCGTAGCCTCACCCGGCAGCAATTTCGTGCTGAATGTTCAGGGAAACACCCCCGGCTGCGCCCTGAAGTTGTTCGTGGGCGACGGCTACGTGCCCACTCCCAGCCAGTTCGATTTCCAGAGCAGCCAGTTCGACTCTCCCACGGCATCGCTCACCGTCCCGAGCAACAACCGGGACACCTATTTTGTGGTTGTCTATGCCGCGTCCCTCGGCGCTTCCATCGTCGATTACACCCTCACTGCCGGAACGGTCGGATTTGCGCTGAGTTCCGTCAATCCCGCGAGCATGGCCAATTCCGGATCGGTCACACTCCAAATCCAGGGGAATCAACTGGCGTCCAGCGACACCTACACGCTGGCGGGCTCTGGAGGCTCCTTTGGGTCCAGTTCCGCGCAGGCGCCCGATCCCACCGTTGCCTACGCCACCTTCAATCTAGGCGGCGCGGCGGCGGGAGTGTACAGCTTGCAGGTGGCGCAGCCTGGCGGGGCAACGTTGACCCTGAGCAACGCGGTCGTTGTGACCAATGTGACGGCCGCGGCCCCGTCGTTCTCGATTCAGTTGGTAACGCCTCCGGCGTTTCGTACTAGCCGGCCGTTCGGCGGCACTATCGTCTATAGCGACACCGGCGCGGTTGACATGCCCGCGCCCATTCTCATTCTGACCAGCGGCGGAGTCGCCGGCATGGCCTTGCAGGGGAGCACGAACTATCAGACCAGCGACCAACTCCTGGTGGCAGCCAGCTTCCAAGGGCCGGCCGGAACCTTGACCCCGGGCCAAAGTTGGAGCATCGCGTTTACCGCCCTGTGCACCGCCCAAACGAGCATTCCTTTTGCGGTCAACTACCAGACCGCCGACGCCACCAACCTGATCGATTACAGCTCTCTCGAGTCGGGCTTGCGTCCGCCGGGCTACAGCGACACCGATTGGCAGCAGATCTGGACCAATTTCCAGGCGGCCGTGGGGCCGACCTGGGGCGGATTTGTCAGCTTTGTGGACGCCTACGCCACCCAGATGGCATTGGACAACCCCACCAACGCGTTCTATAACGTGCCAGACGTGCTGGCGTATGCTTTCGCCGACGAACTCGCGCAGGCCCAAACGAGCGTCACCGGCACGTTGTTCCTGGGCGACACCGATCATCCGCTGGCAGAGACGTATCTCTATCTTTCCGGCACCAACGACCTTACGGGCGCCGCCGAGTCAAGTGCCGACGGCACCTTCCGGTTCCTAAATCTCACGAACGGAGTGTATTCCGCCACCGTGCCTCATTACTGGCTGCCCACGCCGGTGCAAATCACCATGCCGGATTCCGGCATTGTGAGCAACGTGAACATCATCGTCTCCCAGGGCGCGACAATCCAAGGTGTGATCTACGACCAGTTTGGGGGCTTGTTCCTGACCAACGTCTTTGTCGAAGCGGTCTCAACCACGACGAGCAACGTCTTCACCGGGTCCTCCGGCACGGATGGTTCGTACGCTCTCAACGGTTTGCCCCCTGACACCTACTATCTCTCGGTTGGCAATGGCTCATACCCGGTCCAGGAAACCGGCGCGCAGCCGCTGAGCGATGGACAAATCTGGACGACGAACTTCTTCCTGTCCGCCGGCGCGACGGTGACCGGGCAGGTATCAGGCGCCGGCCAGCCGTTGGCTGGTGCCTTTGTTTCCGTCACGGACGCGGACAGTAATCTGACTTCGGTTGCAACCGACACCAATGGGCTGTTTAGTGTTGATGGGCTGGACGCCGGTCTCTGTGCGGTTGAAGTCGAGGCGCCCGGCTACGCTCCGTTCACGATGCAGACCAATCTGCTCGCGGGTCGGACGCTCAATCTCGGCACGATCTCCTTGTCGCCTGGCGCCACCATCGTGGGCGTTCTCGATAACACCAACCTGCAGGCCCTGCCCCTGGCGCCGCTGGCCCTCTGGCAGAACGGCATCCTCATCTCGGAGCAATACGCCGATACCAACGGCGTCGCCGTGTTCAACGACCTTGCCCCGGGCACGTATGTGTTGACTGGCAGCGATGCCGGCTATCCAGACCTGAGCAACACCATCACGGTCGCTTCCGGCGCCACGGTCACCAACACGACCTACCTAGGCCCGCTCGCCAGCATCGCCGGCCAGGTCACCGACGCCACCGACACCCCGCTGTCCGGACTGGCGGTCAACGTTTTCGGTCTCGGCAGCAGCAACCAAAACATCGCTTTCACCGTGCAGACCGATTCCAACGGCAACTACACCTTGCCTGGGTTGACGGCCGGATTGTATCTCGTGACCGTCGGCAATGAAGGCGGCATCGACGGAGAACAAGTGACCATCGATGAATCTCTCGGCACAAAGACCGTCAACCTTGTTCTGAATAGCAGTGTGGTCAGCGGCGTGGTTCTGGACAGCGACGGCGTCACCCCGCTGGTCGAAGCGACTGTTTGGCTCAGTCAAGGCAGCCAAGTGGTCGCCTCCGCCAAGACGGGCACCAACGGACTCTACCACTTCCGCGTGGTGGCGCCCGGCACCTACACCCTGGCAGCCGGCGCGGCGGCGGAAGGCATGACCTCCAATCAAACCGTGGTGGTCACCAGCGGTGCCAACCTCACCGCGGCTGCCTTGGAAATCGGGAGCATTCAATTGGCAGGGACAGTGACCGACACCAATTCCAGTGATCTGGCGAACGCGACGCTGTTGCTGTTCCCGACCGGCGCCTCGTCGGTGTCGCCCGGCCTTTCCGGGACCACCACCACCAACGGGTACTTTGCCTTGGACGGCCTGGTCCCGGGCACTTACGTGGTGGAGATTCGCCACTCTGGTTTCGCCACCGCATTCCAGACTCTCAGCCTCACCGGCAGCACCAACCAGTCGTTCGAACTGGGTGCCGGCGCGACGATGGCCGGAACCATCACCGACGGCATTACGGGCCTCGGCGTCAGCAACGCCACGGTGAGCATTCTCGATCCGGGGACAGACTTCCCTGTTGACATTGTGCAAACCGATTCGCAGGGGAATTACAGCGCCCCTGATCTCGCCGCCAGCCGGTATGATGTTCTGATCAACCAGGGGAGCTATCAGATTGCCTTCCTGACAAATGTGCTGGTCAGCGCGAATCCATTTGCCCTGAACGCGGCGCTTTCGGCAACCAACACAGTGCTGAAGGGCGTGGTGACGGATGCCGCATCGAACCCGATGGGCGAAGTGATCGTGACCATCGCCGATCCAAACACCGGTCAAACCCTGCTGAGTGCGCAGACAGCGATCGACGGTTCGTGGTCCACGACCCAGTTGCCGGCCGGTGCTTATTCGGTCTCCGTATCCGTCATCGGCTATTTTCTGCCCGCGGCCGTGAAGGTCTCCCTGGCGCCCGGAGTGCCGCAATCCGTTGCCACGGTCCTGACCGCAGCGGCCACTGACGACATCCCTGGATTCTTCGAAGGAGTGTCCCAGCAGTTGGGCATCACCATCCTGAATGCATTCTCCTCCGTGAACCCACCGGAGCCCCTGCAAACCTATCCCTTGCCGGTCGTCGCCTGTCCGTGCGCCATCGACGCATATCTCGAGGTCCTGCACGCCTCAGGCCAATTGGGTGTTCTTTACGATACGTGGGTAACTGCCTACAACAACGGCGCCACCTCCTTTGGTGCCCAGTCCGCCATCACCGGCGTCGAAGCCACCCGCATGGCCGCCGATTTCGCATCGCTGGCTGTCCCGGGGGGATCGATCGTGGGCGGGTTGAGCGCGCTCAGCACGGCTGATAAAGCAGCCTTGGCGGCGGTCCCAATCGCCGATGCAACCAAGGCATCGCTTGCTTTCTTGATGGAGAACCTGCCCACGATGGAATCCGTCAATCTAAGTGATCCAAAGTCTGTCAAGGCCGGGATTGCCGCAGTCGTGGCGACAATCGATGAGACGATCGCCAATGGAAACGCGGTCGCAGAAATCGCGGAGGCCGCCGAGCACTTGAGATCGCTGAATGGTATCAAGTACAACCCAGCCTCCCCGCTGGTGCGGTCCCTGGATGCGATCCTGGTTGCGGTGGATCTCTATAAAACGTACCAGGAGTATCAGGAAGCGGCGGAAGCGTCGGAGAAGGCGGCGAATGATTACGAGGAAGCCTATCAGGAGTATTTGAAGGCCCGCAAAGCCTACGGGAAGGCCAACAGCGACTGCGACAACTGTCCGCCCAAGAAGGAAATCACGCCGCCACCCACGCCGCCGGACCCGACGCCCGGCCCGAACGACGATTTGCCCGATGACGAGTCCGAGGATCCTAATAACAAGTCCACCACCGGTCTCGGCCTCTCCGGCTGGGTGATGAATGGCGAAACCATTACCTACACCATCGGGTTCCAGAACGAGACCAATGCGAGCGCGCCGGCTCAAACTGTGACGGTAACCGATTCCCTGGATACGAATCTCAATTGGTCCACGCTGCAACTGACGGCCATCGGGTTCAACAACGTGACCATCGAGATTCCGTCCGGGGTCCAATCGTTCTCCACCAATGTCAGCGTCAGCACTGACCCAAATCCTGTGGCCGTGAGCGCCAGCCTCGATCCCGCCACCGGTGTGGTGACCTGGTCGATGGAGTCGATTAATCCGGTCACCGGAGAATTAGTGACTGATCCTCTGGCCGGTTTTCTCCCGCCGGACAATGCGCAAGGCCAGGGCGAGGGATATGTCGCCTATACGGTTGTGCCCAGGAGCGGGCTGACCAACGGCACCGTAATCACGAACCAGGCCGTCATTGTTTTTGATCTTAACAACCCCATCCCTACCGACATCACAACCAATGAGATTTCGGCCGCGGCTACCCCCAGCGGCGTCAGCGCCGTTGCCACCTCGACAAACGGCAGCGTCATGGCTCTCTCGTGGTCCCGCGCCGGACTCGGAGCGAACCTGGCCGCTTACGACATCTATGTCTCGACCAACGGCGGCTCGTGGTCTCAGTGGCTGACTAACACGACCAACACCTCGGCCTTGTTCCAGGGGATTCCCGGCAACAGCTATGGCTTCTACAGCATCGGCTACAATGTCGCCGGCTTCCAGGAAGCCGCCAAGACGAACGCAGATGTGACGATGGGCACGCTCACTGTCACCGTCAACGGAGGCGGAACCCTCCAGCCGAACCTCAACGGCACCGCCTTCGAGCAAGTCGGCTCCAACTACACCATGACGGCGATCCCGGCCTTTAGCTACGAATTCACGGGTTGGACCGGTGGCATCACCAACGGAGCCTCGAACCTCTCGTTCACCATGACCACAGGGCTGGCTTTGCAGGCGAATTTTGCCCGCATCCCCTACTCGCCGACCAACGGGACCTATTACGGCCTGTTCTATCCCTCTTCGAGCATCAGCTTCGCCGACTCGGGCGCGATTACGCTCACCACCGCCGCGAAGAGCAAGTTCACCGCCAAGCTGCAACTGGCCGGCGCAACCTATTCCCTGAGCGGCCTGCTCGACACCAACGGCGGCTGGGCCGGAAGCATCACCCCCAAGGGCGCGAGCCCCATCGGCGTCCAGTTGCTCATCAGCGGCACGGATGATCTCTCGGGCACGGTCAGCAACGCGGATTGGCTGGCCTATATCACCGCCGAGCGGGCGGTCTATGACGGCAAGAAGACCGTCGCGCCCCAACAGGGCCAGTACACCCTGGTGATCGCCGGGACGAACGGCGCCGCCGATATGCCGGCCGGGTATGGTTGTGCGACGCTCACGGTGAGCGCAGCGGGCAAGGTGACACTCAGCGGTTCCCTGGCCGATGGGACCAAAATAAGCCAATCCTCGATCGTTTCCGGAACCGCTCAGTGGCCGTTGTTTATCTCGCTCTACAGCACCAAGGGATCCGTCCTGAGCTGGATGGCCTTTACCAACGCGCAGACCCTGGGCGGCGACCTGTTCTGGTCCAAGCCGGCGCTGTCGGCCAAGGTTTACCCAGCGGCGTTCTCGTGGCAAACGCCGGCTTACGGCGCGCGTTATTATCCGCCCGGCAAGGGCGAGAATGTGTTCGGTCTGACTTCCTCCTCGCTGGAGCTTATGCTCGAGGGAGGCAACTTGGGCCAGGCGATCACCGAAGAATTCACGCTCAATGCCAGCGACCAGGCCACGGGCGCCAACGGCAAGAAAATGAACCTGACGTTCACGCCTTCGACGGGCCTGTTTAAAGGCGGGGTTACCAATACCATCGCGCCTCACGAGAGCATTACCTTCAATGGCGTGGTGTTACAGAACCAGACTACGGGCTGCGGCTTTTTCCTTGGCACCAACCAGAGCGGCGCAGTGTTCATCGCGCCATAGCCCGCTTTTTCCGGGAGAGGGGACCCGGGCGGAAGCCGGTCAGGAAGGGCGCAAGTCGATCCAGAATCGGCTTCCCTTCCCGACCGTGGACTCGACGCCGGTGCGGCCGCCCATCCGCTCGGCGCCTTTGCGCACGATGGCCAGCCCCAATCCGGTTCCCGGATAGGCTTGCCTCCCATGCAACCGCTGAAAGGCGCCGAATATTTGCTCCAGATGCTCCCGATCAATCCCAATGCCGTTATCCTGCACGGACAATCGGACATAACCCGCGGATGACTCGGCCCAAATACGGATTTGGGGCGGCACGCCAGGAGCGATAAACTTCAGCGCGTTCGAAACCAGATTGTTGACCAGCAGCACCACCGTAGCCGCGTGGCCCATGACGTCGGGCAATGGCTTGGTCACCGTGACGACCGCGTTCTTTGATCGGATGTCCCCGTCGAGCAACTGCAGCGATTCCCCGGCGGCTTTCTCGAGGCTGACCGGCTCCAGCTTCAGATCCGCCTGGCTCATCCGGCTGTATTCAAGCAGGTCGTCCAAGAGCTGCCCCATATGGTCGGCAGACGTCGTCACCCGCTCGAGCATGGATCGGCCCTCAGCCCCCAGCGCCGGTCCGAAGTCTTCCAGGACAATGTTGGAGAAGCTCTTCATGGACCGCAGCGGGGCGCGCAAATCGTGGGCGGCGGTGTAAGTGAAGGTCTTGAGATTGCTGTTGGCTTCGACCAACTGCGCGGTTCGATCCTGGACCTTCTGCTCCAGCTCGGCATTGTAGCGCGCCAATTGATTCTTCGCTTCGCGCAAGTCGTCCTCGGCCCGCTTGCGCTCGCTGACGTCCAGCTTGATGGCGATGAAATGGGCGATTTCGCCCCGGCCGTCCAGGACCGGCGTCACGGTCATCTCTTCGAAGTAGAGGCTGCCGTTTTTGCGTTTGTTGACCAGCTCGCCGTGCCACACATGCCCGGCGAGGATGGTCTCCCACATGGTTTTGAAAAAGCCAGGCGGCTGGCAGCCGGACTTGAGCAGGCGCGGCGTTTGGCCGACGGCTTCGGCGGCGCTGTGGCCGGTGAGGCGTTCAAAGGCGACGTTGACCCACTGGATAACGCCTTGCCGATCGGTGATGACGATGGCATTTGCGGCGGAGTGCAAGGCGGCTGCCTGCAATTGCAACTGCACCTCGGCCTGCTTGCGCCGCTCGTTGTTAAACATCGTGTCCAGCCCAAAGGAAACATCGCCCGCCGCTTCTTCGAGCAGGGCCTGCTCCTCGACTCCGAAGAAGTCCGCCTGGCCGGAATAGACGGCGAGGGCGCCTCGGACCTGGCCTTCCTCCCGGATTGGGAAAGCGGCCAGGGAGCGCCAGCCTGCCCGGCCGGCGGCTTCGCGCCACGGCGCGAAGTTGGGGTTAACCAACAAATCCTTCCAGACACACGCGCGGCCTTTCCGGATAGCCGTGCCGATCGGGCCATGGCCTTCAGGCCGCTCATCGGCATATACGCGGATGCCACCGAGGTAACCGGTTTCATCGCCCCAATGCGCCAGCGGGACCACTTGGTTGGTGGCCGGGTCAACCCATCCGGCCCAGGCCATCTGGAACCCGCCGGACTCGACCAGGACACGGCATATCGCCCGGAGCAGCTCATCCCGGGAGCCGGAGCGAACGACCACTCCATTGACCTGGCTGAGCGCGGCATAGAGCCGATTCATCCTGGCCAGAGCCCGCTCGTGAGTTTTGCGCTCCGCCAGCTCTCGCTCAAGGAACCGAGCGCTGTGGTGCCGCCAAAGCAGTCCCACCAGCAGCGCCGCTGCCAAGAGCAACGATCCCAACACCTCCAAGGCCGCAAAGGTCTGCTGCCGCAAGGGAGCGTAAACCTCCTCCCGATCGACCTTGGCCACCATGGCCCAAGGGGTCCCGGGCACGAGCCGCCCGGCCGCCACCACCGGTTGCCCGCGGTAATCCACCCCCTCCAGCACATTGGTGTCTCCGCGCAAGATCTTTGCCGCCGGCAATTCCGCCGAGGCTAACGGCTTTCGCAGCGTCAAGGCCGTTCCCGCCGAGTGCCGCAAGTCATTGAGGAAGAGGACGTCGTCGCCCTCCCGGCGAACCAACAGCGTTTCGGCCGTTTTGCTCGGCGCCGGCCATGATTGGATTAAGGGAAAGAGAAACTGCCGCGCGTCCAGTTGGAGCAATACCGCCCCGAGCGGCGAGCCGCCTGCGATGTCGGCCCCCTCAAACACCGGAAAGGCAATATCGAGATAAACCGCTCCGTTGGCGTCGTCCCGGCGCAAGTCGCCGAACGTCACGGAGCGGCTGTGCAGCGCCTCTTCGAGAACTTTTCGAGCGGGAGCCGCGAGCGGGGCCGCCGATCCCGGCGGCGCCAGCAGGCGACCGAGCCGTGAATCGAATACGATCACCGCGGAATACCGGTCTCCGCCCTTCAACAGGTCGAGCCAGTGCGCCAGAGCCGAACGCGCCGCTTCGGAATCGGGTTCATCCAGAAGGCGCCGCAGGTCCTGGGCCACGAAGCGCGCTCGCGAAAAGAACCGCGCGTCGGAACGCCGCTCCTCCTGCCAGTTGATGATCTGCTTGAGCTTCAGGTCCGCGATGGCGCTCACTTCCCTGTGCGCCTGCGCGCGAGCCTCCACCTGCCGATGGGCCAGATACCCATAGGCCGCCAAGGCCAGCCCCGCGGCGAGCCATAGAAAAATCCCGACCAGCCTTCGGCCAAAACGGATGGCTTCGGCATCCGCCGCCGACGCCTCAGCAGCGCGGCTGAAGTTCTTTGCCAACATCTTAACTCTCGATCACTTTAGCAGTTGCACTGCTGGACCACGCGTTTGCTCTGGCCGAATCGGCTTAGGAGGAAGCAACGCCTGTTCGATTACACCGAAGGACCCTTCATAACACCTACAATCTACTCTCATCCTCCTGACAGGCCGGCGCAAGCCGGCCTGCGCGATATAGCAATTCATGGCTGGTTTTGGACAAAAAATGTACAATCCCGCCACCCTTTCGCTATGCCTGGCCTGCGGCTTTGGGGTGCTCGGGGGGTTTGACAGGGCCGGCAGGTTTCGGCTACGGTGCAGCCGCTTTTTAACATTATGAAGCTACAATTATTGATGACCACGGCTGCGGCGGTCTGCCTTTTGTGCTGCAGCGTTCCCGCCCAAACCTCCACCAATACCGGCACCAATGCCTCCGCGGGCGGCCAGCAAAGCAAATGGACGACGACAGCCAGCGGGCTCAAGTACATGGTGCTTAAGCGCGGAACCGGCACCGTGTCTCCCAAGGCCACCGATACAGTGAAGGTGCATTACCATGGCACTTTGCTGGACGGCACGGTGTTCGACAGCTCGGTGCAACGGGGCCAGCCAATCAGCTTTCCTTTGAATCACGTGATCGCCGGGTGGACCGAAGGCCTCCAGCTCATGAAGGTGGGCGACAAATTCAAGTTTGAGATTCCCCCAAACCTGGCTTACGGCGATAGGAGCCCCAGCCCGAAAATCCCGCCGCACAGCACGCTCGTGTTCGAAGTCGAGTTGCTCGGGATCGAGTGACGTCCGGAGAGCGCCGGCCGGTTACAAGGCCGGTGCGCTATCCGGCCGGGCGTTTTTGACATCGGGGCTGCCGGGCCGCGCGGTGACTTCAATCCTGCGGTCTCGCCGCAAGGCGAAGGTCAGGTTCGCGCGAGTCGCGTTCGAGGAGAGATTGACTCCGAAATGATAGTCGCATCCTCCTTGAACTCCGGTAACGGTCACCTTCCCATCATGGCCTGAATCGTCCGTAACGCGAATCAGCTCGAGGCGCAATCCTTCTGTCGGCGGCGAAAAACCGGCAGAGGCATACCCGGGCCTGCGAAACCCGGTCACCTTAAGGGTGACCCCCTGCAACTCGGCGCTCACGGGCTGCCAGCCGAGCGCGTCGCTTCCGGATACCGGAATGTCTTTGACCGCCAGAACCTCATTGGAGGCATACGAACTGCAGGCGAGGCTGAGGCCGAGCGTCCAATCGAGGTTCGTGTTAAGGCCGCCGCGGAAATAAAAGTTGGTCCTCGCGGCTTCACCCGGCGACGAGGTTGCCGTTGGCCAATAGACCCCGCCCGAAGCGTCCCGCACGAATGCCTGGCGCACTAACCACTGACTGGTGGGCTCGATCGTATCCGAGATTCGATACGCCAAACGCATCCACGAGCTGGAGTCTTTGGTGGCCTCCAGGTTCTTGCCAGGGTGGGCTGACGGCAGGAAGCTGGTGAGTTCAAATACCAGGCCATCCTTCTGCGCGCGCACGGGATAGACGGTCTGGCGAGCTGGGGGACGCGACACATAGGCGGGGTTGCGCACGCGAAAGGCGGCGTCAAAGCTGGTTTTCGTCGCATAATCGAAGGGGCGCACCCGGATATCCACCATCGGGCTGGCTCCTGGAAAACAGCCAAAGACGTAGCCTTCCACCAAATCGTTTGTGCCCTGGACGCTGAACGAAGACCCGGCGGTCTCGAACTCGGTGCCGGCGCCGTCGGAGACCGTGACAGGTGTAGCCATGTAACCGCCGGACGGACGCCGGCTGGCGGCGGTCTGCTGTCGGTGCTCGAGCCACACGACAAGAACCGGCGCCGAATTGGTATGGGCCAGCACCTTGATTCCGAGCGGCCGGGCCAGCGCCTCCGGCAGCACCTGGCCGGCGACGCGCTGCGCCCAGTTTCCAACACCCAGCCGATGAACCTTGCCGTAGGTCACCCCTCGAAGCACCAGCACCGATCCATCCGCCAGCCGTTGTTCCGACACACCCGGATCGAGGCTCCAAAGCACTCCCCCCACGATGAGGGTCATTCCGCAGAAGAAGGCTGCCACGATGAGCCGGGTGTTTTTCATAAGGTCATCAACACCGGAACCGCCGAACGGGAGCGTTCATTTTCAAACTTTTTTATGTCCGGGTTGAGCTTGTGCTGTCTTCCAGTATTGTCGCACAATCCTACCGAACCTTTAAACAGATTAGCGCATGCGATCCTTACGACTCAGCGTCCGAAACGCCGGCGTGTCAGGCGCGGCACTGGTTGGGCTTTTCCTGTCAGGGCCTGGGTTCGGGGCGGAGGGGTCCGCCCCGCCCGTCAGCAAGCAAACGCAGGAATGTCTGAACTGCCACTCACAGTACCACCCCGCCCTGGTGCAGGATTGGACGCACAGCCTGCACAGCGGGATTACGCCCGAGGAGGCATTAAAGAAAAAGCCGCGGGAACGCCGGGTATCCAGCGAGACGATCCCGGATTCGCTTAAGAGCGTGGTGGTGGGCTGCTACGAATGCCATAGTCTGAATGCCACCAACCACCAGGACAGCTTTCTACACTTTGATTTCCGCATCAACGTGGTCGTCTCGCCCGCCGATTGCCAGGTGTGTCATGCGGTCGAGGCGCGGGAATTCTCCAGCAGCAAGAAAGCCCACGCGGTGGGCAATCTCGAGAAGAACCCGGTTTTTCACACCATGATGGACAGCATCACAAGCCGCGCGTCGGTCAAGGACGGCAAGGTGGTATCGCTGGGCGCGACGGACCAGAGCAGGAACGAGACCTGTCTTGGATGCCACGGCTCGCATGTCGAAGTTGCGGGGACTCGCACCAACAAAACCGACCTTGGGGACGTGGTGGTTCCCAGGCTGGCGAATTGGCCAAACCAGGGGGTCGGGCGAGTGAATCCGGACGGCAGCCGGGGAGCGTGCACGGCTTGTCATGCGCGCCATGTCTTTTCCATCGAGGTGGCTCGCAAGCCGTTCACCTGTTCGCAATGTCACAAAGGCCCGGATGTTCCCGCCTGGGAGGTCTACGCGGAGAGCAAACACGGGAACATTTTTCACTCGAAGGAGCGGGAGTGGACCTGGGATCGCGTGCCGTGGCGGGCGGGCCAGGATTTTGGGGCGCCTACCTGCGCCGCATGCCACAGCAGCCTCGTTACGTCCCCCGAGGGCGACGTGATCGCTCCGCGCACGCACGATTTTGGATCGCGGTTATGGGTGCGGCTCTTCGGCCTGCCTTACACGCATCCGCAGCCGGCGAATGGGGACACCTCGATCATCCGGAACAAAGATGGGCAGCCCTTGCCGACAGCGTTTACCGGCGAACCGGCCTCCGAGTTCCTCATCGATGCCAAGGAGCGGGCGCGGCGCCAGGGAATCATGAAAGGCGTCTGCAGCGCCTGCCACAGCCGGGATTGGGTGGAGGGTCATTTTGACAAGCTGGCGCACACGATTCAGGAAACCGACGGCATGACCGCGGCCGCCACGGGAATTTTGCAGCGGGCCTGGGACCTCGGCCTGGCGGACAAGAGCAACCCGTTCGACGAGCCCATCGAGCGCCGATGGATGAAGCAATGGCTCTATTACGCCAACTCCATACGCCTGGGCTCGGCCATGGTCAGCGCCGACCACGCCAGTTTCGAAAACGGCTGGTTCGATTTGACCACGGGCTTGAGCGAAATGCAGGAATGGGTGGACGCCCAGGCTGGGACAAAGCCATCCGGCGGGAAGTAAAACGGCGGCGGTCGAGGGTTGACAAAAACCCGCTGCTCCGTCCCCACGGCACCCGACCCTCGACCCCCTCCCCGCTATTCGGTGGCCGGGAGCTTGGGGAAGGGTTGGTGCGGCTCTTTCTGGTACCAAAAGGCGACGGAGGCGACCGTGTCTTGCAGTTGCAGGTAGCGCCCGCCGGACTGCCAACCCAGAGCTTGAATCGTCACCTTGAGGTCTTTTTCGAATCGCACCGGATCGGCAATGTGCCACCGATACAGGCTAAATTTCTGGCCCGCCTCGTAGGCTTTATCCGGATCCAGCACCTGGGCCAGGCCGGTGTATGGCGTGGAGAAGACCTGGTATTTTTTTGTCACTGGGTTTTCAAAGTTATACGAGCCGCAGAAATAGTCTTCGGTGCCGGTGCCGCAAATGGTGGGGAATTCCTTGTCGCCATCCAGGTAGAACTTGATCTCGCCCTCTCCCCACCAGCCGGGGCTGTGGGTTTCCCAAGCCAAATAGGTACCGACATACTGGCCTTGGCCCCGGATGCCATCGACGATCGTGTAAATACCTTTGTTGGCCAGCGGAGCCTCACGGCGGAATTGCGCGTGGAAGTAGCCCGCGTTACCGGGCACATCCGTCAGCTCGTAATTGACCTGATAGTAGAGCAGCAGGTCGCGCGTGTCGGTGTTCTCCATGGTGATCCTGGCCTGCTTGCGGAAGGGCATGGGCCAGTAGCAGTTGAAGGCGCTCCCCGGGTTTACGCACACGGCTAGCGAGTTAATTTGGGCGTATTTGCCCCATCCGCAGGCGAAGAAATCCCCCACCGGACATTCGACGGAGGGCTCTTTCTCGCCGTCCCAATAGAAGCGCAAAATGGAGCGCTGGAAATTGCCAGCCGGCGTCATCCAGATTTGGTGGATGCAGCCCGGCCCGTCGATGTTGGCGAGGGTAAAAGTGCCGCCGGGCTTAATGCTCACCGATGGCGAAATCTTCCAGCCCTGTCCCAGATCGCGGGCGCAGCTTTTCCCCGTGCCTTCTGTGGCCATCCCGGCTTTTCCCTTTTCGCCTGTGAGATTCTCGGGGCTGATGGAGCGGGACTTGGCGTTTGAAACTTCGTAGAGGGTTGCGAGGTTCGGGACCAATCCCGGATCGGCGGCGAGGATATCCAAGGGCGGGAAGAGGCTGAGGAGCGCGAAAGGAAGGAAGAGTTGGAGTGAGCGTTTCATATAGCAAAGTTCTCCGACAGCCATTGCGGCGCACAGCGTGCCCGCAAGCCGGTGAGACAGGAATAGGAGGATCGAACGGGTAAGTCAATTGAACATGGGAGGCCGTGTTGCAGGCTCTTCTCACTTGTTTCGTCGGTTCAGAGGCGCTATTCTCCCGTGCAATCAGTATGAAACCTGCTATGAAAAGGACTTCGCTGTGGGTCGTGGTGGTTGCCTTCATCTCGCTCAGTTGGGTGATCTGTCCGTTCGGGTCGGCGGCGGCGGATGCGGGGGGAGATAATGGCCCTGTCCGCGCGGCGAAGGTAGTCCGTGCTCCGGCTCCAACCCGGGAAGAGGTGTTGGCGGCAATAGTGCGAGGGGGCGTGGCGGAGAAAGAGGCGGTGACCAATTTTGCCATGAGCGCACCCGCCCACCTCGGACCCGTCATCTGGAGCGTCCACGTGAGCTTTGATCTGAAAAAGGGGGAAGAGACAGTTCCCACAGCCTATATCCTTACCCTGCGTGGCACCCGCGCTGAGACGGCTGCCGAATCGGCCCCGTTCACGTGGGAAGTGACCAGGAAGGAGAACGACAATGCGGCACTCCGCGCGATGGCCGCGCGTCGAGAGAATGCCAAACGGGCGGCGCAGGCGAGGTTGGCGGAAATCGACTCTTTTCTCCACGGGCGACCGCCGACCAAGGAGGAGGTTCTCCAGGCGGCAGTCGCCAGCCGCCTGGTTGACGGGAACGCGGTAACCAACACCACGGTGACGCCGGGGAGCCTCGTCGGGACCAACATCTGGACGGTCACGGTGCTGTTTGAGATGAAGCCGCCCCGAGTGCCTGCGTGTGAAGGTTATACGCTCACACTGCGCGCTCTTCGGCGGGGTTCAAGCAAACAGTGGATTCCCGCCGACTTCATATCTGTTGACGTCCCGATGATGGTTTGGGAGGTAATCGACCAGGCCAAGAACGAGGAGGTGGTCCACCAGGCCATTCACCAGCGCGAGGAGGAGGCGCGGCAGGAGAAAGAGCTGCAGCAAGCGGAGCTGCGGTTTCCTCTGAGCCATTACACCGACATGACGCCGCTGAACTATGGCTATGTCTTTTACGCCATGTCCGGCGCCCAGCCCGATTACAATTTCCTGACCGACCAGAGCTCTCTGGCCTATCACCGGACATCGGACAGGTTCGCCCAGCAGGACCTGGTTAATTCTCTCAAGCCGAAGCATGACGAGAACATTCGACTGGCAAAGGCTGATGACAAGCACTATTTCCGCTGGATGGACGGGAACAAGATAACCTTGAGTCATTACAACTTCCAGACCAAGTCGTTTCACGTGCAACTCCCCGGATACGGCAGGATCAAGCCGGGAGGAAACCCGAGCTCGCTGACGGACTTCTTTGAGACTTATGACGGTGTTATCCCGTATGGCTGGGAATGCGCCGTCATCTTCGGGGACATCCAGCGATTCCAGGAGCTGGCGCCGCCCGATGAGAAGACTTCCCGCGAGATCGAGGCGTATGTCGGCAAGGCCGGTCCCTACGGGGCCACGGTCCTGCCTCTCCTCTATGTCCACGTCCGCAGCGCTGTTGATCCTCAAGATCGCATACTCGGCGCTTTGCTGTCACAGCAGGGTATGCGCTCTCAGGTCGTTAGAGTCAGGCTCTACAAGGCCCCCAGTAAACCCCTCAAGGCCAGCTCCATTGATGAGGGGATAAAGCAACTGGAATTGTTAATCGAGTATTGATTCGGCGCGCTCCAGCATCGGCCCCATCGCCGCATGCCCCGCCGCAACCGCTTACAGGGTTGACCGTGGCGGCCAGGAGCGTATAACCATCTCAGCATGAGGGGCCTGGACGACAACTCGCAGCAGCTTGATATGAACCGATGGCGAGTGTGCCGACAGGATGACAACGGCAACCGATTCGTGGTGATTCGCAACTTGCCCAAGGCGGAAGCGGAAAGAGTTGTGCAGGAACTGGAAGGTCGCGGCCATAAGCAGGTATATTGGTTGGAGCCGGAGGCTGAAGAAACCAGATGCTCCTGATTCGTCCAGTCCTCGAATCCGAATATAGCGCTATCGGGCGGGTTTTCCACGATGCGATCCAGCAGATTGCCCGGCTCGACTACACGGAGGAGCAGGTTCAAGCCTGGTCGCCCCGTGTACTCGATGCCGCACGCTGGAAGCAAAGAACCGCCAAATTGGACGTAAGAGTTGCCGTGCTTCAGGGTGAGGTTGGCGGGTTTATCGGCTTCGCCCCGTCTGGTTACATTGATCTGCTGTTTGTCCGGCCGGAGTTCGTTCGGCGCGGTATCGCAAGGGCATTGCTCCTGGAGGCCGAAGGAGCGCTTGCGCAATTGGGCGTGGCGACCACCTGGACGGAGGCGAGCCGGACTGCACGCGGCTTCTTCCAGGCCATGGGTTACAGCATAGTCCGGGAACAGACGGTCTGCTGCGACGGAGTTGAGCTGCGGAATTACCGCATGGAGAAGGGCCTGGCTTAACCGCCCAACGCCCATGTATCACATGGACCATCTCCTGACGCTGCTCACCGCCGAGAAGGCGAAGGAATTGCGATTTCGGGCCGGCAGACCGCCGGTGATCGTGTCAGAGAACGAGCAGCACTCACTTCAAGGCCCGCCCATTGCGGCTGAGGACGTGTGGCGGCTCCTGCGAAGCATGGCCAATTCAAGGCAAATGCGGGATCTCCGAGACCGCGGCGCGGTGTCATTCGTTTACACGACCCGAGGCAGGTCGCCTTTTCTGGTTCGCGCCAAAGTGGAGGACGACGAGGTGCTGTCTGATATATCGTGACTCGCCATGGCTAGGTTCCACGTCAGAAACCCCTTTGAGCTTTCAGATAGACGGCGATTAGTCCAGGTCGGCGGCCCTGCCAGCATCGGAAGAGTTGACCCCGGAGGGGAAAAAAGAGAGGGTGAGGGTGGGGGGGCGTTACCCGGGGCGGCGCTCCCGTCTCCGCTTCGCTCCGGCGCGGCGAGTCGCTTGCCCCGGGCTGCTATGCTCTTGCTCCTTCAGCGCGGCAGATGGAGCCTCCTTACGTCGGCTGGGATGGAGGCTCAGGTTGCAAGCCATGACACCCAACACGTGTTGCTTCGCGGAGCAACAAAAGCTAGTTTCGTAATATGAGTACACGGGAAATCCTGCTTGAAGAAATCAAGCACCAGCCTGAGGAGGTGCTGCGCGAACTCCGGCACTACCTCGATTTTCTGAAATGCCAACGGGAGGCGGAAGCACCGATGGAAAGCGTTGTGGCTGACACATGGGAAAAGCTGGGTCCGGCCCCGGAACTGGACTATGGCCAGCTTTAATCGCGGCGAGGTTTGAGTTTTGTTTGGTCCCGAGGTTTCAAGCGCCGCTCCACGACGCGGGCGGGAATGGGGGAGGGGGCGTAGTCATCTCCGATTTCAACTTCGTGTTTAGTCCAGAATTGAGCGGTAAGTTCCCTTCGCCCTTGCAGGGCGCGCGGGCATGTAGCGGGCCAGGTCCCGGGGCGTGTGCCCCGGGCTGGTACACTTGCACGCCTTCGGCGTGCGAGGCTACGAAAGACTTTCAAGCTCCAATTTCGGAATTGCCCTGCGCTACGTGCGAAGGTGAAAAACCGGGATAGGCGCAAAAAAACCCGCCTGGGTTCAGGCGGGTTGTGATTGGCTTGAAATCGGGATCAGGCCTGCTTGGCGCTGCCGAGCACGTTGACGACCTTGTGCTTGTAGAGGGTTTTGAGCTGGTCGCGGGCCGGGCCGAGGTATTTCCGAGGATCGAATTCGGAGGGGCTTTCGGCAAAGACGCGACGGATGGCGGCGGTCATGGCAATGCGGCCGTCGCTGTCGATGTTGATCTTGCAGACAGCGGATTTGGCGGCGCGGCGGAGCTGCTCCTCGGGAATGCCGACGGCATCCTTCATCTTGCCGCCAAAGGTATTGATGACCTTGATCAGATCCATCGGCACGGAGGAAGCGCCGTGCAGGACGATCGGGAACCCGGGAATGCGCCTTTCAATCTCTTCGAGGATGTCGAACCGCAGCGGCGGGGGAACCAGGACGCCGTCGGGATTGCGCGTGCATTGTTCGGGCTTGAACTTGTTGGCGCCGTGCGAGGTGCCAATCGAGATGGCCAGGGAATCAACGTTGGTCTTCTTGACGAAATCTTCGACTTCCGCGGGCTGAGTATAGGTTGAGTGCTCGGCCACGACTTTGTCTTCGATGCCGGCCAGGACGCCCAGCTCGCCTTCGACGGTGACATCGTATTTGTGGGCGTAATCGACGACCTGGCGGGTGAGCTCGACGTTTTTGTCGTAGGGATGGTGGGAGCCATCAATCATGACGGAGGAGAACCCGGACTCGATGCAGGATTTGCAGAGATCGAAGGTATCGCCGTGATCGAGGTGGAGGACGATGGGGATGGCGTAGCCGAGTTCTTTGGCGTATTCGACCGCGCCCTGGGCCATGTAACGCAGGAGGGTTTGATTGGCATACTTGCGCGCGCCGCTCGACACCTGGAGGATGACCGGGGATCGGGTTTCAACGCAGGCGCTGATGATAGCCTGCAGTTGTTCCATGTTGTTGAAATTGAAGGCAGGAATCGCGTACCCGCCCACAACTGCCTTTTGAAACAATTGTTTCGAGTTTACTAAGCCAAGTTCTTTATAATGTGTCATATAGCTTTCGAGATTTGGCGCTGCGTCCGGACAGAATAAACCGCAACCGAAGCCAACCAATCTGGCCGGATGGTAGCGTTAAGGCGTGGGGCAATGCAATAACAACTGGAAGCCCCACTTCTCCTCGACGGAGAGGCTGGCAGCGGCTATGCTGCGGAGCATGAGCGCGATTGCCTCGGAAAACCTGCCGGATGCCCTGGGCCATTTTGGCCCATACGGGGGCCGTTACGTGCCCGAAACGCTGATGCATCCCTTGCAGGAGCTGGAGGAGCAATACGCCCGCAGCCGGCAAGACCCGGCGTTCCAGCGCGAGTTCGATTACTACCTCAGGGAGTTCTGCGGGCGGCCGACCCCGCTCTACTTTGCCGAACGGCTCACGCGCGAGCTTGGCGGGGCCAAAATCTACCTCAAGCGGGAGGACCTGCTCCACACCGGCGCGCATAAGATCAACAATTGCATCGGGCAGATCCTCCTGGCGCGGCGGATGGGCAAGAGCCGGATTATCGCCGAGACGGGCGCGGGCCAGCACGGCGTCGCCACGGCCACGGTCGCGGCGATGTTCGGCTTTCAGTGCGTGGTGTATATGGGGGCGGTGGATTGCGAGCGGCAGGCGCTCAACGTTTTCCGGATGAAAATGCTCGGCGCGGAGGTCGTGCCGGTCAAAGCGGGCCAGCAGACGCTGAAAGAGGCCATCAACGAGGCGATGCGCGACTGGGTGACCAACGTGCGCACCACGCATTACATTCTGGGCACGGCCTATGGCGCGCATCCCTACCCGATGATGGTGCGCAATTTCCAGAGGGTCATCGGCGATGAAGCCCGGCGCCAGATTCTGGAGAAAGAAAAGCGCCTGCCCGACGCCCTGGTGGCCTGCGTCGGCGGCGGCTCCAACGCGATAGGCCTTTTCTATCCGTTCCTGGAGGACGAGGCGGTGAAGATGATCGGCGTGGAAGCCGGCGGCGAAGGCATCGCGGCGGGCAAGCATGCCGCGCGGTTCCAGGGCGGATCGCTCGGCGTTTTGCAGGGCACCCGATCGTATCTCCTCCAGGACGAGTTCGGCCAGGTCCAGCTTACGCACAGCGTCTCGGCCGGGCTGGATTATGCGGCGGTCGGCCCGGAACACGCCTGGCTGCGGGACTGCAACCGCGTCGAATACACATACGCCACCGACGACAAGGCGCTGGAGGCTTTCACGAGGCTGGCGCGGCTGGAAGGGATCATTCCCGCGCTGGAATCGGCGCATGCCGTCGCCGAGGTCATCCGCCGCGCCCCCGGCATGCGGCCGGACCAATTGGTGATTATCAATCTTTCCGGCCGCGGCGACAAAGATGTCTCCCAGGTGGCGGCCAAGACGGGTTTGCAGATGCCGGTGTAGCGCAGGGCAGGGTGTGAGATAAAAAAGTGACCACACCACGGCGAAACCAGCGGAGTGCTGGTTTCCAGCTGATGTGCTACGGTCGGGGTGAAATTGGGAAGGGCCAGAGTCCAGAGCGCCGACTGTTGGTCGGCGAAAGAGGCTGGCCTAGTCACCAAGGCTTGGTCCGCCGGTTGCCAACCGGCGATACAGCCGACTACCAGTCGGCGCTACAGGGGTAATGCCGGGATGCAGCCGAACCCCGGCAGATTTTGTTCGCCTCGGGGGGGGGCTTTTTGCATATTGCGAGGCGATGAAATCGATGACGGGTTACGGGCGCGGGGAATGCTCCCAGGACGGCTTTAAGGTCACAGTCGAGCTGAGTTCGGTCAATCGCAAGCAAAGCGAGATATCGGTGACATTGCCTCGGGAGATGGAATTGCTCGAGGCGCCGATACGCGACCAGATCAACCGCTGCGTTGCGCGGGGCCGGCTGACGGTGCGGGTCTCGCTCCATGCGGGGGCGAGCCTGACGGCGGCGCGGATGCACTTGAATGTGCCGCTGGCCAAGGCCTATGCCCGCGAGCTGAGCCGTCTTTCCCGCCAGCTCGGCTTGCCGGGACCGGTGACGCTGGATCACCTGGCGCGCGCGCCGGGGGTGTTCCAGACCGACGAGGAGCTTGCCGTGGAGGAGGATTTTTGGCCAGCCGTGGACAAGGCGCTGCGCAAGGCGCTGGACGGTCTGCTGCGGATGCGGGAGCGGGAAGGAGAGCACCTGGCGCAGGACCTGTCCAAGCGGGTGGTGGTGATGCGCAAGGCGACGGCCAAAATCCAGCAGCGCGCGCCCAAGGTGGCGGAGCGCTACCGCGAACAGCTCATCGAGCGCATCAAGAGCGCCGGGCTCCAGGCCCCGAGCCTCGAAGACGAGCGGCTTATCAAGGAAGTGGTCTATTTCGCCGACCGATCCGACATCGCCGAGGAGCTAACCCGGCTGCAAAGCCATTTTCAGCAATTCGAGGACGGCCGCACTTCCAAGGAGCCGGTGGGGCGGATGCTCGATTTTCTGGCTCAGGAGATGAACCGCGAGATTAACACGATCGGATCGAAGGCCAACGACAGCCTCATCTCGCGTGAGGTCGTCACGCTCAAGGCGGAACTGGAGCGGTTCCGGGAGCAGGTGCAGAACGTCGAGTAAATCCATGAGCAGCGAGATCCCCGAGAGCAAGCCCGAGAGCAGGCCCTCGCCGCCGGCCGGCGGCAGCCCGCTGCTGGTGCTCATCTCCGCCCCTTCGGGCGGGGGCAAGACGACGCTTTGCCAGCAGTTGCTGGCGACCCGGCCGGGGATGACCCGGGCGGTGACGTGCACGACCCGCCCGCCGCGGACGGGCGAGCACGACGGGGTGGATTATTATTTTCTGGACGCCGGATCCTTTCTGAAGCGGGTGCAGGCGGGCAATTTTCTGGAGCACGCGACGGTGTTCGGCAACAGCTACGGCACGCTGAAGTCCGAGGTGGTGGCCAAGCTGCGGCAGGGCAAGGACGTGCTGCTCAACATCGACGTGCAGGGGGCCGCGACGATCCGGCAAAAGGCGCAGGAGGACCCGGAACTGAGACGGGCGATGATCTCGATCTTCCTGACCCCCCCCTCGATGACCATCCTGGAAGGGCGGCTGCGAAGGCGGGGGACCGACGCCGAGGCGGTGATTCAAAAGCGCCTGAGCGTCGCGCGCCAGGAACTCGGCCAGTGGAAACATTTCGACTACCTGATCATCAGCGAGGGCATCGCCGACGATCTGCGGCGGGCCACAGCGATCATTGAAAGCGAGAAGATGCGCACGGCGAGGGCGCAGGCGCCTGAGTTTTGAGACGCGAGATGTGAAACGTGAGGCGCGAATCGTTAGCATGTTAGAGCGTTAAAACGTTAAAACGTGGAGCGGCCTCGTTACATTGAAATCACGCATCACGCATCACGCATCACGTTTCACTTTAACGAACGAGCATGAGTACGGGCCAAAACGTTAGCAACGGCAAGAACGTCATCCTGGGGGTGACCGGGTCCATTGCGGCTTACAAGGCGGTGGATCTGGCGAGCCAGTTGGTCAAGCAGGGCTGCGAGGTGCGGGTGGTGATGACGGCGGACGCGCAGCAGTTCATCACGCCGCTGCCGTTCAAGACGCTCTCGCGCCACCCGGTGGTCACGGGGCTGTACGACGAAGAGGAGGGATGGAAGCCGACGCATATCGAGATGGCCGACACCGCGGATCTGCTGCTGATCGCGCCGGCGACGGCGAACACGATTGCCAAGCTTGCGCTGGGGCTGGCCAACGACGCGCTGAGCTGTGTGGCGCTGGCGCTGAATCCCCGGGCCCGAGTCCTGATAGCCCCGGCCATGAACGGCAAGATGTGGCTGCACCCGGCGACGCAGCACAACACCGCGACGCTCAAGAGTCGGGGTGTCGAGTTCATCGGTCCCGAGGAGGGGTTGCTATCGTGCGGCTACGAAGGTCTGGGGCGGCTGTGGCCGGTAGAGAAAGTGGCGGCGCGCGCCATGGAATTGCTAGCCCGGGAGTGACAGCCATGAAAGCCTCGATCTCCTCCAGTGCGGCCGGCGCGGCTGGGGTGGAGAATCGCCCGGGCTGGCTGAGAGGGCTGTGGCAGCGGCTTCGAGAGCGGCGGCTGGGGACTCTCCGGCAGCTATTGCGCCGGCTGGGGCTGGCGATGCAGATCCCGCCGGCCGAGCCCATGGAGTGGATCCGCCGGGTGGCCTTGATGGAGCGGGATGTGATTTTGCCGATCAAGGCCGTGGGCATTCCGCTGATGCTCTACTTTTTCTACAGCTCCAAGTGGATCGACAACGTCTCCAAGGCGCTGGATATCGAGTTCGACTTTGCCGACTTCTCGCACTATTTCCTTTGGTTCTACGCCGGTTTTCTCTGGTTCTACGTCATGGTAAACGGGGTGGTGGCGGTTTTCCTGGTGCGCGTGCACCGGCGCTCGCTGGTCAGCGTGCAGCGGGTGGTGTTTGCCATCGGGCTGATGGACGGGATCCTGTTTTCGTTTCTGGCGCTGGTGACGGGGGGCTACAACAGCATTCTCTACTGGCTGTTCCCGGTGCTGATCGTGCGCAGCGCGGTGAGCGTGCCCCGGGCCAGCTCGCAGTTTCTGCTGAGCCTGACGCTGAGCGGCTGCTTCATGTTCGCCGGGTTTGTCGACACGTTCGTGGCCGACAACCTGGACCCGGAGTCGCGGAATAATCTCAGGCTCTCGGCCGAGTATCCGGCCGAGCCGGTGGTGCTGCGGATGTCGCTGCTGCTGATGCTGACGGTTTGCTGCTACGGCGTGCAGGTGCTGCTGGAGCGGCAGCGGCGGGTGGAGGCGGAGGCCCGGGAGTTTGCGGTGCGCGAGGCGCAGTTGCGGTCGGCCGGGCGCGTCGCGGCCGAATTTGTCCACCAGATCAAGAACCCCCTGGCGATTATCAACACGGCCGCCTTTTCGCTCCAGCGCGCGCTCAAAGACCGGCCGAACCCGGACGTAACCGATCAGATCCGGATGATCCAGGAGGAGGTGGAGCGTTCGGACCGGATCATCACACAACTGATGGGGTACGCGCAGTTGAGCGAGGGGCGGGTGGAGAGGCTTAACGTTATCGAGGAACTGGACGGGGCGGTGGAGCGGGTGTTTCCCGCGGCGGCTCATTACCCGGTGTTGGTGCATCGGGATTACGGGATGGAGTTTCCGTCGCTGCTGATGCAGCGGCGGCATTTATCCGAAACGCTGATCAATATCTTGCAAAACGCCCGGGAGGCCCTGGGGGCCAAGGGGGGCAATGTCTGGATTCGGGCGCGGTGCCGGGAGGATTTTACCACCGAGATTTCCATCCGGGACGACGGTCCGGGGGTGCCGCCGGACAAGCAGGGGCGGGTTTTTGAGGCCTACTATACGACCAAGGAGAAAGGCACGGGGCTCGGGCTGGCCTCCGCCAAGCACAACGTCGAGCTCTACGGCGGCTCTGTGCGGGTCGAATCAGGGCTTGGAAAGGGGGCCCGCTTTGTTCTATTATTCCCTGCCAGAACTCTAATGAAGCCAACACAATCGACATGAAGCGGGCGGCCCTTCGGGGTCCCGCCGACGCATTATATGAGCTTGCCGCTGCCGCCCATCCTGATCATTGACGACGAGAAGAACATGCGTCTCTCGCTCAAGACCGTGCTGACGGCGGAGGGTTACACGGTGCGGCCGGTGGAATCCGCGGAGGAGGCGATGGAGCTGCTGGGGCGCGAGGATTTTTTCATGGCGATCACCGACGCGCGGCTTGGGGGCATGAGCGGCTACGAACTGCTGGCCAAGGCGCGGGTGCAGTGGCCGGACCTGCCGATGCTGATGATCACGGCCTACGCGACGCCCAAGCTGGCGGTGGAAGCGATCCAGGCGGGGGCGATCGATTACCTGGCGAAGCCTTTCGCGCCGGAGGAATTGCTGCATGCGGTGGCCCGATGCGCGGAGCGCCACCGCCTCTTGCAGGAGAACGCCTCCTTGCGGGCGCGGGCAACGGAGACCTACCGGCTGGAGCACATAGTGGGGGACTGCCTCCGCATGCGCGAGTTGCGCCAGCTCATCAAGACGGTAGCGCCGACCGACGCGCGGGTGCTGATACTGGGGGAGAGCGGCACCGGCAAGGAGCTGGTGGCCGGCGCGCTGCACAGCCTCAGCCAACGCGGCCGAGCCAGCTACGTCCGCATCAACTGCGCGGCCATCCCGGAAACGCTGCTGGAGAGCGAGCTTTTCGGGCATGAAAAAGGCGCGTTCACCGGCGCCCTGAAACAGAAGCCGGGGCGGGTGGAGGAAGCGGACGGAGGCACGATCTTTCTGGACGAGATTGCCGACATGAGCCGGCCGCTGCAGGCCAAGCTGCTGCGGTTTCTGGAGGACGGCACCTTCACGCGGGTGGGCGGCACGCAGGAACTGCGCGTCAATGTGCGCCTGCTGGCGGCCACCAACCGGGACATTGTCAAAGCCATCGCCGAGGACGTGTTCCGGGAGGACCTGTTCCATCGCCTGAACGTGGTGCAGGTGCGGCTGCCTCCGTTGCGCGAGCGGGGCGATGACGTGCTGGTGCTGGCGGAGCATTTCCTGCGCGGCTTCGGGATGCTGATGAACAAATCCGTGCGCCAGCTCTCGCGCGGGGCGCGGCAGAACCTGCTGACCCATCACTGGCCCGGGAACGTGCGCGAGCTGCGCAACGTCATGGAGCGGGCCCTCATCCTCGAGACGAGCGGCGAGATCCAGCCCGCCAGCCTGCCCGATTTTCAAATCGAAGCGCGCCTGCACAAAACCGCCCCGCCCAAACCCGTCGGGGCTTCCCTCGACGAGATGCTGGCCAATTTCGAGCGCGATCTGATCTCGTCGCTCCTGGAGCAAAACCACTTCAGCCTGGCCCGCACCGCCGAACAACTCAAACTTAGCCGCCACGCGTTGCGCTACCGGATGCAGCGGCTGAATGTTTCCGCCGGCTCAGAGACGGAAGACGAGCCGCCTGGCACGGCGGCCACCGAGCAGTTATGATGACTCCATTCTCGCCTTGTTTAGCTGAAGATGAACCACTCCAGATACTGGAGGACTATTGGCGGACCACTACATCCCCCACGAACGAGTACCTGATGGTGCTGGGCGCCGTAACGGCAGTCAGCATTCTGATCCTCATCTGGGTCCTCTATTTCCGCAAGAAGCATCGTCCCCACCCCCACTCGCACCACCACCACGCCCATCAGGATGCGGCTGAGCCGGCCATGCAGGGAGCGGGAGAGGCAGACCAGCCGCGGAAGCGTCACAAATGGCGCCGCCGCCGCCGGGAACACCGCCCGCGCAATCCCACGCTGGCCGAAACCGGCGGCCTGCCGCCGGTGCGCAACTCCCATTCAAGCGGCCCGGTTCCCTGAACCGCCCGGCCTGGGTTGGCCCATGGAAGAAAGCCGCGCGATTACCCGCAAAAGCGCCTCCAACCTGGCGCTCGCCTTCGTGATGCTGCCCAAGCCCAAGCGCGACGCCATGTCCGCGCTCTATGCTTTCTGCCGCGAGGTGGATGACGTCGCCGACGAGGACTCCAAGCCGGTGGAAGAGCGGCGGGGGCAGTTAGCCGCCTGGAGGGAGGACCTCCGGCGCGCCTGCGGAACCGAGACGCCCCGGTTCCCGGTCAACCGCGAGCTCCAGCCTGTCATCCGGCAGTATCGACTGCCCCTCGAACATTTCGAGGCGCTGCTGCAAGGGGTGGAGACGGATCTCGACACCAAACGCTACGAGTCCTGGGAACAGCTCGAGCTTTATTGCTACCGCGTCGCCTCGGTGGTGGGGCTGCTGAGCATCGAGATATTCGGCTACCGCCAGCCGGCCTGCCGGGATTATGCCGTGTATCTCGGCAAGGCTCTCCAGCTCACGAATATCCTGCGGGACGTGCGCACCGACGCCGAGCGCGGCCGCATCTATTTGCCGCTGGTCGAACTGGCGAGGGCCCAGGTCGCTCCCGAGGAAATCCTGCGGCTGGAGTATTCGGAGCGATTCGCGGGGCTGGCCGGGGGTGTCGCGCTGCGCGCCCGCGAGTTTTACCGGCGGGCGGCGCAGACGTTGCCGGCGGCCGATCGGCGTTCGATGATCGCCGCCGAGCTGATGGGGGCAGTCTATTGGCGGCTGCTGCGCAAGGTCGAAGGCCGGCGCTTCAACGTCTTTGCCCCCCAACCCATCCGTCTCCACCGAGCCCAAAAGCTGGGGCTCATCCTGCGCACCTGGCTGCGCCTGGGTCGAGGGTCGGCTGCGCCCAACTATGGGATTTAGCTGCGCAACGGTGCCCTTGACCAACCCCACATCAGACAGAGCAGGCGCCGGTCCGGGAGCGGAAGGCGGAGGACGGAGGCTGATTGTGAACGCGGACGATTTCGGCCGTTCGGCGGGCATCAACGAGGCGGTGCTACGCGCCCACCGCGAGGGCATCCTCACCACCGCCAGCCTCATGGTCAACGAACCGGCGTGCGCCGAGGCCGTGGCGCTGGCCCGGCAGAATCCGCGCCTCGGCGTCGGCTTGCACCTGACCCTGCTCTGCGGCCGATCGGCGCTTTCTCCCGCGCAAATTCCGGGCCTGGTCGATGCCCGGGGCGAATTCACGACCAACCCGGCCGGAGCCGGCTTCCGCTACTTTTTCCAGCGCGGTCTGCGCGAGCAATTGCGCGCCGAGGTTTACGCCCAGTTGCAGCGATTCCAGGCCACCGGCCTGCCGCTGGATCACGTCAATGGCCACCTGCATCTGCATCTGCATCCGGTGGTGTTCCGGATCCTGATGGAGGCCGCCAGCCAATTTGGCATTCAGCGGATGCGGCTGACGTTCGACCCGTTCCGGCTCAACCTCCGGGCCGCCTCGGGCCACCTGGGCTACCGGGCGTCGCACGCGGCCATTTTTCATTCCCTCTCGGCCCGGGCCCGGCCGGTGCTGGCCCGGCGGGGGATCCGCCACACCGGGGCGGTGTTTGGGCTCTTGCAGAATTCGCGGGTGGACGAGGAGTACGTCCGGCGCCTGCTTCCGCTGCTGCCGGCGGGCGATTCCGAGCTTTACTCTCACCCGTCGCTCGACGAGTTTAAGACGGAGTTCGACGCGCTGGTGAGCCCGCGTGTGCGGGCCCAGGTCGAACTCCTCGGCATTCAACTAATTCGATACCAGGACTTGTAAGATGGCCAAACTGTTCTTGATTCTCTTAATCGGGCTGCTGTTCGAAAGCACCGGGGTGGTGCTGCTCAAAAAGGGGATGTCCCGGGTCGACGGCGTCACGGCGGTGAACGCCGCCGAATTCTGGCGGGTGGCCAAGGCGGGGGCTGCGTCTCCTCAAATCTGGCTGGGCGTTTTCTTCGAGGCGCTCTTCTTTTTTTGTTTGCTCTTCCTGATGTCCAAAAGCGACATCAGTTTTCTGTGGCCGCTGACGGCCTTGAGCTTTGTCTTCGCGACGGTGGCGGCGATGTTTTTTCTTCGCGAGCAGGTTTCGCCGCTCCGCTGGGCCGGGGTCGTGCTCATCATGCTCGGCGCCGCCCTGATCAGCTACAGCGAGCATGCCAAACCCAAGCCTCCGTCCCCCGTTCCTGCCGCCTCCGCGCACCACGTGGGTGCGGGCCCGGGATGACGGGGGGAAGCGAAGGATTGCCCCGGAATAGCGTGAGCGTTGGCCGACGAGGGGCATCCGTGTGGCCCGGACATAAAACGAATGTCGGCCGCCGCTACCGCTCATGGCGTTGCACGCCGCAGGTGTGGAGTGTACCAGCCCGGGGCAACGCGTGAGCGTTGGCGCTCTCCCTTGTTTCCAGGGGAAGGAAGGGCCTGATATATTCTTGCACTCTCCGTCCTTTTCCGGACTGCCACAGCCGACGCATTAGGACTTTGACAAAAGTCGAGCTAATCTTGACCTGTTTTTGCTTGATTCATCTGGCTAGAAAGCGTATGCCATACCCCGAGTCGGGCATTAAGCAGTTGGTTTCCGGCATCGATTTCGAGGTTGTGAATAGCCCTATGGAAAAGCTTTTGAACCCTTTGCGCCGGGGAAAGCGGCCGGCTTTGGCATTGGCGATGGCGTTGGCGGCTTTGCTGGGGACTCAAGGCAGTCGCGCTCAACAGGTGACGGCGTGGGGCAGCGACCTTGACGGCCAGGTCTCCGGCTGCGTGGTCGCAACCAACGTGATGGCGGTCGCCGCCGGCGGATTCCATGCGCTGGCCCTCCGCTCTGATGGCAGCGTCGTCGGGTGGGGGAAAAACTGGGATGGCCAGGCCGCCACCCCCCCGATGCCAACGAACATCACGGCAATCGCCGCCGGCGCCCAGCACAGCCTGGGCTTGCGGAGCGACGGTTCGGTGGTGGCTTGGGGAAATGACTGGTATGGCCAAACGGCTGTTCCGGCCGCCGCCAGCAATGTGATAGCCGTCGCCGCCGGCTACTCCCATAGCCTCGCGCTGCGAGTCGATGGAACCGTCCTGGCCTGGGGCAACGACGACTACGGTCAAACCGACTTCGGTGCGCTCGGGTTGAACATCATCAGCATTGCCGCGGGCGCGTTCCATAGCGTCGGATTGCGGGCGGATGGGTCCGTGGTGGCATGCGGCCTGGACACACCGGTGCCGGCTTCAGCTACCAACGTCGTGGCGATTGCCGCCGGGTGGGAGCATTGCCTGGCGTTGCGCGCCGATGGCTCCGTCATCGCCTGGGGCAACAACTCTTACGGCCAATCCTCCGTGCCAGCCTCGGTCACCAACGTCGTGGCGATCGCGGCGGGCTATTACCATAATATCGCCTTGAGGGCCGATGGAACCGTCCTGGCCTGGGGCAAGGGGTACCTGGGAACCACGAACGTGCCGGGTGGCCTGCAGAATGTCGGGGACATCGCAGCCGGCGAAGATTATAGCCTCGCCCTCACCGGTTGCGGCGCGCCACAATTCGGTGCGCCGCCGACTTCGCTCTGCGCAAACCTCGGCAGCCAGGCGATCCTTCGCGGCAATGTGACCGGAACGTATCCGATGGCGTTCCAATGGTACTACAATGGCACCGTGGTGAACGGAGCAACCAATGCCTATCTCTGGTTGACCGGCGTGCAACCCTCGGACGCGGGAGCCTATGTGCTGGTGGCGACAAATGCCGCCGGCCAGGCAACGAATCAGCCGATAGTGCTCAATGTCTCCTCGCGGCTCGAGTCGGAGAGCTTCGTAGGGGCCTGGGGCGACAATTACTCGGGCCAATGCGTGGTTCCGCACACTCTGACCCAGCCGTGCGCGATTGCCGCCGGCGGGTTTCACGCCCTGGCGCTTAATGCGGACGGCACGGTGGCTGCCTGGGGCGAAGGCTGGTTTGGTCAGACCAATGTGCCGCTCTTGGCGACCGGTGTCGTGTCGATAGCCGCCGGGGGCTCTCACAGCCTGGCGGCGCGAAGCGACGGTTCGGTGCTGGCCTGGGGTCTGAACTGGAGCGGCCAGACCAATGTGCCGGCCGCCGCCACCAACGTGGTCGCGGTCGCCGCCGGCTACTCCCATAGCCTGGCGCTGCGAGTCGATGGAACCGTGGTGGCCTGGGGTAACGACGACTACGGTCAAACCGACCTCGGTGTGCTCGGGTTAAACATCATCAGTATTGCCGCGGGTTCTTTCCATAGCGTCGGATTGAGGGCGGACGGGTCGGTGGTGGAATGCGGCCTGGATACACCGGTGCCGGCCTCGGTGACAAACGTGGTGGCGATTGCCGCTGGATGGGAGCATTGCCTGGCGCTGCGCGCCGACGGCACGGTCATCGGATGGGGCGATGATTCCTACGGACAGTCCTCCATTCCCGCCAACGTAACGAACGTGGTTGCGATCGCCGCCGGCTATTACCACAACCTGGCCCTCAAAGCCGACGGAACTGTCCTGGCCTGGGGCAAGGGGTATCTGGGAACCACCAATATTCCCATCGGCCTGACCAATGTTCTCGCCATTGCTGCCGGTGAGGATTACAGCCTGACGCTGACCGGGACAGGGGCGCCGCTATTCAGCGTGCCGCCGGCCTCGCTCTGCGCAAACCTCGGGAGCCAGGCGCTCCTTCGCGCCAATGTGGTCGGAACGTATCCGATGGCGTTTCAATGGTACCATAATGGCGCCATGGTGAATGGAGCAACCAATGCCTATCTCTGGCTGACCGGATTGCAGCCCTCGGATGCGGGAGCCTATGTGCTGGTGGCGACAAACGACGCCGGCCAGGCAACCAACCAGCCGATAGCTCTCAATGTCTCCTCGCAGCTCGAGTCGGTGAGCTTCGTAGGGGCCTGGGGCGACAATTACTCGGGCCAATGCGCGGTTCCGCACACGCTCAACCAGCCGTGCGCGATTGCGGCCGGCGGGTTTCACGCCTTGGCGCTTAACGCAGACGGCACGGTGGGCGCCTGGGGCGAAGGCTGGTTTGGTCAGACCAATGTGCCGCTCTTGGCCACCGGTGTCGTGTCGATAGCCGCCGGGGGTTCTCACAGCGTGGCGGCGCGAAGCGACGGTTCGGTGCTGGCCTGGGGCCTGAACTGGAGCGGCCAGACCAATGTGCCGGCCGCCGCCACCAACGTGGTCGCGGTCGCCGCCGGCTACTCCCACAGCCTCGCGCTCCGGGCCGATGGAACCGTGGTGGCGTGGGGCGACGATTCCTACGGCCAGTGCGATGTGTCGTTCCTGGCGACCGATGTCATCGGCATCGCGGCCGGCAGCTTCCACAGTATCGCCTTGCGTGCTGACGGTACGGTTGCGACGTGGGGTTGGAATGTGCCGGTCCCGGCCGCGGCTCAGAACGTAGTGGCCGTTGCTGCCGGATGGGAGCATTGCCTGGCGCTGCGCGCCGACGGCACGGTCATCGGATGGGGCGATGATTCCTACGGACAGTCCTCCATTCCCGCCAACGTAACGAACGTGGTGGCGATTGCCGCCGGCTATTACCACAACCTGGCCCTCAAAGCCGACGGAACCGTCGTGGCCTGGGGCAAGGGATATCTGGGAACCACCAACATACCTACCGGCCTGACCAATGTACTCGCCATTGCTGCCGGTGAAGATTATAGCCTGGTGCTGACCGGGGCAGGGGCGCCGCAATTTGGTCCGCAACGCACGACGGTCGTCGGCCATCTTGGCGGCCCGGTTGTGATCCGCGGCAGCGTGCTGGGATTGCCTCCCCTGCCGCTGCAATGGTATGACAACGGCACTGCCGTAGCGGGTGCGACCAACGCCTTCCTTTGGTTGTCCAGCCTTCAAGCTGGCAACGCGGGCCATTACACGCTGGTGGCGACGGGAGCCGCCGGCCAGGTCACCAACCAGAGCCTGACCCTGAGCGTCTCTTCCCAGCCGGCCGTCATCGCCACCGTGGGCGGATGGGGCGACGACTCTTACCGCCAGTGCTCGGGCGGGGTGATAGCCAACAACCCGCAGGCCATCGCCGCCGGGGCTTACCATTGCCTGGCGCTCAACGCCAACGGCACCGTGGCGGCGTGGGGCAAAAACTGGTCGGGACAAACCAACGTGCCGCATTCCTCCGTGAGCACCTCTGCGATCGCCGCCGGAGGCGATCAAAGCCTGGCGTTGCGGAGCGATGGGTCGGTGGCCGCCTGGGGCAGCGCGGCCCAACCGCCGGTCTCAGCCACGAACCTGACCGCTATCGCCGCCGGCGTGGGGCATTGCCTGGCCTTGCGCCTGGACGGCTCGGTTCTCGCCTGGGGCAACGACGATTGCGGCCAGACCGAGATCCCGCCGCAAGCAACCAACATCATCGCCATCGCCGCGGGTTATTATCACAACCTGGCCTTGCGATGGGACCGCTCCGTGGTGTCGTGGGGCCTGCAGAGCGCCGTTCCCTCGGCGGCCACTAATGTCATCGCCATCTCCGCCGGCTGGCGCCACAGCCTGGCCCTGCGGGATGACGGCTCAGTTCTGGCCTGGGGCGACGATTCTTACGGCCAGTGCGATGTGCCAGCCACTGCAACTAACGTAGTCGCCTTGTTCGCAGGCTACGCCCAAAGCCTGGCCTTGCGCAGCGACGGCACGGTGGTCGCCTGGGGCCAGGGGTTCAGCGGCTCGACCGCTATTCCAGCCAACCTCGACAACGTCGCCAGTCTCGCCGCGGGCGAGAACTTCTGCCTGGCGCTGGTCCAATTGGGACCGCCACAATTCCAAGGCGTGCCGTCGCCAGTCGCCGCCCACGTCGGCGAACGCGTGACGTTCAATGCCGCCGCCACCGGCCGTTATCCCTTCACTTGGCAGTGGTTCCGCGGCCCCAGCCCCATTTCCGGCGCCACCAATCCTTGCCTCGTTCTGCCCTCGGTGAGCTTCACCGACGTGAGCTTCACCGGCACGGAAACCTACTCGGTTGCGGCCGTCGGCTCGGGCATCACGAATACCCAAAGTACCACCTTAAGCGTGACTTCGGCTCCGGCGGTGGGAGGAATATCCAGTTTCCAGAGTATCGCCATTGGCGCCAGTCTTTGTCTGCCCGCGAAGGTCTCGGGGCTCGAGCCGCTCTATTATCAATGGCAGCGCAACGGCGTGAACCTCGCGGACGACGGAAGCATCTCCGGCACCGCTTCCGCCACCCTGTGTCTCAGCTCGGCCCAGCCGGCTGACAGCGGCAGCTACAGCCTGGTGGTGAGCAACGACTTGAACGTGGGGCAAGGCAATTGGTTCAGCACGGTGGTCACCGGCCTGGTCGCCCAGGTCTCGGTCACCCCCGTTTTCGGCTGGGGCGACAACTCGGAGGGCCAGCTTCAAATCCCCGCGGCAGCCACCAATCTCGTGGCGATCTCCGCCGGGGGCAATCACAGCCTGGCGCTGTGCGCCGACGGCAGTCTTCTTCAGTGGGGCGACAATACTTTCGGTCAGAGCAATCTGCCGCCCGGCCTCTCGAACGTGGTGGCCATTGCCGACGGCGAGGGACATTGCCTGGCCCTGCGATCTGACGGCACCGCTGCCGCCTGGGGCGACAATTCCTTCGGCCAGACCAATGTGCCGGCGTCGGCAGCCGGGCTGCTGGCGATTGCGGCCGGCGGGGTCCAGAGCCTGGCGCTTCTGGCCGATGGCACAGTGGTCGCCTGGGGCGATAACGGCCAGGCGGGCGCTCCTGTCTCAGCCACCAATGTCGTCGCTGTTGCCGCCGGCCGCTCCCATAGCTTGGCCCTGTGCGCCAATGGGACCGTGATTCAATGGGGCGGCGAGGCCAGCCCGCCCGCGGCCGCCACCAACGTGGTGGCGATTGCCGCCGGTGCCGATCATGATCTAGCCCTTTGCGCCGATGGTTCTGTCGTCGGTTGGGGCGCCAACTATTACGGGCAGGCGACGGTGCCGCCGAATGTGACCAACGCGATCGGCATCGCGGCCGGCGGCGATCTAAGCCTGGCGCTGCTGGCAGACGGGACATTGGTGGCCTGGGGCAACGACGAATCCGGCCAAGCCGCGCCGCCCGCCCAGGCCACAAACGCCGGGTGCTTAGCTGCCGGCTACGCCCACGGCCTGGCGTTGACGGGCATGGCGGATCAACCCTTCAGCCCGTCGGCCACCCTGGGGGACTTTATCCTGCTCCATGCTCCGGGCTCTCCCGGCATCGCGGCCCAGTATCAATGGCAGCTCAACGGCATCGATATCAGCGGCGCCACTAATGCGACGCTTGCGGTGGGAGCCGTTTCCTGGACCAACGCGGGCATCTACCGCGTCGTGATTCGCAATCCGCTGGGAACGGTGATCGGCCCGCCGACCGTCCTGAGCGTACTGCGCACGCCGCTGCGGTTCGACGGCACGGTGCTCGGCGTGCAAACCAACAATCTGCGGCTGCGCTTGCTCGGCGCCTCCGGGACCGGCAACGTCGTGGTCTATGCCAGCAGCAACCTGGTGGATTGGGTGCCGCTGTTTGAGAACTCGCCTGCCATTGGAACGCTGGAGTTTGCCGATCCCTGGTCGGCGTCCACGCCGGCGAGGTTTTACCGTGCCGCGGAAATCGGCGGGGCGGGGCCGTTGACCATTCAACCTCTGGCCAACCCGGGGCTTGGGGGCGGTTTTCCTCTCCGCGTCACCGGCCTGACCGCGCAGGGTCCGGTCACCATTTACGCCTCCACCAACCTGGCAAACTGGGAACCAGTTTTCACCAACCCGCCCACCATCGGCCCGCTCCAATTCCAGGAATCGCTCCCGCAAGGCGAGCCCTGCCGCTTCTACCGCGCTGCCGAAGCCCGGTAGGGACGCTGCCGCCGCCGGAGGCGAAGGGAGTGATTGAAAGCGGGTGAGACCCCCGTTCGGCCGTCCCTTCGGACTACGGGAAGAGCAGACCGTTTGGCCCGTTCATGAAGGACATGTCGCCCGAACTCTGAAGGCGCTGGCGCAAGGCCGAAGTGGTCAGAGTCTGCGCGCTGCCGTCGGTGAAAAGGACGTTCCCCTGACCCAAGTGCATTTTGGTGGGGGTCCAGCAAGGCGTCGCTGCGCCGGTGAAGTTGGTTCCCATGGCCACCTCGGTGGAGGGTCCGTTGCCGTAGCCGTTATTAGGGATGACCGGAGGCAGGGTGGCAAGCCCCGGCGCGCTGCCATAGATGTTGCGATCCCCGCACAGCAGCATTCTCGGGTTGACGGCGATGGCGTTACCGCCCAGAAAATAGGAGATCTTCGTGTCATCCAGCCCTGGCTGGCCGGGAGGAAAGTTGTTGTTCGCAACCGTAAGGAAGTTGGTGTGCGGGGCGCGTTCATCGGCGGGGCAGACCAGAATGCGCGGCGTCTTGAGTTGGTTGGACATCACGCCGAAGACCTGGCACATATAGGCGGCTCCGAAGCGTGCCCCCGAGCTGTAGAAAGCCGTTTGATTCGGTGGTCCTCCCTGGTCCGAAGTAACGTTCATCGGAAAGTTGTTGAAATGGCTGGCAGACCACGTTTGGAAGGCCACGCCGACTTGCTTGAGGTTATCGGCGCACACGGTCTGCTGGGACGCGCCCCGCACACGGGCCATCGCCGGCAGCAGCGTGGCCGCGAGCACAGCAACCATCGCCACTACCACTACCAGTTCGACCAGCGTGAATGCCCAGTTTTTATTGCCTGAAGCTTGCATCGTATTTTGACGGTTGCATGACTCCTCGGTGCGCTGCCCACAGTTCACGGAAACAGGCAGTTGTTGGGGCCCGGGTTTATTGTCGTGTCGCCTGTGTCAGAAAGGAGCTGCCGCAACCCGGCGCTGTTTGCCTGTTGCACGCTTCCGTTAACCAGCAGCAGATTCCCGGCGCCTTGGTGCATCACCGAAGGAGTCCATCCCGGAACGACCGGGTTAGCCACGGTGCCGTTAGTGCCTAGAGCGTACCAATTGGTGCCGGTGGCGCCATAGCCAGCATTGTTCACAGATGTTGTCGAACCCGCAGCCCAAGTCACAATCGCGCCGCCGGGGGCACCGTCGGACAGACCAACGTCGATGTTGCGGTCGCCGCACAGGAGCATCCGGGGATTATTATCGGAGGCATTAACGCCCAGCCAATAGGAAATCTTGGAGTTATTCAGAGCAATGCCCATGGGGGACGACGTGCCGTTCGTCGCCACCATGAAATTGGTGTGTGGCGTTCTTGAGTCAGACGGACACACGAGGATCTGGGGAGTGACCAACTCATTCGACATGACGGAGAAGACCTGGCACATAACTGGGGCACCGAAGTAGGCGGCCGAGTTGGCGTACGCCGTTTGTTGGTAGGGACCGCCCTGACTTGATGAAACGGTCATGGGAAAGCGGTTTGAGTTGTCAGCAGCCCAGTTCTTGAAGGCCACGCCGATTTGTTTCAAGTTGTTGGCGCACGTGATGCGCGCCGACCCGGCGGCGGTGCGCGCCCGCACCGGCAGCAACGTGGCCGCCAACAGACCCACGATCGCGAGCACGACCGCCAGCTCGACTAAAGTGAACGCCCAGTTGCTTTTATTCTGTATTCGCATTGGATTTTTAGGCTTGCAGAGTTTTTTTGATGCGCTGCCCGCGGTTACGGGAAAAGACAGGTGTTACGCCCTGGTGTGGCTGTCGTGTCGCCTGAATTGGTCAGCACCTGCCGCAATTCGGCGCTGTTGAGCTGCTGCACACTGCCGTCCACAAGCAAGACGTCGCCCTGGCCCTGGTGCATGACCGCAGGGGTCCACCCAGGAACGACCGGGTTAGCCACGGTGCCGTTAGTGCTCAAAGCATACCAATTGGTGCCGGTGGCGCCATAGCCAGCGTTGACCCCGGATGTTGTCGAAGTCGCAGTCCAAGTCACAATCGAGCCGCCGGGGTAACTGTCGGACAGACCAACGTCGATGTTGCGGTCGCCGCAAAGAAGCATTCGAGGGTTGGAACTTGTCGCATCCTTGCCCAGCCAATAGGAAATCTTGGAGTTATCCAGAGCAACGCCCGCGGGGACCGACATGCCGTTCGTCGCCACCGTGAAGTTGGTGTGAGCTATTCTTGAGTCAGAAGGGCAAACGAGGATCTTGGGAGTGACCAACTCGTTGGACATGGTGGAGAAGACCTGACACATGACCATGGCACCGAAATAAGCGCCCGCGGTGGCGTACGCCGTTTGTTGGTAGGGACCGCCCTGAGATGAGGAAACGGCCATCGGGTAGCGGCCTGATTGGTCGGCCGCCCACGTATTGAAGGCCAGTCCGATTTGTTTGAGGTTGTCGGCGCAGGTGATGCGCGCGGAGCCGGCTATGGTGCGCGCCATCGCCGGCAGCAGCGTGATCCCCAGAACGGCAACCACTCCCAGCACCACCACGAACTCGATGAATGTCAGAGCTCTAGTCCAGATTTTGCGCATAAACTTCCCCGGTTTCGGTTACTGAAGCACACTCCACGCGAAACCCCGTCGGAAGTCAAGACCATTCTATCGGGCCTGGGATTAAGGGAAGGAAAGGACTCATATGTTCTTGCTCTTTCCACGCGGTAGATAGAGCCTTCTGGTATCGGCTAAAACCGGGATCTCCATTAAAACCTAAACCGCGATGCCCTCTCCCTTTCGTTTCAAACGGCTTCGGCCGGGCCGGGCTGACCGGCCCCGGGTGGGGCTGGCCCGGGCGTTATCGAAGATTGGGTTTTGTTCCCGCAGCCAGGCTTGGGGTCTGATTGAAGCGGGGCAGGTGCGGGTCAATGGGGCCGTCCGCCGCGATCCCCAATGGCGTGTGGACCCGGAGCAGGACCGGTTCGAAGTGGACGGAAAGGCCATCCAGGGTGCGGCCAAGATCTATCTGATGCTCAACAAGCCGCGCGGCCTGGTCACCACCGCGTCGGACGAACAGGGACGCCAGACCGTTTATACGTGCCTGGCGGAAAAGGGGTTTCCTTTTGTCTCGCCGGCGGGCCGGCTGGACAAGGCGAGCGAAGGGCTGCTGCTCTTCAGCAACGACACGGCCTGGACAGCGCGCCTGACCGAACCGGAGAGCGGCATGGAAAAAACGTATCACGTGCAAGTCGATTGCCTGGCGGACGAGACGCTGCTGGGGCGCATGCGGGCGGGAGTGCAGGTCGAAGGCGACTTCCTGGCGGCGAAGCGCGCCACCGTGCTGCGCCTGGGGGGCCGGAATAGCTGGATCGAGGTGGTGCTGGATGAAGGCAGGAACCGCCACATCCGGCGATTGCTGGAGGCGTTGGGCGTGGCAGTGCTGCGGTTGGTGCGGGTGGCCATCGGGCAGCTCGCGCTGGGAACCCTCGCAAAAGGCCAGTGCCGCCTGCTGACCCCCGAAGAGGTGCTGGCGTTGGGGAAGTGAAAGGGGGGGCCTCCCTTAATCTGTCCGGCCTGCCGGCAGCTATACTCCGCGGATCCACTTCCGATCCTCCCACACGGCCTTGAGGGCGGTCAGGTTGCGGGAATCGAAGACATGGCCTGCGGCTTTGAGGAGACGGCCGCGGCGGAGCGCGTGCCAGGCATCGCTGGCGTTGACCGCGACGGACTGGAGCACGCTCGGGTCGCGGTAGCAATCAATCATGCAGCGGCGGCAACCGTCCCGAATCAGCTTCGAGGAGTCGAAGTCGTAAATGTTGCACATCGGGGTCTCCCAGAAGTGGCAGCGGTAAAGATTGAGCCTCCAATCGAGGTAAAAATACTTGTGACCGCCGAGGCACCCGAACTTCTCGGGCTCGTGGCGCAGGTGCCGCTGCATTTCGGTGAGCGATTCCGTCGGGTTGACCACCGGGAAGCCGCTCTTCTGCTTCATTTGTTTGATCTTTTCGAAGACCTGGATGAGCTCCTCGGTCTGGTAACTGACGAGGCTGGAGTTGCTGAAGCTCAGGTAGCTGGAGGCCAGGCTGGTGAGGGGGTAGCTGAAGGTGCAGCTCTGGAACCCCATCTCCCTCAGAAACGCCGGCAGCTTGTCGTAATCGTCGATGAGCTTGCTGGCGGTTACGCTGGCGGTGGTCTGGATTTTAAGCTGGGCGAACACGTCGTTGGCCCGCTTGATTTTGCGGCAGACTTCGGGCAAGCCGCGGTTTTTCTCGTGCCGGGCCACCTCATGGGCGTCGATGGACATGATGACGCTGGTCAAGCCGTCGGCGGCCAACTGGGGCATGTTCTGCTCCGTCCAGAGCGAGCCGTTGGTGCAAACCATGGGGTGAATGCCCCGCTCGGCGGCATAGCGCGTCATCGCCCGCAGGTCCCGGTGGACCAGCGGTTCACCCCCCACAAAGAGCAGGTAGCCGATATGGTTTTTGACGCAGATGTCGATGACATCCCGCGCCTCCTGCAAGGTGACGCTACGGCGCTGTTTCGGATCGAACCGATCGACGGCGAAGCCGCAGAAATCGCATTTTGCGTTGCAGATATTGGTGATGGCAAACTGCAGATAGCCCGGCCCGCCGTGGTCGAGCACGTCGCGGACGAGCTGGACCCCGGATTTTCTGGTCCGGACCACCGGCCGCGAAAAATCAGGGTCCGAAACCGCGGCGGCTGACGGCCCGCCCGGCTGGGTTGAACTGACAATGTTCATGCGGATAAACTCGCGCATTCTGCCGTGAACGCCAACCTCGAGGCAATGCTTTCCTGGGGGGCTGTTTAGCTACTTATGCTGCGAGTTCTGATCCGAGTTGCCGGAGGGGGAGCTTCGTGAAGGCGCAGGGCGCGATTCAACTGGCGCGGATCTGACGCCGGCGGACGGCTCGGATCGTGGGGGCGCCTGGTAAGCAGGCTCAGGCGCCGGGCGGGGAGCCGGCGCGGAAGCAACCGGGGCAGGAGCGTAATGCGAGGGCTCCGTCTGAACGGACCGCCCCGTGGCCTGGTAACTCGGAGGCGCCGGTTGGTTGGCCGCGGGATGGGTCGCGACGCGCTGGCTCAGGACGCCGGCTTGCGACTGCGGCGCCGAGTTGACGGGAGCGGACTGCCGGGGGGCTTCCGTGCGGGAAAGCTCCGGCGTGGTTTTCACCGCATTTCCGGCGCTGCCGGGGCGGGCTTGCGTTGGCGCTGCGGAAGCGGGGTGCGACGGCGACGGCGCCGAATGGCCGGCGGCTTGCTCGGTTTGCGGGTGGTAAACAATCCCCGTCCGGCTTTCGCGAATGGCCTGGTCGGCGCGCACGGCACCGCCCCGAGCCGCGATGGTGTCGCGAATCGCCACCTGGTGAATCTCCGTGTGGCTGGCGGTAGCAATGCGTTGGGGCGGCGGGCCGTGGTTGACAATCCCATTATGGTCGCCGGTTACCCGGGTAATGACCACGGTTCGGGGGAAGATCTCGTGGACCCGCTCGCGCGGCAAGGCGTAATGACGCAAGTGATGGTCGCGGAAATCTCCGAATCCAACCATAACGAAAGCATCCACGCCCAGGCCGAAATCGAAGCCGACACCGGCAGACTGGCCAAAGAACACCAGTCCCACTCCCGGCCGGTACGAGGCTCCCGGCGGGAGCGGCGCCCAACCGCAACAATCGTCTCCATACCGCCAGCAAACCCAGGAAGGTCCCCAAACCGGGTCTGGGATCCAGCACCAGCCGAAGCGGTTGTGACGGAACCAGCGCCCATAGTGGAACGGCGCCCAGCCCCAGGAATAATCCGAAGCCCAGTACCAGCCGCAATCGGTATAGACCCAATGGCCGCCGTCCAAGTACGGCTGCCAACCCGGGTTAACCGCCACCACCGCGGGTTGCCAGCAGCGCCCGTAGCCTTCGACGTCCACCCAGGTGCCGTAGGACGATAGACCATTGTAAAAGGCCGCGTCCGAAACCTGGTCAACAGGCGGCGGGGTCACCTGCGCGACATCAGGGCTTTCCGGAGGAGGGACGACAGCCGCCGTGGGCGCCGGCGCGGAGGGGTATTGGTCCGATGCGGTATCAGGGGCCGGTGATTGCACATTGCCGGCCGCCATGCCTGCTTTCAATGTCTGATCGTGCTGAATCGTCGCCGCTACAACGCTCCCCGGGACTCCAAGGTCGTTCAGGTAGATAATCTCATCAGCGCTCAGGTTAAAGGTGTTGTCCGAGTTGGTAACAAAGGCTGTCAGCACCCCCTCCTCGATGCCGGAAGCAGCCAACCGGATGAGGTCGGCGGCCGGACCGAAGGCGCGGACATTGGGCGGGAGGGGCTTGGAGCCGGAAATCACGGTGGCGGGGGCTTGGGTAATGTCCTGGCCGGCAGGCGGGGATTGGGGTGCCTCTGTCTGCGTAACGGGTTGAGGCTGAGCTGCATCCGGCTCCGGCGGGACGAAGGCCGGAGCCGCCGTGTCCGTGCCATTGGTGTCGGTTGAGGTGGCTGGGGCGGTTTGGGTCGGCGTTGAGTTGGGAAGTGGATCGGCTGTCACCCGCGGGGATCCACCGGTTAAGGCCAGGAACCCCAAACTACAGGCCAGGGTCCAGAGAGTCCGGTTTTTCATGTTTAGCCGCGGCAGGATACGCAATCATTGCGGTTTCTGCCATAAACAATCGACTCCCTCGGCGGGGGGAATATTCATCATCCGAATTTCCCGCTTGTCAATCGGCAGGCGAATGGTATGGTGGACGGCCTTTTATGAAAGAGAATATACATCCCAAATACGTGGATGCAGAGATCCGTTGCGCTTGCGGCAACGTCATCGCGACCCGTTCCACCAAGCCGGTGATTATCGTGGGCATCTGCAACGCGTGCCACCCGTTCTATACGGGCCAGCAGAAGTTCGTCGACACCGCCGGGCGCGTCGATAAGTTCCAGCAGCGCATGGTGAAGACGCAAGCCGCGCAGGCTGCCGCCGCCGCCAACAAGAAGAAAAAGAAGCTCTAGCGCCACTTTCGCAACTCCGCCCGCATGGTTTGATGACCGTTCGGGCGGATTGCTTTTTCCCACCGGCCCTCCGGGAACGGCATTTCGTTATCTCTAACCGCGCCTATGGATCTTCGTCCTCAAATCGAGAAGTTCTCCCGCCGGTTTGCCGAGGTTGAAGCGGCCTTGAGCGATCCCAAGGCGTTCGACAACCCGCAACGGGCGCAGGAGTTGTCCAAGGAATATGCCCGGCTCAAGGAATTGGTCGGCTTTGGCCAAGCCTACCTCAAGACGCTGACCGACCTGGAGGAGAACCGCGCGCTCATGAAGAGCGAGCCGGCAGATTCGGAGCTGGGGCAAATGGCCAAGGAAGAGGCGGCTCGGCTCGAGGCGGACGAAAAGCGCCAGCTCCGGGAGATCCATCGCGGCATTTTGCCCCCGGACCCGGCCGACTCGCGCAACACCATCGTCGAAATCCGCGCCGGAGCCGGTGGCCAGGAGTCGGCGCTGTTCTCGGCCGATCTTTACCGCATGTATACCCGCTACGCCGAGTCGCGCGGGTGGAAAGTGGAGCACCTCGACTCAAGCTCCTCGGACCTGGGCGGTTTCAAGGAAGTCATTTTCGAGATCACCGGCACGGACGTTTACAAGCGGCTGAAGTACGAAAGCGGCGTGCACCGCGTGCAGCGCGTGCCCGCCACCGAGGCCCAGGGCCGCATCCATACCAGCACGAGCACCGTCGCCGTGTTGCCCGAGGCGGAGGAGGTCGATATCGAGATCAAACCGGAGGAGCTGGACATCAGCGTCTGCCGCGCCTCCGGCCCCGGGGGCCAGGGAGTCAATACCACCGATTCAGCGGTTCAAATCATCCATAAGCCGACGGGGTTGATCGTGCGGTGCGCCGACCAGCGGTCCCAGCAGAAGAACAAGGCGCGGGCGCTGACCGTCCTGCGGTCGCGGTTGCTCGAACGAAAGGTGGCGGAGGAAAACGCCAAATACGCCGCGCAGCGCAAAGCCCAGGTCGGCACCGGCGAACGCAATGAACGCATCCGCACCTATAATTTCCCCCAAAACCGCGTCACCGATCATCGCATCGAACTGACGCTCTATAACCTGCCCTTCGTGATGGAAGGCGCTCTCGACCCGGTGATCGAACCGCTCATGGTGGATGACCTGGAGAGAAAGTTGGCGGAGCTGAAGATGTGAAACGTGATGCGTGACGCGTAAAACGTAATACGTATGGGAGCTCGGAGGTCGAATTCGCGCCTTACGTTTTACGGGTTACGTTTTACGCTCTTCGTTTCACAACGAATTCCAAATGACTGATAAGAACAACAACCATCATTCTCCCTCGTTCCCGCAGGGGCTTGTTTTTGACTGTGACGGGACGCTGGCGGACACCATGCCGCTGCATTGGCTGGCCTGGCAGGCGGTTTCGGCGCGCTACGGGTTTGTCTTTCCCCAGGATCGGTTCTACGAACTGGGCGGTGTGCCGTCGCGAGACATCGTCCAAATGCTATGCGCGGAGCAGGGGCTGAAACGGGACCATCTGGCAATCTCCCGTGAGAAGGAGTCCGAATATCTCCCGCTCATTCCGCAGGCAGGGCCAATCGACGTGGTCGTGAAGGTCGCGCGCGAGAATTACGGCAAGATCCCGCTGGCGGTGGCTTCCGGTGGGACGCGCCCGATCATCACCCAGGTGCTCGAACACCTGGGCATCCTTCACCTGTTCAAGGCGGTCGTCACCAACGAGGACATCGTGCATCAGAAGCCCGCCCCCGACATTTTCCTGGAAGCCGCCCGCCGCATCGGCGTGCCGCCCCAACTCTGCCGCGCCTACGAAGACACCGACCTGGGGCTGCAAGCGATCCGCGCGGCGGGGATGGAGGCGGTGGATGTGAGGGAGCTGAGGGGAAACACGTTATTCGAAAGGCTTTGATCGCGTCTGCGCCGGAACAGACGGGCAGATGGCTCATACCTTGACTTCGACGATTTCCTCCGCGATCGGGCCGGGAACGGGTTCGTTGTGTTTTTCCAAACTATGGAGATAGCCTTGAATGGCATCTTGAATATTCCTGATGGCTTCCTCGCGAGTCTTGCCCTGGGAAACACAGCCCGGCAATACCGGACATTCGGCCACGAACACGCCGTCCTCATCCGGTTCGATCAGCACTCGGAATTTCGTGCTGAAAGAATAGCCGCACGATCCGTCTTCCGCAACGGGGAATCCCATCATGCCCATGCACGACATCCTTGATAATCGCAACCCGAAGCGTTCCACGTTCTAACGTTCTGACGTTTTAACGCCTTCACCACCGCGTTTCCACACATAGCGAAACATCACGACGCGCAGGGCGGCGGTCAGGGGGATGGCGAGGATGCCGCCAAGCAGGCCGCCTAACAAGGTGGTGCCCACCATCACGGCAATGATGATCGCCACCGGGTGCAAGCCGACCCGGCCGCCCATGATCCGGGGCGAGATGAACAGGCCCTCGAGCGTTTGAACCGTGCCGAAGACCGCGAGCACCAGCAGCGGGTGATGCCAATCCCCGTAAGTCGCCAGCGCAATGACCAGCGCCGTCAGGCAGGTGACGAAGGCGCCGAGGTACGGAATCATCGTCAGGAACACGGCCATAACGCCGATCAGCAAGGCGTAGGGCAGGCCGATGATCAGGAAGCCAATCCCGTAAAGGAGCCCGTCGCACATGGCCACCAGCACCTGGCCGCGGAAGAAGGCGACCAGATAGTTGTTGATCGAGTTGAGCACGAACACCAGCTCGCTCTTAAAGCGCGAGTCCGACACCGGCAGGTAATCGGTCCAATGCGAGGAGATGCCGCGCTTTTCGAGCAGAAAATAGAAGGTATAAACCGGGACGAGCGCCAGCCCGGCGAGCAGGCCGAACCAGTTTAAAAACCGGCCGACAAGCCAAGCGGCGGCGTTGCGCAAAGCCGTCGCCAGCCAGGTGGCAGCGGTTTCCAGATGTTCTCGAGACACGGAATCCGGCTCCGGCGTTGCCGGGTTGGTAGCGGCCTGGGTTGGGGCATTGGTCGAGTGGTCGGGCGAAGCCGGCGCAATGGCGCCGCTGCTTCTGGCCAGCATCCGGCGCACGAGTTCGGGCGGATGGCTGGCCCAGTCATCGAGCCGATGCTCGAGCCGCGCCGCATAATCCGGCACCCGGCTGGCAAACTGGCGCGTCTCGGTCACCAACTGCGGCACCACGCTGGAGAAGAACAAGCCGATAACGAGCAGGGCGATGCCGAAGACGTTGGCGATGGCCCAAGGTCTGGGAGCGCCCTTGCGCTGGATGAAATTGACGACGGGATCCAGCAGGCAAGCAAGCACCCCGGCCACCGCCAGCGGCCAAAGCACGGGCGAGAGGATCTGCAGCACCATGCCCAATCCCCACACCAGCGCTGCCGCCAACGCCACCAGCACGGCGATAGCCAGTCCCGTCAAGGCCAGCCAAATCAACCGCGCCTGTTGAGGAGTGGGTGGGGGAAAGGTCATTGGCCTGTCAGCCTTGCCCGAGCTTGCGGGATTTCTCGGCACCGGCGCGGACGGCGCTCATGAGGGTGCCACGCAGCATCCCCTTCTCCAGTTCATGCACGCCTTCGATGGTCGTGCCGCCGGGGCTGGTCACCATGTCCTTGAGCGCGCCCGGGTGCAGCCCCGTCTCCAGAACCATCCTGGCGCTGCCCAGGACGGTTTGCGCCGCCAGCTTGGTGGCGATGTCTCGGGGCAGGCCGGCAGCGACTCCGCCGTCGCTCAGCGCCTCGATGATCATATAAACGTAGGCCGGCCCGCTGCCGCTCAGCCCGGTGACGGCGTCCAGCAGCGTTTCTTTCACTTGAAACGCCAGGCCGACCGAGGAAAGGAGTTTTTGGGCCAGCTCCCCATCCTTGGGCAAGGCGGTCTTGCCCAGGGCAAAGGCGCTGGCCGAGGCGCCGACGAGGGCCGGGGTATTCGGCATGACGCGGATAATTCGCGCTTCGGCGCCCAGGCCCGCTTCCAGCCGGCCTAGCGGCACGCCGGCCGCAATCGAGATGAGCAGATGTTTGGGGGTAAACTCGCCGCGGATCTCGGCCAGAACAGCGGCCACTTGCTGCGGTTTGACCGCCAGTACCAGGACCTCCGCCTGCTCAAGGACGTCGAGGTTGGAGGCGGTGGTCCGGGCGCCGACTTCTTTGGCAAACGCGGCGGCGGCCGCGGCGATCGGGTCGCTCGCGATGACATCACGGGCGGTCAGCAAACCCGCCCGGACAAACCCTTTGGCCAGCGCGGTCGCCATTTTCCCCGCGCCGAGAAAACCGATGGTCAATTTGGAAGGCATGGGATCGGTGTACCAAGCCCCGGCGGGAAGAGAAAGATAAAAGGTTGAGCTTCTTACGCCGTCACGGCTTCGCCCTTGAGGATCCAGTCGTAGCCCTTTTCCTCAAGGTCCAGGGCGAGCTGTTTGCCGCCGGTGCGGAGGATGCGGCCGTCGGCGAGAACGTGGACGAAATCGGGCACGATGTAATTGAGCAGGCGCTGGTAGTGGGTGATGACCAGTTGGGCGTTGTCCGGGCCGCGCAGCTTGTTCACGCCGTTGGACACAATCCGCAATGCGTCGATGTCCAGGCCCGAGTCGGTCTCATCCAGCACGGCCAGACGGGGCTCGAGCACGGCCATCTGAAAGATCTCATTGCGCTTCTTTTCACCGCCCGAAAAGCCCTCGTTGACCGAGCGGCGCAGCAGGTCTTCGTTCAATTCGAGCAGTTGGATTTTGTCCTTCACCAGGGAGATGAACTCCATGGCGTCGAGCTCCGATTGGCCCTTGTGCTTGCGGATTTCGTTGAGGGCGGACTTCAGGAAATAGGTGCTGTTGACGCCGGGGATCTCAACGGGGTATTGGAACGCGAGAAACAGGCCCTCGCGGGCGCGGTCTTCCGGGTCCATGTCCAGCAGGTCCTTGCCGTAATAGGTAACCTGGCCCGACGTAACTTGATAGCCGTCGCGCCCGGCCAGGACGGCGGCCAGCGTGCTTTTGCCGCTGCCATTCGGCCCCATGATGGCGTGGCATTCGCCCGGGCGAATCGTCAGGTTGATGCCTTTAAGGATTTGCTTCCCCTCAACGCCCGCGTTGAGGTCTTTGATTTCCAATATCGGATCTTTCATTGTTCGAGTGTCGAGGGTCGGGGGTCGCGGGGTCAGGCCGCAATCCAACCCGGTTACCTTTCTAAGTTTTTGTATCGTCCCGGATGCCGTTCCCGTATCGTCCCGTTTTAACGTTCTAACGTTTTAACGTTTTAACGATCGATCAGCCCACGCTGCCCTCCAGGCTCACGCCGAGCAGCTTCTGCGCTTCCACGGCGAATTCCATGGGCAGCTCGCGGAAGACTTCCTTGCAGAAGCCGTTGACGATCATGTTCACGGCGTCCTGCGTGGCCAGGCCGCGCTGGTTGCAGTAGAATATCTGGTCCTCGCCAATCTTCGAGGTCGAAGCCTCGTGCTCGACGCGCGCGGTGGTGTTCTTCACCTCGATGTAAGGGAAGGTATGCGCGCCGCATTTGTCGCCCAGTAGCAGGGAATCGCACTGCGAGAAATTCCGCGCGTGCGCCGCGCCCTTCTGGACCTTCACCAGGCCGCGGTAGCTGTTCTGGCCGTGGCCGGCCGAGATGCCTTTGGAGACGATGGTGCTCCGGGTGTTCTTGCCGATGTGGACCATCTTGGTGCCGGTGTCGGCCTGCTGGTAGTTGTTGGTCACAGCCACCGAGTAGAACTCGCCGACCGAGTTGTCCCCTTGCAGCACGCAACTGGGATACTTCCACGTGATGGCCGAGCCGGTCTCGACCTGGGTCCAGCAGATCTTGGAGTTCTTGCCTTTGCACAGGCCGCGCTTGGTGACGAAGTTGTAGATGCCGCCCCGGCCCTGCTCGTCGCCCGGATACCAGTTTTGGACGGTCGAGTATTTAATCTGCGCGTTGTCCAGCGCCACCAACTCGACCACGGCAGCGTGGAGCTGGTGCTCGTCGCGCATCGGCGCCGTGCACCCCTCCAGGTAGCTCACCGACGCGCCTTCTTCGGCGACAATGAGGGTGCGCTCGAACTGGCCGGTGTTGGCGGCGTTGATGCGGAAATAGGTGGACAGCTCCATCGGGCAGCGCACGCCCTTGGGGATGAAACAGAACGATCCGTCGCTGAACACCGCCGAGTTGAGCGCTGCGAAATAGTTGTCCGTGTAAGGCACCACCAGGCCGAGATACTTCCTCACGAGATCCGGATGGTTTTGCACCGCCTCGGTGAACGAGCAGAAAATGACGCCTTTCTCAGCCAGCTTCTCCTTGAACGTGGTCCCGACCGAGACGCTATCAAACACGGCATCGACGGCGACGCCCGCCAGGCGCTCGCGTTCCTTGAGCGGGATGCCCAGCTTTTCGTAGGTCTCGAGGAGCTTGGGATCCACGTCAGCGAGGCTCTTCGGGCCGTCGCCTTTCTTTTTCGGCGCGGAGTAATAAACCGACTTCTGGTAATCGATCGGCGGGTAATGCACGTGCGGCCAGGCCGGCTCTTTCATCGTCAGCCAGTGCCGAAACGCCTTGAGCCGCCACTCCAGAAGGAACTCGGGCTCGTTCTTTTTCGACGAGATTAGCCGGACAATTCCCTCGTTGAGCCCCGGCGGCGCGGCGTCGGCTTCCACATCGGTGACGAAGCCGTACTTGTATTCCTGTTTGACCAGGCCTTCGATTGTCTCGGTTGCTGTACTCATGGGGGCGAAATCGTTAGAACGTTAGAACGTTAAAAGGTTAAAACGGGGCGGCGAGTTTGGCGCAAGCGGGGCAGCGGCCGTGGATCGTCACCTCGAATCGATCGGCGGCGAAACCGGCCGGGAGGGTCACGCCCGCCTCGGGCGGCAGATCGATATCAAAAATCGATTCGCACGCATCGCAATAAAAATGGCCATGCTCGCTCATGTTCGGACAAAACCGGGCCGCCCCACGCTCCAGCGTTACCTGCCGCAGCAGCCCGCACTGCACCAGCGCATCCAGGCAATTGTAAACCGTCGCCATCGAGATATCCGGCATCTCGTGTTTGGCCCGGATGAAAACTTCTTCCGCGGTCGGATGATCCCGCTTGCGCAGGAGCACAGCATAAACCCGCTCGCGCTGCGGCGTAAAACGAAAACCGCGCGCGGCAAGCCGCTCATTGAGGCGGTCGGGGCTATGAATTGCCGGAGCCATCGGGCAAGGGTAACCTACCCGCGAAGCGCTGCCTGTCAATATTTGGAATAATTCTAATGTTCAAAGGGGTCGAGATCCCAGAGAACACGAAGCATTTCGCTTTCTGCAAGACAGAAAACCCGTTTCAGAGCTAATCCGGTTGTTCCAGCATAGGCCCTCGGCCACTCACGCGCCCGACGCTCCACGCTCCTCCCGTTCTAACCCCCACCTCTCGAGGCATTAATCCCGCGCGCGGCGGCCCACTGGCCGATGTCCTGGCGCTGGATGGCGGCAGCCATTAGTTCCGGGAACAAGTCGGGCGTGCAAGCGAAGGCGGGGACGCCCATGGCAGCAAAAGCGGCGGCATGGCGCTTGTCGGACATCGGCGCTCCTTCGTCGTTCAACGCCAGCAAGCAAATCATCTGCACCCCGCCGGCCACCAGTGTTCCAACTCGTTTCAGCATCTCCTTGGCGTCGCCGCCTTCATAGAGGTCGCTGATGAGCACCAGGATCGTGTCCTGCGGGTGGCGGATGAGCCCCTGGCAATAGGCGAGCGCCTGGTTGATGTCGGTGCCCCCGCCCAACTGGGTGCCGAAGAGCACATCGACCGGGTCGGCCAGTTTCTCGCTCAGATCCACCACCGCAGTGTCGAACACGACCATCCGGGTGCTGACGGCCGGCAGGCTGGCCAGCACGGCGCTGAAGACGCCGGCATAAACGACGCTGGTGGCCATGGAGCCGCTCTGGTCCACACACAGGACAATGTCGCGCAGGGAGGAGCGCTTGCGGCCGAAGCCGAGACGCGTTTCGGGCACGATGGTTTTGTATTGGGGCTGGTAATGCTTGAGGTTCGCGCGGATGGTGCGGTGCCAGTCGATTTCGTTGTGGCGCGGACGCCGGTTGCGCACGGCGCGGTTGAGACTCCCCAGCACGGCCTGGCGGGTGGGCTGCTCGAGCCGGCGCTTCAGTTCGTCAACCACTTTCTGCACCACGATCCGAGCGGTGTCCTTGGTCTTGGACGGCAGAATGTTCTTGAGCGACAGCAGCTCCGAAACCAGATGCACGTCCGGCTCGACGGTTTGCAGCAACTCCGGCTCGAAGAGCATTTGCTTCAGGTCGAGCCGGTCCAGTGCGTCTTTCTGCATCACCTGGACCACGGAGGTGGGAAAATACTGGCGGATGTCCCCCAGCCACCGCGCGACATTCGGACAGGAACTGCCCAAGCCGCCCTGGCGGTCGGATTCGTAGAGGGCCTGGAGCGCCCGATCCATTGCCAGGTCGGCGCCCGAGAGCTGCTGCGCGAGCCCGCCGACCCGCTCTTCAGCCGCCGACCCAAGAATCAGCCGCCAGCGCCGGCTCCGTTCGTCTGTGACAGGATTGGGCATGGTCTTTATCCTGTTAATCCTGTTAATCCTGTTAATCCTGTCAAAAAAGTCTTCATGTCTTTAGTCCCAGCAGTTGCGCGATAAGCGGCAGCGCCCGGTTGGCTCGCTCCTCATCAAAGTCTTCTTCTTTCGCCGCGGTTAATCCGGTCGTCCGCTTCCCGCGTGCGACGCGCTCGCCCATCTGGCGGCGTTCGCCGGCTTCAAAGGTCGCAAAGGTGCGGCGCAGCAGCGGCAGCACGGCATCGAAATGGAGGGGCGTAAGTCCCGCAACCCAATCGTCAATGACCTGCCACAGGGCATCGTCCAAAAGCAGCAGCAGCCCGCTGCCGCGCAGGAATCCCTCCACCCAGCCGGCGGCTTGAGCCGGCGCGTTGGCCGTCGATAGTGCCAGGCTCAGGCGGCGGGCGGCTTCGGCGGCATCGATTTGTTTGCCTTCCAACAGCAGCCGGCAAGCGCGGCCGGCGATCAGCCCGTGCAGGTTCGGCGAATCGGCGAGCTGCCGAAGCACCGCCTGCCACATCTCCAGGTGCGCGGCATCTTGCAGCAGAACCAGCGCGGCGTGCGTGGCGAGGATTTTGTCGAACATCTCCGCCGCCGCCTCGTCGTTGAGCGAGCCGCACGCGCCGGGCAACCCGATGCAGATGCGGGCCACCAAACCGTCCACGACGGCCCTGACCATGACCGCATCGGTTTGGCGGACGTTTCCATAGCGCAGGATATTAGCCAGCGGCGGCAAGGCCCCCATCAAGTGCGCGACATCCGCCGCTACCGCCGCCTCGGCCTGGAGGCGCGCCATGACGCGCTCGGCGGCTTCCGGCAGATCGGCCAGCAGCGTCGCATCCAGCAGACTCGTCAACGCCGGCAAATCGGGTGCCACATCGGCATCGTTCTTCACCCGCGCCGACGCCGCGGCGAGGATCGTGTTGCCCCAAACGCCCGCTTCGATGAGCTTGACGGCGTATTCCGGTTCCCATTCGAGACGCCAGAGTTCCCAGAAAGTGCCCTGGGCGCGCGCTGGGCCGCGCTGGATCTCCCCCCAGGGAAGCGCCAGCAGGTTCAGCCGGTGCAACAACCGGCTGCGGTCCAGGGCCATCGGCTCGCGCAGGTCGAGCTTGAGATCGCTCGCCAGCGCCTCGGGCTTGAGCCGAAGCCGTTTCTGCTCGCGCGCCAGATCCTGCGCCAGCGGAACCGCCGGCGTGCTCTCGGGCACCGCACCCAAACGCTCGCTGATGATCAGTTTGTGCCGGATGATCTCCAGCGGCAGCGAATCGCCAAAGCAGAGCACCGTCTGGGTCGCCTCGTTCAATTCCGGCAAGCCCGGCAAGGGACGGCCCCGGACCGCTGCCAGCGATTCCGCCAGGCGCACCGCCTCGATGACGCCGGCCGACGAAGCGTCCAGGTCCTCAGCCCGGAGCAGGTGGGCCACCTTGGCAAGCCAGCGCGTGGCGACGGCTGAAGGGGACGTGGAGCGTGAGAGCGTGGAGCGTGACAGCGTCTGGGAAGGGAGGCGGAAGAGGAAATCATACCAGCCGGGCGAGGCGATGCCGGCGCCGTAGCCGCTGGCGTAAGCCAGGCGGCTGTAGGTCCACGGGATCCAGGTGGCGGTAACTTTGACTTTAGGCAAGCTCTTGAGCACTGCCGCGTCCTCTTTGGCGGGCGGCATCCTGGCCAGGACCGGCGCATGCCAGGCGCCGCACACCACCGCGATGCGCTGGAACCCTTCCTTCTGCGCCGCCCGAATGGTCTGGCGCATCCAAGCCTCCCGTTGCGCTTCGCGCTCGGGCTCGAGAATACTGAGCTGCGATTGAATGGCGGCGTCGCGCAAGGCGGTCATCGCCTCCAGAATCGCGGCGAAGATATCGGCGCTGTCCTGGCGATGTTCCACCATGTGTTCCCACCACCGCTCGCTGTCGTTGTAGCCGGCGGCCTGGGCCAGGTAACTGATCGGATCGCGATTCAGGAAGGCCCGGATCTCGTCAGGCGATGGTGGCGCTTCAGGCCCCGCTTCGGGTTCATCCTCCTCGGCTGAAGATCCGGATTCGCCCTCGGTCTCGGACTCGGCCGGCGGTGTTTGCGCCGCTTCGGAGGCTTTGGTTTTTGCTTCTTCATCCGCGGCAATCCCCATCTGGATGGCTTGCGGCAGGTCCATGAAACGAATCGGCACGTTTTGTTTGAGGCCGAATTGAATCGTCTGCCATTCCGGGGAGAAAACGGCCAACGGATAGTAGATCGCCCGTTGCGGGTTGCCCGTCTCGTGGAGCAGCAGGGCGACCGGCGGTTTCATCTCTTCATCGGCCGCCAGGGCCAGGACCTCCGCCGCATCCGGCGGCCCTTCCAGCAAGATGCAATCCGGCCCCAGCGCCTCCAAAGCCCCCCGCAAGCTCCGAGCCGAGCCCGGCCCATGGTGCCGGATGCCGAAAATGTGTGTGGACGGATCAGACATGGGTGCGTAAAACGTAAAGCGTAAAACGTAAGGGTCAGTCGGGCATAGGGACGTCCTCCAGCAGGTCTGGGCTAACCGCGCGTTCAGAACCGGCGACATAGGCCGGGCTTTCTTCGCGATATAGAAACAGGGCATACCGATAAGCCGCGATCCTCCACACCGAGTCCTGCTTAATAGTCTCAGGCACCGTTTTCTCCCACTCAGAGTAATTCATATCAACCCCTCGCCATCTTTTACGTTTTACGCGTTACGTTTTACGCCTCACGCCTCCGCCTTTTTACACGCCCGGTACAAATCCTTCCACCCCTCCCGCTCCTTCACCACGGTCTCCAGGTACTCCTGCCAGACAATCCTGTCCTGCACCGGGTCTTTCACCACCGCGCCAACCAGGCCGCTGGCGACGTCGGCAGCCCGGAGTGTTCCGTCTCCGAAATGGGCGGCCAGGGACAACCCCTGGTTCATCACCCCGATCGCCTCCGCCGTGCTCAGGGTGGCGCTCGGGCTCTTCAACTTCGTCTTTCCATCCCCGGTCATCCCGTCGCGCAGCTCGCGGAAGACCGTGACCACGCGGCGGATTTCCGCCAGGGCCGGCGGTTCGGCAGGCAGCTCCAGCGCCCGGCCCAGCGCTTCGACGCGCCGCTGGACGATCTCGACCTCTTCCTCGATGTTCGCCGGCACCGGCAACACCACCGTGTTGAACCGGCGCTTGAGCGCGCTGCTCAGCTCGTTGACGCCGCGGTCGCGGTTGTTGGCGGTGGCAATGACGCTGAAGCCTTTGACCGCCTGGACCTCTTCGCCCAGCTCGGGAATCGGAAGCGTTTTCTCCGATAGCAGCGTGATCAGCGTGTCCTGCACGTCGGCGGGAATGCGAGTCAACTCCTCCACGCGCGCCAGCTTGCCTTCCTGCATGGCGCGCATCATCGGGCTGGGCACCAGCGCGGCGCGGGACGGTCCCTTGGCCAGCAGCTCGGCGTAATTCCAGCCGTAGCGCAGGGTCTCTTCGCTGGTGCCGGCCGTCCCCTGGACCAGCAGCGTGGAGTCGCCCGAGATGGCCGCCGCCAGGTGCTCGGATACCCATGTCTTGGCCGTGCCCGGCACCCCGAGCAGGAACAAGGCTCGATCGGTCGCCAGCGTGGCAATGGCTATCTCGATGAGCCGCCGGTCTCCGATGTACTTCGGGGTGATGACCGTGCCGTCTTCGAGCTTGCCACCCAGCAGGTAGGTGGCCACGGCCCAGGGCGATAGGTTCCATTTGGGCGGACGCGGCTTCGTATCGGCCTTGGCCAAAGCGGCCAGTTCATCGGCAAACTGTTGCTCAGCGTGTTGTCGGAGTACATTCATAGTCTTGTTAATCCTGTTAATCCTGTCCAAGAATCCCTTCCCGCAAATCGTGTCTAAACTGGGCCGTGGAGATCAGTTCGTCCACGCCTTTGGCCCAGAACTCCCAGCCTTCGGAGGTTGTCGGCCAGCCGGCCCCCACCTCCGCCAGCGTTTCGGGCGCGAGACAGAGGGCCAACTTCTTGAGCTGGTTGCGCAGCATCCAATCGGTGCCGGCCTGGGCGGTCATGCGCCGCAGCCAGAGCAGCACCGCGCGGCTGAAGCCGGCGCTCCATTCATGGCGGCATTGCAGAACGAGGGCACCGCGCAGTTCCCGGGTCTTGGCGTCCCTTGCCTCGAGCATTTCCGTCAGGCGCGCCTCCCGTCGTTCCGAGGTCAAAGCGGCGAGGATCGGTTCAATCTTGTCGAACCGCTCGGCCTCGAGGAGCGCCTCCAGCAGCGGGTCGGCCCACGCCGCATCCTGCTGGCGGACCACCGCCCGAAACCAAGCCTCGAAAAGTTCCTTCTTCCATTCCCCGGCGAACGAGGCGCTCAAGAGGTCGCCCGCCGCGCAATTCCAAGCCTCGGTCCAGGTCTTCAGCGGCACGACCTCGATCATCTGCGCCAGCCACCACGCTCGTTCTCCTATGCCGGAAGGCGGCTTGGATTCGATGCCGTCACGCTGCATTCCTTTGTCGCACTCGGCCGGCAGGATGATCTCCAGCGAAGGCTTCCGGGCTTTCTTGAGCCGGAGCAATCCGCCCGGTTCGCCGGCGCTGAATTTGAGCAGCGGCCTGGCGCGGTCAATCATGCGGCGTGCCAGCGCCGAGTCCGGCAGGCGCGCGAGCAAATCCGCCGCCGCGCGGCGCGCTTCCTTGCGCTTGTCGTCCAGCGCCGCTTCCAGGAACGGCTCGTCTTCCGAACCCAGCCCCGTCGCCAGCGCGCGGGTGAACTCGATGCGATCGTCCGGCGATTCCTCTTTCCAGGTCGAGACGAGGAGTTCGCGGGCCCGGGCCGGGTTGGCGGCGCGGACCCACCGCAGGAAAACCAGCCGCGCCGGCGGCTCGCCGGTCTGCCAAATCGCTTCGTCTTCGGAGGCGCCCATCGGCCAGGCCCAAGCCGGGTTTTGCCGGGCCAGCCAAAGGCCGCGCTCGCCCAGGACCGGGAGGATGGCCTCGCGAATCTCGCTCTGGATCGGCCCCTCGCGCAGGCAGTTTGTGATTGCCGCAAAAGCCGGCCCTCCCGCGCCCAGCCCCAACAGCGCGGGCAACGTTTCCGGCGGAGCCAGTTGTTGCGATCGGGCCGCGATCAGAAGCCATTCCGGAAGCAGTTCGGCATAGTGGCCCTCCAACATCGTCCGGAGACAGACGCCGGCCCGAATGCTCACCCGGCGCAACGTTTCCTCCTTGCACGGCTCCGGCTGCGGCCGATCCGCACGCGCCGCCAGCCTGCCGGCGCGCTCGCGCTGGAAGTTGATCGCCGCCGCGGAGAGCACGAACTGCTCGCGATTGCCCGCATCCAGTTGCGCCTCCAGATTTCCGACGGACGTGCCCGCAACCGCCGCCGCGGGCGCCTGGCGTTCCGTACCCAGGAGGGCAAGTTGGGTGAGGTCGCCGGAGTTCATGACTGGATTTGCCTCCGCGCCACCTGCGAAAATCTTCCCTCCGCCCACACGCTCAGCGGACGCAACGATTCGCCGTCCCACTCGCCGGCCAGCGCGACGGGATGTCCGCCGGCCACGGCGGCCAGCCGCCAGCCTTGCTCGTCGGTCACGTTGAGCGGCAGCGCCTGCCCGGCCGAGTCGCGCGCCAGCCAACTCTCATCCAGCCACAGCGGCGTCACGCCCGACAGCCCAAACGGCACCTGCTCCAGCCATGGATTGGCGATAAACGATTCGGCGGCAAACGCCACCGCTTCGGCAACCGTTGCGTGGGGGAAAGCCGCTGTTTCGGGCTGGAGTTGAGACGGATCGCCGTGGCGCTCCTTGACCAGCACCCGCAGCGGGCATGCGCTCGGAAAGAATGCCAGGTCGGCATCGATCACTGTGCCCGGAACCAGGCTGGTATCGAGTGGCTGGTTGGCCGCGGCGAAGGTCAGACACAGCGCCGATCGGCGGGTCTGGGCGCCGCAAAGCCAGGTCCGCTGCACCCGCAGCCGATCTTCCTCCTCAACCCGCTGGCCCAGCACCAGCCAGCGGTCGCGCACGGCGGCTTGGGCAAGAATATCGTCTTGTTTCTCGGTGAAGCCGATCACCGCCCGCAGATCGGCCTGAGTTGTCGGCGCCAGCGCGTTCATCCGCGGCCACGCCTCGCAAGCCAGGTGGATCAGGGCCAGGCGCTCCAGCAGCCGGGTCGGCCAGCGATCGCCGGTCGCGGTGATGCCGTCAAGCTCGCGCACGCGCCGCGCCAAACCGGGCGCCTGCGCATCCACCAGCCGAGCGGCTGGCGTCTCCCAGAATCCGGAAGTCTTGCCCGGCAAGGCGGCGAACCCGGACCGCACCAGGTCTCGCAGCCAGACCTCGAGATCTTCCAAGCCGGCGGCGACTTTGGCTTCGCGCGCGACGGCGCGCTTCTCGGCGGCGGCCGCGGCTTTGGCTGCCGCTTCGGGATCGGGAGGCTCGGCGGGAGCCGCCGCCTGGGCGGCTTTTTTCTCAGCCTTTTGCGCCCGCTTGGCCAGCCATTCCGCCGCCCAAGGGGGCGGTTCCTTGTCCGTCAGCGCGCCCGGTTGCTGGGACAGGATCAGGAACAGGCCCAGGCTGTGTTTGCAGGGGAATTTGCGGCTTGGACACGTGCATTTGAAGGCGGGTTCGCCCGGGTCGATGCAAGTCCGATACGGATCTTTGCCGCTGCCCTGGATTTCACCCCACACACAAACGTCGCTGGCGCCAAGCAGACTCCACTTGCGCGGCGCGGCAAGGTCCTTGCCGGACTTGGCGGAACTAGCATCCGGCGCCAGCGCGAGTACTTGGTCGATACTCCAGGAGACAGCCATGGCAAAGTCGCTTTAAGAATGCGCATGGGTGGGGGGAAGTCAAGGCGCGAGACGTGATGCGTGAAACGTCCCGAAACAGGGAGAGTTTGTCCCCCCATCCGGCCGGTTTTCCGGACAAAGTCCGACGAATTTCGGCGTGCGTATCATGTTGAGGGCAAGGCATTTGAATTTGTCGGCGTGGTCGAGGTGAGCGGGGTGAGCGGGGGTATTTCGGGGCAAACCGGACAAACTCCAGCGGGGTTGCAGCGTTGGCAATGTGTTGGGCGCCAGTTAGTTGTGGCTGGCAGGACCGGGGAAACTGTGTCCACACAACTTGGCATGATCCGCGGGATCCGTGGTGTAAGATGCTGGTCGAAAGGTATTTGCCGTTGGCAGGCCGAGCGGGAATTTGTCGGCTTTTTCCGGAGAAACTGATCGCCACGTGATGCGTGATGCGTGATGCGGCGAGCGGAGAACGCTGTAGCAGAAGCAAGCGACGGTAGCGAAGCCGGGCGCCGGAAGCCAAAGCGCCGGAATACGGCGCAGTCCAAACGCTGCGCGACATGGCGGGCCATTTCGGGAACAGGGTTGCTTTTGGGGAAGCCGGACGGTGGGCGCGGTGGAACAAGTGTCTCAGCAGGGAGGCCAGGCCGAAGCGAACGGAGACCGGATGGAACAGGAGGGCACGGAGGGAACAGAGGAGTTTGAGCAGCAGCAACGGAACGGGGAACAGGCCGAACAGGAGGGAACAGAGGGGGCCGAGCAGGGGCCTCTGTTGAGAGAAACCCGGAACGCCGCGTGGGGGCACGCGAAGTAGTCCCGCGAATCCGCGAGGTGTCCGGCCAGTTCGTATGGCGTCTTCCATACCGGCTCAACCATGCGCCAGCAAGGCACCTTTATGCAACCTCCGCATTTTGCACCTTTTTGAACCCTCACGGGAGGCCCTGTTTATGCGGGTCCGGTGAGGGTCAGAAACGCCGGATCCAGCGCTGGAGAGGCGTTTTTTGACTCCCAATACTTCTGAATCCAGACGTGCGGGTCAGCGCCCAAGTCGTTGGTGGCCCCGCGCCGAAGCGCCGCCAGGGCGTTGGTAACCGCATGGTGTGCACTAACGCCCGCTCAGCCGGAGGACGCCTTTGAGGCCCTCCCTTTCCTGACGGCATAGCGCTTCATGACCACTCCAACCACGGCAAGAAGCAGCACCGACGCAACCACCGACCACGCCGCACTCCGCGGTTGCCCGGAGTCGCCTCGTGAGACCCACCACGCCGCGATAGCGCCGGGCAGCGACAAGATGCATACCCACAGAAGGCCGTGTCCAAGCCGCCAGACTCGCGCCAACGTCTGACTCTTCGCTCGGAGCGCGCAGTGGTTGCCCGCAGCGATTGTCGGGCGGCGCTGTCATAGGCATTCCCCCACCATAAAGATTATGAAAGGGATCGCGAGCGGTCCGTACCGAAGGCCAACGAGTTCGGCACCCGTTGGTGTCGGGCGTCCGCGCATCATCGCCAACACTCCGGCCCAAAAGACAGCCCAGGCGGCAACCGCAATCAGCATAAATGAACCATTATCGTCAACACCCACGCTCAAGAGAGCGGCCACCAATTGAACCACGACCGCGAATCGCAGACTTCGGCGATAGGCCGCCGGAACTGGAAAAACCATTTTCATACGCTTGAGTGGCAATGCGGATCACTGGCGGCGGCTCAGCAGCGCCCGATTTGAAACAGAGACGCAATGCCGCTGCCCAGTGAATGCGCCATGTTAGGTGCTCTTTTCATACTCATTATCATCATCGTCTCCCGCGTAAATACAGAGGCTTATCTGAATCCCCCTCTCTCCGAGAGCGGTGAGTGACTGCGGTGAAAGGCTCATCCCACCATAATCTCCTCTCAGGAATAATCCGCAGAACAAATCAACTCGGTACCGCTTGGTGATGCTGCACCAAACAGCGAGGTCGCAAGTCATTTGGCTCAGGATCTCCCGAATCTGGCCGTCCATATCTTCTGGCTCGCGGTCCGATGCGTCAAACCGCCATTGCCCGGATCTCGCAACTCTTACATCGCCGATTTTGGGGCCAACAATGTGCTTGCCCCTCTCGCCCTTAACATGGGCGTGGCTGGGGGACGCCCCAAGCAAAGCCGTAATTTCCGCTGGCACAAGATCGTCGCCAGCAATCCGTAATGACACGTCCGATTTTTGGACTTTAGCCATAATGGAAGCACCTATTATTTGATTAAGCTAACCGTTCGTGTATCGAGTCCCCCGGTTCGTATCTTAAACCCCAGGACGCGCCCGGAAAGCGCGGCCTCTGCGCCAGGGAAGTCAACATCCTGCCAAAACTCCAAGTCCATGCCCGACCATAACGCGGTGACTTTGAAATGGCGATAGATTTGTTGCGCCGGATTTGGGGTCACGCGCAGATCAGGTTTTGAGCAGGCGAGGCGCAGGCAAGGAGCCTTTCCGAGGGATACGTGACGAGCGAGCAACGATGCCTGCTCGAAAAAACACCGTCGAATGGGTCACCGTATTTATGAAATGAACCACTAAGGATCCTCCCCTACTAACCAACCCGGAGGGTTGGCAGACGGTAGCCAGGGGTCGCAGCAGGGCGAAGACCCCCGGTAGCGGTTGGAAATCTGTGTGCATCCTGGAGGGATGCCAGAGTTCTACGACCCCTCCGGGGTCGACAGGAGATTTGGGACGTCGATCCGGGGGTCTTCACTGCGTTGCGACCCCCGGCTACCGTCTGGCAACCCTCCGGGTTGCACAGGGACAGCCGCCGGCTTTCAAGGACCACACTGAGATCAGCCGATCCGGGTCTTCGGAGCCGGTTCAAACCAGATACCTCGGGTCATACTGGACGCCGTGGCGCTCCAACAACTCCTGAAGTTCCTGAACAAAGCTTTTCTTTCGATGATGTGCGGATTGGCGTTCGATGTAGTGGCCCACCTTTTCCATCATGCTCGTGCTCACGGCGAATATCGAATAGCCATCCTGCCATTCAAACCCGAGCTCTGCGTTCGCGCTTGCCCAAACAGAGGACCCCTTCTTTAGCTCGCGCGAGAAGTCGGCGATACAATGCGTCGGCTTCAGTCCGATCAGCGCGTGAAAATGGTCCTCGACTCCGCCGATCTTCAACGCTATCCCGTCCAAGCCCCGCACAGTGCCACCAAGGTACTCGAACGGGCGCCCGCGCCACGCGGCTTGCATAAACGGACGTCGATCTTTAGTGGAGCAAACCCAATGATAATGAAGACTGTAGTATGTAGAACCCATGTCGAGGTCTTTAACAAATTGGGCAAAACCTGCAACCTATTATCCCCAAATCCACTCGCGTGTATCGCCCTCGCCCACAGATTTAACGGGCGTCCTGCCCCGCCACGTGACCCACTCGAAATAAGCCGTACGGATTGGCGTTTAACCTGAATTTCGCCGCATTGATGAAATGAACCACTAAGGATCCTCCCCTCCTAACCAACCCGGAGGGTTGGCAGACGGTAGCCGGGGGTCGGAGCCTCTGGCGGAGACCCCCGGTAGCGGATTGGATGCTGTTTGCATCCTGAAGGGATGCCAGAAGGCTGCGACGACCAAAACCAGCATCGCGCCGCCGGGTGGGGTGATTTCGTTAGCTCCGTTGTTCATGTTGTTTGTCCTTATGCAGCGCATCCCAACACTCGACCAGCAGCTTGTCGCGACGAAAACCGAAGAAGGCATTCGCGGTCTTCTCCGCAATGTGGCCGAGCAGGAAACCCACGAAACTGCCAAACAAAATGGCAATGCCGAGCGCTGCGTAAATCAGCGACTTCTCCGCCCCTTCTTTGCCGCCAAAGCTAGTTAGAGAACTTGCGACGTGTGTCACTGCCCAAAAACAAAATACGATAGAGCCAACAAAAAAGGCTGCGAATAGCCACCGTGACCAGCGAACTACGCGAAGGCCCTTTCGGACTTTATCAACGTATTCTTCGTCGGACAGCCTTTCCGGCCACAGTGGCATACCAAAAACACGCATAGGAACCTTGTAGCTATTTGATTAGTCTTACCGTTCGCATATTACGCTTCCGGTTCGCATCTTAAACCGCAGGACGCGCCCGCGAATCCCGGCCTCAGCGCCAGGGAAGCCAACATGCGGCCCAAACCCCAAGTCCATGCCCGACCATAACGCGGTGACTTTGAAATGGCGATGAATTTGTTGCGGCGGATTTTGGGAAAATGGCATGCTTGCGGGATTATTCGATGGTCATGATCCGAAAACTTGTTCTTGCGCTCAGCGTCCTGGCTTTGGCGGGGTGCCAGTCGATTTCGTTTGGGCCTTATGTCTCGCCGCGAGTGGTGGGACGGGTCGTGGCGGAGGACACGAACCGGCCGCTGGCCTACGCGAAGGTTACTCGCGGCAAGCCCGAGCCGGCGCCGCGCGCCGGATGGGATCCCAAAGGGGCTGAGCTGCTGATGCGCAAAGGGGACGTGCTGACCGATCATGACGGACGCTTTGCGCTGGGCAGCGAGAGGGTGCTGTCTCTGGTCCGCTGGGGCGGCTGGGATTCAGTCCCTCTCTCCGTCGAGCGCGGGGGCTATCAGCGATTCCAAACCAACTATTCGATCACCAATCTCGTCGCAACCGACTCCGCCGCCCAGGAACCCACCATCGATGCCGGCACGATTCGCCTCAAATCCGGCGGCAAAGGGGCGGGGGGGAAGTAGGGACGGGGAGCGTGAAGCGTGAAACGTGAAACGTGAAGCGGGGGTCAGGTTGCCAGATCCGCACGTTCTAACGCTTTAACGTTCTAACGTTTTACGCGTTACGCATCACGCATCACGTTTCACGCTCCCCACCGCCTCCACCATTCCGCGCGCCATGCATTCGGCGCTGAACTTCTCGAAGACGGCGCGGCGACCCGCCTGCCCCAACCGGCACGCGCGGTCGGGATCCAGGAGGAGGTTCTCAATCTCCTGGGCCAGGGCCAACGGGTTGCCCGCGGGGCAGAGCACGCCGCCGCCGGTCGCCTCGATGAGTTCCGGGAAAGCTCCGCTCCGCGGTTGCACCACGGGCACGCCGGCCGCCCAGGCTTCGAGCACGTAGAGCCCAAAGGCTTCGCCGTAAGCCGCCGGCACCGAAAAGACCGTTAGCGAGCGGAGGAATTCCACCTTGCCGGCCCGGTCCAGGTTCGGATGGAACTCGACCGCGTCCAGCAACCGCTCTTCCCGCAGCCGCTCGCGCAACGAAGCCACAAACCGCAGCTCGGTCCGGCCGCAACTGCCGCCCACCGCCAGCCTCAGTTCCGCCCGTCCACGCCGTCGCAATTGGATGAACGCCTCGACCAGCGTGTCCAACCCTTTCTCGGGGCACATGCGGCTGAAGAAGCCGAGGGTTCGGGGACGTGGAGCGTGGCCGTCTTCGCTTCGCTCCGACGCGCCGGGGAGCGTGGCCGTCTTCGCTTCGCTCCGACGCGCCAAGGAGCGTGGAGCGTCGGATGGGGAGGGTGGGGGAGAAAGTGCTGATGGAGGGGAAGAAGGCTCGGGGCTGCCATAGCCGGAGAGGTCGATGCCGTTCCAGACGACCTGAACGCGGCCGGCGGCCAAGCCGAGGCGCTTGCCCATTACCTGGCCGAAGTAGCGGCTGGGAGCGATAAACAGGTCCGCTTCCGCCGCGCGTTCGGCAAGCGTTTCCCAACAGGTGGCCCGATACGGTTCGGGCAGGCCGTCCAGGAACGTGTCTTCGCCCTGCAACCCGCAAATCACCGGCGCCCGCAGCTCGGCTTTCAAGCGGCGAACCAAGCCGATGAGGAGCACATTGGAAAGCAAGATGGCTTCCGGCTGCGGCTGCGTTTTGAGCCAAGCGATCAGATCGTCGATCTCGCGCTTCTGGTTGCCCTCTTCGCCGCGCAGCATCGAAAGGGTTAGCTCGCCCAGGTCGGCCACCTGTGGGGCGGACGCCTTTGCGGCCATCCATTTCACCAGCCGGGGCGAGGCGAGCAGCCGATGGACGAACGCGGGAGCCTGGCGAAACCAGGCCGCCTTCTGCTCGAGGAAGACGTTGAGGCCGCTGAAGAAGAGGGGGGCGCCCGCGGTTTGGTCAGGCTCATCGAGGGTCAACGGCAAGTACAGCGGCACCATGGTGACCTGGTGCCCCAGCTTGCGCAACGCGGCCACGAGCGTGTTGTCGCGGAGGCAATTGCCGCAATACATCGCGCCGGCGCCCGGGGTGACCTGGAGGATTATCATGGCCTGCCGTGCAAGCTGCTCCGCCGCCCCGCCCGCGTCAAGCGTGTGTGGTGGCCTTGGATCGGGGTGGGGACGGCTCGCATAGGCATAACCCAAAGTATTTCATGCGCTTTGCCATGGAAGTTAGAATTGCGTATATCGGGTATCGAGACCCGCGTTTTTTCGAACAATTCCGGGGGGGGTCTC